>Ga0213828_1000027_pt1 | contig 305698 bp, 278 predicted proteins | sample MC6MC0897MG_FD_180664 | JGI IMG/M metagenome (GOLD analysis project Ga0213828, IMG submission 180664) | Enriched soil aggregate microbial communities from Iowa State University, Ames, United States - MC6-MC0897-MG | ecosystem: Environmental > Terrestrial > Soil > Unclassified | place: USA...
CAGCTTCTTCATGCGATACAACCGAACCAGGCTCCACAGCTACAACAACTACCTGTCGCCAATAGCCATGGAGCAGCAGGCAGCTTGATTACCGTAACCGGTGTCCGGGATTACTTGACCAGAACACCCCGCTTCCTTGGCGTGCCGGCGCACTTTGTCCTCTGCTTCCTGAATCCCTTTCGCTAGGTCTATGAGCACCAAGGCCTTCTGATCTTGTCCTGCTTCAGCCAAGCGTACCGCCACTGATAACAGCGACGTGGAGGAGCTTTTCAGAGTTACGGCGACCTCGCGCATGCTCCGGATGAGTTCTGCGGTTGGTGCATTCGTGTGGCCAAGTTTGGTCACAAGTGATCCCTAGGTGCGTAAAGGATGTGTTGTCAACGATATCGGGGTCTGACATGGGAGAGGCGACCGTCTAGCAATTAGTTGTTGAGATGTTCCGATAGACAGTCATGGCAAGCCGTCGCATTTCTGAGACACTCCCGGTGAACGCGCCTCAAAATATGGTTCGCTCTGCAGCACCTCTTACATCAACTGCATCTTGAGTTCGCCCACAGAAATGCGTCTGTGGCATACGTTGGGAGATCTACTTGTCTACCGTTCCAGTGGATCAAAACAATGAGGGCCGCCTCTCACACTTGCTCAACGCAACTGAGCGGCTGAGCACGGCACGATCAGTTGACGAAGTCGTAGCCGTATTGCGTGACACTGCGCGTGCAGCGGTTGGTGCAGATGGCATCGCGGTTGCTATTGAAGACGAGGGACGTTGTTCCTACATTGCGGAAGATGCTGATTCCCCGCTTTGGCAAGGTCAGACCTTCCAGGCTGACCACTGTATTTCGGGTTGGGTCATGCATCATCGTGAGACTGTTGCGATTCGTGACGTCCGGGTTGATTCTCGCATCCCGCAAGACGCTTATGCGCCAACGTTCGTCCGAAGCTTAGTCATGGTGCCCATAGGCAAGCCTGTTCCAGTCGCGGCGCTCGGAGCATACTGGTCAGAGGTTGGCGATCATGGTGGCGACACCATCATGCGACTTGAGAGTCTGGCGCGCCTTGCAACGATTGCCATCGAGAATGCACGGCTTACCCAGGCGCGTAATCGCGCGATGGCCATCGGGGCTGCGCAAACTCGAATTCTGGAACTGGCTGTCGAAGAAACTGCCCTCAGCATCACGCTGGATGCCATTGTTCGAGAGATGGATGCGATTTCCTCAGCCCGCTTCTTGGGAAGCATCATGCTGCTGGATGAAGCCGGCCAGCATTTGGAACACTGGTCAGGGCCTAGCCTGCCTGGCGCTTATAACGAAAGTGTCAAAGATATTGCCCTCAAAGCAGGTTCGAACTCCTGCGCCGCTGACGCGCTGTTTGACCCACGCACTAATCTTCCCGAGATGTCGAGTGGGCCGCTCTGGGTCAAGCTCCGCGCATTGGCCATGGAACAAGGTCTGCAAGTCTGCTGGTCAATCCCGATTCGCTCTGCGCAGGGCGCACTACTAGGTGCTTTCGTCATGCACCACCCTGATCTGCGTGAGCCAACGCCTGGCGACACTGAAATCATCGACTTCGTCGCACAGACAGTGGCGCTCCTCGTGCATCGTGCTCGTACGGATGCCGAGATTCGCCGCAGTGAGGCTAGGCTGCGACTCGCGGTTGACCACGCCGACGTGGGGTTCTGGGACGTGGATTTCGTGCAGGACACACTGGTCTGGCCTTCGCAGACCAAAGCGATGTTCGGCATATCGGCTGACGTCCCCGTCACGCTTCAGGACTTCTATGATGGCTTGCACCCCGAGGATCGTGAAGCGACGATTGAGGCCTTTACCGCAGCTGTCGATCCTGAGCGTCGAGCGCTTTATGAAGTTGACTACCGTACGATTGGTCGGGAAGACGGCATTGTTCGCTGGGTAGCGGCAAAAGGTCGGGGTGTGTTCGATGCTGCCGGTCGCTGTCTACGGGTGACTGGCACTGCTATCGAGATCAGCGACCGCAAGGCTGCCGAGGAAGAACTTCGCGAGCTCAATGCCACCCTTGAAGGGCGGGTCTCTCAAGCCATCGCCGAGCGTGAAGAAGTTCAAAGAGCGCTGCGGCAGAGTCAGAAGATGGAGGCAATGGGTCAGCTTACTGGCGGTGTCGCCCATGACTTCAACAACTTGCTTACTCCTATTGTTGGGACGCTCGACTTGCTCCAACGACGAGGAGTGGGGGGAGACCGTGAGAAACGGCTCATCGTCGGTGCAATGCAGTCAGCCGAGCGCGCGAAGACGCTAGTGCAAAGGTTGCTTGCATTCGCCCGTCGCCAACCATTGCAACCGGTACCGGTCGACGTGGCACAATTAGTTCGCGATATGGGCGATCTTGTGGCCAGCACCACTGGCCCACAAATCAAGGTGGTCGTGGATTCACCGGATAATCTTCCGGCAGCGATTGCAGATGTGAACCAGCTAGAAATGGCGCTTCTGAATCTCTCTGTCAACGCACGCGATGCAATGGTGGAGGGAGGGACAATGCGCATCTCTGCCAGCACCGAATGGGTAGAGTCGGGGCATCGTTCTAGGCTGGCTACAGGCGAGTACTTGTGTCTGTCTGTGGCGGATACCGGCGTCGGCATGGATGCAGCAACACTCGCCCGGGCGGTTGAGCCATTCTTTTCAACCAAAGGCGTTGGCAAAGGGACTGGCCTGGGACTTTCAATGGTGCACGGACTGGCATCACAGTTAAACGGTGCGCTGACTATCAGCAGCTCCCCAGGCCTTGGAACGAACGTGGAGTTGTGGCTTCCACGCAGCATGACTGTGCCGACGGCACCTCTGCGCATCATCGAATCTCTCGAGCCTCGATTGACACGCGGTATCGCGCTATTGGTGGATGACGAAGAATTGGTGCGTACAAGCACCTCGTACATGCTGGCCGAGCTTGGCTATCGCGTAGTTGAGGTCGCGTCAGGCGAGGAGGCATTGGAATTGGTTTCAGCTGGGCAGCCACTGGATCTGGTCGTAACTGATCACCTCATGCCCGGTATCAGCGGCACCGTTTTGGCCGGTTTGATTCGAGACATTAGGCCTGGAGTGCCGATCCTGCTTGTTTCGGGTTATGCCGAAAGAGAGGGGCTCGATCCTAGCCTTCCGCGACTTACCAAGCCATTCCGTAAAGACGAACTGGCATCAAGTTTGTCTCAACTCCAGAATTAGTGGGAGCTGAGGTTACGAGCGTCAGCTTTTCACTGTCAAAGGCCTCATCATGGCGGATGGTTCTGTAGAGGGCCCCGATTATCGAACCCATATCGCTAGCCGACCAACAAGTGATATGTCTAATTCAAGCGGCAGCCCCTCCATCGTCACCTAGCTGTTCTCGTGACTGATGATACGTGGGACTGCAGAAAAACTTAGGCCGACAATTTCATCGCTCTGACTACATTGGGACAACGCCCGTGCTCTCGGACTTAGAACTCAAACACTCACTGGAAACCGCATTTTTGCCGCAGAGATGTGTGTGCACCTTGATTCCTTACGGCTCAATCAGCATCCAGATATTTGATCATGGTTCGAGTGAGCCTCTGCTTACAATCGCAGGGATATCTCGGGTCGAGGTAACGTCGAGCCGTTCCCTAGCCAATCTTGTTGGCCAGATACGAGAGGAAATCCGCCTGAGGGAGCTTGTTTATGAGCGTAAGGTCGGCACAAGACAGAGATAGAGCGGTTCCATCGTCAGTATCCGTTTGAATAAGATTCTGTAATCGACCGGAAGCGGACTTCCAATTTCTGTCTGGGCTTGCACCATTCCTTGCAGCAGTAAAGATAGGGGGCCGACGCTGATGGATCAGCAATATGCATTCTTGTTATAGGCCTGCTTTTGCGGCACATCATGGCCTGAACATTCCAGCAATTATCCTGGCGTCTAGCAGGGCGTGGTGGGGCAGCGCCGCCGCGTCATTTGTAGGCGTAAGTGTCGTGGCATCGGTCGGATAATTTCGGACGTTCCTCGGCCATCGTCCATTTTCGTAGGCGAGCTCGCAAAACAGCTCCCAGTCGTAGATAGGGGCGTCTGTGACGACCTCGAGCTCCTCGTCGTAGGTTGCCAAGAACCGCAGGAGTGCCTTCCTGGCCTCGATTATCGGCATGGCGTACTCACCTCCCCAAAGCTGCGGCAGTACGATCTCCCTCACGAAATCACTGCAGTCTTCTTCTCGCCAACCATCGAGCAATTCGACGTAGAATTCGCGACCGTTCTCAGAAACCAGTGCCAACGACATCAGCTTTGCTGCAGGTGAGAGCTGGGTGAATTCGCAATCGAGAAAGAGCTTCATGCTGTTGAAACTCCGTTATGACTAGGGCCCGTCTAAATATGGCGCATGAAGGCCAGCTGTGGGAGATGGCCCTCGAACATTTTGGCTCGGACAAACTACTCCAGATGGTTGTAGATAAGTGGAGCCCTGTCACTCCGGCCAGGTCAGTGGTGGAGCACCTGACCACCAAACAGGTGAGCCAGGAAGTTCTGAATCTACTGAAAATTGCTCAGGAACGGGTCGGGGCCTTCGTACCGGGTCGAGCGCCAGTTGCGGGCATGGTGACCTTGTACGCTCGTCACGCCAGTGACCTAGCTGACGAGCTCATTACGCGACTGCCAAAGGCGTTACTTTCGCGTGCATGGAGAGGCGCCTGCCTCGAAATCGACATAGGCATTTAGAGTGTGGTCATGCGCCATAGGGCACCGTGGCGAAGCAATCCTACTAAAATTCCATTGAGCTAATTCCTGCTCCATTGAGATGTTTTATGAACGCTGATTTAACTGAAGAAGAAATGCGTCGTGCATTGTTTGGTTCGGCTGAGCCTGAAAGTCAGGTGCCTGCTGTTCCGGTTCAAGAGCCTGTGCCAGAAGTCGTATTCGCGAGGCCGGTGGCAGTTCCCGTAGCCAAGAAGAAAGTGGCGAAAGCATTCACGCCACGGCTTAAGGTCACGCTGCGGGTCGGGAACGTTTTCGAGGGGGAAACGTACGAGCTGATTCATGAGGCTGACACGTTGAGCTCGCTGCTTGCTGAGCAAGAGGCTGTGAAGGCTGCCAGGAAGAAGTACAAATACGTAGAGGTCGTCTCCGTCAAATCGATGTAGCCGAAGTATCCCGTCTCGGCTGATCCCAATCGCCGTGTGCAATATCCTTGCACCCCGCAATCAACCTTCGAGCAGTGAGTAGAGCGATGGGTTTTGAACAACTAGCTGAGTTACGTGACCGCCTGCGGGCTGAAAAAGAACCGCAAAAGGCTGACAGCGCGAGACACATAAAGCGCAAGTCCACGCCGCAAGCTAAGCCCCGTATCCAGGATCCGTCCGTGGAAGCGATTTGGCCACTGCAAAAGCATTTTCCATTGGCCTTCCCGGTTAATCCTGCCCCCAAGGTTCCGCTCAAAGAGGGCATTCTGAAGGATGCTGAGCAGCACCTGGAGCTACTCGGATTGACCAGCGAGCAGCTGAAGCTGGGTATCTCGACTTGGTGCCGGGGCTCGCGGTACTGGGCAAGCATGGTGGAGGATGCGCCGCGCTTGGATTTGAGCGGTCAGCCAGCCGGCTTCGTTACGGCCACTCAGGCGATGCATGCGAAGCAGCAGGCTTCGAGGCAACGCGGCCAACATCGACGACATCGTGCGAAGTCAAAAGAGGATCGTCAGGCTCCAGTTGCTGTTGCTGCGGTGGAGCACACTGCGGACTGAATCCAGTTCATATGTGTCCGGGGCTGGAATCTCAGTGAGGCACTTCGCGATCATCAGCGTGGCCTCACCCAGCAGTTGGGATAGAGAGAGGAGGAGCTTAGCCGGGTGGCGCCAAAGACTGTTTGGCGCCAGGAGTTCTTGGCGTGGCCCGACGACGACCCCACCTACAGCGGTTGGTTGTCGGAAACCTTGGCTGGCTTTCGAATGTAAATCTCGAAGAAGACAGCCAGTGTGATCGGCAACGAAATCCCGAACAGCATTATGCCAATCCACATCCCGGCGCCGATGTAACCTGCTACATCTGTCCCGTGCCATATACAAGGTAATGACCCAGATTTCCCGATACTGCAACCGAGAGCTGCGTAAGCGTATCGACTCGCCTGCCACCACACGAGAAGGAGGAATGAAGGTATGCAGGCGAGGGCATATTTGCATTGTGTGGGCATTGCGTTCTCGTAGATTTTTCAAACGGCAAACCTGACGAGAAGGCACCCAGTTCATGGCTCACTCGCTCCAAGCATTTCTAGCACAAACGCCAGGCCGCGATAGTCGATCAGTGAGCCTTTTTCTGATCCGCCTTCACCGCGTCAAGCTCTGCTCTCAGTGCATCGTTCATCGCTACCAGCGTTCGAGCATCACCCTTCAGCCTTCGGATATCTGCCCAGGCTTCATGGAGCTCGTCGACGAGCATGAGGCATTGGTGTTGGTAGCTTTCGAGCTCAGTGGGAACACCTAGGTCGAACGCTGAGTCTTCAGGGATGTGATTGGTATGGGTCATGGGAAAATGCCGTTAGGAGTACATTTGTTCTCTTTTTAGGTTAGCCCCTAGTGCTGGATGGATCAACAGCGTTTTGACGAGTGGGATCAATCCAAGAAAAAGTGTAATTTTACCCGGGGCGTGCCCCAGGGGCCGGCTGTCGTGAACCAAGCCACACGCTGCGCGGATGTCTCGGCCCTATCGGGCTTCCATCCTTCACGCCTGCGCGCTCCGCTTGCTGCTCACAAACGACGTCAGCTCTATCCCTTACGAGTTGGCTCGGGCACATCAGAAACACCTTCGGAAGAAATGCATGGAGCAGATGGACAGTACGATCATGGCCGCAGGCTTCACCCTGATGATCGTCATCACAGTCGTTTTGGTGTGGCGCTACCGCGATCCATGGCACGAAGAGTTCGAGTCTAAATTCAAACTCGCTTTAGCCAGCCTGAACATCAGCGATCATGAGTTCATTATTGATCGGGTCATCAGTCCGAGGGGCGGCCATGTTGCAGAGGTCTATCGGATTCTCCGAGATCCAGACGATAGGTATTTTCTGTTCATGCAGACCGGGGATTCACCGGGGATACTGAAGCCGCTTACGAAGGAGCGAGCGCTCTTGGCAGCCAAGCTGAGTGGCTTCGGACAAGCAGCTCCAGATATTGATCCGATATCTCCAAATGAAGGGAGTTGGACATCTGGCTCCGAGTCTGAACACGCATCATGGGGCAACGTAGAAGGTGAGCCGGGCGCGACACAAGACGCACCGCCTGTTCCGACGGGTATGCGGTCAACCTTGCATACCGTGCTGGTTAAGCTGTGTCTGTATCTGGTGATCTGGCCCAACATCATCCTCACATCCATCTTCACCATTGTCGCAATGTTAGCGCCGCCGGTGCTGATGTTCGTGCTCATTGGTTGGTGGGGGTTAGGGTCATTATTGGTGATCCACCGTAGGTTTGCCGGGAAGTGGCACCAGCCCGGTAAAGCTGTGTGGTGGGGATTACTGATGGCAAGCCTCTTCGTCGCTGGTATTGGCTATGATGGAGGCGTCGCCAAGCTGATGGCCCCCTCGATTTATTGGTTGCTGGCGTCGTGTATACCCGTCTCTGGCTACTGGGCGTGGCTTAGCTATAAGGGATTTCGGTTTTGAGGAGGCGTAAGCCACGGATCGCGTGGCTTACACGGATGATCTGTTCGCGCATTCGCAGCCTGCTGTGGCTGACAAAGTGATGGGAGTGCTGGATGAGATCAATGGCCGCTGGGGGAGGGGCGTACTCCGTTTAGCTAGCGTCCCAGCATCTCCGGGTTGGGCGATGCGCCGGGATCTCTTGAGCCAGAGTTTCACCACGAGGGTGGATCAGCTCTGGACGGTTAAAGCTAAGTAAGGTCAATGGTTGCTGGCTGTCGAGCCAGGGCGCCGGCTAGCGTCGCCATATCTGTCAGTGAGTGATCAACGTCAGCAGACACCGACGAACTGTGTACAGCATTAGACGAGTACTGCCGATACGGTTTTAACGAGAAGAAGGAAAAGACAGGTGTGTCGAGATGACCAGCAACACCCAAACTCTTCGAAGAGATCTTCAGGGCATGGCTGCCGATCTAAAATGGTCAGCAGTTGAGATCGTGAGGATTGCAGAACGGCTAAGCCAGGCTGGCAATGAACCTGATGCCCAAGCCCTGCATCGGATGATCGCCATGTTTCAGCGCGAGGAAAGTCGTCTCAGCACCATCGTCAACGAAATTGCTGCTGGCCGAATAGTGCAGCTCGACGACGCTGTTGTGGGAGCGCAAACGCTATGCATCAAGCCCGTCATACCTCTCGGCAAGCGCTTGGATCAACGCATTCACTTGGGCATTGAAACTATCCAGCCGGCCTTGCACCTGATTGGTTTCGGCGGCATCCCGTCCTTCTGAAAGCGCTTGGCCCAGGAGTGATTCGATGGTCGAAGTGAGCTCAACCTGATTTTGAACCACGTCAGATAAAGCGGCGGTGAATGCGTCTTTCATTTCCAAATCCTTTTGAAATTAAGCCTGCCTAGCATTCGCAGCAATGCCCCTGTTGGCGGAACTCATCCTGCAACCGTAGAGACGTCGTTGAGGATAGCGCGGTAGACGCAATGCTGCTTCTGACTCAGAGGGATGAAATCTGAAATTAGTCTCAATTAGGTCGAACCATCGTCCTTCGCCTGTGCCTTATCTTGTAGTAAAGGGATTTAGGCAGGGAGCGGCCAATGTTGATGAATACACGATCAAAGCGTCAGATCGAAAGCTTGATGTCCATCCGCGAATGGCATCTGACCAGTGCGCTTAGGGCCCAGGCCGAAGGACGGCGTGAGCAAGCGCAGTTCCATATGAACTACTACCGACTGCTTGAGCCTGCGGTTTCGGGACAGGAAGCTGGTAGGGCACTAGAGACGGATACTCAGCAGGATTGCTGGTCAGAATGATGATCCAATTCCACGTCTTCGTGACGCTCAGTTGCTCCGAACGACGGGGGCGGAACTCCTTCATGATAGGGTGCAAAATCGCCATGAGTTAACTTTAGGCACCTCAGCTCATGCTCGAATCGCGTGCTTCAAGGCTTTTGGCCACTTTCGTCGATGACTCCCCTCGCAGGATCGACCCTTTGGACTTCACGGCGCTGTTGCAACTGAAGGATCAAGGCTATGTGGACGTGACGATTGCAGAGGGAAAGGTTGTTGCTGCCAGAACTTCGAAAGCAAAAGCCGTGATCAAGTGCTGGTAAACCGCGATGCGTTGCTCTATCCCCGTCGAATGGCGATATAGAGCACTGAAGGTGATGGAGCTCTGCCCATTGCTCTCCAATTATCCGCATAACGGCAACAATTACATCGATAATGAGAGGGATGCCATGTTGGCCCATTGCGACACTGGCTGAGGTCGAGCTGATGGCCCGGCTAGTGACCTCGACGGCGTTTCAGAAGTCTGCCAATGATGTACCCAGCAATGACTGTGGCGGCAGTTGTTGCGAACAGGAACGCGGGCTTACGGCGTTTTTCCGGCAGGCTGAGTTCATCCGCTGAGCCATACGTATGCTCTGTGCCCCACTCTGGCTGGGCGGAAGTCTCCAGTTCCGTAATGGCTAGGGATCTGCCGTCACCCAGCGTGAGGGTGAGATCCTTGATGGTGCCGGCCACTCCACCTGGGAAAGCGAACTCCCCTGTCGAGCTCAGATGAAGCGATCACCGTCTAACCAGCCAATCGCAGTTAGGAGCTCGGGATGAAGAAAGTATTTGTCGTCTAGAAAGAAGCCTGCAAATTCTGGGGCTCCGCGTACGTTCTCAATGGTGTATCGTCGGCCCGCCATCATGCCCGTCAAGCGATTCATAGGATGCTCCTTCGTTGATGAGTGATAGAGGCACCTATAGCGTGAACGTTCCGCAAGGTGGATCAAGGGTGACGATAAAGCCAGAGATCCCTCTGAGCGGTCACCCCACTTCCGTCATTCGATATCAAATTGCACCCAGCAGTGAAGTGGGCATCCAATGGTTGGTGTTGGGCTGGCGGTCGGCAAAGCTGCTTTCTACTCTTTCAGGCTTTCGGTCTACCGCTGGGCCTAGAAGCGTGTAGTAACGCTATGGAAATCATGTTCGTGAAGCCTGCACTTATGCCGTGCATTACAAATAGTGGCGAGGTTTGACGGCTCATTGAATACGTGGGAAAGCCTTTCAAGTTCATGGAACGAGCCGCAGTGCGCGTCATCTGATTTACCTGTAAATTGGGGGATCTCAGATGAGCAACACGACAGTGGCGGGGTGTTTCTTTGGTATCGGTTTCGCTTGGTGCCTTCTTCTCTTCGGCATCCTGGATTACGTATACCGGTAGTCAGCCGGGTCATTCCTCGGGTTGAAGGTGAGCTCGCTTGATCTAGCTTTACCCTATGGGCTTGGAGGAGGCCTGCAATGGAAATGTCAGCTGAGAGCGTGGCAAGGCATGTCACGAGATTTATTGACTCAATTCGCTCAGAGGGTGGTGAGCCATTTGCGCAGCGTAACGCGATTCTTGCACTGGAATATTTGAAAGAGGCGTATAAGGCCCGGGTAATTGACCACACGGTGTATGACGTCCACCTTGGAAGAGTTGAGCAAGCCCTTAGCGACTGGCTCCTGCGGTTCGATGTCGGCGGGGACTGGGCTGACACCTATTCTGTGCCATCCAAAGCATAGGGGGAGCTTCGGGCGTACGGAGATTGCTGCGCCAATGTCAGCTTCCTTCAGGTGATGGGCAGATACACTCGGAATACGGTTCCTTCATCCGCTGAGGACGCTGCTTCAATCCGTCCACCGTGACCTTCGACAATTTGCGCGGCAATGAAAAAGGCCCAACCCCAAGCCCGCAGATGGCCCTTTTTCCTCGTGGGCATAGGTCGAATAGCGTCCCTCAGGTAAACAGATAAGGGATGGCGCTCGCCGGAATGGGCTCTCCACGGTTGTGCACGCTAAACGTCGCGGTCAGGCCATCGCATTTGAGGCCGACGTGGATAGGCTTGCGTAATTCGCCATGGCGTACGGCATTGCCGATCAGATTCGCAAAGACCTGCGCTATCCGAGCTGGATCGAACCTTCCCCGTGCAGGGGCTTCCTCTTGAAAGCTAATCTGCGCGGCAGGATGGCCGGTTCGAATCTCATCAACCACAGATCTGCAGATTCCATTAAGTTCGGTTGCTTCCAAAGCCAGAGGCATGCCCGTGCCAAGATTACTGCGCGCCAAATCCAGGAGATCATTGACCATGGCATTTGCCCGGTTGACGCTTGTCCAGATTTGAGTAGCGAGCACGAGGTCATGTTGCTCCAGTGTCGTCTTTTTGCGCAGTAGTTCGCTGGCCATTAACACCGCACCCAGTGGCGAACGCAGATCGTGCCCCAACACCCCGAGAACTCGTTTTCGAGTGGTCTCGACAGCTTGGTCAAACGCCGCGATTGACTCGACGAGTGCCTGGTCTATTGCCTCGTTGAATCGAATGATGTCTGTCACATCATGTTCGTCATCCGCGCGCTCTCGCGCCAACCAAAGCCTCAACACACTTGATCTCAACGCCCGGTATTCAGACACCATCTGATCGAGGGTGAAACCATCCGTGAGTCGTATCACCGCGTGACTTTGCGCAGCCGTTTCGTCCTCAGCGACTGGAGCGAGTCCTTGCGATTTATCAATCTGCTGTTGAGTGGTTTGAGAGGTACGCATGTCCACCGCGACAGCTTTGAGGATTTGCTCAGCATGGTTTCTCAATCCTGCCGTATCCAGCGCAGGCATCGGCGTGATTACCGTTCTAGCGAAATCCTCCCAAGACTGAAGGATAGGCTCCAGATTGCTGAAGATGAAGCTGGAAAGTCTCATGACCCTGAACGTCCCTATTGTTGACGCGGCACCCAGCTCGCGATGTTGTTAAGAGGGTTAGCTTAGTTTATCGAGGGATGGGTGGACGACAGACTGTGCCACCCATCTGATTCATGAAACGAGATCATCGTATGCCCTACTAAAACGTAACACTAACTGCGGATCCGTACGATGCTCACGACCGTCCTCTTGGTTGACGACGAGGAGATGCTGCGCTCATTACTCTTCGAAGCGCTGTCACTCATCGATATAGACGCTGCCCAGAGAAGCAGCGCCGATTAGGCCCTGGCGCTGCTTGAGGCGCCCAATGACTTCGCCCTGGTGATCACCGACATTTGCATGCCAGGCACAATGGACGGTTTACAGCTTGCTCAGAATATCTGGGTACGCTGGCCAGGATTGCCGGTCATTCTTTCATCCGGAAATCGCTCAGTCTCGAACGAGTCCCTCCCTGCCAATGCATGCTTCCTTCAAAAGCCTTGGACGCTCGATCAGTTGCATCAGGTGGTGAGGCGCTATCTGGGAATGTGATGTTCCTGGAAATAATTAGAACGTCTCACATTTGGCTGACTCTGAATGCAAATCCTTGCGAAGACAATCTAGTGGCCATTTGGTATAGGTTAGAGGTCGTTCGAGGCATAGAGATGTTCGATTGCCTGAGGCAGGTGAAACAAATAGTGATGACCTCATTGCCGATCGGTCAACTGTGCTCCGTCATTACCGCTGTTCATCGTTTCACCGGGATCTCATACGTCTATGTTGACGATCAATCCGTGGCAGCAACCATCGGAGCATCACTCGCCAGTGCGCCTCGGGAATCCCCCGTATTTTTTATGACGTCTCGCGAGATCGTTTCCGGTGGCATGAATTACTACGATTTCCCGTGATACCTACGCCCGGATTTTGCAGAGCCGGGCGATTGTGGAGGTCGGAGGAGCGCCATAACTCTGATCACTCCTCGTTAGAGTCGGTCTATCCCTTACTGTGCTCCTTGGACGTCGGAGGTTCGGCGACGCCACGTGGCCCGGCGATTCCCCAGATGGCCAGACCGATGACCGGAAGTGCCAGGATAAGTATGGCCCAACCGAGTTTGGTGCCGGATGATTTGGTCGTACGCCAGATGCTTGCAAGGGCCCACAGGTCTACAAGCAAAAGGAGGATTGCCACTCCAATCCACAAAAATGTCAGCTCCATTTCACACCTCTGTTTATCTGCTTACGTTGCAGGGATTGCGGTCTGTGAGTCGAGCTCTGGTAGCTCAACATTGTCCCTGCCCGGAGTGAGGATGACCTTGCGGCAATCCTCTTGTTTCTTGTCGAAGATCTTGTAGCCCTCAGCCGCCTGCTCCAGTGACATCCGGTGGGTAATGATGGCCTCGGGTGAGAGGCGACCAGTTTCGATGTGTTCCAGTAACTCAGGAAGGAACCGCTGAACGTGGGTCTGGCCCATCTTGAAGGTGAGCCCTTTGTCGAATGCGTCTCCAAACAGGAACCCGTGGATGAAGCCCGAGTACACACCGGGTACGCTGACGGTGCCGCCGCGCCTCACTGCCGCGATGCATTGGCGCAGCGCCTTACCGCTACTGCCTTCGAGCTTGAGGGTGGCCAGGATCGTTTCAGTCGTGCTGCCCTTTGCCTCGAATCCGACTGCATCCACCACTCCATCGACGCCGCGCATGCCTGGAGTCTGCCGGATAATCGTATCGGCTGGGTCATCATCCTCATCGAAGTTGATCGGTGTCACGCCGTAGGTAGCCTGCGCATAGGCGAGTCGGTAAGGATGATGGTCAACCATGAAGATGCGATCCGCCCCCAGCATCCGGGCAACCGCTGCGCACAGGAGACCCACCGGGCCAGCACCATAAATGGCGATGCTGGAGCCTTCGCCGATGCCGGTGTTGGTCACCGCCTGATACGCGGTGGGGAGGATGTCTGAGAGGAACAGCACTTTCTCATCAGCCAGCGTGCCAGGGACTTTGAACGGGCCGGTGTTGGCTTTAGGCACACGCACGTACTCGGCCTGGCCTCCAGGGATCCCGCCATACAGATGGCTGAAGCCGAACAGCGACGCGCCTGGTGGAATAGCTTTCTTGTTGATGATTGCTCCGCGTCCAGTATTGGTGGTCTCGCACGCAGCGAACAGATCTTGCTGGCAGAAGAAACAGTCTCCGCAGGCAATAACAAATGGGATTACAACGCGATCCCCCGGCTGAACGGCGGTCACGCCTGAGCCTGTTTCTTCAACGATGCCCATGAATTCATGGCCGAAGATATCGCCGTGCTCGACGGTTGGGATCTTGCCGCGATACAGGTGCAGATCCGAACCGCAGATCGCCGTTGCTGTGACCCGCAGGATGATGTCATCCGGTTGCTCGATGACGGGATCTGGAACGGTATCCACCTTCACATCATGGGCGCCGTGGTAGGTAAGTGCTCTCATGGTCTAACTCCGCAGTTTAGGGGTAGTAAATAGCGGAGGGGTGGATGCGGGGTTAGTTCATCACTTTCCCATGCTGTTGGATCAGTGGCGAATTAGCTGCCTTTGGTCACGCCCAGCTTAGAAATCCGAGAGAATTACGGGCCACGAGGGTCAGAAATTCAGCGAAGCAATAACTGCAAGGCCGAGGTGGTGTATGAGCGTTGAAGTCACCGTTGAATATCTAAGAAAACACGCGTTGATGTTGACGACAGCAGAGTCGTGTACGGCAGGTCAAATCATCGCCTTGATCGCTCAAGTCCCGGGAAGCGGAGAGGTGGTCGAGTGTGGCTATGTGGTCTACTCCCCCGAAGCGAAACAGCGGTTGCTAGGGGTCAGCGCCAAGACGATTGCCAACTTCAATCTGACAAGTGTCGAGGTGGCCAGAGAAATGGCGCTCGGTGCGCTCCGAGACAGTCCCGCTACGGTAGCCATCGCGACAACGGGGCTGTGCGGCGAAGAGGACGTTGATGGTATTCCTGCGGGTACTGTCTGCTTCGCTTGGGGATTTGTAGTGGACGGTCGGACGTGCATATTCGCTCTCAAGGAGCGCTTTTTTGGGGATAGGCAATCGATGCAGCATCAGGCGGCACACTATGCGCTGGAAATGCTTCCAGGCTTTCATAAGCGTGCTCAAGACGGTGAATCTAGATGACTCACGACGCCACTTAAATGAGGGCTTACTTACATGGATGCAGACGAGCGCCAGATGCAGAACAGGCAGTACCCGGTGGAGGAAGACATCTGTCTTCAACGTCGAATTTGGCGGTTTGAGCGGCTGGGTTGGTACGTGCTGGTGTTGATCGTCGTGATGACGTTATGCGGACTTTTCTCTAACGGACTGTTAAGCACGACAACCGTCGCCTCGCAGCAGAGGGATTTGATCGTCAAATATGAGAGGTTTCATCGAAGTGGTGCCGTCAATACGATGGTGATCAAGAGCCACGGCGAACCGGGTGCAGTCCACACCCTGCTTATCGACAGCGCTCAGTTGGAAGGCTTTGCTATCGACTCCATACAGCCTCAACCCATACGTTCAGCTGGGACGCGAAATGGCCTCAAACTTACACTACCGGGCGATGACCACGGGGACAGCATTCTCTACCTTGCGTGGCGCAGCGATGGCGTTGGTTTGTACGACGGCAAGATTTCTGTCGAAGGCGGCGGTGAGGTTCCGATCATTCAATTCATCTACCCATAGGTGTGACATGGACGCAGTCTTGCGCGCAGCCGCAATCTACTTGGTTCTAATGGTGCTCTTTCGTATATCGGGGCGTCGGTCGCTTGGAGAGATGACGTCGTTCGATTTCGTACTGCTGCTGATCATTGGAGAGGCCACTCAACAGGCGTTGCTGGGTGACGATTTCTCGATCACCAACGCAGTGCTGGTGATCGTGACATTGCTCTCAATCGACATTGGTTTTTCCCTACTCAAACGACGATCAAAGCGTATCGGCAAATTGATCGATGGCGGGCCGACTATCATCGTGGAGAACGGGGTTTATCTGAAACACCGTATGCACGAGGCAAGGGTCGAGGAGGATGACATCATGCAAGCAGCGCGCTTGGGCCAGGGCGTCGAGAGCGTTGAGCAGATCAAATTTGCCATCATCGAGCGCAACGGAAAGATTTCGATCATCACCCAGTGAAGCGCGTACAGTCTGGTGACCACGAGGGAGTTGGTCACTGGATGAGTGCGCCAGCTTTCACTCCAGCTCATAAGGACTATGCACCGTGAATTAAGAGTTGCCGGATTGATGATGGTGGAGGTTTTTTCTGAAACCACGGAGGTTCAGTGCAAATAGGGCCATTTGCAGAATGATCAGCGCGTAGGCCTGGGCAGGCCAGCCCCAGACGACCCACAAGACATTGCTTGCGATGAAGGCCCAGAATCCCATCATGCGTCGACGAGGTTGCTGCGAACCGATGAGCCATGCGGCTATCACGGTCACAACCATCGCCGGCCATTGCAGCCAGTCCACATTGTTCAATAGTTTGATTTCCCAAGATGAGTTGAGTGAAGGCTGATCGCCCCTTATTCCGCCGCGCCGGGTGCGTCGTTTAAAACTGCAGCCCTGTTCTTTAGAAATCCTCTGACGTTCATTCCACAGAGCACTATGTCCAGCAGCGCGACGGCATACGCTTCGACATAGAGGCCCCAGATGACCCACAGCAGATTGCCGATAATGAAGACGGCGAAAGCCGTAGTCCGACGCTCGGCTCGCTTCGAGCCGGCGAGCCAAGCGGCTAAAACTATCGCCATCATCGCCGGCCATTGAACCCAGTCCATGTCTTCACCTATGTTGCGGCAACCACCTTCGGTGAAAGATGTCAGCCTTTTGTCTTTGTTGGGTCAGCAGCTCTTGGGTAGGTACGCTCCTCCTGAATCGTGCCGTCCTCCTTATGGATCTTCAGTGAGGCGGTTTTACCCTCCAGAAACTCGCTGGCGAGCGCGACGATCTCGGCCTTGGTCGACGCGGTTTTCGATGCCCGATCAGCGCCTTGTTTCTTGAGTGCCCAGCCTTTATCGGTTTTGGTGATGTGGTAGTTGTCCATCATGTTTCTCCTCAGGTGATTCCGCTATTTAATGCCTACCCGCCGACGCATTTCGGCGGTGATAGTTTGCCGGGTCGTCGGCAGGTCTGCCCACGGATCGCTGTCAAGCTGTCCCAGGCGCTCATGAAGGTTGTGAATGTTCCAGACGTTGGCACCTTTGATCTCAAGCAGCTCCTCGCGAAAGATGGGTACCGAGACCGGAAGCCCCTCCCGCGTGCGCACTGAGTAGGCGCAGATCGTCGTGGCGCCCAGGCCATTTCGCAGGTAATCGATAAAGATGCGCCCCACGCGGTTTTTCGGCCCCGAGACGGCTGAGAAACGATCCGGCAGCAGCTTGGCGATGTGTTTGACGATGGCATGGCTGAAGCCCTTTACAGCCTCCCAGTCGCCCTTGTGGGTGAGCGGCACGACCAGGTGAATGCCTTTGCCGCCACTGGTCTTGAGGAAAGACTTGAGTCCCAGTTCATCGAGCACCGCCAAGGTCAGCTGCGTGGCTTCCACCATACTCTTCCACGGCAGAGCGGGATCAGGGTCGAGGTCGAGCACGAAACGGTCTGGGCGCTCCAGATCTTTGGAGACGGCGTTCCAGGTATGCAGCTCCATCGCGCTCATCTGCACGGCCCCGATCAGGGCTTCGAGATTGTTGATAAGCATGACCGGATGGCCGGTGTATTCCTTGCCCATCGTCTCGATGCCCGGGATTGCCAGCCGATCAGCGTTCTTCTGAAAGAACAACTCGCCTGTGATGCCTTCGGGCGCCCTGACCAGCGCGACAGGGCGTTGCGCCAACTGTGGCAACAGCCAGTCGGAGACGCTGATGTAGTAGTCCGCCAAGTCACGCTTGGTCGATCCGCTCGTGGGGTCAATGATGCGCTCGGGGTGGGTCAAGCGGATCTTTCCTGATGTCGACCCGGCAGCGGACTCTGATTTTTGAGTTGGGGCGACCTTAGCGATTCTGCTTCGAGTGGCTTTCGCAGCTTGGTTTTTCTCGACGTCCGATGGCGGAGCAGGGCGTTCTTCAGTGATGGACTTGGCCGGCTTGTCCGTGCGCAAGCCGTGGAACACCGCGTGTCTGACGGAGCCGTCCTTGGTGATCTCAGCGAATGCCACCTCGGCGAGCAACTGAGGCTTGAGCCAGTGCACGCCCTTGGCCTCGAAGCCGGTGGGTGGATTGACCACGGTCGCTTTCTTTACTTCCAGCGGGACGAGCTGATGGAAGATGGTGTTCAGTGTCGCTTCATTGAAGCCTGTCCCGACCTTGCCCGAAAAACGCAGTTCGCCACTGTCGGCATCGTGAAGGCCCAGGAGCAGGGCACCGAATTTGCTCCGAGCGCCCTTTGGCTCGGTGTAGCCGACCACTACGAACTCTTGCCGGCGCTTACACTTAAGCTTGATCCAGTCACCGCTACGCCGCGACACATAGGCGCTGCCGACGCGTTTGCCGATAAGGCCCTCCATCTTCATCTGGCAGGCACTGTTGAGCAGGGCGTCGGGGGCTTCACCAAAATCTTCGGAAAACCTGAGTATTTCGTCCTCGCTGGCTTCCAGCACTTTGGCCAAGGCGGCGCGCCTTTGCTCGACCGGCACCTCGCGTAAATCCATGCCGTTGAGGAAGGGCATGTCGAACAGGTAGTAAACGATATTGCCACTGCGCTCGGATTCGAACGCGTTCTGCAATGCCTGGAAGTCTGGGACACCGTCCTCGTTGGCGACCACCATCTCGCCGTCCAGCCAGGCCGAGGCCAGCCCGAGACCGGCGATGGCTTCGGCCTGGCGCGGGAGCTTGTGCGTCCAGTCATGACCGTTGCGGGTGAACAGTTGCACCTTCCCGTCATCCACCCTGGCCATGACCCGATAGCCGTCGAACTTGATCTCGTAGCGCCAATCGCCGTCGGGGGCCGACTCCACCAGCGTCGCCAGCTCCGGTTTGAGAGTGTCGGGGAGGTCTGCCGTCTGTGCCCCCTCAAGCTTGGCTTTCGCAGGCCTTTTCTTGGGTGCTGGCACTTTCTCGACGGGTTTCGGCTCGGCAGCTTTGCCACCTCTTTTCCTGGCCACGATTGTCCGTTCACTCAACACGCTGTTGGGCTGATCCTTGACGATGTCGTAATCCGATTCAGCACGGGCAAACTCGTCCTGATGCTTGATCAGGAACCATTGCTCCTGTTTACCGGGAATGTGGGTCTTCACCAGGTTCCATACGCCGCCAAGCTTCTCGCCCTGCAACTCGAACTTCAGCCGTCCCTTGGCGTAGGCTTCGGCGGGGTCTGACAATGGCTTCCAGATACCCCGATCCCACACGATGACATCGCCAGCCCCGTAATGGCCTTCGGGGATGCTGCCTTCAAACGTCGCGTAGTCGATGGGGTGATCTTCGACATGCACGGCCAAGCGTTTTGCTTTGGGGTCAAGGGATGGGCCTTTGGGTACGGCCCAGCTCTTCAACGTGCCATCCAGCTCCAGCCGAAAATCATAATGAAGCCGGGATGCATCGTGCTTTTGAATGCAGAACTGAAGCGCTTGATCGGGAGCTTTTCTCGTTGAGCCACGTTTGTGGTCGCTGCCGCCTGATGGCTCGGACGTGGCGTTGAAGTCGCGTTTGCGGTTGTACTCTTCAAGGCTCGAATGGGTTTCGCCGTGAGCTCGCGGTGAGGCAGCGGATTGGCTTTTCTTGCGGGTTTTCTTTTCCGGCTTCTGTGGCGCATCCCCGATGCGGATCCAGGTGGGTGCGTGATCGCTCGCGTGCTCTTCGCCGCGCACCCAGGCGTCAACACCCGCATCTTGCAGACGTGGCGCCAATACTGGGTTCAGCAGGAGGTGGTCAATGCGCAGGCCAGAGTTTTTCTGCCAGTGCTGACGAAAGTAATCCCAAAACGTGTAGACGCGCTCGTCCGGATACAGATGCCTGACCGAGTCGATCCAGCCTTGAGCCAGCAGCCGGCGGTAGCATTCGCGACTCTCGGGCTGAAGCAGGGCGTCCTTGAGCCATGAGCGGGGGTTGTAGATGTCTTCGTCAGTCGGCACCACATTGAAATCCCCGGCCAGCACGACTGGATGCTCACTGGCCTGCAATGACTTCGCGTGCTCGATCAGGTGTTCGAACCAACGGAGCTTGTAGTCGAATTTCGGGCCGGGCTGAGGGTTGCCGTTGGGCAGGTAGAGGCAGGCGACAATGACGCCATGCGCCGCTGCCTCGATGTACCGCGCCTGGGTATCGGCTTCCTCACCTGGCAAGCCCTTGTGAATCAGCAATGGCTCGGAGTCCCGCGCCAGAATGGCAACGCCGTTCCAGGAGGTCTGGCCGAGGTGCAGCGAGCCGTAGCCTGCGGCCTCAAGGTCTCGTGCCGGGAACGCTTTGTCCGGTGCCTTGAGCTCTTGTAGGCAGACGATGTCTGGCTGCTCGCGATCAAGCCATTGCAACAAATTGGGCAGTCGGGCGCCGATGCCATTCACGTTGTACGTGGCGATCTTCAGGTCTTGCACCTTTGCGTACCTTCCAGCAGTCCGAACCTACTCATGTGAGGGTTTGCAGGGGGAGGAGTTCGCGATTTATCACGAGGGAATGACCGTTCGAGAACTTCATCGAACGGGAAGGACAAAGCGATTTCGAAATCTGTAGATCGCGACTCTTTCGTGGTCGAGCGAGGTGCTTATGATCAGTTGCGCAATACCCGGTGATGACAGAGATGCCAATGACGCCATCGAGCCATTGGAACCAGGTCGTCCTGACGTGATGCCCAATCCGCCTCCTGGCAGCGACGAGGGCGACTCTAAGGACAACGAACCGGCGCCAATCCTCGATGGCGACATCCTGGTGGACGAGGACATGTCAGACGTAGAAGCCAATGACTCCGTGTCTCAGGAGCATCCACCGCAACGCTGAGGGTGAAGGTGTTAATGATGGTTAAGGGCCGTCTTTAAAAGGCGGCTTTTTTTATCAGACCTTGATCGTCATGAAGTGAATCAGCGCTGAGAATCCGCCGAGCAAAATCCATAGAGTGAAAAAAATCCAGGGCGAGCGCATCGAAAACTTCAGTGCATCCCGGTACCCACGCTGATTGGATTCCCGCTTGGCGAACAAAGGGGAGTCGTCGTAGGCATCGCTCATTTGGGGCTGGCTTTGCAACAGATTGCTTTGCTTTAGATACCAGTGGTCGATGATCTCGTACGCCGCCTTTATTCCCGACCAGGCGTGCAGCGAGGTGATTACCCCTAAAACAGACAAAAGAATCGACACCACCAACGAAAAGATTTCTCCCCATTGCGGGTTGACGTTCGCCATACAGGAGCAATAGGCAATTACAGAAACGACTGCGCCCCCAGATAGGCGTTTGTCCGACTGGAAAGCATGGTCGTTTCGTACTGAATTTCCTTCCGATAGAAATCCAGCCGATCCTTTAGCGATCCAAACATGATCGCGTCAGAAGCATCCTGGACGTCAGCCTCTGATCGCTGGGTGATGATGTGGCTCACGAGAGCCTGGTCACGGTCAGTACGACCGCCGCAATCCGTTCCGCATGCGAGTAGATCTCGGTCTCAAGCTCTTCTCCAAAGACATCTGGATCGACCTCGCGATACGACCAGCTGTAGCCGGCTTTGTCGATCAATGGGCGGGCATGTTCAAGAAACAGATCCACACCCTCGACCCAAGGTGAGCCGGTGTAGAGAACGAGGCTCCCGCCCACTGTCAGGCGAGTCATGGCCTGACTCACAATACGCACCGACAATTCCGAACCTAAGCGATCACCCCCGTGGCGATAGGCTCGTTTCTGGCTGTCCTGCATGTAAGGCGGATTGGCAACGATCAGATCGAACTCACCCGAGGCACTGTCGAGCAGATTGCTGTGCCAGGCAGACACGTTCTCCGTTTCCGCCAATGCTGCATTTACTGCCGTGAACCTCAGCGCGGTCGGGTTGATATCCAGCGCCAGCACTTGGGCGTCATGCCGGGCCTTGGCGATCAGGATAGCGCCGGCACCACTGCCGCAACCTATATCAACTGCCGTTCGGATGGGATGCGTCGAGGTGCGCAGATGCTCCTCGATGGCTTGGGCAAACCGATAGGTGTCTGGGCCGAAGAACACTGAGTCGTTGGAGACCGTGGGAAACGCCGAGTGCACAAACAGATGATCATGCAGGCTCGACCAGCGCACCTCGCTGATCCAGAGTCCCGCATGTGCCCGCAGGATGGCTCGGCTGAGCAGGGCTTCCAGCTCTGCTTCGGGAAGTAGCTCGGAAGCAAAAGGTCTGTTCCAGCCGAAAATGTCCCGCAAGTTGCGCGCCTGATGATTCTCCTCACGAGCGTTATTGCGCTGATGGCTGAGAGGAGTGACGGTGGTGAATCGATAGTCATCTGCCAGCAGACGCCGACCCAATTGCAACAGGGCCAGATCATGGGTTTGATCTTCCGGGTTGATCACATCGAGAGGCTGAGAATGAACAATGGCTTGGCTCATCGGATTGAAGATCCTTCAGCAAGTTGGCGTGAGAATGTTCGGGTCGCATTCAGGCCGTCTGGGGTTGAGTGCATGGAAGGAGAGAGGAGGGCAATCAGGTGCTCGATGGACAAGCCCTCTGAGGTCGTCGGTGGGAGCTCGGCGCAAGGCGCTCGACGACGGAATTGCGCGCGAAATGGATCGGCTTTCTTCACTTGGTTTTCTGCCTGCCAACTCCCCGAAATCCAGTCCCGCAGCAGCTGCATTTCGTAGCCACTGAACACCCCGAACATTGCGGCACCGGGGCCATCGATCAGTTGCCAGAAACGGCTATCAGCCGGATCTTCATGTCGTTTGATCCAACCTTTGTTTTCGAGAGCGGCAAGGAAGGCCCGGCATCGCCCCGGCTCAGAAAGCCACTCGTTGACGGTCAAGCCATTGAGACGGCAGTAATCAGAATGCATGTGCTGGCCGAACGAACGTTTGCGCTCCAGCATGGCGACTACTTCCTGCTCAAGCTCAAAGCTTGAGATCACTGCCTTGGTGCCTTTGCCCAGCTCGTTGAGCATATAGCCGGTGCGCAGGCGTGCAATGAACTCCTCTCGGGAGTCATCCGTGGGCAAGAGATCGATAGCGGCTTGGACGGCCTTGTGGGCATGGCCTGTGCTGGCGTTGTCGATGGTGACGTGAAGCGTGAAATAGTACGGATCAATACCCAACTCATTAAGTTCGAACGCGGTAATCAGCAGGTGCAGCGGCAGTTGTTCATAACCCAGGTTGTAGCCCAGTACTTCAGGCAGGTAATCAGCGCCTGCATGCCCTAACGCGAGTTGGATAGCGCCTTGAACGTAGTGTTCCTGATCAAGCACTTCGCTGGGCGCGCAATCGTGTTCCGCCAGCAGCTTGCGGTAGAGCACGACGTGGTTCATGGCTGGATCGCCATCGCCCAGTTCTTCCAAGTACGTACGGATCAGGTTGTGATAGCGCCAGTCACCGAAATGGTTGACCGCGTCATACAGCCATGCACCGTCGACCAGTTTCGTTGGCGCCACGTGCTGCAGGAAATACAAAGCGTGGGCTTTGTTAGTAAAGAATTTTCGGCCACGCCCCGCGTGTCGACCTTCCAGATATTCGCGATAGGCGCTTGCGACCTGACTTGCGTTGCCCTCGATCCACGCTGCCCAGTTATGGAGGTCATCAGGAAGCCCTGCGGCGTCACTGTGCTGTTTGGCTCGCATCAATTGAGCGTTCAGAAATTCCTGAACCACCGGAAAGGCGACATCCTGAGGCCGGTTCAAGAGGGCGTGATAGATGGAAACCGCGTCTGATGCTTGCGTCGGTTTCGAGATCAGGCAGTCAGCGACGTTTCGCAGAGAAGTCATAGATAGGCCTACACAGTTTTCTTGGTATGTAGGTGAGAGAAAGGCCTGGAGGATTAATTCAACGAAGTTTGGTCGGCCTGGACAGATGACATCAAGCGCACGAACTGAAGGGCGAGGTCAGGATCTCCCGCGCCTCAATTATCAGTTGTGGCTTCCGCGATGGTTGCGAGGATCTCTCGCATTTCGTCGACACAGGCCTGCAGGCGTTCGAAGCTGAGCAGCAGGCTTTGCCGGGATTCCACAGTCTGATGGCCTGAGAGTTCATGGGGCTCAGAGGTGTGGTGCTCGGAGAGGGTCTGGATGGCACTGCGCAGCCCGAGCAAGTGACCTGCGACCTCTGATTCAGCGTTTTGACGAGATCGGCTCATGCAGCCTCCTAAGGGTCATGGGTGAATTTCTATCGTGGCCTTCCCGCCGAAAGATGGAATTAAGCCACCTGCGAGGCAGTCGACCGCTCACACAAGAAGGAAAACATCATGTCTATTTCTCTGCTTGAATTACGCCACATCATCGAATCGGGTTTTCTGCCGCTTGAATGCCGATGTACATCCACCACAGCCAATGAGTTGACCATCGAGATCATTGATCGAACCACCGGCGCCAATCTCGCTGTGGGTGGGATTGATGTCGCGACTTTGGGTACCAGTCGTGCCATCTCGGAACTGATAGGAGAGCTCCGAACCGAGTTCAGCACCATGTCTCAAACCAACACACACCTACCTCATAAAATCGCGTAGCTGAGAGTTTTACGTTTCCAGTAGGTGGAAGCCACAGATCATGATCCACCTACCTCGAACCTGATCCAACCCCCGCTGCCATGCTCCAGATAATCAATAATTTCCCCTGAGATCGATGGCCCTTTCGAAGTGCAAATTTGCACCTGTTTGAACCCCGTGGGACGATTTAAGTGACCCACAAAGTCCACTAGGCCCAGGCCTGTCGGATGCTCACATCTGAGCTTGATGAACGCGATGGTGTGCAGGCGACGTATGTGTGATTGATCCTCGCCAGCGGAAACACAGAGCGAAGCAATGCCGTCGTAAGAGATGACCATAACGAAATCCTTTTCCACACTTGGTGAAATGCGCCGCCGATCAGGAGGGCGGCGCAGGTGACGTTAGTTTGCGGCGTCACCACCATGGGCTTTGGCCAGAGCCTTGGCATGCTCCAAGTGAGCTTTCAGTTTTGGCAGGGTGTCGGTGGCGAAAGCTTTGAGTTCAGCATCCTTGCCTTCGGAAGCCTCTTTCTCGAACAGCTCGATGGTCGCTTCGTGAGCCTTGACCTGGTTGTTCGCGTACGCCTGATCGAACGATTTGGCGCTTCGCAGTTCAAGAATCATCGCCTTCGCTTTGTCGACCAGCTCAGCGCTGTCAGAAACCTCAAGATTCTTGGCATCGGCAATCGACTTGAGTTTCGCGTTGGCGGCGGTGTGGTCTTTGACCATCATGTCGGCGAAGCTTTTCACGTCAGCGGCAGTGCCCTTTTCCTGAGCCAGCTTACCGGCTTCGACCTCCGCTACACCTTTGGCAGAGGCGTCCTCCACAAAGTCGTCGTTATCCTGTGCTGCAAAAGCACTTTGAGTTCCCAGGCCAATCAGCAGGGTCAGGGCGCAAGTGTTCAGTAATTTAGCCATTTAGATTTTCCTCATCATTCCATGATGGGCATTAGCGCCCATGGGCGTGTGAGTGATGCCGATAAATTACGTTCAGCGATATTTGCTCAATGGTGCTAATTAAAGGCGCCCGCTACCACCGGTCGGTCAACGGATTATTTTTAAGAACGCGCGCCGTTTGCCTTAGGTCGAGTAATTAGCAGGGCGCATTAAGTTAAATCGCTGTCTGCGCTTTTTAATCCGGTACCGATCAGACGAGGACTTAGTCATGGCTAGAACCACTGTGGATGATTTGTTTATTCACGAACTTTCCGATGTCTACAGCGCGGAAAAACAGATTACCAAAGCACTTCCACGCTTGGCGCGGGCTTCCACCAACCCGAAGCTTGCAGAGGCCTTCACTTCTCACTTGGAGGAGACTCAAGGTCAGATCGAACGCATTGATCAACTCGTGGAACTAGCTGGACTGAAGCTCAAGCGTATGAAGTGTGTTGCGATGGAAGGTCTCGTGGAGGAGAGCAAGGAGTTGCTCGATGAGATCGAGAAGGGCGAGGTACTGGACGCCGCGCTGATCGGGGCCTGCCAGAAGGTCGAGCACTACGAGATCGCGAGCTACGGCACGCTCATCGCGATGGCCAAACACCTTGGAATGACTGACGCCGCCAATCTCTTGGCCGAAACGCTGGCAGAAGAAAAGGCCGCCGATGAGAAGCTTTCGGCCATCGCTGAAGAGGGCGGTAACCAAGCGGCGACGCTCGCTAAAAAGTGATGGACTGCGTCATCGCCCTTTCGGTGCCGCGAACTAATTTTGAGGCTGAACCTGTACAAAACTGAAACTATGTGTAAGTCGAGCATAGTGAGTTTAGTGTCGGCTAAGCAGCTTTATGTTTGATGTTGATTTCTGAGTAGTAAACCGTGAGCGATATCGGGCTTCGGCCCGAACTCGCCTGATAATAGCTAAGGATGGGAGTAACACCATGTTCTTACATAATAAACGTTTGCAATATACCGTGCGCGTCGCTGAGCCTAATCCGGGTTTGGCCAATCTACTTCTAGAGCAATTTGGTGGAGCTCAAGGTGAGCTGGCGGCTGCCACCCGTTATTTCACCCAGGCGCTCGCCGAGGAAGATCCAGGTCGCAAGGATCTGCTCCTGGACATTGCCACCGAAGAGTTGAGCCACCTGGAAATCATCGGGTCGATCATTGTCATGCTCAACAAGGGCGCCAAGGGCAAGCTGGCTGAAGGCGTTCAGGCAGAGGGCGAGCTTTACCGCGATATCAATGGTGCCGGCAATGATTCACACATCACCAGCCTCCTCTACGGGGGAGGCGCGCCTTTGGTGAACTCGGCAGGCGTTCCTTGGACTGCCGCGTACATCGACACCATCGGTGAGCCGACTGCAGATTTCCGCTCCAACATCGCAGCAGAGGCCCGGGCCAAGATCGTTTACGAGCGTTTGATGAACGTCACCACCGATCCGGGAATCAAGGACGCGCTGGGCTTTCTCATGACTCGCGAGATCGCCCACCAGCTCTCGTTCGAAAAAGCCCTTCATTCGATCCAGCCCAACTTTCCGCAAGGCAAGCTACCGGGTATGCCGGAGTTCAGCCGCACCTATTTCAGTATGTCCAACGGCGATCCGAACGTGCGTGGGCCGTGGAACAGCGATGCGGAGTTCGAGTATGTCGAGAACCCTCATCCAGCGGTAGACGGTGGTGACGGCACGGCATCGGTCACGCTGAGTGAAGATGACTCGGTCACCCTGACCATGCTGAAGGAGCGCACCAAGTCTGATCTAACATCCGATCCGGTGACCGGTGCAGACCTGGGTTCCGGCCTAGGCCAGGGCTCCGAGAAGGATATCGACCCAGCGCTGTAATTCTCTCCTGGCAGCAGCGCAAGTTGCTGCCAGCTTCGCCAATTCAGATCAGGAGATCGCTCATGGCCTCTGGTTCTCGGAATCTTTCGACCAACCGCCAAGGTGTCGGAAGTATCGATGCGCATGTTTCAAATGAGTTTGAGCGTTGTGCTCGCAGTTTTGAGTCGCAAGCCAATGCCTGTGCCCGAGGATTGCACACTGCCTTGTTCATTCAGCGCTTCAAGCAGGGATTGTTTGGCCGGTCGTAGCCCGAGCCAAGCTTTTTGCCCGTGCCCTGCACGGGCTTTTTTTTATGCGGCGCCCACTGACCAATCGAGCGCCGGTTGATGCGCAAAGCTCCAAGACTACTTGTTCACCATTTCCTTGATGGTGCCGGTTGGCACACTGATCAGGGCATATTTGCCTTTAATTTGCACCCATTGCTCGTGCTCAGCAGGCGCCTTCAAGTGCCGGCTTTTCCAGTCTTTGACTTCCATGCTTTCACGTTGATATTCATCGGGCACGGGATCACCCACTTTGTATTCCCTGTCCCCGGTTCCGGGGCGATCCAGAGTAACGGCAGGATCATCAGCTGCATGAGAAATGCTTGAAATTACGCAAAGCAGGGTGAGGGCTAAAGCAGCGATTGGTTGATTGGACGGCATAGGTCATTCCTTTGGTGGGGACATATGATGGTGTTGAGCCATGGTGCCTGTAACCACCGCATTGGATGAGAGGGGGTGGACAGGGCAAACGTTAGCGGTACAGAGTTGAAGCGGCCTCGACTGTGAGCAGGGTTACGCCGGCGCAGAAAATAACCATTCCCAGCATGAGTCTCGGGCGGGAAATGAAGCTGGCGACAGCTCTAGAGTTTTTAAGGTCATCCATGGTTTGCATGTGTGTGCTCCACCTGATCGGATGCGAAATACTCGAAGGGAGTAAGAAAGTCCTGGCTTCGAGTCAGTCAATAAAGTTGATTGACTCAACCCAGTATCGTTCCGAGTAAAAGATCGCCGGATCACCGCTGCCAGTAGTTCGCAGTCTTCGGAGTACTCTGCCACCTGCCCTTGATAAAAATGGAACCTTGGCAGGTCGAGCTTGCCCACTCCCTGTGCGATTCATTGATGCAACAGGAGGGAATAATGCCTAGCTCTGACGGAAAGATTCGGTATGCCGTGGTGGCAGCAGGTTCAATTTCGCAGGGTGCTTTCATGCCGGGGATTGGCCAGACGGACAATTCGGTTATGACAGCGCTGGTCACAGGGGATCCGGTCAAGGCACAGGATCTGGCATCGATCTATGGCCTGAAGTCTTATTCGTATGCTGAGTATCCCGAGCTTCTGGCTTCCGGTGAAATCGACGCTGTCTACGTAGCGACACCGAATTTCCTGCATACCCAGTATGTGATCCCCGCGCTTAACGCCGGTATCCATGTTCTTTTAGAAAAGCCCATGGCAACCACTGAAGCCGAGTGCCGGGACATGGCCGACGCTGCAGAACGGACGGGCGCGAAACTCATGGTCGCTTACCGGCTGCATTGTGAGCCCGGGACGCTTGAGATGATTGAACGTGTGCAAAAGGGTGAGTTTGGTGACCCTCGAGTGTTCACTTCGACTTTCGCGCAAGTTGTTAAAACCAGCAACCACCGCAACAAAAATGGTTTCGCCGCTGGCCCCGTGGCGGACATGGGGCCTTATCCCTTGAACATGGTGAGGAAGCTTTTCAATGCTGAGCCCATTGAGGTCATGGCATTAGGCTCAAAGACGCCAGGCTCCCCGCTTGACTCATGGGACACAGTGACCGTCTCGCTGCGTTTCCCGCAAGAGCGGCTGGCTCACTTCACCGTGAGCTACACGCTGCCGGACACTGAGCGCTTTCAGCTCCTCGGCACCAAGGGCGAGATTGAGGCATCGCCATGCTTCGGGTACGGTGAAGGCGTGGCGATCAATTACCGGGCGACGATCAATGGCGAAACCACGGAGCACGTGCATCCGGTTGTTGATCAGTTCGCTGGCGAGACCTCGTATTTTTCCAGCTGCATTCTCAATGACCAGGCACCTGAGCCTGATGGCGAAGAAGGATGGCGGGACGTGCGGGTTGTGATGGCGATTGAGCGAGCGCTGGAAACCGGGCTGCCGCAAAAGTTGGAGCCATTAGCGGCAAGACGCTTGCCTCGGAGCACGCAGTGTCGAAAGTTGGCGCTGGCCGACGTGCCTTCCTTCATTAATACCGAATCGCCAACTGAGTGATCGGCGAAGCCGACGAGTGAGGCGCAGGTCATCACCCGTCGGCTTACCAATTGATAGTGTTGGACTCCTGGCCTTCGGTGCCCAGATCACGTCTCGGGGGGTGAAGCGATCAGTGATTGAGGCATGGTCTGCAGTTCGCCTACAACAGGTTTGGCAAAGAGGTAGCCCTGCATGAGATCGATCCCCAGCGCGAGCAGAGTGTCACGTTCTTCAAGCGTCTCGATGCCTTCCGCCACGACCGTGATTGCCAGCCGCTCAGATACCAGCACGATGCCCTCAACAATGGCGCGTCGTACTCCATCCCGGTCAATACCCCGTGTCAGCGCCATGTCGATCTTGAGAACATTCGGCTGAAACATCGCCAGGAAATTCAGGCCTGAATACCCTGACCCAAAGTCGTCGATTGCGGTAGTGAAACCTTGGCGCTCGTACTCCTGAAAAATAGATTTCAGATGATCAGGGTCATCGACTCGTTCACCTTCGGTTACCTCAAACATCAGACGCTCAACTGGGAAGTCAAACATTCGTGCGGCTTCCAAGGTGGCACGAATGCAGGTTTCGGCCCTGTACACGGCATTGGGAAGGAAGTTGATGCTGAGCTTGCACTCTGGGATGGCGGGTAAGCCCAAGTCCGCTGCAAGCTCAATGGCCCGCACGCGGCATGCCTGGTCAAAGCGGTATCGGTTCTGGTCATTCACCAATCCCAGAATGCTGGCAGCGGACTCACCATTGAGACCACGAACAAGGGCTTCGTAGGCATGTGGCAAGCCTGTCCTGACGTTGAAGATTGGCTGGAAGGCCATGGTGAAGCTAAAACCCAGACTATCAAGGTTTCGACATTCGACGCACCCAACGGACTTGAATGGGGTCACCGGTATTTGTTCTGCCATAGAGGTTCCTGATTTGACGGTTCGCCGCAGTGCACTTTCGTGTAATAGCCCAGACGCTTACTGTGGTTGACTGCAAGTCTGCCTGCCGCGATGAGGTTGAACGTACGCACTCGCGATACTTCTAAACCTCAACACTAGGAGGACTCACCATGCAGCCAAAAACTGAAGGCTTTGAAGAGCAAGGCCCTAGCCGCGTCCCATTCATCAATGATCCGCAGAAACCGTCTTCCAAATCCTCTAACAGGAATGGTGAGTCTGTTGAGGAGGACGACGAGGAAATCGAGCCAAATCCCGACGGCAACGTAGACGCTGACCGGTAGAGCAACCGACCGGGTTAGGAGGCACCGACCGTGTATGTCGAACGGTCATTCTGCCGCACTTGCTGCCAATGGTGTGCCGAAGATATGCGCATTGCCCGATGATATGCCCAGGAGTCTCAGCATGAGCGACTCTTTTAATCTCTCGCGATTTGTTGAAGCGCAGCGCCCAGTTATCAGCCGGGTCATGGATGAACTGCGATCAGGCCGTAAGACGAGCCATTGGATATGGTTCGTTTTCCCGCAGTTGAAGGGGTTGGGCAGAAGCGAAATCGCGATTCGTTTTGGCATTACCGGTATGGAAGAGGCACGTGCCTATCTCGCCCATCCCGTGCTCGGGCCGCGACTTAATGACTGCGTCCATACGCTGTTAGAGCATGGCAATTTGAGCGCATTCCAGATTTTTGGCACGCCAGATGATCTCAAACTGCACTCGTGCCTGACATTGTTCAACGAGGTCGCTCGGACCCGCCGTGTTTCAGCGAGCGCTCGATCAGTTCTTTGGCGCAGAGCCGGACGGCAGAACAATTCATTTGCTTCATGCGTCCCGTGAGTGATCTTGTTGGAACACAACGGTCTTCTTGGGTTTATCAGTTATCACTGCGATGCGTCGCGACATTTACCCCACATGAGTCCGGGTCTTCCTGCCGAATCGAGACAGAATCCGGCTGATCAACCCGTTCTACCGCCGCCACCCAAGCGCTTTTGATCTCCACCCGCATTGCTGCCTCTTCCACAGAGGTCACCAGCTTACTCTCCACCAGATGTGACAGCAGGGCAGAGCAGCGTCGGTAGCAGTCAGCAGCCAAATGAGAATCCCGGCTCAGCTGAAGCTTTAGAAGCGCCTGCCGCCATTGGATATTGCTCTGCGCGGGTTCAGCCTTTCGTAAATCTGGTGATGGTTCTGCCAAGTGCCGACTCTGTTGACCAGTCATTTTGGACTTCTCATGGCTACTGGATAATCACTTAACCTGCGCTTTTTCCCTTGGAAGAGAAAGAGAGGCATTAGGCCATACCAATATCCGGCATATCTGTTCTAGGCGCGCACCGCTAGCTATGGAGGCTCATCCCTGGTTGGGTGATACGTCGGTTCTAGGCGGAGATGGGCGAAGTATTAGCGAATGTCTTACACACTCTTCAGCACATTGGCCGTTTACGGCGAATGGCCTCAGGCATAAATTGGATCCATCAACTGGAGTGCAGGAGTGCTTCAGAGGTCAAGGATGATCTGCCATCGGCCAAGGCGGCCTCTGACAGGATGTTGGGATGGTGTTGATAGAAAAGAACCCGCCTCGGCGGGTTTTTTATTGTTCAAACACTCGGTATTGCATGCTTCTGACCTCGCTCATGTGCAGGTAATGCGAGCCGCCAAGCAGACGAGTTGCATGTAAGTTCAAGCGCTGCCGATTGAGATCCAGTGCAAATCAGGGAGAAACAAATGCCGTTCACGGATCATAGTGTCGCCAAAGCGCTCGAGATTTTCATCAGTCGCAACGAGAAGCTTCAAAAAGAGCTGGCGAACCTGAGCCGGCAACCTGGCGGGTTATATGTCGAAGAGCTTCGCGCGAGGCACGCACAAGCTGCCTACCTAAATGCGGTCGAGGAGCAGGGCCCAATCCTTACGACTTCGCGTTGCGCTTCTTGGCCAGAACCCCGGCTGAACTCGAAGAGATGCGAGAGTCACGCCGCAAGGAGCTTCGTCAGAACGTTCAGTGCGGGCACGTATCCAACGCTGAAATCCTGCAGGGTAATGCCAACGACAGCTTCCAGCCCGCCACATCTCAGAGAGCTTTGGGTGCCCGTTGATCTCAATGGTCTGTAGTCGAACTTTCGCGAATCCCCGACGAGTTTATCAGGCAGACAACGAGCCAGGCGATGAGGCTTGGCGCAGAATTATCGCGGCTGCCCTCTTCTAGAAACGACCGCAGGCGTGAACGTGTTGCTGGTCACATTTGGATACCCTAATTCGCCGGTTTGTCTCTGACTCTCTGCTAAAACAAGGTGAGGCGCGTGCGTCAACCAATGAGCCGCGTAGGCGCGCCGCACGTCCCAAAACAATAACAAGGAGTGTTCTTCATGGCTCTATCTGAGCTTGAGCTGCGCCATATCATTGAGCGTGGCTTTCTGCCCCTTCAGTGCAAGTGCATCATCGATTCGCGCGGCGATCTTTCAGTCGAGTTGCTCGATCAATCGGCAGGCCAGAACCTGGTAGCAGGTGGGATTCCCCGGTCTCAGTTCGACTCATGCCGTGGGATCGCCAACTTCGTTGCCGAAATGAAAGCGCAGTTGGCGATGCAAAGTGGGGTAAAGGCGGTTTCGCGCAGGGGGTGACCTGTCGTTGAGCAATTAGCCACGTTCCTGATCGAGAATCTGGTGCAGCTCTGCCCAGGGCATTGCTGCCACCCCGTCCTTGGCCTTGCAGTCATCCTCGTGCGCAATAGACTCACCACTCTGGGTGATCGGCTGGCCACGCATGCACCCGGTGCATACGACGACTCCTCCGACCAAAGCCCAGGCCGCTGACCAGTGAATCATGCGTTGATTGCTGTCCATGCTGTCGCATCCTTTGCGTCGATGATCAGCTTCAGGCTAAGTCGGGCGATCAGTTTTGTATACGCTCAAACAGATGAACTCATCCGGGGGCATGGCTGGAAGCGAGTCGGCTCAGCGAGGCCGGCGGTTAACGATTGGACGGAATATAACGCAAGACACCTACGATCTCGCTGCCGCCCCGACTTACTCGGTCGGATGAATGATTCACCCCATCGTTAACAGGAATCTTCTCAAAGTCGAACGGGCTGACACCGTCCAGGCATGAGACATTCATCCCGAGCAGGTGGGGATCGGATCTGCGTTGGTGGAGGGTGTAGATACCGCATCTGGAGCAAAAATAATGCTTCGCGATGTGGGTGTTGAATTGGTAGCTTCCTCGCCAGAGATGAGATCGAAGTCTCTTAAGGATGCCGTTACGACGACCGCTCTTCGCATGCGGCAATAGGAGCAGTCACAGCGGCGAGCAGTCTTCAGGCCCTCGGAGAGTCTCACTTGGAAGCGCACTGTCCGCAGTGGCATGAGCCTTGAAACTCAGATTTATCATTGTTCATTTGATCTCCTTCTCAAGTTACACAATGCATGCCGTGGCAGGAGGAGTGGCCGATATGAGGCCGGAGACCTGACACATGTTCAAAGATATTGGAGCCATTAAGTTACGTGATGGCCTTTGCGTTTTATGCTCTCAAGGCTAGGATCATGGTGCTGCCACGCGGAGAGGACACGATGCATCCGATGCTACGGAAGGTTGCCGCCACATTTGGCGTGATCATAATCGGATCTGGGGCAGCGTATTCGGCCCAGTTTGTAACCAATGAGGTCATGTACCTTTATTCCAGGTTTGAGCCTTCTGTCGAAGCGTTTTCTGACGATCAATTTGCAGCATGGGCACCGGCGGAGTCGGCATTAGGCGTGTCAGCAGACCTTTCACCCGAGGCCATCCGAGAGGTCTTGAACACACGAGCGCCGTCCCTAATTATCTCTGGATCAATTGCTTCGCAGTGACCTGCTAGCGCTTGTCGGGCCTTTGAACGATTAGGCTCCGTTGCTGAGTTTAAGGAGACCGCTCGTCGGAGTTTTGGTAATGAGAATGGTTTATAGAACGGATTTCACGTTTTGTTCACTTCTGGTCGACTACGGTGACATTTACTCCTTTTGAATCCCTTTAAGCCCGCCACTCCTGCGGGCTTTTTTCTGTCTGCGATTCCCTAATCTACGGTGGGCTGTCGGATGGCTCGCAAGATTGCTCGCCTGGGATCTGGCCCCCAAACGATTGGAGGTCACCACTGGTGTCGAACCTCAAGGTTGCCAGTAGGTGGCGACCGAGATCATCACCGTGGACGTAGTTGAGTGCAGGGAGCCTTTTCTTGATGCATGCTCAGCTTCACGATCATTCCCGTCCCTGCTTCCTTGGCGTGCCGGCGCACTTTGTCCTCTGCTTCCTGAATCCCTTTCGCTAGGTCTATGAGCACCATTGCCACGGCATTTTGCCCTCCTTCAGCCAAGCGCACCGCCACGGATAACAGCGAAGTAAAAGAACTTTTCAAGGTGACAGCGACCTCACGCATGCTCCGAATGAGTTCTGCGGCTGGCACGTTGGTGTGGCCGAGTTTGTTCACAAGTCTTGATTCCATGATTAGGCGAAAGCGCCCAACCGGAAAGGACATCGTCGCAAATGATCAAGGGTGAGGGATGATCTATAATAGTGCGCCGTTTATGTACGGATACATCATCTGCAGCCTACTGCATACCCAAAAAACGCGTTTATTCAGTGGTTGCGATTTCATCCCACCACCTCAGAAGTACTCCTCGGACAATATATGGGTGAAGAACTTGCTACGCCCTCAATCTGATGGATTCGATATCTCCATCGTCCAAGTCAAACCACTCGCCATTTATTCGCTTACTGGCGAAGCGCTGGTGATACCGAGCCTCCGCTGAATGACAGTCTTCGAACCAGGCAACCAGTGGAATTGTGTAGATGAATGGGAGCTTCACGCCAAATGCTCGCATACGATTTGGAACGTTACGCGTCCGGCCCACCTTGTAGCCATAAGCGGATTTCAGGAGGTACACAACCCCTGACCTTGCGCCTTCAAATGGTTCGCCCACTATCTCTACGGGGTTGAGTCGCTGGGGGGCAACCTCATTCACGCGACTCTTCGAGCTGACTTTAGGGGTATCCGCCATTTTGGTGTGGTCGCGAAGCTGCAAGTCTGGAAAGTGGCTATTCCACAATTCGTGAAGCCCATAGTCGGTAATTTTCTTCGGGGCAAAAGCAAAAGCCCCGTTTTTCCACCTACCCCTGCCAGTACCTGTATCGACCCATATCTCTGCAGATGTCGGTTTCCACTCGATTTGGCACGGTGAGCCTGACGTTGAGATGATCACTCCGATCCATCGAAGGATCCCTGTCTGAGAGGCTTCGTCGTAGGCGGCGATGGTTATGCCGTGACCCTTGGCTGGTGGTGACTTGTGGCTTGCTAGGTCGGCTGGTAGGAGATAAGAAAAATCTGGTTGAGTGATTTCAATGTCTAGCTGGCAGGCAACTCGCCAATACTTAGCCGGGGTCAGCATTCCGTGCTCTCCATGTTCGAGACGACAGATGCTAACGCATCTGTCGCGTCCATGCTCGATAGCACTACGTTGTTGGTGGTAACCAGCGGGAGTATTTGCTTAAAGGCATCTAGCGGCCCGAGGGGAGGCTAGGTTTTGGAGTGAAAGGAGTAGAGGAAAGGGTTAAGCGGGTCGTGCCATCAATGGCTCTGATGCCAATTGCTCAGCCGGAATCATCGGCTTCCTGGTCATGCTCAGAATTACAATCGCACCGGTTACCAGTAGCCCACCTGCGATGGCGAATGCCCAGTTATAGCTCGCTGTGGCAGTGATGACGTACCCCGTCACAATTGGGGCCAGCATACCGAAGATGTTCCCGCCCACCACGACGAAAGCCATCGCCCGGCCCACATCGCCCGAGCTTGGGAGCATGTCGTTGAGCAATGAGAAGTTCAGCGATGTTGTCGAAGCAATGCCTGCCAAGGTGAGGGAGAAAATCAGTACCAGGAGGGTGATGTTGTCGGCGAACGGGATCAGCAGAATGCAGCTTGCGATCAGCATGGTCAGGGCGATGACGTTACGGCGTTTACCAGATGCGGCGCCACTGCCATTCTTCAGATATTGGTCGCTTAGCTTGCCGATCACAATGCATAGCACCACTGCGGCTGCGTACGGAATGGCCGTGAACAGGCCGCTTTTTGCGATGGTCAGGTGCCGTATTTCCTGTAGGTAGCTCGGCAGCCAAGTCAGGAACAGATACTGGGTGTAGACATTGCAGCCTTGTGCGATGGCCAGGCCCCACAGAGTTGGAGTCTTCAGCAGCTTTTTGAGCCCATAAGCGGTGGTAGAACTGTTACCCGCCGAGCTGGTAGTACGAGTGGCGACGATGTGTTCGCGTTCTTCTTTCGCCAGCCATTTTACCTGCTCAGGCTTGTCGTAGAAGAAGTACCAAGCCACCAGCCAGACGAAACCGATCGCGCCAGCGATCACGAACGACATGCGCCACCCGAATGCTGCCACTAATGCAGCCAGCACCACTGAGCAAATGGCTGGGCCTGCATAGGAGCCGCTGTTGAAGATGGCGGTGATGGTGCCGCGTTCGGTGCTTGGAATCCATTCACGGATGACCTTAGCCCCCACTGGGTTGCTGACGGATTCACCAGCGCCCATGACTAGGCGTGCAGTCAGCAGGCTGGCGAAGCTGGAGGCGGCTCCGGTCAGAGCTGTAGCCAGAGACCAGATAAAAATACCCAGGCCACCAACGCGTTTGACGCCGTATTTGTCGATCAGCAGGCCGACTGGAATCAGGAACAGCGCGTAGCTCCAGATGAAGGACGAGAACAGGTAGCCCATCCCGACTGATGTGAGGTGAAACTCCTCTGCGATGGGTTTGGCTGCGATGGAAAGCGCGATGCGATCCATGTAGTTAATCATGGCCAAGGAGAATAGGAAGACGGCTATCCAGCCTCTACGGTATGACATGTATTCACCATTATTTTGATTGTGCGGTGTGCGTGTTCCGAGCTTCGTGCATGGATTGTGTTCAGGCGGGCACGCATGCGGGAGCTCGTTTCTCTTGTTGAGGTAAAAATGAACTTTGTAACGATATAAGTCAATCTGTGTTTTGTGAGAAGCAGATGAAGCCGACGACTAGCTTGAGGTGTCGGGGGCAATCAGACAGGCAGAAAAAAGCGCACACGACCTGGACGGATCGCGTGACGGCTCTGGAGGGGGATCGGTAAGACTTATGCGAAGAGAGCGGGGTCGACTTTGTGGCGTCTAGCTTGTTCCAGATGGCGTCGCATCTGATCTGCAGCTGCCAATCGGTCGCCTCGTTCTAGGCAATCAAGAATCGCGAGGTGCTCCTCGGCTTGGCCCTTACGCGGAGTACGAGAACTGGCTTGGCGGTATTCAACAAGGCGTCGCAGTTGGTCAAGACGACGTACGGTTTGCTGCAGGAAGCGGTTTCCGGAACAAGCAGCCAAGGTCTCATGGAATTGAGAGTTAGCTTCGAAAAGCTCCTGCGGCGTCATGGTCAGATAACCGCCGTTGGCAATGAATTCCTGCTGACGACGACAGGCAGCCAAGGTCTCGCGGTCAATCTGAAAGGTGGGTGACAGAATCCCTGACGGCTCGATGGTCGCCCGGAAAGAATAGCTTTCTTCATAGGCCTCGACAGAGTCGATCATCGGGAGCAGACGCCACCCCTGTCCAGCACGCTGTTCGACCCAGCCTTCTTGCTGGATACGAGACAGTACGGCTCGTAGCGCCGCCCTGGAGACGTCAAACTGGCGCATGAATTCGATTTCAGTAAACAGCTCAGGAAGCTGCCTGCTTAGTCGAAGCTCTGCAAACTTGAGGTAGAGGGGGTCGTCGCTGTTCTCCATAACCTCAGAAACTAGGTCACCTAGGTCATCGCTAGCGCGAGCTAGAAAGAAGCCCCGGTTGCGATCGTAGGTCAGCATCCCTTTTTCGACCAGATGTCCCATGGCGAATTTGACCGGCGTGCGCGACACGTTGAGTGCCGTAGCCAGTTGGGATTCGACCAAGTGATGACCAATAGCGAAGCGCTCCCTACGGACGTGAGAAACGATGTCACGCGCAATGCGTGCTTGCAGAGGGCTTAAAGGCATTGGATCGGGAACCAGAAAGAGCTGAACCAGAGAGCAACCATTCTAACGCGTCATTTAATGTAGCGGCAGAGACCATTCTGATCTCTGCCCAGGTGCTGTGCGACGCAGATACTTGCTTAGCGAACCTGATAGAGCGGGAACGCACCGAACAGTAAGCCGCCAACCAGCAGTCCGAAGCTTGCCAAAATGGCCCATTTGAGCGCAAAGCGTTGGTGGTCGCCCAAGTCTACTTTGGCCAAGGCCACCAGCAGATACAGTGAAGGCACCAGTGGGCTCAAGAGGTGTACTGGTTGTCCAACGACCGAGGCGCGAGCAATCTCCAATGGAGTAATACCGTACTGCGTAGCGGTCTGAGCAATGACTGGCAGGATCCCGAAGTAGAAGGCATCGTTGGACATAAAGAAGGTGAACGGCATGCTGACCAGGGCGGTGAATACCGCGAGGAACGGCCCAAAGCTTGGAGGAATGACGTACAGCAAACTTTTCGCCATCGAGTCCACCATACCAGTGCCCGACAGGATTCCCGTGAAAATGCCTGCAGCGAATATCACAGCGGTCACTGCCAGAACGTTAGCGGCGTGAGCGCCAATTCGTGCTTTCTGATCCTCGATCTTTGGGTAATTGAGCATGAGCGCGATTGCAAATCCGACCATGAACAGTATCTGAATTGGCATTGCGCCCAAGATTAGGCAGGTGATCAGGGTGAGAGTGAGGATCAGGTTTGGCCAGAACATCTTGGGCCGGCGATTCCCGTCACACTCTTCGGCAGACCCATTGCCCAGTGCCATTGGGCTGTTGTGAATGTCATCCAGATGAATGATGCCCAGGCGAGCGCGCTCCTTTCGTCCCAGAATCACTGCGGTAAACACCAGGCAGGCGGCGCCGATCAGCATCCCTGGAATCATTGGCACGAAGATGTCCATTGCATCGACATGAAGTGCTGCCGCTGCGCGGGCGGTAGGCCCGCCCCATGGTGAGATATTCATGATCCCGCTGGCGATGTTGACCAGGCATGTCATGCCCAGAACGCTCATGCCTAAACGTTGATACAGCGGCAGAAAGGCGGCGCACGCAATCATGTAGGTGGTGGAGCTGTCGCCGTCCAATGACACCAACATGGTCAGCACTGCGGTACCGACTAATACCTTCAGAGGATCGCCTTTCACCAGCTTCAAGATGAAGCGCACCAGACCGTCAAACAGGCCTGCGTCAATCATGATTCCGAAGTACAGGATCGAGAAGGTCAGCATGACACCCGTAGGGGCCAGCGTTTTTACGCCGTCGAGCATCATCCCGCCCAAACCGGCGTAGTGCCCACCAATCAGTGCGAACAGGATGGGGATCAGGATCAATGCGATCAACGCCGAGAGGCGCTTGGTCATGATCAGGTACATGAAACAGATGACCATCGAAAAGCCGAGGATTGTCAGCACGGTCGAACTCCCTTTTTTCTTGAATTTGTAGGGCGCCTATCAGCCTGACGGCTACAAGGCAGCTGGCGTGATTCAGGTCGAGACAGGCTCGATACGGATGGGAGGACGAACGGAGTTTGAGCGCGAGAGCTGGATCATGAAGGGCCTCAATTTTCTTATGTTTATTTTTCTACCGTACCTGACTGGAGCCATGTCGCCTTGGCGACCGGGAACAGTAGAACTCATCGGTTGGGTACGTCCGATCTCATTGGCTGAGTGAATCGGATGAGTAAACATTGATCTATATCGATACAAAGTGCAATATGCGCCTCACAAAAACATTGCCTGTACAGCCTGTGAGGATTAGCCAATGCCTAAGTCAATGGGTCAAACCGTTTCCGCCAATGGAATCGAGTACCGTGTCAGCGACATTCGTGGGGTCGTGACTGACCTGGGCGGTGATTACGCGAAGCTGCCCTACAGCTTGCGAATCCTCGCCGAGAACGTTTTGCGTGGAGAGGCTGAACCTGAAGCCGCACTCAAAGTCATCTGCGCCCGCTCCAAAGAATTCGATATTCCTTTCCGCCCAGCTCGCGTCGTCCTGCAGGATCTGCTCGGTACGCCAGCGCTGGTCGATCTCGCGGGGCTGCGTGATGCTGTTGCCGAGAAAGGTGGCAATCCACGCTTGGTCAACCCGGTTACCCCGACCCACCTAGTTGTGGATCATTCGCTCAACGTAGAGCGTTGGGGCGATGCCAGCGCGCTCGCGGATAACGAAGCCATCGAGCGTGAACGCAACGCCGAGCGTTTTCAGTTCTTGGACTGGTGCAACAAGGCGTTCAGCAACCTGTCGATCATTCCGTCGGGCAAGGGCATCCTTCACCAGATCAACCTGGAGCGCTTGACTACCGTTGTGGGTACCCAGCGTCGGGACGGCGAACTGTGGGCCTTCCCGGACACGTTGGTCGGTACTGACAGCCACACCACCATGATCAATGCCATTGGCGTGTTGGGCTGGGGTGTGGGTGGTATCGAGGCTGAAGCAGCGATGCTTGGTAAATCCCTGATGCTTCGTCTGCCCGAAATCGTCGGTGTGCGTCTGGAAGGCACCCTTCCTCAGGGCTACTTGGCAACAGACATCGCGCTGGCTCTGACTGAACAATTGCGCAAGGCTGGCGTGATCGGTTCGTTCCTTGAGTTCTTCGGCCCCGGTGTACCCCAGCTGTCGCTAGCCGACCGTGGCACCTTGTCCAACATGGCGCCCGAGTTTGGCGCGACCGCAGCGATGTTCGCGATTGATGATCGCACTCTGCACTACATGCGCATGACTGGTCGCGGTGGTCAGATCTCCGGCCTGACGGAGGCTTATGCTCGAGCTCAAGGCTTGTGGCATGACAGCCTGGGTGCTGCTGAGTACAACCGCGTCGTAACGCTGAATCTCAGCTCTGTGGCACGTTCGATTGCGGGGCCCAAGCAGCCACATCAGCGGATCGTATTGGGTCAAAAAGCTCCGGCCAGCAACCTACCAGTTGGCTTGGACAACGGCTCGGTTGTGCTAGCCGCTATCACTAGCTGCACCAACACTTCCAATCCGCGCGGTGTGATCGCTGCCGGCCTGGTTGCTCGAAACGCACGCAAACGTGGCTTGAAGCGTGCTCCTTGGGTCAAGACGTCCTTTGCCCCAGGCTCGATGGTTGTTTCTGATTACCTTGAGCGTTCCGGGCTCAACGAAGATCTCGACGCATTAGGTTTCAACCTGGTCGGCTATGGCTGCACCACCTGTAACGGTATGTCGGGGCCACTGCTGAGCCCAGAGATTGAAGAAGAGATCCGCACCCGCAAGCTGGAAACGGTTGCTGCGACCTCTGGCAACCGTAACTTTGAAGGCCGTGTTCACCCGTTGGCTCGCGAAGTATTCATCATGTCGCCGCCGCTGATCGTTGCCTATGCGATTGCGGGTACCTACCTCATTGATCCTGAGAAAGATGCGCTGGGCCTGGATGAGAATGGCGTACCTGTTTATCTGCACGAGCTGTGGCCAAGTGATGAGGAGCTGACTCGAATCGAAGCGGACAACCTCACCGCTGACCTGTTCGACAAGGCCTATGAGGACGTCCCACGCGAAGCTGGTCTAATTGCCAGCGACCTGCGCGCCGGTGTCAGCGATCAGTACGCATGGCAGGCGAACAGCACCTACATCCGCAAACCTCCGTATTGGAGCGATGCGGTGTCGGCCACTGACATCAGCAAAGACCTGAACAACATGCGCGTCCTCGCCATGCTGTCGGACAACATCACCACCGACCACATTTCTCCATCGGGTGCGATCCTGCCGGAAAGTGATGCTGGCCAGTACCTGCAATCGCACGGTATCGCGGTGCCGGACTTCAACTCCTACGGCACACGTCGCGGCAACCACGAGGCTGCGCAGCGCGCCACCTTCGCCAGCCCGCGCCTGAAGAACAAGCTGCTCGAAGATGGTCGTGAAGGCCCATGGACGCTGCTGCTGCCTGAGAAAAAGGTCACCACGATCTTCCAGGCTGCCGAGATTTACGCAGATCGCAAGCAGTCCCTGATCGTTGTCGCCGGCAAAGAGTATGGCAGCGGTTCCTCCCGCGACTGGGCGGCTAAAGGCCCACGCCTGTTGGGTGTGCGGGTGGTAGTGGCTGAGAGCTTCGAGCGTATCCACCGCACCAACCTGGCAGGTCTCGGCATTCTCCCGCTGCAGTTCGAGCAGGGTGTTTCGCGTCAAAGCCTGGGTCTAAATGGCCGCGAAACCTTCAGCGTGGAAGGCATCACCGATGACTTCCAGCCAGGCGCCAAGGTCACTCTGGTGATCGAGCGCGAAAACGGCGAAACCGAGCGCGTCACTGTCGTGAGCCGACTGGATACCTTCGAGGACGTTCGTTACTTCCGCAGCGGTGGTCTGTTGCCGCAGTTGCTGATCGAAAGCATGAAGAACGCATCCGCCAACTGATGCGCCGCTGATTTGTCGCAGGAGATATCAAATGACTCAAAGACGTATTCCAGCCGTTTACATGCGTGGCGGCTCCAGCAAGGGTGTGTTCTTTCTCGACAAGGATCTGCCGCCTGCGGGCCAAGAGCGAGACGCCATCCTGCTCCGCGTGATCGGTAGCCCGGATGCGTACGGCAAGCAGATCGACGGGATGGGTGGTGCGACCTCCAGTACTAGCAAGGTGGTGATCATCGGTAAATCCAGTCGCGAAGATTGTGACGTTGATTACCTGTTCGGGGCTCCGGCCATCGAGACGCCGGTCATCGACTGGTCGGGCAACTGCGGCAATCTGAGCTCGGCTGTCGGCCCCTACGCCATCTCTGAAGGTCTGGTCGATGCGCCTCGCGATGGCATCGCCGTCGTCCGTATCTGGCAGGCCAATATCCAGAAACGCATCATTGCGCATGTTCCTGTGCGCAACGGTGAGGTTCAGGAAGAAGGTGACTTCGTACTCGACGGTGTGGCGTTCCCCGCTGCTGAAGTCGTGCTGGAGTTTCTCAAGCCAGGTGGCTCAGGGGGCAGCATCCTGCCGACGGGTAACGCCATCGATGAACTGGACATTCCAGGCGTTGGCAATATGCCCGTCACGTTGTTGAACGCTGGTAACCCTACCATCTTCATTGAAGCTGACCGAGTGGGCCTGAAGGGCACCGAAACTCAGGATCAGGTCAATGGCGATGCTGAGCTGCTGGCACGCTGCGAAACCATCCGTGCTCACTGCACCGTTGCCATGGGGCTGGCCGCTACCGCCGAGGAGGCAACTCGTCTGCGTCCGCACACGCCGAAGCTGTGCTTTGTGGCCAAGCCTCAGGCCTATCAAGCTGCAGGCGGCAAGCTCGTTGAGGCTGGCGATATCGACGTGATCGCGCGCATCTTGTCGATGGGCAAGCTGCATCATGCGATTACGGGTACCGGTGCAGTCGCGGTTGCCGTTGCGGCAGCGCTCGATGGCACGCTGGTGAATCGTATCGTTGGTGACATCGGGGATCGCCAAGTTCGCATGGGGCATACCGCTGGCAGCGTTGCAGTAGGCGCGAAAACTGTGCTGGAAGATGGTGCCTGGAGTGTGGACAAGGCTGTGATGAGCCGCAGTGCTCGCCGGCTGATGGAAGGCTGGGTACGGATTCCTGAAGTGCTCTGATTCAGCCTGTGCTCATGCTGGCTTGCAGCCGGCATGAGCACACCCACTGTTCAATAATAAAAACAACAGAGAACCACACCATGAGTTCATCCGAGTTCCCGCGTCACTCGATGCTCCGCCGTCAATTCATCCAGCTTTCTGCGCTCGCGGCAGGTGGTGTATTGGCTGGTGGCTTCACCCTCCCGGCACACGCTGCTGCTACCAGTGATGAAAGCAAAATGACCAATAACAAACTGTCGCAGACCCCTCGTTTTGCTTACGTTGGATCACGCACAACCAAAGAGCGCAATGCCCGTGGCGTAGGCATTACCGTATACCGTTATGCGCCTGAAACTGGCACGTGCACACTTGTTCAGACGCTCAATGAACTGGTGAATCCATCGTTTTTGACCTTTGATCACTCGCAGACCCATCTTTACTGCGTGCATGGTGATCTCAGCGAGGTAAGCTCGTTCGCCATTGATGCGAATACCGGTGAGCTGACCAAGCTCAATTCGGTTGGCACCCAAGGCAAGAACCCCGTTCATCTCAGCGTTGATCCGACCGGAAAGTTCTTGGTTGTTGCGAACTACGCGACTGGCGGCTTTGCGATCTTCCCGATTCAGGATGATGGTAGCCTCGGCGAACTGGCTCATTTGGAGTCGCTGCCTGGCGAACCTGGGCCGCATAAAGTGGAGCAAAGCAGCTCTCATCCACACATGATTCCGTTTGACCCGTCCGGACGATTTCTGGTTATCCCCGACAAGGGGCTGGATAGTGTCTTCGTATACCGCGTGCAGCAGAACAACGCGAAGTATGGTGCTACCCAGGTCAGCATGGTTAAAGCACGAGAAGGCTCGGGCCCGCGCCACGTAGTGTTTACACCGGCAGGGAAAAACGCTTACGTCGTGAACGAACTAGACAGCAGCGTTACCGGCTACGCCTACGATCCTGAACAGGGTTCGCTCAAGCCTCAGGAGATTGTGTCCACTCTACCGTCGAACTTCACAGGCAATAGCCGTGCGGCAGCCATCGTTATGGCGCCCTCTGGAAAATACCTCTACGTATCGAACCGAGGCCACGACAGCGTGACGACTTTCGAGCTGGAGGACAGTGGGGCATTTGCTGCCAAAGCTCACACTCCGTCTCAAGGGCGTAAGCCTCGCTTCATGAACCTGACTCCGGATGGCAAGCGTCTGTTTGTCGCCAACGAAGAGACAGACACCATTGTCGGCTTCGACGTCGACCTGGCTTCCGGAGCGCTTGCAGCAAACGGCCAGGTCATCAAGACCGGCAGCCCTGTGTGCATGATCTTCAAAAACTGTCTGATTAACCGGCCCCCTGGCCTGGAGAGCTCATTTTGATCGAACTCATAAACTCGCCAGGGTTCTGGCTGGCGGTGATGCAAATCATCGCCATCGATATTTTGCTGGGTGGCGACAACGCGGTGGTCATCGCGCTGGCTTGCCGCAAGCTCCCAGAAGCTCAGCGCAATCGCGTCATCATTGGCGGTGCGTTGGGAGCGATCCTTCTCCGGATCGCCATGATTTTCTTCGCTCTGCAACTGCTGGAATTGCCGTACCTCAAGCTGATCGGCGCCGTGCTCCTTCTCTGGATCGGGATCAAGCTGATCGTCCCAGAGGGCGAAGACGCACACGACAACTTGGCTGCTAGCCCCAAGCTTCTAGGGGCAATCAAAACGATCATCGTCGCCGACGCGGTGATGAGCCTGGATAACGTCGTTGCTGTGGCGGGCGCATCCAACGGCCAACTGGAGCTCGTGATCTTCGGCATTGTCATCAGCATTCCGATCATCATCTGGGGCAGCAAGTTGGTACTGCATTTCATGGATCGATATCCGATTGTCATCACGCTTGGGGCCGCGTTGCTGGGTTGGATCGCCGGCAGCATGGCGATCACCGACATCAGTCTTCCAGCCGTACCTGCATGGGCGCATTACACAGCCGGCGCCGTTGGCGTGGCGTTGGTTCTGACCATTGGGAAGTTCATGGTCAGTTGGAATGAAGCTGCCGGTGATAAATCAGAAACTGAGAGGAGCGAGTAGCCGTGGAATTTGATCTTGCTGCTGTACGAAAGGATATCGCTCCGCATGGAGACCTGCGGGTTGCGATCAATCTTGGTAACCCCGTCTTGGCGAAGCTCGATGAGAAGACCGGAGCTTTCTCGGGCGTATCGCTCGCGTTGGCCAATGCGCTCGCGGATGAACTCGAAATTTCCATCGCTCTTACCGCTTATGACGCAGCTGGCAAGGTCTTCGCGGCGTTAGAGGATGAGGCTTGGGATCTTGCGTTTCTCGCCATCGAGCCGGTCAGGGCCGAGAAAATTTCCTTTTCCAGCCCCTACGTCTGCATCGATGGAACCTACCTGGTCAAAACCGAGAGCAAGTTTCAGCGCGCCTCTGCCTTGGATACTGGGGGCTGCAGGATCGCGGTGGGAAAAGGAGCGGCGTACGACCTGTTCTTGTCCCGGACTTTGAAAAATGCAGAGTTGGTTCGGGCGACCACTTCGGCTGGGGCTGTCGATACGTTCTTGGAGCTTGGCCTCGATGCCGCTGCCGGCGTACGCCAGCCACTGGCTCGGTTCGCTAAGACGACGAAAGGCGTCAGGGTGTTGAGCGACAACTTCACGGAAATACGTCAAGCAATGGCTGTTCCGAAAGGAAGAGCTGTGGCTGCTCAGTACGTTCAGAACTTTATCAATCGCTGTCTGCAGAGTGGATTCGTAGCCAAGGCTCTCGACGACAGTGGCGAGCGGGATGCGCGGGTTGCTAAACCAACGGTTTCAGAGTTGTAAATAGCCTTCAAAGACTCTTGCTTGAGATGCTGCACGAACGTTACAGAATGGATGATCCGCCAACTCCATCATCGCCATACAGCCTTGAGGAGTACTCCATGTTTGACACCAAAATCGCCTTCATCGTCCGCAACGATCTTGCCACCTGGCAAAGGATGAACGTGGTCGCGTTTCTCGCGACCGGTGTAGCGTCTGCTGCGCCCGAGATACTTGGCGAGCCATATGTCGATGCCCATGGCCACGATTACGGCAATATGTCGATCCAACCCATGCTCGTGTTTGAAGCAGGTCTTGAGGGCTTGCAGAAGGCTCACCGGACGGGCCTGGAGCGAGAGCTCACGATGTTGCCCTACGTGTACGCAATGTTCTCCACCGGCCATGACGAAGCCAACAGAGAGGTGTTCCTGCAGGAAGATCCTGAGAACCTTCAGTTGGTAGGCCTGGTATTGCGAGGGCCCAAGAAGTCTGTCGACAAAGCGATCAAGGGATTGTCGCTGCATCCGTGAAGGGGCGGCTAGGCTATGTTGTGCATCCTCCCGTTTCCCTACTCAATCGCCAAAGCAAAACTCAGTCTGGTTCGACGCTCTTGGTGGAAGTGTGTTTTTGGAGCGAGCCCTGGCCCGAGTGGCGGGTGACGGGGCCATCACGATGGGAATCTGCAGTCCTGAAGCACACCAGTTTCGTTCAACTGAATGATCTCTTCTTCCATGCGGCTGATCAGTGTCCTGATCGGTTGTCCCGACTCGGTGCCAATTGTGATAGCTACCAATGTGAGCGGGCTCAGGCCTAGGGGGCGCTCAGGGTCGCCATCATCTCCAATGTAGGGCTACTCTGCCCACGTTCCAGCTTCGAGACGTAGGTACGGCTGCTGACTTCTGCCAAGTCATTCTGTGAGAGTCCGCGAGCCTTTCGCATAGCCCTAAGCACGGTAGCCACGGCTGTTTTGATCGACATAAAGCGTTCCTGAATTCACCACCTTCAGTGCTGGCCCATTCTCGAACAAGAATGACGCAACTAGCGTTTAAGGCCAAGGAGGCTACCACAACATGGGGGTAACTCTTCTGCGTGCGATAGGCTGTGGCACCTACGTGACGGTGACCAGATTCGCTTAGATGTGAGGTATCTACTGACTGGAAACATTTGATAGGGCGATGGCAAGCGGAGCGCGCAGGCGTGAGGATGAAAGCCCGCAGGGCCAAGACGGCCAGCGGCCATCGGTGGAAACATTTGTCGTCCTTATGGGCAAGGTTTCTTCAGTCCTCGCATTCCGCACTGGCTGAACCATCTGCTTTACAGATTGAGCGTGTGCATCCCTTTCGCATAATGCGGCCCTACGCAAAGCGCAGATTTATCCAGCTCCGGATCAACCATGGACGTCGTCATGATTACCTGATAGGGCGTGGAATCGAAGTTCGATAGCGACTCTACCAAGACGCGCTGAAAATTTTGACTGCGGTCGGAGTTCATTCCCTTGTCCTCTGTGTTGTCCAGCAACAAAAGCCTAGGGTAACGCATCGTCTGATCTTCCAGCGACTCCAGTAGAATAGCAAGATGAAAGCTATTCTTAAGGATCGTTTCCGAACTTGCGGAGAATTTTGAACGGCCATCTACAAGCATAAAATCTTTGCCGAAATCGAACATCACCACTTCGGCGTCATTGAAGGCCGGCTCGAAACCACCATCTTGCTTCAGCAATTCGACTGTCTTTTCAGAAATGCGGCTTTCAACAGTTTCTCTGCGCGTACTTGTTTGACCTCTCTTAATCTTGATGTCTTCTGCCAGATTCAGGATTGAATCATTAAGAAGCCGTTTCTTCTCGATGAGACCTTCTATCGCAGCAACCAGCTTAGCTTTGGTATCGTAATTTTTAATTCGCTCCTCCACGCTTCCGATTTTTGCAGATACCTCGTTAAGTCTCAGAGTACGGTCGGAGCTTATACGTAGAGTTGTGACATTCCGTTCAGGATTACCCTATCGATAACATCATTCGGAACACCTTGTTTTATTAGCGGTCGAATGGATTCTTCGAAGCCAAAACTAATTTTTTGGAGAATGTAGAGAAAGATAGCCTGTCGTCTTCGATTGAGCTGAGACTTCATTAACCTCTTCGCAAAGGCATCTTTGCGCTCGATTGCTACCTCTAGCAAATCCTCACGCCCCCCGTTTTTGAGTTTTTGCTCCAGACCGATCATCGGAGACTGAGTTTTCTGGTTGGTAAAAAAATCCAGACGCTCGATGAAGTACATGAAATCTTCATCGTGCTCACTCAACTCTTGGATTCTTGCAAGTGCGCGAGTAATTGCAGTCGGATCTGCAGGGGGTAGGTTGATGACGTAGTTGGTGTCATCACCCACACGCACGCCGCCTTGGATGTTGGAGCCCCAAATGCTTGCTTTATTCATTTGGGCGAGTTGTTTGTGTCGTTGCCCGCCCGAACTGAACCATGAACTGTCGAACCCTTGAGGTTCACGGTATTGCTTCCAGTGCGTCCTTTTGTACCGGCATTAATCAATGCCACGCATAATGCGAAGGTTACAACCACCAGAAGGCACATCAGAGCGAACAGCTCGGTATGATTCAGATTCTTGAGGTAAGGCGAGGAGATGATTTGCGGATAAACTGTGTACCCCAATAAGCCGGCTATCGCCACACTGCCGCAATACTTGACAGCGCTTTTCCAAAATTCGTCCATGATGAACCCAAGCTGGTAGTCAAAACGCTATCATCATGTATCCGAGGGCCTTCGTAAAGGCACGGAACCGCGAACCCCCGCAATCGGATGCGAACCAACGGCGTTAGCCTTTCTTTCGACGTGGAGCCGCCTGCATACGTAGGCTGGTCTCGGTTTAGATCGAAGTATCTGGCGTTTTTCACTCAGTCCCGGTATGCGCCTGGAGGGCCGTGAAGGATCCAGCGAGACGCAAGTTTTTGAGGGGCGACTTCTGCGGTCGGGGGGTACCAAGGACGTGCTGAGGCGAGCGTGATCATGTGTAGGGGGCTTCACCACCCTCGGTGGGGCAATGTAGCGTTCAACCATCTTCAGGGGGCATCCCCTTCAATAACGCTTTGAGCCCGTCAATGATCTGACGATGCCTCGTCAGATCTGGCGTTGCGTTGAAGAGCACGAAAGGCTCTGATTTGCCTAAGCGCTGTTGAAGGTTTGGAGACCAGATTTCCACCGACGCATTACAGTACAAGGCGAATTTAAACTCCTGAAGGAAGAGCTCCGACTGGATGTCACTTCTGCTATCACGCCGCTCATTTAGTAAGCCACAGCCCGCTAGAGGATCTATTAGGAGACGCTCGTTTCTGAAATCCATCCAGAAAATAAACGCCACTCGACCGTTGGCCGACTCCAGACGAACACCTACCTTCCCGTCATCCATACCAGCGGATACAAGGCGCATATTTCCAAGGGGAGCGCATGACTTTCCTTTGCGTGCGAGTACGTAAAACTCATCAGGAATTTCGCATGGCCGGGTCGGAGCAAGCTCACCCCGCTTCAGGCTGTCCAACTGCTCCTGGTCAAACAGAGTACGAAATCCTTCGAGCTCATACAGATGCTCCCGTTCATATGCCCATCGTGGCTGCACCCCAAGACGCTCCTCCATAGCGAGCTCAGCAAGATGTCTCATCAGTGGCTTGTCCATGTGAATCCGCTGGTGATCATCCGGGTCATCAGGATCTACGATATCGTCGCGTTCGGCATGGGCGATAGCATGGCGGCCTTGTGTTGCTAGGTAGTCGGAAATGTCGGTACCAAGAGCCTGCAACTCATCACGACGGGCAATTGAGTCTCTGTCCGTTAATACCAGGAGGGCTTGCTGGATCCACGGCCCTCGTTCTCGGCCAACAGGTAAAGAGCGGGCAAACGCTTTGTAGAATCCGAGAAACGAGTAGAAGGGATTGGTGAGTGACAGCCCTTCGCGATAGTAGGCCATTGCTTTGCGGGCTTCATCGCTTTGAGGGGAGTGGAGGTTCTCCTCAGAAAAAAATTCGGTAAAGGCATTGTTGCGAAGCATGCCCACTCGATGTGGATGGCTACCACCACCCCACATGACGATCTCTACTTTCGCACCCTCACGCCAGGCAATTGCAGTTGCCAGGCGCATCACTGCAGCTCGACCATCATTCACAGTCATGCCTTGACCATCAACTCGAAGCGCGATTGCAGGAAGGCTCCGATGCTGCGCTTCGGATATAGTTGGTTGCAGCAAAAACTCTATCCCTTCAAAGGTTATCAGCTGAGCCCTATTCGGCCAGAAAACCTGGGTTTCCAGCCCGCCAACCACCCATTCGCCTCGCTGGGCTTGATATTGCTCTGCGCGTTCGAATGGATCATCGGTTGCTAGCATCGTGAAGCTCCTAGGGGATGGCGGTTACAGTGTCCAACCTCAGTTTATAGTGCTTGCCGATGCAAGCGTGACCGGGAAGCCTAGCTATGTAAGACCGGCACCTGCAGAACATTGGATCATGTCGGCCCATGGGAAGATGGAGGTCTCTTAGCCAAGACGCATCCAAGGGCGAGCGGCTTAGTTTACGCCGCAGGCTCGTAAGGCGTGCCCCATTCCTGTTTAACCGGCCACCTGGTGGGCCATCGGAGCGAACGTAAGCGCCAGATCGCCCGTCCGGGCTGACATGGCAACCATTACCTCCTTACCATCTACAAGAGCGACGTCACACGTGCTCGAGACTGTTTCGCTGATGGCCGAAACTTCGCTAATCAACGTAAGCATGTAGGTGACCACCACCTCTCTCAGCTGATCAGTAGAAAGCGAATTGATTGATGCAGTTACCACATCCTGTAGCTTGCCCTGCAGCTCCTGCGCTTGCTCCAAGGAAAAACCGCTGGGGAAGCACATCACTCGGCCCACGTCTAAGCGCCTCAGCGAATCAGCTCCGTGCTGGTGGTGGTAATAGGCGAACCGAGTAACCGATTGATCGTCCACCACAGTTGGATAGGTGAACATCCAGGAGGTCTCGGCTAGATCGGCCTGAAGGCGAGGACTTTCGGCATAGAACTTGGAGAACGAGTCGCGGGTACGTAGGATCAAGTCCAAGACATCATCAGGACTCTTGAAACCATGGTCTCTGACGAAGGACTTTACTGGATCTAGCATCGCCAATGAGCCCGCACCAGTGATCACGCCAACTTTAGTCCTAACGATCTTTTCCTCGTTGTCACCGCAGGGGATTTTCACCCCGTCCTGATTGATTTCGGTGACACGTTTGTCCGCAGCGATGATGACCTCATCACCTAGATGAGCAACCAAAATACAAGTCATGACTTCTCTCTCTGAACATGAGGCAGGCAGGCTGAAGGCGCGATTATGAAAGCGCATCGACTGAGGACATGGCATGGTTCACTGTAGCCGACCCATCAAGGCGCCTACTATTGAATATGGTTTTTAGAGCGCCTTCAGCAGGCTCTCAAGCGTCTGATGCTCCCACGTGCTAAGCAGCGCTATAGGGTCAGTCCCGTATAGATCTCCCGAGTCGAACGACCAGCGCCGTCCATCCGAACTCACGCACGCTTCGCAGTAATCAAGCTCATCACAGTCGTTGAAGATCGTGATGCTCCATCCCTCGACGTCGACCATGAACATCCCTGCATAGAGCTCCTCCCATGTCTGAGGGCTTGCTCTAACCATCACGCGCCGGCCAAACGTGACCTCGCGCAATACGTGGCAAACTTCCCTGGCCGTGAGAGCAGGCATAGACTCGTCAGGGCAATCGGTTGAAGCCATAAAATAAACCAGCTGGCGTTGATCGTTTTGCCAAAGGTACACCGGGATGCATGAACCAGGTGCTCACAGGGAGGAGAAGGTGAAGCTATTTTTGGACTGTGAGTTCAGTCAGCTTAACCGAGATGCGAAGCTGATTTCCCTGGCACTCGTGTCCGAAGCCGGCCACGAATACTACGTCGAGCTCACAGATACATATCTAGTGGGAGACTGCAGCGACTTCGTGATCCACAACGTCCTGCCCCAGCTTAACCTGCCTGCGCACGGGCAAACCTTGGTCGAAGCTCAATCGTCGCTACTTGCTTTTCTGAGCAACCTGCAGGGCCCCCTCGAGGTTTGCTCGGAAGCTCCGGACTGGGATCTCTTCTGCCAGTTGGCCTACGTAGATCATCGTTGGCCGGGGAATGTGGCCAATCACGCAACCAACCTGATCCTGCTACTCAGGCATCTCGACGCGAATCATATCGGCAACGTGGTGCTGCCAGAACTTCCACACCACGCGCTGCTGGATGCTCGCCTCTTAGCCGACCTTTACCGTCGGCTGACAACGGGTGCAAATCGAGGCATTGAGAACGGCTGATGGGTCGTACGCGTGAGTCTCTCACGCGCAAAGCACTCTGGACGCTGCCGCACCTTATGCCTGGCGATCCGAAGGCTGCCGCAGTTTTGGACGTTCTGGACGACATCGAAGTCCAAGAGCGTATCGGCTTTAACGCGCACGTCATCACGTGGACAGTGCAGCCAACCTCTTACTCCCTGGAGTCGAGCTCGACATAACTGGACTCTCCAACGCCACTGGCGCCAGACAACCAGGCCCAAACATCCGATCACCGTACCCTATTTGTTGCCGAGCCAAAAACGCGATTGGCGCCCTAGTTTGTAAGCAAATACGAGCGCGTGAGGATGGAAGCCCGCCAGGGTCAATCCCTTGGGCAGGCGGCTTGGGTTTCGGCAGCGTTGCTCGATGCATCACTTCCAAATGCATACACCATACTCGTTTCGTTCATTGCCTATACCTCGGCGCTGACAGCGTTGAAAAAAGGATCGTATGAACGGTTGCGACAGCGTACGATCGTGCATACTCAAGCTTCTGGCATTAGGCACGGAACATCGAACTAATGTCCAGACAGCTAATTTAGAGTTAGGGATTTGGAGTGTAGTTGATCTTGAAAGTTGATCAGTGCTTCTTGAACCGTGGACGTGACTTCGTCTACGTACTGGAAGTCAATTTCTAACCAACTACCCACAATCTTTATGTGACGATTATGTTTCTCTAGCCTTTCGGCAGTTTTGTTAAATTTGGGGGTAACGTCTCCATCGGAGTGGGCCAAAATGTTCCTCAAGTCGCTCAGGTCTTCGATTTTTTTCCAAAGTTTTTTGTTGAAGGAAAAGCTTCGGTGATTGACTAAATAGTTTTTGTATCGGGTAATGTTTTTCTGCTTTTTTGAAATTCCGTCGAATGAGATCTGCTCATTATGAATGTCGATGATAAAACTGCAGGTGCTCACAAATATAGATTCAAATGCACTGTATATACTGATGATCAAGGCCTTAAGAAAGAGGTCTTGGTATCGAGAATAATGCCTTCGGTAGTAAAATTTATTCATGTAGTCAAGAAAATATTTTTCTTCTTCGGTGCTTTCGCTGTCGGATGGCTTGAATCTCTCGGTGGCTTTGTCTTTTTGGACATCCAAGGTTCCCGAGATGAGAGCCTGATAGTCTTTCAGATCTGTAATTTTTGCGCGTAAATCTCTATTTATTTGATTGCCAAGCATTGCATAGTAGATTCTGGGATCGGACATTTAGGTCTTCACGTTTGGAGTGGATTTTTTAGTGTCTCAGATTGTGTGCAATGTGTCTGCCTAGTGTGCATTACCTGCTTGGCAGTACCGCGTTTGGGTTCTGTCGGCTCGGATTCGATACCAAAACCATGCGGCTTAAGGATCCAAAAACGGCACTTTAGGGCTCGAAAACGGGGTTAATGTGCTGTTTCCTGGACACTACGACTGCCATTGTGATCGGGGCATAGCGTGCTGATCCAGATGCCGTGGGTCTGCGTGCCGGGAGCCCCACAGTGCTCGCATGTCTTCAACGACAGCTGAACTGCTACCTCCACGGCACCCGCGCAGTATTCATCGCCGCATTCGTAGAAGAAGTGGAGCTCGCCGAATTTGGATTTGATCTGACCGATTGCAACTGGGGGCACATTCGGGTGCCGATCTAGGTGGAGATGGAGCGTATCGCAGAGCGAAATGAGGATGCCGCGCGAGCCAGGGTTGCAGTGGATATCTTCGATTGCCGGATCAGAGAAGAGGGCGGGATACCGCTGCCGCAACTCATCAATGGTTATCTGTGGTGGATTCATTGTGACCTGGCCAAGAGAGGGTGGTTGGATGCGCCTAACCAGGCTAATGGCCTGGATGTACTTCTTTAGGCAAAGGGGCTGCACATTTTTGGAGTCTGGTATCTGAAACTTCCTATGGGCGTTGGAGCGTTGACTCTAGCCAACCCAGAGCGGGAGGAGGCGCCAGAGTAGTATGCTGGGGCGGTCGTCCGCTGAGCCAGATTCGAGACAGTTCAGCCAATCCCAGGCTCTCGTTGCAGATGTGAGTAGTGTCTGACTCCTCGGATCGAATTATTTTAAATTATGGCTCAGCCATAATTATTGCTGAGCCATAATTTTGGGAAGGAGGGTGTGAGGGGCTCAAGATCGAAATTCACCGTATTTGAAGGACGGAACACCTGGGAAGCGGTTTATCCAAAATGCTTTGGCCGTTCGCTGATTGATTAAACAGAGCGTCAGCCAACTCATTTGTTGGTCTGCGTTTATTGCTTGAGTAACGCTAGAAAGGACATTCACTTTGCAACCAAACGAGCGTGAGGATGAAGGCCCGAACGGCCAAGACGCCCTGGGCGGTTTGGTTCACGACAGCCGTGCCGGAAGCCACTCCCCGCGGCTTAGCGTCTGAATCGCTGCGACCTTATCTGTACGCGCTTTGACGCTTAAGCCAGTGACTAAGCCGATGCTGCTCGGTCGGCTCAAGCTTGCGTAGCGACGACTCGAGCAATCGCACGATCCTGATGTGATCCTGCTGATCTGGAAACCACTCTGAGAGCTCGACATTGCAATGCTCATTTCGACCCATTGCCCAGGCCATAACCATGTCAGCAACGGCACGGAAATGGTCTGCCATGTAGATCGCTGAATCGATATGCCAACCACGTTTTGCGATTTCTTCGCGGGCATCAAGCACACCAGTGGTACCAAAAAGAAATGAGGTATCGGGGTAGTGGATGCCCGCCAGAGAGACTTCCACCTGCCTAGTGCCGCTATTCCAGTGTGCACCTCGCGACCTCTATCTCACTCAGACGTCCGAGCCCATTAAGCTCGATTGCTGGAAACGATTCGTGCAGGCCACGGCCAAATCAGTAAGCCCCTAAGATCGAGCGTCGATGACTAGGAACGAATGTTGGGTTCACAGGCGGAGGGCATGGGCATTCGCATTGTGTCTGTGGGTGGCAGGCGGGGTGCTGATTGGCTATGTCCACATGAACCTTCCAGGTCGAGGGTGGGAAGTCTGGATCAGCTATCTGATGTACTTCCTGGAATTCTGGTATCTGCTCGGCCTAGGCGAAATGCACCGGTGGGTTTACAGCTGGTTTACTCGAGATTCCGACGAGGACAGTTCAAGGAGCCTGCCGGCGCCCTGCCAAGCATTCAACTGCCCCAAAGCCTCCTCACAGAGTTGATTCGTCAAAGGCTTGAGGCAGAGGCGCTTCAGGCGTTCCTGTCAGAAAGTGAGTCCGAGGCCACACAGTCTGCTGCTGAAATCAAAAAACTCAGAGCTGAAAACACCAAACTGAAAACGGCTTCAGCCAAAGCGGACGGTGCGAAAGAGCTTCTTGGTGAGCAGGTTAAGCAGCTGAAAGAGGAAGTGCTTGTGGCTTCTCAGGCTGCCAGAATTAAAACGACAGCGGAGGACAAGCTGCTGCTTGAGGTCAAAGAGCTTCGTTCGCTAGTCGAGAGCTACGAGCAACCACTTAAATCATAACAGTCGAGCGCTGGCATTATTATTAGCCAGTGCAGGCGACCGCCTCATGAAGACAACGCAAAGTCCATTGCGTAGGTGGCTAGATGTCCTAGTCAGCCTTGGCTTAAAGGGCCATTACACTGCAACAACTGCCATTTACCCCAACAAATATGGGCGTCTTGCGGATTTACGAGTGTGGACTAGCCTTCGACAACAGACGTACGGCAAGCACACACTACAGGTGAAATCACCATGGAAATTAAGCGTAGGCAATTCCTTCAGGCGTCTACTGCTGTGATGGCGCTAGGGTTAACAGACGGCGTCTCACTCCTCTCTGGCCACCAGGCCGCAAAAGCCGCTAACAGCCCCACAAAACGAGTGCGCTGCGACGTCAATGCGAGCATTTCTGACTCTGATCATGTGGCTGCGTATGAGCGGGCTGTCCGCCTAATGATGGATCGGAACTCAAACCCTAACGATCCATTGAGCTGGGAAAGCCAGGCTCAAATCCATCAGAATCATTGCCCGCACGGCAATTGGTGGTTTCTTCCTTGGCATCGAGCCTACCTGTTCCACTTCGAGTCTATCTGCCAAAAAGTATTGAGTGATCCCGACTTCAGACTTCCATACTGGAATTGGAGCAAGGATCGCGCTGTGCCGGCAGCGTTCTGGGATGAGCGGACAAGCCTCTACCACCCTGGCAGGGAAATAAGGCCTAATGAGGAAATCGACGGTGAGGTCGTCGGTAGAGTTCCGATCAATCGAATACTCGCTAACAACGTCGATGTGCTTCTCTACAGTGGAGCAACAAGAACAGATAATCAGCGAGCGCCAGGATCTCAAGGTGAGCTCGAGTCAACCCCTCACAACGGCGTCCACTCCCTCATAGGCGGAGAGATGGGCTCATTCCTTTCTCCTCGAGATCCTATTTTTTGGTTACACCACGCTAACGTTGATCGGATCTGGCGAAGCTGGAGCGAGCTGCATCAACACAGGAGCATTGAGGACAAGCTATGGAGAGATCATAAGCTCACCACCTTCTTCGACGCGGGCGGGAAGGAAATCACTCATGTGACAGCGTCGACTGAGGACTACCAGCAATTCAATGCTGAATACGACGCCCTGGAGACCGTTGACACACTGAACCCCGTTCGCAAGATGAGTGCGTTCGCCTTAACCAGCAAAAGCCTCGGCGGCAACAGGCTGGTGTCATTCAGTGCGGATGTTGGCGATCTTGGTGACTCAGGGAGCATGAAGCTGGCCATAGATAACCCGATCAAAAATTCAATCGCCTTGGCTTCAGCTCCACTGCTGGCTTCCGAAGAGAAATCTGTTGATTCAGTGGTGCTGATGAAGATTGAAGGGATATCCGTAAAAAATACGGACACCAGGCTTCGGGTTTTCATCAACTGCGATAACCCGTCACCGAACACGCCAATTGGCAGTCCATCCTACGTTGCGACGATAAACTTCTTTGGGGTTGGTCACGGACAGCACGGGGGAGAGGGCTTGGATTTCATTTTCAACTGCAGCTCTACTTTTGCGAAGCTCAAAAAGAGCGGACTCTACAACGGATCGAGTGATATCAAAGTCTCGTTCGTTCCGATTGCCGGCAGAAACGCTAAGGAACCCGCCGTTTTGAGTGATGTCAAACCCAAAAGAGTGACTTTCGTAGGCCTCTGAAATGCCTGGCATGACGTGGTACCGGATCGCTGCAGCGCCAACCATCCTGATGGTCTTAACCACCGCAGTGGCCTGTGGCGATCCTAAAGCCTTGAAAGACACCTCCATCGTTGTACCGAAGGCCGGCGTTGAGACGCACTTGGTGGCTAGTAAGGCCGAGGCAGCCTGCCAAGATGACTGCACCCCGGTTCTGATCATCGATGTTCAGAAATTCCCTGATGCGGTGAACGGGCTCCAGATTGAGGCGACCCCGAGTGGCTCTGCCGCTAAGGATGCGATGATCCATAAGCACTTTAAGTCGCACGATGGCGCCGGCTCATTCATGGTTCCTCTGGACAAGACATCCTTGGCTAACGGCTACGACCTGAAAATAAAGCCAATTTACCGGGTTCAGATGGCGAATGACCAATCGAGCACTCTGGTCGACCAGATCCGCGTAGAAGAGATACGAAGGTGAACGGCCCCGGCCCCTGGTCGTCACATTCCAATTCAAAAGCTTGATCCGTCAAATGTCCAATCATCCACGCCTGCAGACGTCTATTAATAGCTTCATGTCTAAAGGCCCCACAAGTGGTTCATAATTACGAGCTTTCGACCTGTCTAAATCCATGATTTCCATGATAATGACAGAAATGTACTTGCTTCGACCGTCTTCACGATCATATTGATAAGTGTCTCGGTAAAGGAGCAGCACACGAATGTCATTGAATCCATCCGTCATCACGTGGGCAGTCCCGCCAACCTCTCACTTACTTGGAGTCGAACTCGACATAGCTGGACTCTCCACCACCGCTGGCGCCAGACAGCCAAGGCCCAAACAAATGACAGCGTCGTGCGACCGGCTTCATCAACATCGACCTCCCCTCGAGAACGCCCAGAGAGGATCGCTCCGTCAGTTGTGATGCGATGGAAGAGCACATCGAAGGTATCCAGCCCCGTCACATGCCCCACCTGGTGCGCTGTGCGGATCCTTCCGCCTCTGTAGGCGCTTGTGATCGCAATGCCATCGACTCGGTACTCGAAAACCGTGCCGGCGCCGGATAGGCCATGAGCATTGCCTGCGAATTGAATTTACGGTTGTGCGGGCGTTCGGCGACTAGCGAAGACAGGGTTGTCACGAGAGAGCGTCCTTCAATCGAAATCTGGGTATCCATCCTCCGTCACCGTAACCCATTTATTGCCGTGCCAGAGAAAAAATGGGTGGGGCATTCCGCATTCCGCCCTCCCCATCTATTTAGTAATGGCTATTCCGTGATAAATAGTTAGTATTTATCTAGTTTCAATCATTTTCTAATTCCAAAATATTATAAGTGGCTCTCATTCGGAAGTTGATATACCGCTTGGAGCTGCTAGGATTTTATCAACTAAGAACGAGAGATAGTACTGAAGTCCTTTCTTAAAACTAAGAGGACGACATATGTCAGTACTGCGTTTGTCTCATGGTGCTATCTTTCTTTGTGTCTTCACGGGTTGCGTCTCTTTAGATAAAGACGCCGCATCTGCGCTGGCGCTGGCTGGCGCAACCGCATCCCAGGCTATTGGTGATCAAAGTAAATCAGCGAACGAAACTGTTGCCGTCCTTCCGGAATGGTGGGGAGTCACCTCTGCGCTAAACTGTGCTTCTGTGGCTGATTCCCAAATGCGCAGCGAATGTCTGAAACAGGCCACCACGGCAGTTTCGCCCGCTCTACAATCTGATCTAGCAAAAATTAGCGATGTCCTGAAGAAGAGAGCGGCGGCGGCTTTGCAACTAAGAACCGCCTACCAAAGCTTTGGAAATCTCGTCGCTTACAATGCCGGAGAAGAACTGAGAACCTCATTGAATCTAACCTTCGCGTCAGTTAACTCACTCCTAGACTCTGTTCAAAAGCTGACTCCTGGAGCCGCGTTTCCACCTATTTCCAGCACGTTTGTGACTAGCGTCGGAAAGGTCGGCGGCTTCTTGGCTGATCAGCATCAAAAGAAACAGATCCTACTTGCCAGCAAAGACTTGCATACGGCTGTGAGTTCTTTCGCGGATGCATTGACTGTAGAACGAAATAAGGTTGCTTCTGAGTCATTTTTGGCTCAGTTAGCTCATGAGCAGGGCACACTATACGCTGCTCTCATACGCAGTGGGTTGATTTCACCGAAGGATGCGTTGGCGCCATTGGTCACAACTCTGGGTCAAGGAATACCGCTATCTCAAGCCTATGCGGAGAAAAATTCTCAGGTAGCTTCTGCAGCGGCGGTAATCTCTTTCAACGCCAGAACCAAGCGGCGCGAGGAGACCATTATCTCAACATATGATGCTTCTTTGGCGGCGTTGAGAAGTCTAGCCGCGCAGCACCAAAAAATTGAGGAAGGTGCCTCAGTAAGTATTGAGGGCATCATTAAAGATGCTCAATCGATAACTGCTGATTTGCAATCTTTACCAAGCTCAAAATGATTGGAGGTGTCTATGACGGTTGCACAGGAACGAATAGAATCTATAAGGAGGAATTATAATGATGCGGCGGACAACGAACCAGATGATCTGGCTGCTGCCCGTACTCCAGCGCAGGTTACCGCTATTCAGGCAAATCTCGCGAAAGCCAGATCCATTTACTTTGCTGCTATTGCAGATGGGTTGACTAAAAACGGTGACGATGTCGAAGAAGCTTTTGCCCTAACAGTTATCGCAGAGGAGACAGTGAAGGAGGCCCGAGCTAGATCCGCAGCGGTGCCGGACTTACTCAGTAAATTGAGAGCAGCTACATCAGCGGCTGGAAAATTATACCAGGTAGCTTCTAATTAGTTACTTCGCTTTAACTAAACTTTCCGTTATCGTCATCTAAAGGTTTTGTTGCTCTGTGACTGGTTGGAAAAAAACTGCTTTGACCAATTCTGATGATTATCCTGACGCGCTAGAGTTACTCTCGAATGGCGGAGGCTGAGAGCCAGCCTTCGCCATGCTGATGAAGGTTCCGCGTTATAGCAGTTATTGTCATCCTGAATCGGCGACGTTCCACCGGAATGGATAGGAATGCATTGGTTGTCAAAGGGGCGGTGGCCTGAGCGTGAGCGAATGGAGAAACCACCATCAAATCTGGAGCCCAGACAATCGTCAGGGTAACGTTGCTGCTCTGTGTGATGCCTTTCTCCGTAAGTGGGATGCTCGCATGATCTTAAATTGGGCGCCTGCGTTAGCTGCACATCGTGGCGAACCAGCCTAATTGTCTTCATCCCTTTTCCAAAAAGCGCACGGCGTGAATTAGCTGCTTGGCATCAGCGTATTCGGGCTCCGTCGGCCCAAAGTTCGATACCAAAAACCCTGCGGCTAATAATCCAAAAGCGGCACTTTATCGCTCGAAATCGGGTTTAATGTGCTGTTTCCGGGACACTATGGCTGCTGTCGTGATCGGGGCAAGCGTGCTGATTCAAATGCCCTGCGCCTGCTTGCTTGGAGCACCGCATTGCTCGCATGTCTTCAACGACAACTGAACTGCTACCTCCACGGTACCTGCGCAGTAATCATCGCAGCCTTCGTAGAAGAAGTTCAGTTCGCCGACTTTCGACTTGATCTGACCGACCGTAACGTGGCACTTCAGGGTGCCGATTTAGTTGACGCTGGAGCGTATCGCAGAACGAAATGAGGATGCCGCGCCAGCCAGTGTTGCAGTAGTTATCTTCAACTGCAGGATCAGAGAAGAGAGCAGGGTAAAGTTGCCGGAACTCTTCAATGGTTATCTGTGGTGGATTCATTTTGACCTGACGAAGAGAGGTTGCTTTCATGCGCCTATCCTAACGAAGCCCTGTCATGCTAGGGGGTGGGTGTTCGTTAGTAGTGAGCCGCTCCCATGGTACGGTGAACCGTGCACATGCAGCGAGCACGCCCCTGCAGTCGTCGCGATCATAGCAAGCGGAGCCCTTAGGGCCAAGACGCCGCCAGGCGGCGTGATTTACAACAGCCGTGCTCGAGGAGCCGCGCCCTCAGTGAGGGTTGTATGTCTCGATGTTCAACGCCATGCGATCAACAGTCACACCTTGCTGACGGTGGCAAAGATACCGCTACGCATGAAGAAATGACGAACCACGTTCACAACGAATTTCCGGTTTTCTTGCGCCTCGGCATGGGTTAAGCCAGCAAAGAACATTTGCCTGTCCGTCTCAGCTTCGATCTCTTCAAGGAAAATGACCGTTTCCTTTTTTGAGAGCGTTGCACTGAGCTCACGGGCCGGCCACTTCGCGACATAGCCCATAAGCAAGCTGTAGATAAGCTCAACGTCTGTCCGCGCCTGGTACGCGTCTTTGTCCTTGAGGTAGTCAGCAAACCGATCACGAAGAAATTGTTGAGACGACTCACTTAGGGTTGAGTCGAGGTAGGAGAGATCGATAACGAATGAGCCGCCACGGATCTCGAACCACTCGCTGTAGTATTTGATTCGGTCTGGGATAGGGGCTGCTTCTTGATACAAGCGCATGGCACAAGTCTCGTCCTGGCTCAGCGCAAATTGAACGTCCTGCTCACTGATCAACCCTCCCGTCAGTAGCCAGTCACCGACAGCCCAAACGATTTTCAGAGCATCTGCAGTCGGCAAGTCGACTTCAGCAGCGAGAAACCCTCTGAACTCCAGAAGCGCTCTTGGGGTAAAGATGTGATCATCTGAGGCATCAGTGACGCCCAGAAAAGCGTCGAAGAAATGCAATGCCTCAATCGCTTTCTGTAGCCTTTCCGGCTGCTGCGCATAGATCCCCGGCAGCACTGCCATGACCTTATCAAAACTCAGGACTGCCCATTCAGATGCGAGGATCTGGCTTGGTTTCAGCATAGCTGCCTCGATACTTGTGAAGTGCGATCTAGGAGGTCGCATATGGTGTGAACAGCGAGGTGCAGGGGGCGCTGCCGCAGTGATCATGCAGCCAGCCAGGCCTTTGAGTAGACTTGGCTGGCGATGGGCTCACTGGCTCGGTTGATCGCGGGGTCGGCAGTAGTACGCCGTCATGAGCAGAGTCGAGTGATGGCTTAGAAACTGAGCCACCGATTGTGGCGTAGCGGATTGGCGAAGGCGGTTGAGGGTCGTACCAATGCTGTGCGGTGCGAGCTGACTTGGGCAGACTTGGGCATCAAGCAGCCAGTGATAAAACGCCTTTTTGACCTCAAAGTTACTCATAGGCTTTGCAGCATTGATCTCAGATGGGAACAGGTAGTCCTCTGATGAAAGCTGATGCTCTTGTACATAGCGGCAGAGACTTTCAGGCGAAATATTTGGGGTTAACAGACGGTGCGCAGGTTTGCGGGTCTTAGTTGAGGTAACCCGAAATTCGACTCTTGCAGCAGAGATACGTACGTCCTTAACCTTGATCGACGTGATTTCCAATACGCGAATTCCCGACATCAAAAACGCACCTAAGCACTGGTCGCGCAGGTTGCGACAGCTACGCACTGCCTGCCCTAAAGCTATTAACTCGTCAGTACTCAGGAGTTTTGGGCCGTCCAAGCATGATTTATCAACACACGCCCAAACAGATCCACCAAGGCCTTGAGGTTGGTCGCCATCCGAGCAGGTAGACTTTGGAAGGATCCCGCCCGCCTCGAATTCTGGGTTTTGTTTTGAGCCTGTGTCATGCAGCCTCCATTTTTCATCCGCGTAGATCGAGAGCTGCGGTTGATCGAGAGCCGAAGATTCAGATGACCCGATACCCAGCGAATAAGACTCCAGGACTTCCTTGGCGTCGTCCCAGCACTTGAAATCAGAGCGGCCCGAAAGCGCCTCAGTTTCGGTCGCGAAACTTACCGCCCAAGACCCTTCGCCAGTTTCAACGACGTTTGCCCACAAGCTCTCGATCATAGGAACGGTGGCACTGGCCACGGCTGAGTCCAAAAAGATGTAGAGCTTGTTCTCTTCAGCGGCGATGAGTTTCACCGGTGACAACGTACCTGAGGCATAAGCCCGCTCCAGGACTCCAATGAGGTCGTCATCCAACTCTTCGCCGTACAACACCGCAAACCGTTGGGTGGCAGTCGCCGGCAAAAACTCGAGGTTTGGGCCTTTGGTTTGTTGGCAACTGAAGACCATGTGCTTCATGGCATCGGTAGGTTCGACAGGATCGTATTCGAGGTGTAGCAGGGTTGAAAGCGGCATGGCGATCTCTCCTCTGTGGTGAGGGAAGCCAAGCTCATGGAACGTGCTAGGTCAAGGCGATATTTATAAAAAAGTCTTATTAATCATGATATTACGTAAATTGACAGATGCCATCTATCAGGATTGTGCAGGCGCTTTGAACGTCCAAAAATCAGCCGATTTTTGGATGAATTGACGGAAGAAACGGACGAGCAAAAAATATCTCCAGACTCACTTTTCAGGCGCCTGTTTGTTGAGGCTTACTGCGAAAGTGAATGCATAAATTGCCAGACTTGGGGTCGATACTTTTTCGAGTTTCAAACAGCCCAGATTTATGGATCACCTCCCGCCAGCTGGCACATCCATACCGACGCAGTGTCTGATCGGGATACGTCGTTGAGCACCACCTGATCGCGTCTGATAGACGCGTCCAGCCATCGTGTGACAAGGCTTCCTCGGCGTAGATCAAGCTGTCGGTCAGACCGTTCACCGGCCAGGAAACTGAACCATCCTGATCAATGCCATCAAGGAAATCCTGCAGCGTTGAATTGAGCAATTCTCGAATATTGTCAAAAGATTTTGCCCAGTCCAATAAGCTGAAGTAATGGTTTGCGATCGATTCGAGGCTCTCCTCCAAGAATGCTTGCGCTTGATTACATCCATGCAGACTTCGAATATCAAAACGCTCAATGAAATGGTGCACGAGCAGGTTACGAAGACTCACCAATTCCGTCAGTGCGGATTTGGTTTCCAGAAAACTTTCCTCAGATACGAGCATTTTCGATCTGATCCGAAACCATCCCGCTTGGCCTGAAGATGGAGCATCAGATCCCTCGCCATCAGACGCGACCATGTAGTCGTCGGTGAGAATTCGTACGAGCTGGCCAAGGGTTTTGTTCTGCAGACCTTCGGCCTTCTTCTGCTGCAGGCCCAGGATCTCGTCGACTGGGCCTTGAAGATCAATGTGGGCCGCTAACCTTTTCAGCAGCATCTCGTACTGTTGAATACGCAGCAGGCAGCGGCCCAGTGCTTGTTGCACCAGGATCTGAGCGGCGACGATTTCGGACGATGGTTGGTTCATGTGGTCCCAGAGCCAGGTAGTACTGCTCGCGCGGCTTGTTCTCCACCCACAAAGATAAAAAGCTGTCATAGGTGCAGCCGGTCAGCCCTTAAAGGCCTCAAAGGATGCGAGTAGCTTTTCAAGATCGTTCAGGCTTGCCGCCTTCACTATGTCGTATTCGCCCCGACTACTCAGGAGGTAGACCTCACGAGCCTTTTTCACGCGTTCCAAGAGAGGCACGACTATTCCGGATGCTCGTTCCAGGAAGTCGTTAATGTCCGCACGTGTTTGAGGAATCTTGTAGCCCTTGGCGGCGCTCGTGATGATGACGTCAGCATCACGAAGTTTTGCGACCCCACTTGAGCGGATTCTCTGGTCGGTGACGTCTCCAAAGCCGCTGTCTTTCAAGTGCGCAATCAGCTCTGCCGTTGGTACATAGTCCTTGGTAACGAACTCACTTTGAAATCTCAAAAAACGCAGAATGCTAAGCTGCAAGCGCTCATCCTCATCTGGATGATCGCCGACCCGTTCGCTAAAGCGGTCAGCTTGGCGTAGCGCCTCCTGGTGAACCTGATAGTCCGCATACCCAGAATCGTCCGTTGGCGGAGGTAAGAGGGACTGATACTTAGGTGGCCACTCCAAGAGGCCAAGAGTCAGTTGAGAAAGAATTCGTTTGTAGGCCCGCACAGCTTCTTCTGAGGCCTTCTCTTCGTAAATTTGAGCCACAGAGCCGGCAAAAAAATCTGCGACCTGAACAAGAACGTTGTCCTTGCTCGGCGTTGTCTGGAACGCGTCCTTATCACCAAACAGGTCGTCAACGAAACGCTCTGCTACGTAGCCCTTTAGGCTCTCTTGGAATTCCTGGCCACCATGCTCATCAACGATCATTTGAAGCTCACGGTAAGCACCGAACAGGCGTTCGTAGAGCAATCCATTGACGTACTTGATGAACGAGGTCTTGAATCGAAGACCTCCATCCTTATGGATTCGAGACTTATCGACGACGGTGAAGTAGAGCTTGAACGGGAGATCTACCAGCTCATTCATGATCCCGGCGCGACGATCTGAATCCTTGGGCTTAAGGTTGCTGGATTTGATCTCGCCTGATTGAAAGTGGCGCTTACGCAATGCCTCAGCCTGAGCATAAGCAACGTCCAAGTCTCTCTCTGCCACCAGAATGGAGCACACGATAAAGAAGTCCGAGCTCCCCCCCTTCGACGTATCGAGGTCGGAGTTCCCAGACTCGTCGACGAATGCGTAGGTTCTATCCATGTAATGTGCTCCATCAACAGCTTTGCGAGCGAGATATTTTGCCCAGCGCCATGACGATCTCAGTTAGTCGCAGTGGTGGTACCAGGCGCTGGGCCCTCGCTGAACGTATAATTGATCACCACGTCGTTGCGAATGAGCACGTCGAGTGTCTTCTGGGTGCCTGTCGTCGTGACCTTCATGGTCACCACGTAGCTCTGGGCATGTGCCGATCCATTCGTGTAGGTGTAAACCCATTTCTCGTCAGTTTCGCTGACTGCGCTTTTGGCGTAAGGCTCTCCGAAGAGCGATTTCAGTTCGGCTGTTGTCGTCTTACCTTTGGTGATACTGGAGACGTTGGACGAGGAGAAATCCCGGCCAGCGGTGAAGTGCGACGTGGCACAGCCAGAGAGCGCGAAGGATACGCAAATTGCGGCGATGAGCTTCTTCATGATCTTCCTTGAATAACCAGACAATGAGCCTACGGAGAAGGCTTGAGGCCATCATACACTTCTAGCACTGAGGCAGTTGATCACCTCCTACACAGTCAATGGCAAAACTATTGATGCATGAATGAGCTGGGACGTCCTGCAGATGCAAGCGGTGCGCGCAGGCCGAAGGCCGGAGGCGCGAGGATGGAAGCCCGTCAGGGCCGAGATCGCGAGAATCGCGAGCTCGGTACACGACAGCCGGCCCGAACGGGCGCGCCCAGAAGCTGACTTATTCAGAGCTCTTTGAGCATTCGCTCAAGAGTTTGATGCTCCCACGTGCTCAGCAGCGCCACTGGATCTGTCCCATAGCGATCGCCAGGATCAAACCCCCAACGTAGGCCATCAGGGCTCACTGCCTCTACGCAGTGGTCAAGCGTTTCGCAATCGTTATGCAGCGTGATCCGCCAGCCATCGATGTCTATGACAAAGTGGCACGCATAGACTTCATCCAATGTCTGCGTGTCCACCTTGCTCATCCGCTGACGACCAAAAATGACCTCGCGCAGAGCCTGGCTTACCACTCTAGCTGTGAGTCGCAATCCATTCGAAGAAGTCATCTCATCGCTAGTCATGTAAACCATCCAGCTTTTCAGCTATCTCTATTGGCAGAGAATGTGCACGACCTCAGCGCTCAGAGGAAGGCCAACCAGAACAGAAGGAGTGCACCGTGACCGACGACCACGCTGATACAGATCTCAGAGAGCGAGAGAAGCTCCGTAGGAAAGCGCTGTGGACGCTATCAATGCTTCAGCTTGGCGATCCTAAAGCGAAGCCGGTGGTTGATGTCCTCGATGACATTGAGCGTGAGGGCGCCAAACATAAAGAGGCCCATGTTAGTGAGCTTCGCTTGATGGTAGAGACAGAGATTAGAGCGAACGGTCTGCAGATTGTCTGCGAGGCCAGCATCCCTCAGCCATGGCATAAGCGATTCCTCCAGGCAAGCGTGGGATCTACTAGGCACCCGGACGGCCCGTACCTGCACGACCTTCAGAAATTTATCGTGATGTGGAAACAAGAAATTGAGCACCTACAGGCCCATCGAATCGCCGAGGTGTCAGAGCGGAAGATGTAGGAGGGCAATGATAGTCGGGTGAATCAGCTTCCGTTTTTCAGCCAGTATCGCCTCACAGTGGTCGCCGGCATGCCAAGCTTTTTTGCTGTCTCACTGATCGACATTCCTTGATCTTTACACACCAGCACCGCAGCCAATTTTTCCTGATTGACTTGAACACCTGCGGGCCTAGACACAAGCTGACCCTCTTGGAACTGACGTTTAAAAGACTCAGCGTCGACCTTCAGAGCATCCAAAGCCTTGATGTCATGCTGGATCTCTTTGAGGACATCTGCCGGCGACCCATCAGCTCCGAAGCCTGAAGAGAGCACCAGCAAAGAAATGGGGTTAACACCCAACACTTTGGCCACACCTTCCAGCGATGCCAAAGATGTGGTGGTAAGCCGACCTGCCTCTAGAGACTGGACATGCCGGGGCTCAACGCTTCCAGCAAAATCCTCGATTCTCAGGCCACGCGCGTCCCTGACCAGGCGCAGCACTGCAGCGAGCGAGTCTATGGTGCGCATCGAATATCCTCAAAACCGAGGATAGAGCCACAGCAAAAAAGTCCATTCCACGATATAGGAATCGTGAAATGGTTGATTCGGCGTGGCGTTTTGATATTGTGTGGTCACCATGGCGATTGGGCGGCCTGTCTGACCTTGTGGTTGTGGCACGCTCCCATGCTTAGGCAAATCCAAAGACGAGCGAGATCAACGGTTAGTACTGATAGCAGGGAGTCGTACGGTGTCAGGATGAATACTGTCTAACCAGACCTTTACCCATCTGACTATTCAACCAGGCTCCATCCGCAAACGATGGCTGGATTCGTTCGCATTAAATTTATGCGCAGTAAACTAAGGAATGCACTCATGAAATTCGATTGCGTCAAGGTGTCCGGAAGAGTTGATGCAGTGCGCAACATTATAAGCGTGGGCAATTATTACAAAGGGACAATTGTCGTAGATGGTGAAGCTATTCCCAATGTCCAGTTAACGAACAAGTTCTACGAAGAGCTAAATGCTGGCGAAAATTTTACTCTCTACGGTGTTTTCAAAAATCTGAAGCAGAATGATAAAAACAGCGGTGTCTTGTATGGCCTTCAGAAAGAAAATGGCGAGAAGATATTCGCCACTCATTTTCGGCTGCTGGGGCCTATGATGCTGTTGCTTTACGCCTTTTTAGCTTTCTGCCTTGTTTTTGTTGTCGGGTGGGTTGCGTCCTGTGTGCCTGTTATCTGGATTTGGGGCAAAGATGACGTCGACGGACTTGTATACCACGCGACTGTCTTTGCAATCGTAGAAGCATGCCTGGCCGCCGGATTCTATTTGTGGCGCGCTTGGACGCTTATAAAAATCACAGATGACCCAGATAGCTGGGATGTGATGTCCTCGGCAACACTTTCGAGCCGCTTCTCTAAATTTCACAAGTAATGGCATGAACATGAATATGAGCAAACCTGCGACCAAGCGTATCTTGTTCGCCACTATGGCAGCCTTGAGTATCACAGCGTTATCTGGATGTGGACAGGAGTCTGCGCCCGCGCCGAAAGTCGATACGAGAACCGAGAAGCAAAAGAAAACAGACGCGATTTACAATCCCACACCCGAGCAAAAGGCACAGCAAGCCGCAGAGCGCCAGGCGCGCATTGACGCTGATCTACCGCGTCGAATTGATTTTTCGGATCCGGGCACTGCTGATGATTCGAAGTACGTAGACATCAGTGAGACGTTTGTTGCGTACAAACTGTACAACGCGAAAAAGGCGTGGGATGAAACGCCGGAAGACATCGCGAAAAGCACGATGATTTTGCAAGGCACGAACGGCGTCGATCCGAGGATCTCCGCCATCGGCGGTAAACTTTGGCGCGCACCAGACGCGTTTGAGAAATCAGACTTGCAGAAAGAACAGGCAGCGATTGTTAGTGAGATCTCTCAACCTTACCGCGAGACTCAGTGGGTGAAGGCATCGCTGCCGGCTAACGTCGCAAGCCTTGAGTCATATGACTTCAACCAGAAAGGGTTCCCCGTTGCTGCGGCGCTGTTCACGGATAAGCTGTCGCTGACTGAAACAGACAGCAAAAATCAGCAGTACGGAAATTTCAAGGCGGTAAAGCCGGTCAAAGCCTATCTGTCTAACATTCCGTCCGACTATAAAATCGGGTTCACCGGGGCGGCTGATAAGATGCTGATCAACGTTGAAGATGAAAAGCTCGCGCGCAAAATCGAATCCGCCCGGCCCACCGCGAACGTTGAGATCTATGGGTACGTTGAGAGCATTCAACGCCGACGACTGAATGGTAATGATCAAAAAGAACGCTTTGTGATGATGCACGTTCAAAAGATTCAGATCGTGGACGGCAAAACTGGTGAAGTGCTGGTGGCTACAAAAATATAGCCCCTGATGCGGAGTGCGCCCTTAATCCATCCCACTCAGGGGCTGGGTGATAGGGCGCCTTGGTTGAGTACCCATGCAGTGGTGCAGCATGAACCTGGGACATCTACGTCTGTCATTGCGCAGATCTTCCGCGTGCGGAACCCACAAACTGCGAATTCTGCACGCGGCTTTTGAGGACTTTTTCACGCAGTTCTTCAGGGGCGATCGAGACGCCACCACCATCAGTGACCTCGAAATTTTTGAGTGTCTTGAGAGCTTCGATGAACAGGCGTTCTTGCTTGTTCTCCCACGAATCGGGCTTTGAAGATTTTTTCCTCCCCACAAACCAAACCATGTCCCACCTCAGTTCGTATTCGAATGCAGCACCAAGTATGAGTGACCTTTGGGCTGTCTCCAATCCAAAAGGCATCGGAACGATCAACCGGCACGGATTGCGGCTTCTCCCCGTACGAAGGCTGGTATGGCTCTAGGCAAGCGGAGCGCGCAGGCCAGAATGGCCGAAAAGCCTGAGGATGGAGGCCCGAAGGCCAAGACCGCCAGGGCTTGGTTCACGACAGCCGGCCCAGAGGGCAGGCCCAAGCACCAGCTTCTAAAGTCCCCAAAAGGGCACATTAACGTTCAAAAACAGGGTCAAGGTGCCGTTTTAGGGTCGTTGTAACTACATGGGAAGACGTGTGCACCGATTCACCGATCAGAAGAACACGTCTTCAACGAATGAGTCGGGATCTTTATTCCGAAACCGGAATACCCTGGCCCGAGCGCTCTCATGGTAGGCGGCCCCGAATATCCGGTGCCACTGTAGCTAATGCCTAGGCTCCCTCTTACTGTGACTGGAAAGTCGCAATAAGCTATCAGACAAACGGTCGATGCTCAAACCATTCTAGAGCTCTGGAGAAGACGTGAAGTCGAAATTGACTATAGGTAAAAAGCTAGGTCAAGCACTAGGTAAATTAGCCCGCACAGATAGCCCGGACTAGAGCGTGGCTGATCAAGTTATGATTATAATCTTTACCTACAGGTATCGCCTGTAAAACTAGCAGAAGGTAAATAATGGAGCATCATTAAGCCGTGGCAAAGAGGGATATTTATTGAATTCCGGAAGAAGGTGACAAATTGCATGATTACTCCGGTTGACATTTTGTTTGAGTCCAGCTTTATTAGGATCATAGAAAATTCGCCGCACAGAGGCGATAATTTTTGCTTCCATCTCTCGAATTTTAACCAATCACACTTGATGATTTAATTCAGCGCTCCGCCCCAGAAGAAGCGCTGTTATCAAGTGTTGCACATGGACTTACCTAGCGTGGGAACACGGGCATCTACTTGGGGGGTAGATAATGGCACTCGGGCACAAGGCGTGAGTCTGCGCCCAAGCGAAATGACCCCATAGGCTCGGCGCTCTATTAATTTTGTGCTGGGTACCTATTTCTCGACAGGATGGACTGATGTACACGCTGTCTATAGTGCGCGGTATCTATAAAGGCCGAGAATGTCCGAGGTTAATCTGCCTGGGTGAGAATGGTGCTGCATTTGAGTTTTTTCCATATCAAATGTTTTTTATGGAAATGATAGATGCCCAACTGTCAGCGAACTCAGTAAAAAAATACGGCTACGATCTCCTGGGCTTTATTGGATATCTGTTGGTTGGGTTTCAGGTTGCAGGGCGTATGTCTACCTCAATCGCTACCCAGCTATGCCATGGGTATTACTCCTACCTGGTTCATGGTGTCTCAGCAGCAGACCCATTAATTAAGAAAATCGGCTTGATTTACCCACGAACAAACGTTAAGACAGGATCGGCGCGTAACTACCATTCTGTAGTGACTCAGTTTGTATGTTTGGCTGATATCTTCATAACGGATTTGCGCCAAAACAAAACTCTGTCCCCTGGGCATGCAATCTCATTGGAGATGATGATGAGCTTGCAGGGCTTTTGTCACCATTTATTAATGGTAGGTCGTATCAGCCTGTGGGGCGCTGGAAGAAAGAATGTGGGCAAAAAAGGGCGCCTTTATCGAGATATTCCGAGAAAACATCGCACTCCTGAATTAATCGATAGCTCCAAATTTTTCCCGCTGGAATCGATATCGGAACTTATTTCGAAGGCAACTTGCTACAGAGACGCTGCCATATGGTGCCTACTGGCTGCGTCGGGCTTAAGAATATCGGAAGTCTTACAGTTGCTCTGGGAAGATGTTGACGTGGTGGAGGGTAAGGTATACGCCATGAATCCCACGAGTCGCGGCGACATCAGTAGCTCATATTTTGGTTTAGATGAGTTGGAAATCAACCGTCTGAGCTGGAAAGGGCGGCGTACCAAACATACCTTTCTGATTGAGCCGTACGCAAAACTGTTCTTTGAGGCGCTTTCGCTTTACATGAGGCACGAGTACGATCGTACCGCATATCACGATTTCCTATTTCAGGGAGTCGATGGTAAGCCGCTGCGCTTTTCAGACTATGAGTTCAATATTGTTCGCCCGTTTCGCGCTGCGGCGACATTGGTTCTCGGCGAGCAAGCAGTTGGACGCTATAGAATGAAGCTTCATAGTTTGAGACATAGCTATTGTGTCTTCCTTAAGAACTTTATTCTCCATACTGAAGGCATGGGGCTGTCAGATGCAGAGATCATTCTTTTAACAGGTCATGCTTCTGTTGAGAGTATCCAAACCTATGCGATTATAGATCGAGTTAAGGTCGAGGAGAAATTGGCACTTGCGTTCGCGATGAGTGAAAACCGAAATAGAAAAAGTTTTAGTGAGTTGATGCTTACCTATCATTCTCAACGAGCCGAGACGTTTAAAAAAATGGTCGAAAAAGAGAAGCAGGACAAGGAGGGATGCAGTTGTGATTAACACTTCTGATCACCTGGTAATTCTGAAAAGTGGAAGGGAACTTGATGCGGCTCTTGATGAATGCTTCACAACTCTTCGGCGGCTTTCTGATATCAGAAAAACGCAAGCAGATATGTGGGGGATTTGGAAGGTTTTTGAATTCAATGGGTACACAAACTACGATACAAATCTGCTATTGAAACACATGAGCGATTTTTGTGTTGAGGCCTACAGAAAGTCAGGACGCAGTGCACAAACTGAATTTGAAGAGTTTCTTGGTGTTGGCGGCTTTGGGGAGAAAAATCTCCGGAATACATTAAGAACGGGGTGCCGCATTGTTTTAATTCTGATGTATAAACAGCGATGCGTGATCTTACCGTACAAGTTCTCCAAGCCAAAGGGTTCATGGCTTGATGATGTAGAACATGGAATAGATACGTTTACGCCGCTGATGCGATCATTACAGATTGAAAATATTTATAACGCTCCCCTGACCAAGCCAAGAGATGTTTATGACGCAGCCGAAAAGAAAGCCAAGCGTCTCTCGGATATGTCAACCAAAATATTGTTAGCCTCGACTTGGTTTACTCCAGCAGATATCACTCTTGAGGATTGCATTGAGTGGCAGCAAGCTAAGGAAAAGCTTCTAAAATCTAACGGACGCTTCGCACTGTCGCCAATCCCCTTTGCTCAGTTATTTAGCCACATTCACGAGCATTTTCCAGGGCAGTTGGGTCAGGAGATCAATGAGGCTGCCACATTGTTCAGAGCAGGGAGGGCGAGGTATAAACACAGAAGGCACAGCACCAGCCAAACTTTCATTGACAAGGCTTTCCATCCTCTCACTTGTGACGGTCTTATAGATGCAATCACTAATGGTCGCAGTTCGACGTATATGACGGAGTTTACCGCTGACGGTTTGATAAAGTTTGGTTTGTCTGCATTACTCCGTAAAAACAATATTCATTTAGTCAATGAGATGGATATGTGGCTGGGGTTGGAGAAAGACTATTTAGCGGAGCAGGCATATGAAGATGCTAGCAGTTGGGAGTCTGTATTTGGCAGATTCAATGCATACATGTTCATGTATCTGCCGGCTTGGTTTCGCGACAATTTGGACACGGATGCAACATATCCAAAAACACCAAGCGATTTCAATGGTCGTATCTTCTACAAGTCCAAGCCTCCGTTGTCAGCCTCTAGGCCAATGGATTTTCTGGAGTTTTCAAAAAGTTTGGGGATGTCCACCGCGAAGCCAGTTACCAGTAAGCTGAAAAACTTTTTTGACTGGATAATTTCGTACTGCGGAAGCAGAGCAGGTTGCGAACGGGTCATTCAACCAATTTATACGCAGGAGCAAGAAAAAAAAAGGCCGGCGACTGTCAAAAATGTCCTAGAAGACGAGGTGTTAAACCTTCATGCTGATTATTTGGCATCGCTAATGTCTTTGGCGCAACACGCTACTGAAAATATCGATCTATATATCAGTGCCGTAGAAGCGGCGAAGCGTAGCTGTGAAATGTTAAAACTCTCCGAGTTGGGATTTGTCCCTTTTGTGCGTGTAGAGGGATGCGCTATACCTATAATTGAGCTTGATTACAGGTGTTTGCTGTTTGTTAAGGCTAACGGAAAATTTTATTTTAATCCTGCGTCTTTTATATTTCCCTATGTGCTTTCGCGCGGAGGCATGAGAGGGCAGAATTTACAATGGCTTGATAGCTCTACGTATGACTGTTATGCAAAGCGAAATGTAGATGAAATGTTTGGGGTGGACTTTCTTTACATAAATACCGACAAGATTTTCGAGCATCCCTTCGCAATTGGGTGCAGGAATGTGGTTATTTCTGCGCTGGATGCTCAGAACGTTTGGCGTAAAGAAATGATTAAGCAGGGAGTTCATGCCTTTGATCAGGCGGTATTTTATGAGGGGCGTGCCTCCAGCAAATGGGGAAAATTCATTGCTTGTTTGCAAATGATCCCGATACCGGCAACCCTATTTCAGATAACCAGTACGATCGTCTGAATTGTTATCTGGCGTACAGCTTTCAGCGTTGGATGTGGGGCTTTGATAAAAGCCGCCCGCTTTTCGTCGCCTTGATTCCTAAGCCTCCTAAAAGTCATCCGGCAAATTACTATCAATGGGACGAATGGGTAGGGATGACGAAGAAACAACGTGTAGCCGGCGTCGCTCAAACTGAAGTCTCTTCCGATAATGCACTATACTCACCGCTATTTTTTCGAGTGAAAATTACCCCGCATGGATCTAGAGCCTCGCATTTGACCGATCTTTTGAAGCATGCAAGTGCCGAGGTGGTGAGTCGCACTACAGGCCAAACACCTGGAGCAGCTTCATACTACAATCGCGGGGAGAATTCCCTGATTCAGCGTATGGCGGGTGCCTTCAACCACAAGGACGCCAATAAGATCGCTATAAGGGACGTGACTAACTCTGATGGAGCGGACTTCGCTGCCGAGTTGTCAAATGCAATGAAGTCGGGGTTATTGCCAGACTTTATCGTCAAATACGGGCTCACAAAGCTTTATGTGGATCAGGGTGCAGATAAAAAGATCCGAGAAAATACTGGTGTTGGGCCCGATCTTCCATCGACAATCATGGCATGTTCGACTCATTTGTGTCCCCACGGGTTTAGCTGTCCCGATCGCATAGTCGGATTGCTAGGTGGCGTTGGCAGGTGTTCAATGTGTCCTGAGGCAATTTTCGCAACCCATTTTATTTTCGCTGTTTCTGCAAAACGTCATCAGTTGGCAGAAGAGTTGTGTGGCTTGCAGTCAAAAATCAGAAACCATAGATCAACGAACAAGATTGATCCTGGTGAAGCTTTGATATTGGAAAAGCGCCTAGATCAGCTTGCTAAAGATCTCATGGGATGGTATCTGATTGAGCGTTCTTTAGATGTGATGATTACAAAAGAACGGGGTCTGACAGAGTCGACAGCGTATCTAACAACTAGACCTGACTCGGCTCGGGTTGGCACGGATATCCCATGTCAAATAGTGACATCAGACCCTACTAGCCAATTCCTCATGCGCATTGAGCAGGTTTACGACTTTCCGGAGTTTTTGTCTAATGAGTTCACAGACAAAATGAACCGTTGTGCACGGTTGATATTGGCCGAGAAAGGAGAGCTTTACAATGCTGTAATGGCTCCATCAATTACTAATCCCCAAAATTATCTTATGGGGGCTATACGTCAACTAATCGATGCGAACTCGATTGATGTTGATCGTTTGATATCCATTGTAAATATGACTCAGGACGAATGGGGGAATTATCTACTTTCTACTAGAAAACCTCTTTCGCACGTGGAGGGTATTGATGGCTTCATCAAAGGTTAGCAATTGTTCAGGCTTTCAAGCGAAAAGTATGAACCAGACGAAAACTTTTCTTGAAAGAGCTCTGCAAGAGCGTTTAGCTAACAAACCTTATCCTGAGTGTGTGACTCACTTGGCCAAAGACTTGGTCGTGATCATGACAAGGTATAAGCAGGAGGAGCTAATAGCCCAGGCATCCATTGCTGGAATTTCTACGGTCAGCCTCGTTAAAAATATAGCGCATTCCAATTTGCTCAAAACAGCTACCTATCGCGTGCTGTTGGATGCGTGGATGTTGGAGCATGTCAAGATTCGTAATCTTCCATTACAGCATGCAATGATCAGAGAGCGAGAATTAAGGGTGAAGCTGCTAGAGTCAGCTAATTTCAATAGATATCTTCAAGATGAACTGAACAGTTCCAGAGGTATGAAAAACCATAGCACTGCGCCTGGTTCCGCTATCACTACGGCATTGCAAGATGATCTGGATTCTGCCTATCGCGCATTAGACAGCTTGCTTTCTGAATTTGATGACTTTCTTGCCATAGAGGATGGGCGTTTGGTAGTCAACAACTCTCTGCGTCGTACACTGGTGGACGCTGCCGATCTGTATGGCTTTTTGGAATGGAAGCAAGCTCAGCTTTCACGACGGCGCTTGAATCGCTAACTCTCAGTCCAGGCTGTGGTATCGCACCCTAGCCCAGTCTTGCCATACCGCCAGCTTGGTGTCTCACTCCTTGAGCTACGCCGCGACCTGTCAGTCACGGCGAAATTCGCATTCGATCCGCCCCCGTCTCCCGATTAACAATCCTGTTTGTGCTTCTCTACAAACGGCAAACTTACGCCCAAAGATGAGTCCAGACTCCTGTTGCCGTCGAAGAGGGTTGACTTTGCAACCTGCTGTTTGTTAAGGTAAAAATCACTCCCTTTCATGGAGTCAGAGGTGTGGGTTACCCAGATAAGGGTTCGAACCTGCCCTGGGACACCATATTTTTCAATGCTTCCGGGCCAGGAAGGTCGTTTTCTTCTCATGCGGTGACAGCAGCGTGACAGCAAACTAGATACTCCTGGTTACTCCTCTCTATAATTCTGCTGAGATTTCTTCCCTATTTTCAGCTCTCAGACCTTGTCGACGCTGAAATTGAATCAGTCCTTCTGCGCCGTAAACAAAGCGCGCGCTTCGCAGTTTGTTGCGGGTTGACAGCATTACCCTGCAAAACGCCTGATCCTTCCTTCTTGTGATTGCAAAAAGCTGCTATTGGTCTAGAGTTCATAGAACGAGCAAAAAAAGCGATTTTTTGTCTAGGGGTTCAAGGATGCCGAGAATTTCTCTCACCGACGTTGTAGACATCATTTCCAAGTCGGGAACTCCCAAGGCAACAAAAGTCAGTCAAATAAAATATCGCCAATCTTATTCTCCTCAGACTGACTTCTATAAGGCTCTCAGGGAAGGCATTGTTTCAGTTCACCAGAACAGTCATTCGAAAAAAGAACTTTACGAAATTCTGAAGTTTCTCACTGATGAAAAAAAGATAAAAAATTATCCGAAAGCCATCCAGGGTTATGAGAAGTGGTGGGGAAAAAAGAATATTGTTTGGAGTGCGCCGTTCAGTTCGAATTATAGCTTTCAAGGTATTGATATTGGAATTAATCCGGAGCTAGGTCTTGTCATTGAAGGCGAGCCATTTCTAATAAAACTGTATCTCAAAGATGAGCCTCTGCAAAAGCTCCGCATAGATATCGTCTTGGCGTTGATGGTGACCGCACTATCTGGGGGGGCAGTTGCAGACTGTAAAATGGCGGTGCTTGATGTCAGAAATGGAAAGTTATTTTGTAGTTCTAATGACTCGGTTTCGCAAGCGAAACTAATGAAGATGGTTAATGCGGAGCTGGCATACGTGTCTGCGCTTTGGGATCAAATATAGTTCTCAAGATTATTCAGTAGTCGATGAGTTCTCAAAAAAAAGGGCAGTGTTTTCTGGTGGATTAAGGGATTTATGAAATTATCGAAGCGCTTCAATCTTTCAAAAACTCAGTTTGAACTCGATTTTGTGGATATTGATACTGATCTTGATACTAGGCTATTTGTTGATCCTTATTTGTTGGGGCTTAGGCCGGATCGCTGGTCAATGAAGGCCTCTAGTTCTGTGAGATCTTTTTTCTCACATTTTTTGGATCTTGTTCGTGAAGGAAAGGATGAAGATGCTTTTGAGTTGTTTTCACATCTTCATGAACCAAATGAAACTTGCTTGGGGCTTTCTTCGGGTAAGCCTAGAGGTAATGGCATTGGAAGTGAAGATGCAAAAAAATTATTTGAAAGCATCATGGGCAGCAAGGCGATAAAGTCTGGAAAAATTACTGATTTAGAGGACTTCAGATTATTCATCCCAGGCATTGGGAAAGATAAGGTATCCGACATGACTACCAACCTTATTAGAGGTAGTCTCATTGCCTACACGCAAGCTCAGTGCAAATTACACGGCATTGCTTTGACCGCTGGTGTGTCTGCGGGGCCGATCTGGGATGCCCCTAAGAAAAAATGGACTTTTTCTCATGAGGATACATTACTGGTTGAGGGGAAGAAGATCCTTCTAACACCGAAAGGTATCGTTTCTTATAGCAAGGCTTATGCGCCTGAGAACTACTACAATATGCACGTGTTGGAGTATCTTCAGCACGAGCATATAAGGTCTGGCAGTATATGGGTGGAGCATCGTAAAGATGGGACTCCCTATATATCCAAAAAGAGCTTAAAAGAGAATTTCGTTAAGGAGTTCAGCAAAGAGTGGTTATTTGAATTTACAGAAAATCATCCACTGGTTTTTCAGTCATTCAGAGAGCAGCAAGCGGAACAGGTAAGACCTCTACCATCTGACTCAATTGATACCGAGTTGAATTTAAATGTTGTAGTTGATCACTTGATTTCTAGACTTAACGCTATCAAGCAAGGTGCTGCGACTGCTTCGGAGTACCACAAGACCATAGTTGGTGTACTGGAGATGTTGTTTTATCCGAGTGCATCTTCTCCAGTTCTTGAGGCTGAGATCAATCAAGGTAGGAAGAGGATCGATATATACTTTGAGAATTGTGCTAAGGAAGGCTTTTTCTACAATCTCCATATGATTAATAAAATCCCGTGTCCGTATGTGATCGTCGAATGCAAGAATTATACTAAGGATATACAAAATCCTGAGCTCGATCAGATGATTGGAAGGTTGACTGTTAATCGCGGCATGCTTGGGATCATAACTTGTAGGGAAATATCTAAAAAGGACCTGTTCATTGAAAGGTGCAGGGACTCATTCAAGAATGGTCATGGCTTGATAATACCGTTAACTGACGCTGATTTGATTGTTGCACTTGAGGGTCTTAAGAATGAAAAGAAAACTCCTCTTGAAGATATATTGAACGATATAAAAAATCGAATAATAATGTCTTAAATGTAGTAGGCCCCGCAGCATGCGGCATGTAATCGCTTGACGCGGGATGTTCATGATGTGCAGGGTGGTGTACAAACCGTGGGCATCGGCGGCTCTTCATGCCATGAAGTGCAACCTGCTGGAGAATCTTCACGCATCCCACGAAAAAGGGGCACTCCCTGAGCGGTGAACGAAGTGAAAGCCTGATATTTCATTGGGGCACCATGGCTAGAGGCCAATCGATTTCTGACTTTGCTTTGAAAGCTTAGGCTATACCTAGATCTCGTATTCTAAGTACGGTTGTTGTCGAGCAGTTTGCGTGTCGTGCAGTTGCTCGGATACCTAAAGCGGCGGCGAGCAGTTCAGATACCCGTTTGTGCAGATCTACGTCCACCGGCCGGCCTCGGTATTTGCCCGCGGTCTTCGCCTCCTCAATACCCTGAGCCTGTCGTTCGCGGCGCTGCTCATAATCCCTGCGCGCGATGGCCCCCATCATTTCCACCAGCATCGAAAAAGGCAAAATATGCCTGTATCTGGATAGGCACAACCGAAACAGAACCCCAACCGGCTGATGACGAAAAGGGGGACGTGTTGTCCAGTTACGATGACAGAGAAGCAACACACTTAAAAATGATTGCAAAATGCTACCGTTGAGGCTTCAATTTGATCCGACTCATCCACCAGATGGACTCCCACCTAGGAAAGGAAACCTGAATGTCTTCCCTGCAATCTGAAATGCTCGTCGAACAGAAAGTCGCTAACGCCCAAAAGTCTACAGGCGTGGCCTACCTCCTCTGGTTTTTCCTGGGTGGCTTCGGCGGCCATCGGTTCTATTTGGGCAAAACCGGCACGGCCGTTGCTCAGTTGATCATCACCATTGTCGGTTGCTTTACGCTTATACCGTTGATCATTACCGGCATCTGGTTATTGGTTGACGCGTTTTTGATCCCCAGCATCATCCGTGAGAACACCGACAACGTCCGTCGCCAGGCGCGACTGGAAGTTGCGTTGATTCAGCAGGGTTAACGCCTTAGCGATTCATATCTACAAGCAGGCTGGCGAAGTCCAAGTAAAAAGCTTCGTCAGCTGCGAGCCTGGTTTTGCTTCAGGCATTCCCGCAAAAATCACCGATACTCCCTCCATCCCGCCTGTCCCGCGTCCGGAGGAACCTCATGATCTCAGCCCGCCCCTTCAGCTATCCCTACGACGGTCAACTCCACCCTGAATGCACCGCGCTGTTGGTGATCGACCTGCAGGAAGATTTCCTTTCGTCGACTGGTTATTTCGCGCGGAGTGGCTATGACCCGACGCCGCTGAGGGCGATTCTTCCTGCTGTGAATGCGTTGATTCGCAAGGCGAGGTCGGTGGGGATTCAGGTGATTCATACCCGACAGGGTTACCGTGCGGATCTGGCGGACATGACGCCGTATGAGAAGTGGCGGCGCCAGCGGGCGGGGCTAGAGGGGACCGATGTTCTGCTGCGGTCCAGCCCCGGGTTTCAACTAGTGTCGGACCTTGATGTCAGCGCCGACGACATTATTGTGGACAAGACTTGCAACAGTGCCTTCACGTACACGGACCTTGAGCACATTCTGCGTGCACGGGGCATCACGCATTTACTGTTCAGCGGTTGCACCACGGATGTCTGTGTTCATACGACGTTGCGCGAGGCCTGTGATCGCAATTTCCAGTGCCTGACGATCGCCGATGCATGTGCGAGCGGCGATCAGTACGCGCATGAGGCTGCGCTGCACATGGTGACCGTGGAGAACGGCATCTTTGGCGCGTTGGCGGATTCGAAGGCGGTGCTTGACGGCTTGAGCTCGCTCCCTGAAAAGGCGCCGCTTTCAATTAGTGAAAGCGGCAACGTTTGAGATCCGCATGCCGTAGACCAACTGCGCCGCGATTCAGACCAGGGTGATCACGGCGTTGATGTTGCCGCGTGTGGCCTTCGAGTAAGGGCAGGCTTCGTGGGCAGCATCCACGACTTTTTGCGCCGTTTCGCGGTCCAGTCCGGGCAGTGCGACGTTGAGCCGTGCCTGGATCAGGTAGCCGCCGGCGTTGGTGCCCAGATCGACCTCTGCATCCACGGTGGTGTCGGGCGGCATGGTGACTTTCATTTTGGCGGTCACGACGCCGATGGCGCCAATGAAGCAGGCCGACCACCCCGCCGCGAACAGTTGCTCCGGGTTGGTGCCTTCGCCTTTGGCGCCGGGGGAGGAGAGTTTGATGTCCAGGCGTTTGTCGGAACTGACCGCTGTGCCGTCGCGGCCACCGGCGGTGTGGACCTTGGCGGTGTACAGCACTTTCTCGATGTTCTTGTCCATGGTGCGCTCCTTACGATAAATGCGGGCTACGCCGGATGGCGCAGCGTGACGTGAGCCGTCTCCAACAGTAGCCCGCTTTTTGAAGATATCGAGTCGGCGATCAGTGACCGGCGCTCTGGCCACCGTCGACGTGCAGGATTTCGCCTGTCACGAAGGCGGCGCTGTCGAGGTACAGCACGGCGCCGACGATGTCCTGAACTTCGCCCATGTGGCCCATCGGGTGCAGGCTGCCCAGCGCAGCGTGGGTTTCTTCGCCGTGCATCGGTGTCTTGATGATGCCTGGGGAGACCGCGTTCACGCGGATGCCGCGTTTGGCGTATTCGATCGCCAGCGATTTGGTGGCGGCGTTCATGCCACCTTTGGTCAGGGATGCGAGCACCGAAGGCACGCCGTCGATGGCATGGTCGACCAGCGACGTGGTGATGCTGACCACGTGACCGCCACCGCCCTGTTTTTCCATCTGCGCAATGGCGTGTTGCGACATGTGGAAGAAGCTGCCCATGTTGGTGGCCACGTTGTTTACGTAGTCTTCATGGGTGAACGCGGTAAATGGCTTGGCCAGGAAGATACCGGCGTTGTTGACCAGGGTGTCGATGCGGCCGAAACGGGCCACGCCTTCACGAATGATTTTCTCGGCGGTCGCAGGGTCTGCGATGTCACCGGCTACGGAGAGGATGTCCGGATCGGTCGAAGGTTTGATCGAACGCGAGGTTGCGACGACCTGATAGCCCAGCTTGCGGAAGCCCGCAACGATACCCGCGCCAAGACCTTGGGATGCACCGGTGACGACGACGACTTTTTTCGATTGGCTCATGATGATGTTCTCGCTCATTAATGGATAGGGTGTGAATCGGTAGTGGGTTATCAAGCGGCGGCGGGTTCTTGCGCCATCTGCCTGAGGACGGTTTCGTAGTGCTCGACCGACTGCGATCCGGTCACCAGCTGGCGATCGTTCAGTACCATCGCCGGGACAGAATTGATCCCGCGTTCGGTGTAGAAACGTTCCAGTTCACGGACTTCGTCGGCGAACTCACCGGCGGCCAGCACTTCGCGGGCGCGTTCGCTGGACAGTCCGGCTTCGCCCGCCAGGCGCACCAGCGTTTCCTGATCGCTGGGGTTCTGGCCGTCCGTGAAGTAGGCCTTCAGCAGGGCTTTCTTCAGCGGGACCTGACGACCTTCGTGGGTCGCCCACAGCAGCAGGCGATGGGCATCGAAGGTGTTGTAAAAGTGACTGCGTTTTTCCAGGTCGAAACGAAAACCGAGTGCCTTGCCACGGGCGATGACCATCTCGTTGCGGGAAGCGACTTCTTCTGCAGTACGGCCATATTTGCGCATCATGTGCTTGACGGCGTGCTCGCCCTCGGCCGGCATGTCCGGGTTCAGTTCGAAGGGCTTGTACGTCAGCTCGACGGTGATTTCGCCGGCGAGATTCTCTATGGCTTGCTCAAGTGCCGTTGCGCCCAACGCACACCACGGGCACACGACATCCGACACGAAGTCGACCTTTACGGTACGGTTCACGGCCGTGTTCACGAGGCCGACTCCGCCAGGTTCTTGCGGTACTCCGTGGTGGAAATACCGGCGTATCCCCAGTTATCGGTGTCCACTTCTTCGATGACGATGTGGGTGAGGTGAGGGTCCTTGTTCAGGACGGTCTGCATGGTCTGGGTGATTTCGGCGATGACCTGAGCTTTTTGCTCCTTGGTCACGCCATCGCGGGTGATGCGAACGCTGATGAAAGGCATGGAAAAGTCTCCAGTGTGCTTCCCACCGGAAGGGTGGAAGAGCAGGTGGAGTGGACTTTAGGAGCTTGTAGCGACGGGATAAATGCGGGACGGGGTACTTCATTTGTGATGCGGTGTAACGAATCGTGTGGGCCGCAAAGCCTTCACGCGCGGACCTCAAATGAAAAAGCCACGGGTTTTCAACCCCGTGGCTTTGTCTTCACTGCGTCATCAATGCCGGCAAGCGGCAGCGAGTCTTACAGTGCCATGTCGTTTGCTGGCTTGCTTTCAGCCGGCTTGGACGGCGTCGCGCTGCTGGTGCCGACGGTCTGGTCGATGACCGGAGGCTTGCCCAGTTGCAGGACTTCAGCGGTGTAGTTCCACTCCTGCTGAACGGCGGCCGGCGAGTCGTTCAGCTTGGTGCCATAGCTCGGCACGATCTGACGGATCTTCGCTTGCCACTCAGGTGTTGCCACCTGGGTTTTGAAGATCTTTTCCAGCACGTTCAGCATGATCGGCGCGGCGGTCGAAGCGCCTGGCGATGCGCCCAGCAGTGCTGCGATGGTGCCGTCCTGAGAGGACACGACCTCGGTGCCCAGCTTGAGCACGCCGCCTTTGTCCGCGTCACGCTTGATGATCTGCACGCGCTGACCGGCTTGCCACAGGCGCCAGTCTTCTTTCTTGGCGTGCGGGAAGTATTCCTGCAGCGCCTTGAAGCGGTCGTCGTCGGACAGCATCAGTTGACCGGCGAGGTACTCGACCAGCGGGTACTGCTCGATGCCGACCTTGGTCATTGGCCAGAAGTTGTGCGTGGTCATGCTGCTGAACAGGTCCAGGTAGGAACCTTCTTTCAGGAACTTGGTGGAGAAGGTGGCGAACGGGCCAAACAGGATCACGCGCTTGCCGTCGAGCACGCGGGTATCCAGGTGCGGAACCGACATCGGTGGCGCGCCGGTGGAGGCGATGCCGTAGGCCTTGGCCATGTGTTGCATGGCGACCGTCGGGTTCTCGGTCACCAGGAACGAACCGCCCACCGGGAAGCCAGCGTAGTCGCGAGCCTCCGGAATGCCGGACTTCTGCAGCAACTTCAGTGCGCCGCCGCCTGCGCCGATGAACAGGAACTTGGCGTCGGTACCCGAGGTGGTGCCGTCTTTCAGGTTCTTGTACTCGACGTGCCACGAGCCGTCTTCGTTACGCGTGATGTCGTTGACTTCGCTGGACAGCTTCAAGTCGAAGTTCGGGCGGGTCTGCAGGTAGGACACGTATTGACGGGTGACTTCGCCCCAGTTGACGTCGGTGCCGATCGGCGTCCAGGTGGTCGCCAGCTTCTGGGAAGGATCGCGGCCTTCCATCATCAGCGGGACCCACTTGGCGATCTGCGCCGGGTCTTCGGAATACTGCATCGGACGGAACAGCGGGCTGGCTTGCAGCGCGTCGTAACGCTTCTTCAGGAATTTGATGTTGTCATCGCCCCACACGAAGCTCATATGCGGTGTGGTGTTGATGAACGAAGGCGGGTTCTTCAGGACGCTCTGGCGGACCTGCCAGGAGAGGAACTGACGGGTCACCTGGAAGGCTTCGTTGATCTCGATGGCCTTGGAGATATTGACCTTGCCGTCTTTGTCTTCTGGCGTGTAGTTCAGCTCGGCCAGGCCCGAGTGGCCGGTACCGGCGTTGTTCCAGCCGTTGGAGCTTTCTTCGGCGACGGCGTCCAGACGCTCGACCATTTCCATCGACCAGCCCGGCTCCAGCTCGTTGAGCCAGACACCCAGGGTCGAACTCATGATGCCGCCACCGATCAGCAGGACGTCGACTTTCTTGCTTTCAGCAGCATGGGCTTGCAGGAAGGTCGCCGAAATCGCCAGGCCCAGCAGAGCCTTGCTCGTTTTCTTGAACATTGAGTCATCCAATAGAGAGAAAGTTATCCACCTGCGGTCCTTCATCAGGCAACGTCCCGCCGTGCTGCAACCCGGCTCGGGGTGCAAACGTCGGAAGGCTTCGCTCTCAGAAGACGAGGAGGCAGGGTCAGGAAGTCAGTGAATCGGGGACCTCCCGTTCTATGTCCCTCGGTGCTGGCTTTTTATTCGGTCATTGGATTCAGCAGCTTGAGTAAACATCTATACCCCCGCAGGACTCGGTCATCAGGCCCAAGCGATCTGCGGGAGGGGCGGGATTGTACCCGAAATGAGATTTACGACAAATCGTAGGACGATTTAGTCAATTGGCCAATTTGTCTCAGGTGGCTAAAGGGTGGCTGCTGCGGTGTCTGCATCGACACAGTTTTTGCGGGAGCCGGCTTGTATGGTGTGCATCTCCACTATTTGGGGTGACGCTGATGGTTTGGTTTGTCCTAACGTCCAAACTGTTCCGCCTTCGTGAACTGACCCCCGAAAGTTGGACAAAATTACTGACTCATTACCTGCGTTCAGCCTGCACCCAAGTCGCGTTTTGTGGTGTCTGGGCTGCTGCGGTATGAAGATCAAAAGCCACAGCGCGCTTTGCGCTGTTTGGGTAAACAATTCCTGTGGCTGAACACAAAACCTGTGGGAGTCAGCTTGCTGACGAATGCGGTGTGTCATTCACCCTTGATAAAACTGGCTCACTCCCATCGCAAGCACGCTGCCAGGCCTTGCGCCCCTCAAGAAACGGACTGACGCCACTGGTTTGAGAACCATGGAATCCCCCATACGGGCGGCCAGGAATCAAAGGGTGAATTTGCCCACCATGGCATTGAACGACACGGCCAGGCGCGACAGTTCCTGGCTGGAAGCGTTGGTCTGGTTGGCGCCGGCGGCGGTCTGGGCCGACAGGTCCTGGATGTTCACCAGGTTGCGGTCGACTTCGCGGGCCACTTGGGCCTGCTCCTCGGCGGCACTGGCGATGACCAGGTTGCGTTCGTTGATCTGGCTGACGCCTTCGCTGATGCGCTCCAGCGCCAGACCGGCTTCGGTGGCCAGCGTCTGGGTGTTGACGGCGATGGACTGGCTCTTGCCCATGGCCTGTACGGCTTCATCCGCGCCGTTACGCACCTGGGTGATCATCGATTCGATCTCGCCGGTCGACACCTGGGTGCGGTGGGCGAGGGCGCGGACTTCGTCGGCGACCACCGCAAAACCGCGGCCTTGTTCACCGGCGCGCGCAGCTTCGATGGCGGCGTTGAGGGCCAGCAGGTTGGTCTGTTCGGCGATGCCGCGAATCACATCCAGCACCTTGGTGATGTCGCGAATCTGGCCCGCGAGGGCTTCGACCCGTTGCGTCGAGTCGTTGATTTCCACCGTCATGGTGTTCATGGCGGTGACCGCTTGCTGCACCTGATGCTGGCCTTTCAGCGCATCGTCGGCGGTCTGTGCCGAGACTTGCGAGGCACTGGCCGCGTTGCGAGCGACTTCTTCTACCGCAGCGGTCATCTGGTTCACTGCGGTGGCGGCCTGTTGAATCTCATCGTTCTGACGCTGCAATCCACGGGTGCTGTCATCGGTGACCGCCGTCAGCTCTTCCGCGGCCGACGCCAGCTGATCCGACGCGTTGGCAATCTGCTGCACGGTGCCTTTGAGGTTGCCTTGCATGTTTGAGAGCGCTCTGAGCAACTGACCGGTTTCGTCCTGGCCACCCACGGCGATGGCATGGGTAAGGTCGCCGCTGGCCACACGTGCCGCGCTTTCCACCGACTGATAAATCGGACGGGTGATCATCCGCGTGACGATCAGGCCCAAGGCGATGGCGCAGACCACAGCGATCAGGGATCCGATGATCAGCATCCATGTCACCTGACGATTCAGGTCGACACCCGCCTGGGTGGCCTCGGCAGCCTGTCGTGCATTGGACTCGATGATGATTTTCAGCTCACCCATGGTTTTGCGGTAGGTCGGCGTGACGCTGCTGGCGGCCAATTTGCCGGCTTGCTCAATGTCGCCGCTTTGCAGCACCGCGAGCGCGTTTTGTGCGGCGTTAATGTACGCGGCCCAATCACGCTCGAAATCGTCGCCGGCGGCTTTTTCGTCGGCCTCCAGAGGCGTACTGCGGTAGTAACGAAAATCGGTTTCTGCCTGCGCCTGGTTTTCTTTGAACGATTGAAGGGCCGAGCTGATGTCTTCCGGGTTGGCCTTGAGCGCGCTCAGACCGATGATTTTGAAGAAGTCGCGGTTGGTGGCGATGACGTTGGCTTTGACGGAGTCGACCTTAGTGATCGACATCATGTTATCGCTGACCGTGTTTTGAAACAGGTCATACAGGCGCGAGACGCCGGCTTGTCCCAATACACCGACCGCGACGGTGACCAAGGCGCACAGGCTAAAGGCAAGGAGCAGCTTGGACTTGAGTTTCAGGTTGATCAGCCAGGACATGACGATTACTCGGACAGGGTAGGGTTTGGCGACGTGCAGACACCGCTTTCACTCCGTATCGGCGGGGGGATGAGGGACTTTACACAAATCGAAATAACGTCGATGAACGTCGTAATTCAGCCCGTTTTCGAGTGATATTGGATCCACGAGTCCGGGCGAACGCCTGCGCTCATGTTTGGTGATCCGGGACCGACACACTGCGTCACAGATACATCATCAGCGGCCGACGCGAGACGCTTGGCAGTCGCTTTTTCCCATTGCGATCACCTAAGCTTTACTTCCGCGCCGCCGATAACCCGGACAAGCGGCGTCGTGCCGCACCTGAACAGGCCAAAGCTTTAGCGAAATAGCTTGATGGCAAATTGATGTTGGCTATCATTCGCCCCGCCAAAAACGGGCGCATTGAAGCCGACCCGTTGTGTAATTGCCCCTGGGCTGATTTTCTCTCCCGTGACAGGAATCTCGATGCTGGCGTGGAACCAAAAAAGCTTTCTGATCGTCGATGATTTCTCCGATTTCCGCAGTTCGGTCAGGTCGATGCTGCGCGAGTTGGGCGTCAAGGAAGTAGACACCGCCGATACCGGCGAACAGGCGCTGAAGATGTGCTCGCAGAAGCGCTACGACTTCATCCTGCACGATTTCAACCTGGGCGATGGCAAGAAGAATGGTCAGCAGGTGCTCGAAGACCTGATGACCGACAAGTTGATCAGCCATGAAAGCGTCTTTGTCATGGTCACCGCCGAGAACAGTCAGGCGATGGTCATGAGCGCGCTGGAGTGGGAGCCCGATGCTTACCTGACCAAGCCGTTCAATCGGGCGAGTCTGGCGCAGCGTCTGGAAAAGATCGTCCAGCGTAAAAACCTGCTCAAGCCGATTCTTCAGGCACTGGATCGCGGCAAGCCTGCCGAAGTGCTGGCGGCGTGCGTGAACCTGACCAAACAGGACCCCCGTTTTGCGCCGTTGTGCCTGCGTTACAAAGCCGACGCCTTGCGTGATCTGAACCAGCACGAGCCGCTGGAAGCCTTTCTCAAATCGATTCTGGCCGACCGTCCTCAGCCTTGGGCCTACGCGGCATTGGGCAAATTGCTGTTCAAGCGCGGACGCAATGCCGAGGCGCAAGCGGTCTACGAAGACGCGATCCGTGCGTTCAATGCGATGCCGGTGTTGTTTGATGGCCTGGCCGATGTGCTGATCGCCAGCGGCGACAAAAAGCGTGCGCAGAAGATGCTCGAAGAGGCCGTCCGGCTGTCTCCGTACGCGGTACGGCGTCAACGTCTGCTTGGCCAACTGGCGCTGGAAAACCAAGACTTCGATGGCGCTTCCAAGGCGTATCGTCAGGCGGTGGCGCAAGGTCAGTTTTCGCGATTCAAGGACCCGGAAACCAACCTCGGCCTGGCGCAGGCGTTGATCAGTCGCGGCGGTGAGCGGGGTCTGGATGCGCGCACCCGTGTCGAAATCAACACGACGTTAAGTGAAGTCGCCAAAGAGCACACCAACGATGCCGGCTTGCAAGTGCGAGCACGTTTGATGAAAGCCACCAGCGTGGCGAGTTCCGATCCGGAAATGGCCGCCAAGCTGACCGAACAGGCCATGGCCCGCTTGGAAGGCATGGAACAGTTTCTGAGTGCCGACGCAGCGCTGGCCGTGGCGGCGCAGCTTAAACAACTGGGTCAGGAGTCCGCCGGCGCCGGCATTCTGAAAAGCTGCGCGGAAATCTACGGTGACGATCCGGTGGTCATGCAAGGCATCGCCAGGCAGACCGACGATCCGGAAATCCTCAGCGCGGGCAAGGCGGCCATCGACCTGAACCTGCAGGGCATTCGCAGCTACCGCGCGGGCAAGCTCGGCGAGGCGCAGGACCTGTTCCGTCAGGCGCTGGCGCTGCAACCGAAGAACATCAGTATTGCCTTGAACATGGCCCAGTCGCTGCTGCACGTCGGTGTGCAGAACCTCGATACGGCCAGCCTGCTGGAGTGCCAGAACAGTCTGAAAATGGTGGGCAAGATGCCCGACACCGATCCACGTTACGACCGTTATCAGAAACTGCGACTCAGGGCGTTTGGCGAATGAACGATCAGGAAACGGGGCTCGATTTCTCCATGGTGATTGCCTCCACCGTGCATGACATGAAGAACTCGCTGGCGTCGTTGATTCAGGCACACGGGCAATGGGTCAAGGACCTGCCCGAGGCGCAGCGCGGCACGCCGGAGCAGGGCGTGATCGACTACGAATTCGCGCACCTGAACGGCATGCTGGTGCAGCTGTTGGGTCTGTACAAACTGGGCGTGAACCAGCTGCCGTTACGCCCGGATTATCACGAGCTGGACGACTTCATCGAGGCGCAACTGGCGTTTCATCAAGAGGTGCTCGACAGCCGTGGCATCGTCGCGCGTTACCACGTGGACGACTTTGGCTTGCCGGGTTTCTTCGACCGCGAGCTGATCGGCTCGGTGGTGTCGAACGTGGTCATCAATGCCATCCGCTTTGCTCGCCAGCAAGTGCTGATCAGCGCGGGTCAGGTCGGCGAGCAACTGGTCATCCGCATCAACGACGACGGTCCGGGTTTCCCCGAGCACATGATCGAACACCAGACTGACTACGTGCTGGGCATCAACCAGAGCAGCGGCAGCACCGGCCTTGGTCTGTACTTCGCGGCGAACATCGCCAAACAGCATCAGCGTCAGGGCGTGACCGGACACATCGAGATCGCCAACGGCGGCGAACTGGGCGGCGGGTTGTTCAGTATTTATTTGCCGTAGTTAGAAAATAGGCGGTGTGACTGATACAACCGAGTCGCCTGATTTTGCTGCCGCTTTGCGCCAGATCGCGGGCAAGCGCGCTCCTACGGCCTCCGGCCAGAATCAGAAGCCGAGACACCTTCCCAACACCGCTTCTGCCCGGAGGAAACTCACGTCATGCCAGGCACAGCCTTGTTCTGCCCGCAGAAAGCTCACGTGATGCCATGCACGGTTCTGCTTCTGCCTGGAAGGCGTAGGAGCGTGGCTTGTCCCGCGATCTGCCGGGGACCGGCAGCAAAACCTGTGCATGCGGTGTGTCAGACATCATCGAGTCGGCTGATTTTGCTACCGCTGCGCGGCAGATCGCGAGCAAGCTTGCTCCCACGGCCTCCGGCCAGAATCAAAAGCCGAGACACCTTCAGCGCCGCTCCTGGGCCGCATCCGGACGATCTGCCGGGGACCGGCAGCAAAACCGTTGCACGCGGTGTGTCTGGAATAACCGGGCCGCCTGATTTTGCTACCGCTGCGCGGCAGATCGTCCGGATGCGGCCCAGACACAAGCCGCGCTCCTACAGGATCCGGCCAGAAACAGCGACATCCGCGATTCGCCTTTCTTATTTCGCATCCGCGACATTCAGCTTCGGTGGCGTCCATCCGCCGCCCAGTGCCTTGTACAGGTCGATCTGATTGACCTCCCGCGCCAGCTCCAGATTCAGGTATTCCTGCTGGGCGGCAAACAGGGAGCGTTGCGCGTCCATGGTCGAGAAGTAGCTGTCCAGCCCGGCCTCGAAACGCAAGCGCGACTGTCGCCAGGCTTCCTGATAATCCCCGACCAACCGCTGTTGCGCCGCGACCTGCGCGAGCATTTCCTGACGGGCGTTCAGCGCGTCGGCGGCTTCGCGAAAAGCGTTCTGCACGGTGCCTTCGTAGGCTGCGGTGTTGGCGTCATAGCGGGCATGACTGGCGTCGACCACGGCACGCCTTTGACCGCCGTCGATCAGGGTCATTGAGCCGGCCGCCGCCAACTGCCAGAACTGGGCCGGGCCGGTCAGCAGCTTCGAGAAATCCCCACTGAGGCTGCCCAGCGCGCCGGTCAACGACAGGGTCGGGAAGTAGGCACTGCGCGCGGCGCCGATGTCGGCGTTGGAGGCGCGCAGCACGGCTTCGGCGGACATGATGTCGGGACGCCGCTGGATCAGGCTGGAGGGCAGGCCGGACGGGACATCGGCCGTCGCCAGTGTTTTGCCCAGATCGCCGACCGGCAACAATTGATCGGGCACCGGTTGACCGACCAGCACACGCAGGGCGTTGAGGTTCTGTGCCACCTTCATGCGGTAGGTATTGACCTGCACGGCGGCGGTGTTGGTCATGGCATCGCCCTGATGCACGTCGATGCGTGCCGTCGAACCAGCGTTGTAACTGCTGCGCAGCAAATCGCCGTAATGCTGCTGGGACTGGTAGGTGCTTTGAGCGAGGTTGAGCAGCGTCTGATTGGCCTTCAGGGTCAGCCAGGTGCTGGCGACTTCACCGATCAAACCCAGGCGCGCGGTCTGATAATCGGCCTCGCTGGCCTCGAAGCGCGCATCGGCCGCGTTGCGCTGACTGCGCAGGCGACCGAAGAGGTCGAGCTCATAGGACGTGAAACCCGCCGTGGCCTGAAACGTATTGTCCAGGCTGCCCGAACTGACACCGCCGCCCTGGGTGCGCACCAGGGGCGGGATCTTGCTGCGCCCGGCGTAGGTGTTGATGCCAATGGACGGAAACAGCGAGGCATGCGCGCCGTCGGATTCGGCGCGGGACTCTTCCACTGAGGCCGCGTACTGGCGCAGTCCACGGTTGTTCTCCAGCGCCAGGTCGATCACCTGTCGCAGGCGCGGGTCCGTGATGAACGTGTGCCAGTCTTCCTGAAAGGCCAGCTTCGGATCGGCCACCGCGCCTTTTGTGTTGGCGGGCCATTGCTGATCGATTGGCGCGTCGGGGCGCTGATAGGTCGGCTCCAGCGAGCAGCCGCCGAGCAGGAGCAGGGTCAGGCAGGTGAAGGGTAGAGAACTGTTCATCGGCGTGCTCTCGGCAAACATGGAATAGCCAAAGATTCTCGTGACGCAAACTTCTCTGAACGCTGCGGTGAACCCTGTGGGAGCGAATTCAGTCGCGAAACGGCATTCCTGCCGATCCAGATACCTCGTCTGAGCCCTTTTTCGCGAATGAATTCGCTCCCACAGGGAATGCGCTTTAACGCCACCCGGGCTCTCGAAATCAATCGATCACAACCGCATCCCGAACCACGCGCGTATTTGCATGAACAGCCACGCCACCACGTCCGTGCGCGGGGCCGACAGTCTTGGCATCGGGCCTTCGGGCAGGCGCAGGTTGACGGTCTTGAAACGCGGCAACGGCCGACGGCCACGCACGGCGCGTGGGTGGCGCGCCGCGCGGGTGTGAAGCGGCTGAGGGGGACGTTTTTCACCGATCAGCGAGCGGCGCAGCAGGCTGCTGAACGCGATGCCGGGCATGGCCTTGCCGGCGACGTTGGTGTTGGCATCGCTGAACAATCGTCCGATCAGCCGCTGGCGCAATGCGTCGTCCATGTCGATGAACTGCAGACCCAGGCGGCCGTCGCCGGTCTGGCGTTTCACCTCGACGGGCACGCGGCCGACCTTGTTGACCCAGACCTCGCCCCGCAACCCCGGCTTGATCAACTCGGCGTGCTGGCAGGCAAACGAGGCGCCGGTGAGCGAGATGTCCGTCAGGCGCCCGGCGAACATGCGTCCGGTCAAATGCAGCCCGGCCGGTTTCAGGAAGGGGAAGCGCTCTTCGCCGTGCAGGCGCGGGCGGTCGACGCAGGCCACCAGCGTGGCGACGTTGTAGATCAACGCGACCACCGTCCAGCACAGGTTGAATTGCACGTTGCCGTCGAAGGTGTCCGCGGTGGCAATCGCCGTGAACGCACCGACTTGCGCAAACAGCGTGAGGAAGAAAAAGAACCCGAACAGCTTCCAGTGCACCATGGCCTTCGACCGATCCAGCCCTTTGGCCGTGACCTTGAACGGCCGGCCAAACGGACGAATCAACGCGCTGATGATCGTGGCCGTGACCGCCAGCGAGGCGACGATCTGCGTGACCTCGGTGAAGATCGGCAGCGTCCTGCGGTCCGTCACCCACGTGCCGTAACCCCAGAAGGCAATGAGCGCCGGCATGCCGAACGCCAGAAAATCCATCGGCTTGGCGTAGAACCCGGCGATGCCGAAATACCAGTAGAGTAGCGGCGAGATCAGCATCATCAGAATGAACGGCTTGGAAAACCAGTGCAGCATCCCGTGGATGTAATGCAACCGGTCGTTGAGCGTGTAGCCGCGCCCGCGCAGCGGACCGTCCGGGAGCAGCGCGACCTGAATCGTGCCCAGGCACCAGCGGCCGCGTTGATTGATGTACTCGGTCAGGCCTTCGGCGGACAGGCCGATCGACAGCCGCTCGTTGAGCCAGCGGGTGACGTAGCCGCGTTGCAGCAAACGGTAGGTGGTGTAGATGTCTTCGCACACGGAGCCTGTGGGAAAGCCACCGATCTCGTTGATCCGGTCGCGGCGCACCACGAACGAGGTGCCGACACAGAACGCAGCGTCCCAGCCGTCCTTGGCCGGCTGAAACACGTCGAAAAACACCCGCTGCTCGTCGACCCAGCAAGTGGATGAGCCGAGGTTGTGCTGAATCGGATCCGGGTTGTAATAGAACTGCGGGGTCTGCACCAGCGCGACTTTCGGGTCCTCGAACAAGCCGAGGGTGCGCATCAGGATCGGTTGTTGCGGCGCAAAGTCGGCGTCCAGCACCAAGATGTAAGGTGCGTTGGTCGAGGCTTCGGACTGGCGCAAACCGTTGTTCAGGTTACCGGCCTTGGCGTGGCTGTTGTCGGGACGGCGGGCGTAGTAAACGCCCATTTGCGCGCAGTAATCGCGCAGCCAGTCGCGACGGGTGTCGTCCAGTACCCAAACGTTGAAGTTGGGGTAGTCCATGGCTTTGGCCGCAATGATCGTCTTCTCCAGCACGTCCAGGCCTTCGTTGTACGTGCAGATGAACACATCGACGGCAGGCACATGAGGGCCGGCGGCGCGCAGGCGTTCCTCGCCCGCATCGGCGGTCTGCGAGTGGTCGCTGCGCACCAGCATGACCACGATCGACACCAGCGTGTAGGTGATTGCCAGCATCTCGAAAAACAGGAACGTGTACGACCACAGCGCTGCGAAGCCCGAATGGATGTCAGGCAGCGTTTCCCCCACTCGCCAGACCACGTAGTTGATCAACAGCAGCCCGGTCATGATCCCGAACACGGCACGCGCGCCCCACTGATCGCGATGGGTCAGGCAGGCAAACAACACGACCATGGCCAGGGTGCCAAGGTTGAGCTGCCACAGTTGCAGCGAGTCGAGAGCGTGCATGTCAGTTCGCCTCCTGGGCTCCGGTGAAGGGGTTGACGCCGCTGGCTGCGATGGCTGCCCACGCCGTGGCCCCTAGATGAGGCAGGTGGTAATAGAAAAAGTCGTTGCGTGTGGAATCCGGACCGATGGCCAGGCCGGTGCTGATCTGCGCTTGCGGGGTCGCGAACAGCCAGCCATCGGCAGCCTGCTGAGCGATCAGCAGCGACCACAGCGGCTTGGCCTTGTCGGCGGCACCGGTCAGTTGCGCGACGGCGGCGGCCTGCGCGGTGCCTTCGGTCCACAAGCCGTCCGGGTCGCGACTGAAACCGTAACCGCCCCCGAATCGGTGTGCCTGGTCGACAAAGCTGAACACCCGCGACCAGTCGGCGGGCGGGTTTGTGACGGCAATCAGGGGCCAGATCTGTGCATCCAGACCGGAGCGTTGATGTTCGGCGGTGCGGCCATCGGGCAGGGTGCCGATCAGGAACCGCCCCTCGTTCGCGAGCCACTGACTGTCGACGAAATTACGGGCGATTTGCGCCTGCGCGGCGCTGTCCTGACTGGCCTTGATACGGTTCAGCGCGCTCCAGGCGGCGGCCAGATCGACGTTGTGTTCCGTGGATTTCCAGCCTTGACGCACCGGGTTGGGCGGATACCCGTAGAAGCCGCCAATGAAACCCGCCGGTGCCTGACCGTCATAGGTGTTGCGCTGGGTCCACAGCAGGACTTTTTCCGCCGCCAGCAGATAACGCTGTTCTTCGGTCTGACGGAACGCTTCCAGCAAAGCCAGCACCGCCCAGGCCTGATTGCCGGTGGCGCTGCCGACCTGATAGGCGTCCTGATTCCAGGCGTTGCGTTCCTGGCTCCAGTAACCGGGCAGCAAAATCGGACCCTGCTGCTTGACCGAACCCGCCGCGTAGGCGTTGCGCAGGCGACCGTCCTGGTAATCGGGATCGTGGTCGGTGGCGTAGACAAGGGCATCGGCAATGCGTTGAGCGGACTTTGGTTTGCCGCAGCCGAACAGCGCGATGCTAGCGAGCGCGTTGTCATACGTGAAGGCCACGCCGCGCAGGGCGATGATGGTCGGAGGATGCCCCTCGAACGCGGGATAACTGGCGAGCAGCACCGGGCCATCGGCGAGGGACTGGACGGCGCGATCGAGGGCCGCGCAGGTCAGTTGTTCGAGCTGAGGTCGGCTTTGTTCGGCCAGCGCGGGCGTGATGACCAGGGCCATCAGCAGCGACGTGAGCAGGGCGTTCAACGCGCGACCTCGGTCGTCACCCAGTTGCCGGGGTTGCAGGTGCGGGCGCGCTCGCTTTCCGACAGGTTGTTGTCGAAGGCGCCCACGACGTACACCGAATTCTGTTCGGCGAACGGGAAGGGCACGCTGTAGTTCGCAGACTGGGTATCGCTGGGTTTGGACAGAAGCTGCACCACGTGCGCCTGCAGCGGCTGGTTAAGGCCCGCGACATTCACTTTCAGCACGGTGTCCCGCGTGATCTTGCTCGCCATGCGTTCGGGAAACACCGCAATGACGTTGCTCTCATTGCAATGCGTGGCGCGCAGCAGCGTGGAACCCGCCCGCACCAGTGTCCCCTCTGGCGCGATCAGTTCCTGCACGGTGCCCGGTGCGTAGGCAACCACGTTGTAGGCGGCCATCAACTTGACCCGGTTCTGCTCGGTCTCGATCAGTCGGTTGAGATTGTCCAGTTCCTCCTGTTGCGTCGCGCGGTTCTTCGCCTGATTGGCCAGGCTCAACTGCAAGGTGGTCATTTGCGCCTGAAGGTCGAACATCCGCAGTTGGTCTGGATCGAGATACACCTGTTCGCTGGCCGCCGACACGTCGCCGCTGTTGATGCGCACCTGCGAACGGATCGATTCGGCGGCGCCTTGCAGCGACGCCAGTTGGGCTTTGGACGAGGTCACCGCCGCCTCGCTGATTGCGCCCTGACGGAACAACTCCAGGTTGCGCGTCACCGTGGCTTGAGCGTCTTGCAGACGTGCATCGGCCGCGACGCTTTCGGCTTTCAGGGCGCGTTGGGCGTACAGCTGTCGGGTGCGGTACGCGCTCTGGTACTGCTGACTGGTTTTGTCCAATGCGTCGTAAAACTGTTGGTCATGCTCGGCCTGACTCTTCAGTGAGGCGAGTTGTTGCTCCAGGGTGAGGCGACGGGTCTGCAGGGTCAGCAGGGTTTCCTGATTCGCGCGGGGGTTTTCGATGGTGGCGATCGTCTGACCTTTCTCGAATGTCTCGCCGGGTTTGATCGTGAGCGTGCTGACGACGCCGTCGATGGGAGTGGTGAGCAAGATCACCGGGGCGTTGAGGATCGCGCGGGTGGCCGACGAGGACAGCAAGGGCATGAACAGCGTGGAAAACAGCAGCCAGACGATGAAGAACAGCACGCTGAATCCCACCAGCCTGGGCAGCAGCGACAGGGTAAAAAAGCGCGGCTTCGAAGGTTTGCCCGTCATCTCGATCGGTTCGATCGACAAATTGGTCATGATCCGGCACTCCAGGGTCGAGCATGTTGAAATCAGTTCGCAGACGGGCACACAGGCGCCGTGACTGCGTCAGGTAGACGACAGCTAAACCAAGGCATACGAAAGCGTCGCCCGGTCAAAGGCGAGGTAAAGGAACCGTGTTGTTGAAAGCGCAGGACTGAAAAGGCTGGATACGTCCCGTCTTGTAGAAATGGAGCTGCAGTGACCCAGGCAGGAGAAAACGATCACTGCCGTTACGCTAGGCGGGAAGTCTTTTACTGTCAATCACCTGCGCGCGCTCAAAGATTGACGTCGGTTTAACGGCACGGTTTTCTGGCGCGATGGCCGGCAGGCCGGTTTTTCGAGTAGGTGTAACTGTCTGATTTGCTGAAACTTATGGACGTATCCGATAAAGCGGACCTTTCGTCGTTTCTGCCATTAAAGACAGATCGAAACGCCCGCCAGTGCAAAAAAATATAAGGATCCCGTTTGTCATGCCAATGCTTCAGCGTTTGGCGGGCGGTTCCGTGATCAGCCTTGAAACCGGAACGTCATTAAGTACTACGGTGTAATTGAGTTGGCCGATGGGCTGTGGCAGGTCAGTGTCGACGTATTCGTGGGAGGAGTCCGTCAGTTTGGCGATGAGCTGACCCGAGCGATAAATGCGCAGCGGTTGTTTGCTGCCTTCGGTCACGCGCCAACGCAGAGTGACGGTTCGCGCGGCACTGTTCAGGGTCGCGGTGAACTGGCGCACGCCGACATGCCCGATCAGTGGCACGCCGTCGACGACATAGCGTTCCGGATCCGTGTTGATGCCCAGATGAACAAGTATCGTCGGTGTGATGTCGGCGACACTGGCCAAGCCGTACAGGCCGTCAAGACTGCTATCGAACGGGTCGCCGATCGGGCGTGTCAGCTCTTCATTGGCCGGTTTGTTGAGACCGATGAAGGTGGTTTTTTCGCTGCGGCTCTGTTCGCCATGGTCATAACCGTCCGGAGGTCGCCGCCCATGGTCGGTGGTCACCATCACCAGCCAGTCTTCGTCGGGGTTCTGTTGTTTGCGTTTATCCAGCGCCGCGAGGATTTGCTCGATCTGCCGGTCCACCCGTGCTATTGCCTCCTGATAGCGGGCACCAAATCCGTTTTCATGCCCGGCGGTGTCCGCTTGGTCGAGGTGCACGAAGATGAAATCGAAATTGCCAGTGCTCAGTTCCTGGACCGTACGATCGGTGGAACATTGATCATCGCCGCCACACTTGACGCCCAGCTCGATGAACCCCGCGTTGATGTCGTCGATGAAGTTGTCGTTGATAGGATTCCAGCTGACGATGCTGGCGGTGTGGCGCGTGGGAGAAGACAGGCTGATCAGCTTGAACAGGCTGTCGGTCCTGTTGCGCAGGCTGCTGTCGTTGCCGGCAATCCGGTGACGATTGACCCAGGCGCCCGTCAGCACCGTCGCCCAGCCGGGACCGCTGAACGTGGGTTGCTGAGTCGAGGTGCCGACAATGCCACCGGTGTAGCTCATGGCCGGATGAAGCCGGGTGATGAAAGGTGCCTGGCCGGTGTCCATGGCGTGTTTGAGTTGTTCGTACTGCACACCGTCGATGCCGATCAGCAGGGCCTTGTGCCGATGAAAGTCGACCGAATCCCCTAACAACATGTTTTTCAGCAGCAGCGCTGCCAATAACCCCAGAAGCACAGCGATTCCGCAGAGCCTGGCGATTGGATACATGATGAGCCTCATTTTTTGCACTGAGGTCGCGGGCAGTAAGGCATGGAAGGGCGACTAATCCGTGTCGATGGCAAATTGGGTTCTATTGGTTATAGCGGAGTTTTGGCGAGGTGCAGGCTGCTGAGACGAGATAAGGCTGAGCCAGTCCACCCTGTGGGAGCGAGCTCGCTCGCGAAGGCGGTGGGTCATCCGGCACGCCCAGACCACGCTCGCTTCCACAGGGACCATGCTGTCTGAGACCCGGTTACAGCTTCAATCCCTGTCCCAGCACCACGTTCAGCGCGTTACGCGCGTCGTCCAGCTGGACCAGCGTGGCGTGATGAGCGCCGAGGGCATCGCGGTTTTCGATGGCGGTCAGAATCGCCTTGTGCCGGGGCAGGGCCAGTTCGTGCAGGTTCGGTCGCTTGTTGGAGTGCTTCAACGCTTCGCGCAGTGCCAGCGACAGCATGTTGCACAAATGGGCCAGCAGATCGTTGTGGGTGGCGTCGGCGATACGGCTGTGGAAATCCAGGTCCGGTTGCAGCACGGCTTCCACTGTCGGCGCGGCTTCCATGCGTTGATACGCCTCACCGATGGCGGCGATTTCATCGGTGGTCGCGTGTTGTGCGGCGAGCGCGGCGGCAGCGGGTTCGATGATGCTGCGCACGCTGGTGAGCAGGGCGAAGAACTCGTTCTGCGGCGAGCTTTGCATCAGCCAGTGGAGGACGTCCGGGTCGAGGATGTGCCATTCGCGACGAGGCTTCACCACCGTGCCGACACGCGGACGGGAATAGACCAGGCCCTTGGCGACCAGCACACGCGTGGCTTCCCGCAACACCGGGCGACTGACGGCATATTCTTCGCAGAGCAAGGCTTCGGGGGGGAGCTTGTCGTCAGGTTTGAAACGGCCTGAAACGATCTGCATGCCGATGTCCTGGACGATGCGTGAATGCATGCTTTTGCGGTCGGAGGGCTTACGGTAATCCATGGGGGCGCGAGGCGATCCTGAACGGTGAATGCCGCGCATCATAGCATTGGCGGGGAGCAGGCGGCGTAACGCGAAGTCTCATGTCATGCCCAGACCTGTAGGAGCGCGCTTGCCCGCGATCAGGGTGTGTCAGGCCAATTATTTCAACCTGATAAACCGCTATCGCGGGCAAGCGCGCTCCTACAGTTAACGCGGTGAAACGGGTGCAGCAAGCGGGTATCAGTGAGAATGCCTTGGCACTTCCGATCCGCGCATCCCCACCAGGAAGTCAAAGTCGCAACCCTGATCCGCCTGCATGACGTGGTCGATGTACAGCTGACGATAACCGCCGATCAACAGTTGCTGAGGCGCTTGCCAGTCGGCCAGGCGCGCGGCCAGTTCTTGCTCGGAAATGTCCAGGTGCAGGCGGCCGGTCGAGCAGTCGAGTTCGATGTAGTCACCTTCCTGCACCACCGCCAACGGACCGCCCGCGGCCGCTTCCGGCGCAACGTGCAGCACAACCGTGCCGTACGCCGTGCCGCTCATGCGCGCATCGGAAATCCGCACCATGTCAGTCACGCCCTGCGCCAGCAGCTTGGCCGGAAGACCCATGTTGCCGACCTCTGCCATGCCTGGATAACCCTTCGGCCCGCAGTTTTTCATGACCAGAATGCTGTCGGCGTCTACGTCCAGCTCCGGATCATTGATCCGCGCTTTGTACATGTCGAAGTTCTCGAACACCACTGCACGACCGCGATGCTTCATCAAGGCGGGCGTCGCCGCGGACGGCTTGAGAACGGCGCCCAGCGGCGCAAGGTTGCCACGCAGTACGCAGATGCCGCCATCGGCCACCAATGGATTGTCGATGGCGCGGATCACCTCGTCATCGCCGTAGATCGGTGAATTCTGCACGTTTTCCCAGAGCGTCTTGCCGTTCGCAGTCAACGCTTCAGGGTGGGGAATGAGGTTGTTTTCGCCCAGACGACGCAGCACCGCAGGCAGACCGCCCGCGTAGTAGAACTCTTCCATCAGGAAGCGCCCGGAAGGCTGCAGGTCGACCAGGGTTGGCGTGCCGCGACCGATGCGAGTCCAGTCGTCCAGTTCCAGGTCCACACCGATGCGGCCAGCAATAGCCTTCAAGTGGATAACCGCGTTGGTCGAACCACCGATGGCGGCGTTGACGCGAATGGCGTTCTCGAACGCTTCTTTGGTCAGGATTTTCGACAGGCGCAGGTCTTCATTGACCATCTGCACCGCGCGCATGCCGGACATGTGCGCCAATACATAGCGACGGGAATCGACCGCTGGAATCGCCGCGTTGTGCGGCAGTGACGTGCCCAGGGCTTCAGCCATGCACGCCATGGTCGAGGCCGTGCCCATGGTGTTGCAGGTACCGGCCGAGCGCGACATGCCGGATTCAGCGGAGAGGAATTCATCCAGGCTGATCTGCCCGGCTTTATAGGACTCGTGCATCTGCCAGACGATGGTCCCGGCGCCGATGTCCTTGCCTTTGTGTTTGCCGTTCAGCATCGGCCCGCCGGTGACGACGATGGCTGGCACGTCGCAGCTCGCCGCGCCCATCAGCAGGGCAGGGGTGGTCTTGTCGCAACCGGTCAACAGCACCACGCCGTCAATCGGGTTGCCGCGAATCGCCTCTTCCACGTCCATGCTCGCCAGGTTACGCGTCAGCATGGCGGTGGGGCGCAGGTTCGATTCGCCGTTGGAGAAGACCGGGAATTCAACCGGGAAACCACCGGCTTCGATCACGCCGCGTTTGACGTGTTCGGCGATGGTGCGGAAGTGGGCGTTGCACGGGGTAAGTTCGGACCAGGTGTTGCAGATGCCGATGATGGGCTTGCCCTGAAACTGATGGTCGGCGATGCCCTGGTTCTTCATCCAGCTGCGGTACATAAAGCCGTTCTTGTCGGCGGTACCGAACCATTGGGCAGAACGCAGGGTAGGTTTCTTATTGGAATCAGACATAAATCAGCACTCTTATTGTAAGACTAAAGGCTTCGCGTGCTGACTAAAATAGGCCGAAAATCGTCTGAGTGGAAGTGTTGTAACGTCAAATAGTAATACTATATAGTCGGTTTCCATCGAGGGACGACCCTGCCAGCCCGACTCACCGCAGTAAGGCACACACGAAGGCAGAGGCGATCCCCGGAATGCTTCCATAACAAAAACAACGTGGAGACCGCATACATGAGCCAGGAACTCAGGCTTATTCGCCGCATCACCTTGAAACTCATCCCTTTTTTGATCCTGTTGTACCTGATCGCGTATGTGGACCGTTCCGCCGTGGGCTTCGCCAAGCTGCACATGGGCGCAGACGTCGGCATCGGTGACGCGGCCTACGGCATGGGCGCCGGGCTGTTCTTCATCGGCTATTTCCTCCTGGAAATCCCCAGCAACCTGATGCTCGAACGCTTCGGCGCGCGGCGCTGGTTCGCGCGGATCATGATCACCTGGGGCGCAATCACCATGGGCATGGCCTTCGTTCAAGGGCCAACCAGCTTCTATGTGATGCGCTTCCTGCTCGGCGCGGCCGAAGCGGGCTTCTTTCCGGGCGTGCTGTACTACATCACCCAATGGTTCCCGGTGCGCCATCGCGGCAAGATCCTCGGGCTTTTCATCCTTTCCCAACCCATCGCGATGATGATCACCGGCCCGATCTCTGGCGGTCTGCTGGGCATGGAAGGCATTGGCGGCCTGCACGGTTGGCAATGGCTGTTCCTGTGCATCGGCGCCCCGGCGATCCTGCTGACGCTGCCGGTCCTGCGCTGGTTGCCAGACGGTCCGAAAGACGTGAAATGGATGGATCCGGTCGAAAAAGAATGGCTGGCCGGTGAGCTGAAAAAAGACCTGGAAGAATACGGCCAGACCCGTCACGGCAATCCATTGCATGCCCTGAAGGACAAGCGTGTCCTGTTGCTGGCGCTGTTCTATCTGCCCGTGACCTTGAGCATCTACGGCCTGGGCCTGTGGTTGCCGACGCTGATCAAACAGTTCGGCGGCAGCGACCTAGTCACGGGCTTCGTCTCGGCAGTGCCTTATATCTTCGGCATCGTCGGTCTGTTGATCGTACCCCGCAGCTCCGACCGCCTGAACGACCGTTACGGTCACCTGGCCGTGTTGTACGTGATCGGCGCGCTGGGCCTGTTCCTCTCGGCTTACCTGACCGTGCCGGTGCTGCAACTGGCCGCATTGTCTCTGGTCGCGTTCTCGCTGTTTTCCTGCACTGCGGTGTTCTGGACCTTGCCGGGCCGTTTCTTCGCCGGCGCCAGTGCGGCGGCCGGCATCGCGCTGATCAACTCGGTCGGCAACCTCGGCGGTTACATCGGCCCGTTCGTCATCGGCTGGCTGAAAGAGATCACCGGCAACCTGGCCACCGGCCTGTATTTTCTGTCGGGCGTGATGATCTGCGGATTGATCCTCACCGGTGTCGTGTACCGCGTGCTCGAACGCAAGCACGTCCTGCCGGAATCCAAATTTGCGGCCAGCGCGCGCAGCTCTCGTTAAAGACGCGTCCTGTGTAGGAGCGCGATTGCCCGCGAAGGCGATGTGTCAGGCATGAAGATGTCTCAGACAAAAAGCTATCGCGGGCAAGCGCGCTCCTACAGGGACCGTGCACATCATCTGGAAAGGAGACATTTCATGCATTTGGTTCAATTCGAATTGGGTAACGGCGAACGCCGTGTCGGTCTGGTGGACGGCGCGCTGGTGCGTGAAGTGCAGGGCGCGACGAGTACCCGTGAGCTGGCGCTGGCGGCCATCGACAAGAAAATTTCGCTGGCCGAACAAGTCGACAGCCTGGGCCTGGGTGACAGCCACGACTACTCGCAACTGCGTGCCGACCTGATGATCCTGCCGCCGCTGGATCATCCGGATCCTGCGCACGTGCTGGTCAGTGGCACCGGCCTGACGCATCTGGGCAGCGCCTCGGCCCGCGACAAGATGCACCAGCATGGCAATGACGAGTCGACCATGACCGACACCATGCGCATTTTCAAATGGGGCATTGAAGGCGGCAAACCTGCAGCCGGTCAGGCAGGCGTGCAACCCGAGTGGTTCTATAAAGGCGACGGCGGCATCGTGGTTCGTCCTGGCGCCGCGTTCCCGCAACCCCCATTCTCCGAAGACGCGGGCGAAGAGCCTGAGCTGAGTGGCCTGTACGTGATCGGCAACGATGGCAAGCCGTATCGCCTGGGCTTTGCCATCGGCAATGAGTTCTCCGACCACGTCATGGAGCGCAAAAACTACCTGTACCTGGCGCATTCCAAACTGCGTGCGTGTTCGTTCGGCCCGGAATTGCGCGTCGGTGATCTGCCGCAGAATCTCGCTGGCACCAGTCGCATCCTGCGCGACGGTCAGGTGCTGTGGGAAAAGGAATTCCTGAGCGGCGAGGCCAACATGTGCCACAGCCTGGAAAACCTCGAATATCACCACTTCAAGTACAGCCAGTTCCTGCGTCCGGGCGACGTGCATGTGCATTTCTTCGGCACCGCGACGCTGTCGTTCGCCGACGGCATCAAGACCCAGCCGGGTGATCACTTTGAAATCAGCCAGAGCGAATTCGGCGCGCCATTGATCAATGGCATTGCGCCAACCGAGGGCGTATTCCAGCCCGGCGGTATCAAGCAGCTTTAACGCATTGACTGATCGTTGATCTGACAGGCGACACACATTCTGTGGGAGCGAGCTTGCTCGCGAAGACGTGAATCAGGGCGATGAAAATCCTTCGGATTACCGACCCCTTCGCGAGCAAGCTCGCTCCCACAGGGCCGCAACGGCCGGAAAGTGTCGGCGCCTGTTTCGCATGTCTTAAAGGAAAACGCTTTCATGACCCAAATACTTGGCCACAACTACATCGGCGGCCAGCGCAGTGCCGCTGGCACCGTCATCGTTTACAGCGTCGACGCCAGCACCGGTGAAAACCTGCCCCACGACTTCTATCAGGCCACGGTCGAAGAGGTCGACGCTGCGGCGAAAGCGGCCGCTTCTGCGTACCCGGCCTACCGGTCGTTGAGCGCAGAAAAACGCGCTCAGTTCCTCGACGCCATCGCAGACGAACTGGACGCATTGGGCGACGACTTCATCGCCACCGTTTGCCGCGAGACGGCGCTGCCGACGGCGCGCATCCAAGGCGAGCGCGGCCGTGTGACCGGGCAAATGCGCCTGTTCGCCAAGGTACTGCGTCGCGGTGATTTCTACGGCGCACGCATCGATTTGCCATTGCCGGATCGCAAGCCGGCGCCACGACCGGATCTGCGCCAATACCGCATCGGCCTTGGCCCGGTGGCTGTGTTCGGTGCGAGCAATTTCCCGCTGGCGTTCTCCACCGCTGGCGGTGATACCGCGTCGGCCCTGGCGGCCGGTTGCCCGGTGGTGTTCAAGGCACACAGCGGTCACATGGCGACGGCCGAGTGGGTCGCCGACGCGCTGCTGCGGGCCGCCGACAAGACCGGCATGCCCAAGGGCGTGTTCAACATGATCTATGGCGGCGGTGTCGGCGAGTGGCTGGTCAAGCACCCGGCGATTCAGGCGGTAGGTTTTACCGGCTCGCTCAAGGGCGGTCGCGCGTTGTGTGACATGGCCGCTGCGCGCCCACAGCCGATTCCGGTGTTCGCGGAAATGTCGAGCATCAATCCGGTCATCATCCTGCCTCAGGCATTGGCGCTGCGCAGCGAACGCATTGCAGCTGAACTCGCCGGTTCCATCGTTCAAGGGTGCGGTCAGTTCTGCACCAACCCTGGCCTGATCATCGGCCTCAGCTCGCCGACGTTCAGCGAGTTCCAGAAGCGTCTTGCGGCACAGATCAATGACCAGCCGCCACAGACCATGCTCAACGCCGGGACCCTGAGCAGTTACACCCGTGGCCTCAAGGCACTGCACGCCCATGCCGGCATCCAGCATCTGGCGGGCGAAGAACAGAAGGGTGATCAGGCCCATCCGCAGCTGTTCAAAGCCGATGTCAGTCTGTTGCTGGAGGGAGACGAACTGCTGCAGGAAGAAGTGTTTGGACCAACTTCGATTGTGGTCGAAGTCGCCGATCAGGCGCAGCTCACCGAGGCCTTGCTCGGGCTGCATGGTCAGCTCACCGCGACGCTGCTGGTCGACGGTGATGACATGCAACGCTTCAGCGAATTGACCGGCCTGCTGGAACAGAAGGTCGGGCGCATCCTGATCAATGGTTACCCGACAGGTGTTGAAGTGGTGGACTCGATGGTTCACGGCGGGCCGTATCCCGCGACCTCCGACGCACGCGGCACGTCGGTCGGTACGCTGGCGATCGATCGTTATCTGCGTCCGGTGTGCTTCCAGAATTACCCTGACAGCGCCTTGCCCGACGCCCTGAAAAACGCCAATCCGCTAGGGATTCAGCGGCTCGTGGATGGGGTGAATACCACTGCCGCAGTAGGTTGATACGACAAACCCTGTGATCGTTCCCACGCTCCGCGTGGGAACGCCGTTCATGACGCTCCGCGTCCTGGTGACGCGGAGCGTCACGAGCTGCATGCCCACGCAGAGCGTGGGCACGATCAAGTCAAAGCTCACTCCTTCAAGAGAATTGCAACTCAGGATCAACGCAACACACCCGACACCCACATAAAAACAAACGAGGTGCGCCCCATGACCGCCAACGCCATACCGCTGGAACAGCTCGACACCGACGCGCTTGAAGACAGCATCTACCGCAAGGTGAGCTGGCGCATCGTACCGTTGTTCATTTGCTGTTTTCTGTTCGCTTACCTGGATCGGGTCAACATCAGTTTCGCCAAGCTGCAAATGGCCAGCGACCTGGGCTTCAGCGAGACCGTTTACGGCCTCGGCGCCAGTCTGTTCTTCGTCGGTTACTTTCTTTTTGAAGTCCCCAGCAACGTGCTGCTGCACAAGATCGGCGCGAGAATCTGGATCGCCCGGATCATGGTGTCGTGGGGCATCGCCTCGGCCTGCATGATGTTCGTGCAGACCGAATTCTGGTTTTACACCCTGCGTTTTCTGATTGGCGTGATGGAAGCCGGCTTCGTCCCGGGCGTGCTGTATTTCTTCACCCAGTGGTACCCGAGCACGCGACGGGCTCGGGTCAATTCCTACTTCAAGAGCTCCATTTGCCTGTGCGGCATCGTGGGCGGTCCGATTGCCGGCCTCATCCTCGGCCACTTCGACGGCGTCATGGGCCTGGCCGGCTGGCGTTGGCTGTTCCTGCTGGAAGGCATTCCGTCGGTGCTGCTGGGCGGCGTGGTGTTCTGGCTGGTCAAGGACCGCATCGAAGACGCGCCCTGGCTCAGCGCTGAGGAAAAACAAGTGGTGCTGTCGCGCATGGCCAAAGAGGCCAAACCCGCCACACCGCAAAAGGTGAAGGACATCTGGAAACACCCGACCACCTACGTCATGTCGGCGATCTACCTCTGCCTGGTGATGGCGCTGACGGGTCTGCTGTTCTGGATGCCGCAACTGATCAAAAGCGCTGGCGTGACTGACACCATGAACATCGGCTGGCTGACCGTGATTCCCTATATCGGCGCGGTGATCGGCAATCTGCTGATCGGTGCCAGTTCCGACCGTCATCGCGAACGTCGCTGGCACATGGCGGGCTGCGCATCTCTGACGGCAGCCGGCTATCTGGTGTGCGCGCTGTTCCCCGGCCAGTTGCTGCCCTTGATGATCGGCATGACCATAATCATGACCGGCATCATTGCCTGGATGCCGATCTTCTGGACCATCCCGCCACGCTTCCTGACCGGCATCGCTGCGGCAGCCGGGATCGCGCTGATCAACTCGCTGGGTCAGTTGGGCGGGATCATTGCGCCGTTCATGGTCGGTCGCATCAAGGACCTCACCGGTACCGCAACGCCTGCACTGTTCGCCCTGTTTGCCGTGAGTGTGCTGGCGATTGCACTGATCGTGTGGGGCATTCCGAAGCGTTATTACGCGAAGGAAGCGCTGCAGGACTGAGAAAAAACGGTGGGAGCGAGCTTGAGCCTGCCATGGTAAATATTGCCGAACACCGGATCTGTGGGAGCGAATTTATTCGCGAAGAGGGCGAAGACGATGGATGTTCATCAAAAGTGCCGGTCTCTCGCGAATAAATTCGCTCCCACAGAGGTACATGCCGCGTTGCTTGACCTGCGCACACGCCGCAATGACAGCTTTTGTCCTATCATTCGCGCTTTCACCTATGCGAACGACTGCCATGACTGACACCCCCGAAACCCTGCGCACCGCCCTGCAAACGGCACTGACGTCTCACAGCATGCTGGAGATCGACGGCCTCCACGCCTTCGAGTTCACCCTGGACGAAATGCTGCAAATCGAGAGCATGGACGGCCGCGAACGCAAGGTCTGGCGATTCTCGCTGGCGCAAATCGATTCCGCCGAGTTCGACGTCAAACTGCAGAGTTGGGTTATCAACGACGGCAATGCCGATCACCGCATCGTTGTGCTGAACGCCTTCGCCGCGAGTGATGACGATGAAGAAGACGAGCAGGGTTGATGCTCGATCGCGGACACACCCGATGAACTGTGGGAGTGAGCTAGGCCCGGGCGGCATTCCGACGAATAGGCCAGTCTTTCCGCAGCATCTGTGGAGACTGTCGCCCAGCCTTCGCGAGCAGGCTCGCTCCCACATGACGACAAAGGGTGAGTCCGAACTCACGGCTCAGGCAACTCCTGCGCTGAAACCGCTGTCATAGACCTGATTCTCGCGTTTACCGCGCCAACAATTTCAAAAAGAGAATGCCCCGATGACTCCAAGACTCCTGCCGTGGCTGGTGCTTGCCAGCAGCCTCACCGCTCTTTCCGTTCAGGCCAAATCCATGACCGACTACGACGTACTGGTGGGTGCCTACACCGCTGGTGCCAGCGAAGGCATCTACCGTTATGGCTTCAACACCCAGACCGGCCAGCTCGAAGCGAAGCCCCGTCAGGTGATCAAAAGCGAAAACCCGTCCTGGCTGACGCTCTCCAAAGACCAGCGTCATCTGTTTGCGGTCAACGAGAACGGCCCGGGCCAGACTGACGTGGTCGGTAAGGTCAGCAGTTTTTCCATCGATCCCAAGACCCACGCGGTGTCGTTCATCAACCAGATCGAGAGCAAGGGTGAAGAGCCGACGCATTCCAACCTGAGCCTGGATGGGCGCTTCCTGTTCGTCGCCAACTACGCCGTGCATCCCGATCCGGGCGGTTCACTGGCGGTCGTGCCGGTTGGCAAGGACGGCAAGCTGTCTGCCGTGGCGCAGACCGCGACGCACGAAGCCAGCAAGGTCAACCCGGAACGTCAGGCGTCGTCCCATGTGCATGCCGCCGTGCCAACCCCCGATGGCAAGTACCTGGTCGCGATGGATCTGGGCGCCGACAAGATGTTCGTCTTCAACTACGACGGCAAGGAACCCCAACCGCTGACGCCCGCCAAAGCGCCGTCGGTTGACCTGCCACCGGGCAGTGGACCACGTCACCTGCTGTTCAGCAAGGACGGTAAACACGCCTGGCTGACCATGGAAATGAGCGCGCAGGTCGCAGTGTTCGATTACCACGATGGCGCGTTCAAGCGCACGGCGTTGGTGGACTTGGCCAACAAAGAAGGTCAGCAATACCGCGCCGCCGGTGGCCTGCACACCTCGCCGGATGGCAAGTTCCTCTACGTTGCCAATCGGGGCGAGGTCAACGAACTGCTGGTGTTCAGCATTAACCCGAGCAACGGCCAGTTGAAGGAAATCCAGCGCCGCTCGGTGGAAGGCAAGGAGCCCCGTGAGTTCAGCTTCGACCCTAGCGGTCATTTCGTGTTGATTGCGAACCAGAAGAGCAACCAGATCGTGACGGTCCGCGTGGACCCCAAAACTGGTGTGCTGGGCGACACCGTGCAGAAAGTCGACTTCGATTCCCCCTCGGATTTCCGTTTTCTGAAGCCGTGACCGCTGGCAAGTGACAGGTTGACGCAGGCTCCAGCCCTTGAAAATCAAGGGCTGGAGCCATGTATTAATTGAAGTGATAAGGGCTAGTGCCAGAAAAGATTTTTTCTGAAAGCTCCTCGGGCGTACTTTTAATTCCACGGCCAAGACGGTCAAGACTTGAAACGAAACATCTACACCGAGGCACACACCATGAACTTCAATATCTTCTCCATCATCGCCGCGTCTGCCATCTCCGCTACTGTTGCATTGCCTGCCAGTGCAAGTGTCGAAGTCACCGACAAAAAAGTCAGCTCGACCCAGAGTTACACTCCGAAGTACTTGCAACAAAGCGCCAACTTCTATGCGGCTCTGGATCATAAGACCCAGCAATGAATAGAACTCGATGTGAATCCATTCCCCGTTAACGACATAAACGGTACCGGGGAATGGATTTGTAAGAACGAGATAGCACGATCGTTATATCTGCTCCGAGTGCAAGAACGCTTTCGCGAGCAAATTCGCCTTTAACAGGTTGATGCGACCCACTGACCACTGCGTGTCAGGCCATGCATCAAATGCAGGCGAGCTTGCTCGCGAAAGCGTTGAATTCCCTCCCTTTGGTCCCCGTCTGCTGAATAAGCGACGGGGATTTTTTTATGCCTCGATTACATACCCCTGTAGGCGTGAGCTTGCTCGCGATCAGCCTACTTCCGTGAAATCTTTATTAGCTGACACTCCCTGATCGCGAGCAAGCTCACGCCTACCGTCGGGTGGGCAACACTATCGGCCTGATTAACTTTCTAAATAATCAACCGAGTCGATCTTTTGAATCGCTGCACATCGTTTTTCATTAATAAGAACTCCGGGCATTCTGGGCGCCAGAAACGAAACATCCCGGAGTAACTGTCATGGCCACTGCCATTCTTCATTCACTTAAACAAGGCGCTTACACCGCCATCGCTTTGTATGTTGTCTTCATCGCAGTGGTCACTGTCACCAGCATGAATCCACAACTGACGGCACCGGTATCGGTGTCGGCTCAATCGTCCGTCGTCGAGCTGGATCGTGCGTCTGTCAGCACGCAGGAGCGTGCGTCGTGAGAGGCGTTAAATTTTGGGTGATCGTATTTTTTGCCCTGATCAACAACGGCTGCTCGTTGCTGGGTTACGGCGAAGGGTCGGTGGGCGGTGTGGCGCGCAGCATGGAATTCAAGACCGAAGTCGCCGAAGCCATCGAAATGCAGCGGGGGCAGAAGCTCAACGCAGGCAACCCGCCACCGAAACACGGCGAGTTGTTCTCTGAGATCTTCCAATGGACGGTGGTGTGACGTCACTGCGCGGACCTGTGGGAGCGAGCTTGCTGCGGACCGCGATCGGACGAATGCAGAGGGTCAGTGATCGGAGTGTCGGCTGACGCACCGCATTCGCCACCGTCGTAACCTCCGGCAGCTCCTACAGTTACGGTGCTGAGTCCCGGATTTTCTGCATCACCCGTGTGAGCAACGTCGATTTCAGAAACCGCATTCGCCACCGTCGTAACCTCCGGCAGCTCCCACAGTTACGGTGCTGAGTCCCGGATTTTCTGCATCACCCGTGTGAGCAAGGTCGATTCCAGAAACCGCATTCGCCACCGTCGTAACCTCCGGCAGCTCCTACATTTACGGTGCTGGGTCCCGGATTTTCTGCATCACACGCGCAAACAACGCCGAATCCAGAAACCGCATGAGCCATCCCTGCAGTCTTGGATACGGTGCCTGCCAGAACCAGTCCGGGTCGACCCCGCAGAACTGGCGCACGAAAGGCGCCAGCGCAATGTCTGTCAGGGTCAGGTGATCGGTCACCAGAAAGTCGCGATCCTTCAACAAGCCTTCCAGCTTATTCAGGAACATCTCACCCCGTGTCCGGTACTCGGCCTGAGTGAATTCCGGATACCGCACGGCGTATTTGTAGTGATCCAGATCGGTCTTGAAACGGCTATCGTTCTCGGCGATCAGGTCAGCGATCTGCCGTTGCGCTTCTGGATCAGAGGCCATGGACCAATCGTCCGGGTCATGCTGCGCCAGTGCCCAGCGCATGATGTCCAGGCTCTGTTCCAGCACCTGGTCGTCCAGCACCAGCACCGGCACGGTGCCTTTGGGCGAACGCTCGAGCATTTCCGGCGGCTTGGCCTTGAGGCTGACTTCAATCAGTTCAACCTGAACGCCCGAATACGCCACCGCCATGCGCGCACGCATGGCATACGGGCAACGGCGGAACGAGTAGAGCAGGGCGCTCATCCACTGACTTCCACGGTGCTCAGGCCATTGCCCTGGCGGCGCACCTGAATCTGCACCGGAATTCGCTCGTGCATTTCCTGTACGTGAGAAATCACGCCCACCTTGCGCCCTTGAGCCTGCAAGCCATCCAGCGCATCCATCGCCAGTTGCAGCGACTCGGGGTCGAGGCTGCCGAAACCTTCGTCGATGAACAGCGACTCGATTTTCAAGGTGCTGGACGCCATGGACGCCAGGCCGAGCGCGAGGGCGAGCGACACCAGGAAGGTTTCGCCCCCTGACAACGAATGCACCGAACGCAGCTCATCGCCCATTTCGGTGTCCATCACCAGCAAGCCGAGCATGCTGCCGCCGCGCTTCAGGCGATAACGCCGCACCAGTTGTTTGAGCTGCGCGTTGGCGTGATGCACCAGCAGATCAAGGTTGTAGGTCTGGGCGATCTTGCGGAAGGTATCGCCCGTGGCCGAACCGATCAGGGCGTTGATTCGCCCCCAACGCTGGAACTCCGAATAAGCGGCTGCGATTCGCGCCTGCAATTCGCTGCTGGCATTGCGACGGCGGTCGTCCTCGCTCATCTGCGCGCGCAAATCGGCGCACAACTGATCGTGAGTGGCCAACTGGCCCTGTGCGTCGGTCAAGGCCGACGCCAATTGTTCGCCGTCCGCGATGTCGCTGTGTTGCGCCTGATGCTGTTGCAACTGGGCGTCGCGCTCTTGCACCAGCACTTTGGCTTGCTCCAGGGCTTTATCGCTGAGCTGCAAGCGCTGGCGCAGTTGCCCGACGCTGTCATCGCTCATGCCCAACAAGGTGTCCAGCGCGGCGTCGTCCAGTTCACTGTGCTGACTGCGCCATGCGTTGATCTGCCCGTCGAGGTCGGTCAGTTCCTGCTCCAGACCGTGCAGGCGCTGACGCTCGCTGTCCAGCTCAGCGCTCAGCTTGATCAGTTCGCTGCGCGCCTGCTGCAAGGCCTCGGCCGTGGTCGCCTGGGACTGCCGCGCTTGCTCGACGGCGTGTTCAAGGTGCTGCTGCCATTGCTCGGCGCTGGCCTGCTCGCCGAGGATTTCCTGCAAGCGCTGCTGAACGACACGCTGTTGCTGCTGGCTGGCATCTAGCTGTTTTTGCAGCTTCTGATGCTCGTGCTGGCGTCCCTGTTGAGTGATTTGCTCACGTTCGATTTTCAGCGCGCGCTCGTTGTGTTCCTGCTGTTCGTCCTTCTGCTGACCGAGCTGCTCGGTGCGGCGCGCAATGTCGTTGTCCAGCTGCAGGAAGCTTTCGGTGGCCGACTCGCGCCACGACGACAGGCTCTCGGCGGGCAACAACGGTGCGAACTCCTGCAGCGCGGTTTCGAATGCCTGGTTGTCCAGGGAGATGTTGCGCTGTTGATCGTCCAGCAGTTTCATCGCCTGCTGACTGGCCTCGCGCGCGTCCTGAACCTGCTGCTGCAAGGATTCCGCATCGCGCTGCACCTTGAGCAGCCGGGTCTGGCGTTGCTCGGCGGTGAGGATTTCCTGCGCCAGCTGATGCAGGCGTTCGCTCAGCCAATCGGTACGCAGGTGTTCGGGCTGTTCCAGCAAACGCGCATACAGCGCATGATTTTCGAGTTCGGGTGTGACTTTCTGCAAGTGCTCGCTGAGCTGATCCAGTTGCGGTTTGGAGACCTTCAACTGGTTGTTCAATTCACCGACTTCGGCGCGCAATTCAGCGAGCTTTTCGCTGAGCTGGCTGACCTTCAGCCGTGCCTGAGTTTCTTCGCTGTCGTCATGCCCGGACAGCGCCTCGAGCAACCCCTCGGACTGGTGATACGGATGCGCTTCGCTGCCGCACACCGGGCACGGCTGGTGATCCACCAGCTGCCCGCGCAATTGCTCGACGCTCGCACTGCGCGCCAGCCGCTGGCGTTGCAGCAGTTCGACGGTGACCTTCAACGCCTGCTCGGCCGCTTCGTGTTCGCCCTTGAGTTTCAGGCCCTGAGCGATGCCTTGCGCGCGGCGCTCGGTGGCCTGTTGTTGACTGTTCTGCACGTCCTGCAAGCGCGTCGCAATGTCTTGATGACGCTGCCACAGACGCTCGAGTGAGTCGCTGGCGGCGTGCTGCTGACGGTTTTCCTGCAACAGCCCACCGAGGCGTTCGATCTCCTGACTGACGGCGTCCGCCTTGACCTGAGCATCGTCGTACAGCGCCTGCAAGGCACTTCGGCGTTCACTCAAGGCCTGTTCCGCCCGCGTGGCCGCTTGCTCCAGTGCGGGCAGTTCTTCACGGCCCTTGTTCAGGCGCGAACTGACCAGCACGATCTGTTGCAGGCGTGGCCGATAGGCGTCCCACGACTGGCTGAGTGAACTCAGTGCTGCGCTGTTCTGCAGCTGTTCGGCGATGGATTGCAGACGGGTTTCGACCTGCCGTTGCTGCTCGCACATCTGGTTGAGCAGGGCCTGGCCGTCGTGGCTCGATTGCTCGGCGGCGCGCGCCTGCTCACTGACCTTTTGCAGGTCCTGATTCAAATGGTTGAGCTCAACCTGCTGCTCAAACGCCTCGCGCAGTGTTGGCGCGCAGGCTTGCTGGTGTTCCTGTGCCTGTTGAAGCGCGGCGAGCGCGTTGGTGAGCTCTGTTTCCAGGCCGTTCAGGCGGGCTTGAGCCTCAGTCTGTTGCTGAAGATGCGTCTGGATACCCGCTGTGAGCGGACTGAGTTGAGCCTCCAGCTTTGTGCGCTGAGCGAACAGGTGGCGCTGTGGCGCAAGGCGTTCCAGTTGTCCCAGTTGCTGGCGGTCGCCGGACTGGTTGTCCCAGGTTTGCTGCGCATCGATGCGTTGTTCATTGGCCGCCTGGTGGCTGTCGCGCAGACGGTTCAGCTCCGTCAACCATTGCTGTTTGAGTTCCAGTTGGCGCAGCTGAGTCTGCGCCCGTTTCAATTGCTGCTGGGCGTCAGCGAAGCGTTGTTCGAGCTCGGCGCGCTGTTCGGGCTCCAGCGGGGTCAGGTTGCCCGCCTGCGCATTCAAGGCTTTCAGCGTCTCTTCGGCTTCCTTGCTCTTGCTGAACGCGCGACGGCCAAGCTGGCTGTAGATGGCGGTGTCCGTGAGCTTTTCCAGCAGTTCGCTGCGCTCCTTGTCGTCGGCCTTGAGGAAGGCGCTGAACTCGCTTTGCGCCAGCATCACGGCGCGGGTGAACTGCTCGAAGTTAAGCCCCAGCCGGGCTTCAAGCAGGGTCTTGTATTCGGTCTTGTTCTGGCTGCTGAGAATCTGCTCGCTGTCCAGATCGGTCAGGGTCTGACGACTGGCTTGAAGCTTTTTCGTGGCGTTGTCACGGGCGCGGTTGGTTTCCCAGCGCGCACGATAACGACGCTTGTCGATGCCGACGAAATCCACCTCGGCGTAACCGCTGCCGGTGCCGCGCCGCAACAGGTTACGCGGGTCGCTGGTGCTGATGTCACCGTCGATTTCCGGGACCCTGGACTGGCCGACATCGTTCAGCCGCGGGATCGCGCCGAACAGCGCCAGGCACAGCGCGTCGAGCAGTGTACTTTTGCCCGCACCGGTCGGGCCGGTGATCGCGAACAGACCCGCGCTGGCCAGAGGCTCGGCGGTGAAATCCAGTTCGAACGGGCCGGCAAGCGAGGCGAGGTTTTTCAAGCGAATAGCGAGGATCTTCATGGCTGTTCGCTCTCCAGTTGCACGTCCTGCAGCAGGGTAGCGAAGTCCTGCAACGTCTGTTCGTCGACCTCGCTTCCGTAATTGTCGAGCCAGGCGCGGCTGAACAACTCCTGCGGGCTGAGTTGATCCAGCTCGATCAGGTCCTGATTGCCGTCTTCGTCGCGGGCGCCTTTGCCCGCGTATTCGGCGGCGATGCGCACCAGTCGCACGGCCTTGTTTTCCAGCGCCGCCTCGATCTGGTTGCGCAGGTCAGGCTGTGGCTCGTCCAGGCGCACGCGGACTTCGAGCCAGGGTTGGCGATCAATGTCGGCCAGCAGGTCGATGTCCGGCAGGTCCTTGAGTTGCAGCAGCAGTTCGGCCAAGGGCGCCGGACCGATCCGTTGCAGGTTGACCGCGCGGGGGATCAGCAGCGGTTTGACGCTGGCGAGCGTGTCGCCCTCGCATTCGATTTCGAGGATCTGATGCTGATAGCCGATTTCCGAGAACGACAACGGGATCGGCGAGCCGCTGTAGCGAATGCGGTCTTCGCCATTGACCCGTTGTGGCTTGTGCAGATGGCCGAGGGCAACGTAGGTGATGCTCTCGCCGAACAGGCTGGCCGGCAGGGCTTCGGCGTTGCCGATGATCAGGCTGCGTTCGGAGTCTTCCGAGACCGAGCCGCCCGCCATGTGGGCGTGACTGATGGCAATCAGCGCCTGGCCTTTTTTGCGTTTCAGGTTGGCGGCGGCAATCAGCTTCTCGTGGACCTGACCGATGCCGCGCAGGTAGTTGTCGCCCAGCGTCGGGCCGGTGACTTCAGCCGGACGCAGGAACGGCAGCGCCAGGCACCAGCCCAGCACTTTGCCTTTGGCGTTGGTCAGGGGCAGCAGCAGACGATCGACGTCGAGCACCCCGTCATCCAGCCACAGCACACGGCCCAGCGCGTGGGTGCGCAGGCGTCGCATCAGTGGCGCGGGGAGTTCGATGCGCGAGCCGGAGTCGTGGTTGCCGGCGATCATCACGATGGTCAACTGCGGGTTTTGTTCGTGGGCGCTGACGATGAAGTCGTACAGCCGCTCCTGGGATTTTACCGGCGGGTTGACGGTGTCGAAGATATCGCCGGCGATCAGCAGCACATCGGGCTTGCGCTCGGCCAGCCGGGCCAGCAGCCAGGTCAGGAAGCTGGCGTGTTCGAAGTCCCGTTCCTGGCCATGGAGGTTTTGGCCCAGATGCCAGTCGGAGGTGTGGAACAGACGCATGGGGGTACCTTGTGTTGAATGGGTTTCAGATGGCCGCAAGCCAACCCCACTGATCGTTCCTCACGCTCCGCGTGGGAATGCCGGGTCGGCCGCTCTGCGGCCAATGTGACGCGGAGCGTCACGGGTTGCGTTCCCACGCGGAGCATGGGAACGATCGATGCGCGATGATTACGCATCGATCCAGAGAAATTATTTTGGATAAAGCGGCGGCAGGCTGTCTGCGCCGTTCGGGTCTTGCGGTCGCTCAACTGCGGGCAATGCCTTGACGGCGCGCCACAAATCTTCGCCCAGCCACAGCTTGCCGGTCTCACTGTAAAGCGCGCCGTTCAGGCCATCCAGGGCGTCGGACAATGGCACAAAACGCGCGGCCATGTCAGCGAGGGTTTCCGGTTGCTGACGGGCCCAAGCGTCCAACGCTTGCCGGGTCGCGTGCGGGTCATTGGCCAGGCTGGCGCGCTTCAGGTCGTCAAGCACGGTGCGCGGGCTGGGGCCGGCTTGTGCAACGCGGGTCAGCGCAGGCTGCCAGCGCGCCCGCCACCACAGGCCGAAGCCCAGCAGCGTGGTAAAACTCAACAGCACCGTGCTCAATTGCCACGGCCAGACCGGCGGTCCGATCACCGTCACACCGGCGTTTTCACTGACCGGCATGTCCACCGCCAGCGCCGGGTTGGTGCTGACTTGCAGCGTGCGAGCGGGCAGGGCGCTGTGCTCCAGGTGGTCCTCCTGAGTGTTCCACCACACGAGGTCCACCGCCGGGATGTCGATGGCGCCGGGCCGGTTGGGCACCAGCGCTTCACGTTCTTCACGCACGCCGACCAGACCCCGTTCGCTCGCCTGATTACTCAGTTGCGGCTGATCCGGGTAACGACGCAGGGCGCTCACGTCGGTGGCGGGCAAGGGAGGCAGTTGTGCGCTGGACAAGCCTTCAGCCTTGATCACCAGGGTGCGGGTCAACGAATCGCCGATCTGGCTGTGGGCCGGATCCGGACTCCAGTTCTCGCTGAGGCTGATGCTGCGCGCGGGCAACCACGGCGTGTTGGCGGGGTAGTGTTCGGGTTGCGGCTTGACCTTCAGCGCCAGCGGGTCGGACGTCACGCGCATCAGCTTGCCTGGCTTGGGGCTGGTGGCCATCGCCGGCTGGCTGGTCGCAGCCGCTGGGGTGTCGGGAATGTCCTGCACCATCGTGGCGCTGAATTCCTGGGCCGGAATGGTCAGCTCGCCGCTGTGCTGCGGGTACAACGCGTAACGCATTTCGATGACGCCATGGCGAATGCCATTGATCTGCTTCTCGTACGTGCGCGTGTCGCCGAGTTTTTCAATGCGCGCGTCCGGAACTTGCAACGGCGTCAGGTTGCTGTCGTCGAACAGCGACACCGAGTGATAGACGCGCACCGTGAGCACCGCCTGCGCCTGCACGTAAACGGTGTCTTGATCCAGGCTCGCTTCCATGAACACCGGCGCGAGTTTCTGTTCCTGCGACTGCGCAGACGGTTCGACCTCCACCACCTGCAAGGCGATGGGCTGGCTGACCAGCTCCCCCAGTTTCAGCGAGGGAATGTCGATCGAGCCGCTGTGCCGAGGCATCAACGTAATCAGCCAGCGGGTGGTCGCGTGAACGTTGCCTTCCAGCGTGGTCAGGCTGTTGAGCTGGCGGGTGTCGCGCACTTCGAAGTCGGCGTCCAGCGCGCTCATGTCAGGCTTGCCGAACAGCGTGGCATCATCGGATTCAAGGGTCAGTTCGACCGTTTCGCCAGTGTTGACGCGTGTGCGGTCGACGCTGGCCTGCAACGTTGCGGCAGGGGTGTCGGCCTGTGCCGCGAGCGCGAACAGGCACAACAACCAGGCGATTACCACTGTGTGCACACGACTCATCGGGCTTTTTCCTGATGTTGCTGTTGTTCGTACCAGAATTTGCGTCGCAGCAGTTCGCCGGGTTCGTCGGGGATCTGTCGCAGCCATTGTTCGAGCGCCTGGCGCTGTTCGCCATTGAGGTGAGGGTCGGCGGGACGACTCGGCGCTCGGGTCGGTTCGTCGTCGTTCGGCATGGCGTCGGCGGTGCCGGCGCCACCGGATATTTCAGACGTGCTACGCGAATTGTTGTCATCGTCCCCGTTCTGAACCGGCGCCTGCGGATTCGTTTGTTGTTGCTCTGCGCTGTCCGAACGTGGATTGTTCGCGGCGTCATCGCCTTCCGTTTTACCTTCGCTGGCGTCTTCGGCGGCCGCCTGCTTGTTCTGCTCCAGCATCTGTTCGACCAGCGCTTTGTTCGCGGCGGCGGCCGGAAAGTCCGGCTGACGTTCGAGTGCCTGTTCATAGGCATCGATGGCCGCGTCCAGTTCACCGCTCTTGGCCAGGGCATTGCCGCGATTGTAATGGTCGGCGGCGCTGTTGCCTTGGGCGAAACGCTGAGCGGCACCGGCATAGTCGCCCGCTTCGTAGAGCGCGATGCCTTGCCACTGTACGTCTTCGAAGTGCCGCGCGGCTTCGCCGGGACGATGGCGTTGCAGCAAGTGCTGGCCCTGTTGATCGGGACGCAGGAACAGGTCTTTGAACTCGAAGGCATAGCTGTGTTGCGGAACCAGCATCAACAACGGCAGGCACAGCACCCAACCGCGTCGCCCGGCACAGGCGGCCAGCAACAGCAGGGGGAGTAACAGCCAGTAACCCTGATCGGCCCAACTGTCGAGTCGGACGGTCTGGCCCTGACTGCGCAGGTCTTTCGGACCATCGAGTAACCCGAGTTCGCGCAGGTCGTCATCGTCCAGCCGCAACGAGGTGTAATGACCGCCGAGTTCTTCAGCGAAGTCCTTGAGGCTGTTGCCATCGAGACGCGGCACCAGAATGCCGCCCTGCGCATCCTTGAGGAATCCGCCTTTCTCCTGCGCAACCGGCGCACCTTCAGCGGTGCCGACACCGAGCATCAGCAGCTGTGGCGCATGGCCGGTCATGACCGAGCGGATGCCCTGGCGCTCGGCGTCGTTCAGCGACGAGCCGATCCACAGAAGACGTCCCACGCCCAGATCCCCTTGCTTGAGCAGGGTGAGGGCCTTGATCACGCCCAGATCAGCGCGCTGGCCCGCTTCGGGCATGATCGAGGGCTTGATGGCGTCCAGCAGGTTTTTGCTGGTCGACAGGTCATCGGACAGCGGCACGAGGGTGTGTGCGCTACCGGCATAGACAATGATCGCGGTCTGCGAATCGCTGCGCGCTTGCAGCAGGTCCAGCAGTTTGCGCCGCGCCTGCTCCAGGCGGGTGGGCGGGCTGTCGGCGGCGAGCATTTCCGGGGTCAACTCCAGCAGCACCACCAGCGGGTCCACCGGCTTCTGGCTGGTCTGCTCGACCCGTTGCCAACTCGGCCCCAGCAAGGCCAGCAATGCCAGCAGCCAGCCAAAACCCAAGGCGATCCACGGCAGTTTGCTCTCGCGCCCGTTGCCCCCGCTGAGCAGGGTCGAGTGAAACGCGCTGGGCAAAATCATCTGCCAGCGACCGACACGCTTCTGCCGGTTCCAGAGCCGCCACAGTAGCCAGCCGAGCAACGGCAGGAGCAACAACCACCAGGGCCGCAGCCAGTGCGGCCACAGCGCGAACAGCGAGGCGATCATCGGTGCCTCCGCAAGCGCTTGAAGCGCTGCCGCCACTGCGGACCCTGATGCAGAACTGGCTGGCGGGCGAGGAAACGGTACAGCGGGTTTTGCGGCCAGCGTTCGTGAATCACCAGCAGAATGCTCAGCAGCAACGCCATTGCCAGCGGCCAGTGATAGAGGGCGTGAGCGGGACGGGCCTGAGTCGGTTGTTGGGTGACGGGCTCAAGGGTGTCGAGGGCCTTGCCGATCTTTTCCAGCTGCGCGCCGTCGCGGGCACGGAAATATTGCCCGCCCGAGATCTCGGCGATTTCGCGCAGGGCTGGCTCGTCCAGATCCAGGCTGGGGTTCAGACCGAGAATCGTGGTCGCGCCTTTGTCGGGGTCGGCGCCGATACCGATCGGATAAATCTTCACGCCTTCTCCCGCCGCGAGGCGCGCGGCGGTCGCGGGGTCGATCTGACCGGCGTTGTTGGCGCCGTCAGTCACCAGAATCAGTACGCGGCTTTGCGCGGGACGTAAACGCAGACGCTTCAGCGCCAGGCCAATGGCATCGCCGATGGCTGTGTTTTTACCGGCGATGCCGATGCGTGCTTCGTCCAGCCAGACGCGAACGGTCTTGCGGTCGAAGGTCAACGGTGCCTGAAGATAGGCCTGGCTGCCGAACAGGATCAGCCCTACGCGATCGCCCTGACGATGCTCGAGGAAGTCGCCGAGCAGCTGCTTGACCAGCGTCAGGCGGCTGACTTCGTCGTTCTGCCAGACCATGTCCGGGTAATCCATGGACCCCGACACGTCAACTGCCACCAACAGGTCGCGCCCACTGGCCGCCACCGGCAACGGGTCGCCGAGCCATTGCGGACGCGCAGCCGCCACCAGCAGCAACAGCCACAGCGTGACGAAGGGCAGTTGTCGACGCCATCCAGGCAGGTGAGCGCGGGCGCGACGACCGGCCAGGCCTTCCAGTTCATTGAGGAAAGTCACCTTGAGCGCGGCCTCACCGCTGTCAGCCACCGGCAGCACGAACCTCAGCAGCCAGGGCAGGGGGAGCAGGGCGAAGACCCACGGCCAGGCGAATTCAAACATGTTTGCGAATCCAGGTGTCGACCGACTGAGTCAGGCCGTTGATGGCCTTGTCGTCGAGCTTGCACTCAGGTTTGTAAGCGCCTTCGACCAGGATCATCCAGCGGGTAAGTCCCGCCGCCGGGCAGCGATTGTCGAGAAATGCCAGCCATTTGCGGCCATTGAGCGTGTGGCTCTGGCTGTAGGGGTAGTCGTTGCGGCACAGGCGTTTGAGCAAGCCGTTGATCTGCTGCAGCCACGCGCCGGCCGGGGCACCGTCATAAGGTTTGGGCAACTGGGCGAGTTCGATCAACGCGGCCTGGCGCAGGGGATCGAGCGGCTGTTCGACCGCCTCGCCCGCGGCCTTTTTCGGCAGGAAAACCCGCGCGCGCCACAGGCCGTAGCCCAACAGCGGAATCAGTGCGAGCAGCAACCACCAGCCAGGCGCGGGTGGCCAGACGCTCACCGGCTCGGGGAGGATCATCGGTTGCAACTGATCCAGCAGGCTCATTTTGGTTTGGCCGGTTGCTGGGCATTCAGGTAGTCGCGCAGTTGCTCCACCATCTCGCGTTGTGTGCTCAGCGGAATCATCAACACGCGCAGCTTCTTGGCCAGCAACTCCCAGCGTGCCTGCCGCGCTTCACCCTGCGCACGGTAGATCTGACGCAGGTCGGGGTTAAGGGTGTCGAGTTCCAGTTGTGCGCCTTTTTCGGCGAACCTCAACAGCCCGGCGGCGGGTAGCGCATGATCCAGCGGATCGGACAACGGCAGCAGCAACAGGTCGCAGTGCCGCGAAAGCAAGGCCAGTTGCTGTTCGGCGGAGTCGGACAGGGTTCGTTCGTCGCACAGGATGAACACCAGGCTTCCCGGCCGCAGGACTTCCCGCGCACGACGCAGGGCGACACCAAAGGTGTCCCGGTCTGCCACCGCTTCGGTGTGCAGGGACTGATTGACCCGCACCAGCCGGTTGAGCAGTTGCAGCAGGCTTTGCTTGCTGCGTCGCGGCTTGATTTCGTAGTGCTCGTTGTCGCCGAACACCAGCCCGCCGACGCGATCGTTGTGGCCCAGCGCGGCCCAGCCAATCAGGGCGGCGGCCTGCGCCGCGAGTACCGATTTGAACATCAGGCCAGAGCCGAAAAACACGCGACGGCTTTGTTCGACCATGAGGAAAATCGGCCGCTCACGCTCTTCATGAAACAGCTTGGTGTGCGGCTCTTGGGTTCGGGCGGTGACGCGCCAGTCGATGGTGCGCACGTCGTCGCCGGCCTGATAGACGCGCACCTGATCGAAGTCGACACCGCGCCCGCGCAGCTTGGAGTGGTGCAGGCCGATCAGCGGGCTGCGTCGGCTGGGCGACGAAAACAGCTGCACTTCCCGCACGCGATGGCGCATCTCGATCAGCTCGGCAAGGCTGATGCGGATGCCCGGTTGGGAAATCAGATAGGGTTGCATGGGGTCAGGCGACGGCAACGACGTCGAGAATGCGCTGGATCACGCGGTCCTGATCAATGCCCGCGGCTTCGGCTTCGAACGACAGAATGATGCGATGACGCAGCACGTCGAACACCATCGCCTGAATGTCCTCGGGGCTGACGAAGTCACGCCCGGCTAGCCAGGCGTGGGCCCGTGCGCAGCGGTCCAGAGAGATCGAGCCACGGGGGCTGGCGCCGTAACCGATCCACTCGGCCAGCTCTGCGTCGAACTTGGCGGGTGTGCGGGTGGCCATGACCAGTTGCACCAGGTATTCCTCCACCGCATCGGCCATGTACAGGCCAAGAATCTCTTTACGTGCGGCGAAGATTGCCTGCTGGGTCACGCGCCGCTCCGGCTTGGTTTCACCGTTCAAGGCTTCGCCACGGGCCTGCTGCAGAATCTTGCGTTCGACGTTGGCATCGGGGAAACCGATTTTGACGTGCATCAGAAAGCGGTCGAGCTGAGCTTCGGGCAGCGGATACGTGCCTTCCTGCTCGATCGGGTTCTGTGTGGCCATGACCAGGAACAGCGGCGACAGATCGTAGGTGCTTCGCCCAACACTGACCTGGCGCTCGGCCATGGCTTCAAGCAGCGCCGACTGGACCTTGGCGGGCGCCCGGTTGATTTCGTCCGCCAGCACCAGGTTGTGGAAGATCGGACCCTGCTGGAAGACGAAGCTGCCGGTTTCCGGGCGATAGATCTCGGTGCCGGTGATGTCCGCGGGCAACAGGTCGGGCGTGAACTGGATGCGATGGAACTCGGCCTCGATGCCTTCGGCCAGTTCCTTGATCGCTTTGGTCTTGGCCAGGCCCGGCGCACCTTCGACCAGCATGTGGCCGTCGGCAAGCAGCGCGATCAGCAGGCGCTCCACCAGTTTCTCCTGCCCCAGAATCTGAGTGGAGAGAAAGGTTCGCAGCGCGATCAACGCTTCACGATGTTCCATCGATGACGGTTCCTGGCAGGTTCGCAGCAGCGCCAAAAGGGCGCCGAAGCTGGGGGCGTTACTTTAATCCATCCGAGGGGGTGGCGACTAACCGGCTAAGGGGTTTTTTCAGCGTTTGGTGGCGTTCGCGGGGTAAAAGTGAGAGTTGTCTGACAGATTCCGGGTATTCCCACTGTTACGCGGCGTTTACGCTGTGATCTCGCTGACGTACGTCCCCACCTCCCTGAGGATGATCTTCAGCGTTTCATCCAGATCCCGCAGCTCGTTGGCCGGCGTGCTGTGGGTGATCTCGTAAACGGTGTCACCGCCGAACGGCTTGGCGTCAGTGGCATCGATTTCCACGACCAGACGGGTCGCAGAGAACGTCACTTTCAAATTCGAATCGACGTGAATGGTGTCGTCGCGGAAGGTGATGTCGACCTCGTCTTCATCCGGGAAGCGCGCCAACAGGAACAGATCGCCGTTCGTGGCGTGGCAGCAGGCCAGCGCCATGTCATCTTCTTCCTCGTCGCAAGGGTTGTGGATGAAGCTGTCGGTGATCATCTTCATGGGCGTAGGTCCTGTGGCTCGGTTCGGGGCAGGGAGAGATTTTGCCAGCCCTGAAGATTTTTTGCCTGCTTGTCGACTTGCCCGGTTCCAATGGCTTGCGCCAACACCCGTGGGAGCGAATTCATTCGCGAACATGTTTCAGGCGACGGAGATGTATGGGTTGTGGTGGCGTCTCGCGAATGAATTCGCTCCCACAGGTGTCCGCAACCTCCCGGTTATCGAAGCGTTCAAGCCCCTTCCTGCGTACATGGGAAACATTCCGTTGCAAGCCGATGTCCGAATATGTCGCAGGACCGCAAGCAGCCGCGTGGCCGCTGTCGTTAAGCTGCGTAGCAGATGAACGGAAGTGTGGCCGAGCCTGCCTGGGCAGACGTCACACCGATCGTCATTCGGGTCGGATCAATGTGACGACGCACACACGACGAGCGTTAGTACTAAGGCAAGTGTGAGCACGCACCGCGCCTTGTCACGTTTTGCTGACTATCATCGAACAGACGCAAAACGGGCGAACACACTTACATGCACGACCCCGAAACACGCATCTCTCCTATATAAAAGCCCAAGCCAAGCGGAGTACCACAGATGGCGTTCTTCACCGCAGCCAGCAAGTCCGACTTCCAGCACCAACTGAGAGCGGCACTGGCCCAGCACATCAGTGAACAGTCACTGCCACAAGTGGCGCTGTTCGCCGATCAATTCTTCGGCATCATTTCCCTCGATGAACTGACCCAGCGCAGGCTTTCCGACCTCGCCGGTTGCACCCTGTCGGCCTGGCGTCTGCTCGAGCGTTTCGAACACAGCAAGCCTGAGGTTCGCGTCTACAACCCTGACTACGAGCGTCACGGCTGGCAGTCGACGCACACTGCGGTCGAAGTGTTGCACCACGACCTCCCGTTCCTGGTCGACTCGGTCCGTACCGAGCTGAACCGTCGTGGTTACAGCATTCACACGTTGCAGACCACCGTACTGAGCGTGCGTCGCGACGAGAAAGGTCAGTTGGTCGAGTTGCTGCCAAAGGGCACCACCGGCGATGGCGTGCTGCAAGAATCGCTGATGTACCTGGAGATCGACCGCTGCGCCAACGCCGCAGAATTGAACGTGCTGGCCCGCGAGCTTGAGCAAGTGCTCGGTGAAGTCCGCGTGGCCGTTGAAGACTTCGAGCCGATGAAGGCCAAGCTGCACGAACTGCTGGCTGGCATCGACGCCAACGAATACGCCGTTGACCCGGACGAGAAGGCCGAGGTCAAGGTGTTCCTCGAATGGCTGGTGAACAATCATTTCACCTTCCTGGGCTACGAAGAGTTCACGGTCAACGGTGGTAGCGAAGGCGGGCAACTGACCTACGATCAGTCTTCCTTCCTGGGCCTGACCAAACTGCTGCGTGCGGGGCTCACGGCTGAAGACCTGCACATTGAAGGCTATGCAGTGAATTACCTGCAGGAGCCAACCCTGCTGTCGTTCGCCAAGGCCGCGCATCCGAGTCGCGTGCATCGCCCGGCGTACCCGGACTACGTGTCGATCCGCCAGATCGACGCCGACGGCAACGTCATCAAGGAATGCCGCTTCATGGGCCTGTACACCTCGTCGGTGTACGGCGAGAGTGTGCGCAATATCCCTTACATTCGCCGCAAAGTCGCCGAAGTCGAACGCCGTTCAGGTTTCGATGCCAAGGCGCACCTGGGTAAAGAGCTGGCGCAAGTCGTAGAAGTGCTGCCACGCGACGACTTGTTCCAGACCCCGGTGGACGAACTGTTCACCACCGTCATGTCGATCGTGCAGATCCAGGAACGCAACAAGATTCGCGTGTTCCTGCGCAAAGACCCGTATGGCCGTTTCTGCTACTGCCTGGCCTACGTGCCGCGCGACGTTTACTCCACCGAAGTCCGTCAGAAGATCCAGCAAGTGCTGATGGATCGCCTGAAGGCCAGCGACTGCGAATTCTGGACCTTCTTCTCTGAATCGGTCCTGGCCCGCGTGCAGCTGATTCTGCGTGTGGACCCGAAAGTCACGCTGGACATCGACCCGCAACAACTGGAAAACGAAGTGATCCAGGCCTGCCGTTCGTGGAAGGACGATTACGCGAGCCTGGTCATCGAAAGCTTCGGCGAAGCGCAAGGCACCAACGTGCTCGCCGACTTCCCGAAAGGTTTCCCGGCAGGCTACCGCGAGCGTTTCGCCGCGCATTCGGCCGTGGTCGACATGCAGCACCTGCTGAACCTGACTGAAGCCAACCCGCTGGTCATGAGCTTCTATCAGCCGCTGTCGGGCGACAAGGCGCAGCTGCACTGTAAGCTGTACCACGCCGACACCCCGCTGGCGCTGTCCGACGTCTTGCCGATCCTGGAAAACCTCGGCCTGCGCGTGTTGGGCGAGTTCCCGTATCGTCTGCGCCACACCAATGGCCGCGAGTTCTGGATTCACGACTTCGCCTTCACCTATGGCGAAGGCCTGAACCTCGACCTGCAGCAGCTCAATGACACGCTGCAGGACGCCTTTGTCCACATCGTCCGTGGCGATGCCGAAAACGATGCGTTCAACCGTCTGGTCCTGACCGCCGGTTTGCCGTGGCGTGACGTGGCGCTGTTGCGCGCTTATGCCCGGTACCTGAAACAGATCCGTCTGGGCTTCGATCTGGGCTACATCGCCAGCACCCTGAACAACCACGCCGACATCGCGCGTGAGCTGACCCGACTGTTCAAGACCCGCTTCTACCTCGCGCGCAAGCTGAGCGGTGGCGATCTGGACGACATGCAGTCGCGCCTGGAGCAGGCGATTCTCTCGGCACTGGACGACGTTCAGGTCCTCAACGAAGACCGCATCCTGCGTCGCTACCTTGACCTGATCAAGGCGACCATGCGCACCAACTTCTACCAGACCGACGCCAACGGTCAGAACAAGAGCTACTTCAGCTTCAAGTTCAACCCGCGTCTGATTCCTGAACTGCCCAAGCCGGTGCCGAAGTTTGAAATCTTCGTGTATTCGCCGCGCGTCGAAGGCGTTCACCTGCGTTTCGGCAACGTTGCGCGTGGTGGCCTGCGCTGGTCCGACCGTGAAGAAGACTTCCGTACCGAAGTTCTGGGTCTGGTAAAAGCCCAGCAAGTGAAGAACTCGGTCATCGTGCCCGTGGGCGCGAAAGGCGGCTTCCTGCCGCGCCGTCTGCCGACTACCGGCACCCGTGACGAGATCCAGGCCGAAGCGATCGCCTGCTACCGCATCTTTATTTCCGGTCTGCTGGACATTACCGACAACCTGAAAGAAGGCGCCCTGGTGCCGCCGGCCAACGTCGTGCGTCATGACGACGATGACCCGTATCTGGTGGTGGCCGCGGACAAAGGCACCGCGACCTTCTCCGACATCGCCAACGGCATTGCCATCGACTACGGCTTCTGGCTGGGCGACGCATTTGCCTCGGGCGGTTCGGCCGGTTACGACCACAAGAAGATGGGCATCACCGCCAAGGGCGCGTGGGTCGGCGTTCAGCGCCACTTCCGCGAGCGCGGCATCAACGTTCAACAGGACACCATCAGCGTGATCGGCGTCGGCGACATGGCCGGTGACGTGTTCGGTAACGGCCTGTTGATGTCCGACAAATTGCAACTGGTGGCGGCGTTCAACCACCTGCACATCTTCATCGACCCTAATCCCGATCCGGCCACCAGCTTTGCCGAGCGTCAGCGTCTGTTCGACCTGCCGCGTTCGGCCTGGACCGATTACGACACCAGCATCATGTCCGAGGGTGGCGGTATCTTCCCGCGTAGCCTGAAGAGCATCACCATCACCCCGCAGATGAAAGCGCGGTTCGACATCAGCGCCGACAAACTGACCCCGACCGAACTGATGCACGCGTTGCTCAAAGCGCCGGTGGACCTGCTGTGGAACGGCGGTATCGGCACCTACGTCAAGGCCAGCTCCGAGAGCCATGCCGACGTCGGCGACAAGGCCAACGACGCCCTGCGCGTCAACGGCAACCAGCTGCGCTGCAAGGTGGTGGGTGAGGGCGGTAACCTGGGCATGACTCAGTTGGGTCGCGTCGAGTTCGGCTTGCTGGGCGGCGCCACCAACACCGACTTCATCGACAACGCCGGTGGTGTGGACTGCTCCGACCACGAAGTGAACATCAAGATCCTGCTCAACGAAGTGGTGCAGGCTGGTGACATGACCGAGAAGCAGCGCAACCTGTTGCTCGAAAGCATGACCGACGAAGTGGGCAATCTGGTGCTCGGCAACAACTACAAGCAGACGCAGGCCCTGTCGTTGGCCGCTCGCCGTGCTTACGAGCGCATCGCCGAATACAAGCGTCTGATGAACGACCTGGAGTCTCGCGGCAAGCTGGACCGTGCCATCGAGTTCCTCCCGGCCGAAGATCAACTGGCCGAGCGCATCGCCGAGAAGCAAGGCCTGACCCGCGCCGAACTGTCGGTGCTGATCTCGTACAGCAAGATCGACCTCAAGGAAGCGCTGCTGGAGTCTCGCGTACCGGACGACGATTACCTGGCCCGCGACATGGAAACCGCATTTCCGCCTTCACTGGGCGCGAAATTCTCGGAATCCATGCGCCGTCACCGCCTGAAGCGCGAAATCGTCAGCACCCAGATCGCCAACGATCTGGTCAACCACATGGGCATCACCTTCGTGCAGCGGCTCAAAGAGTCGACCGGCATGAGCGCGGCGAACGTGGCCGGTGCTTACGTGATCGTGCGTGACATCTTCCACCTCCCGCACTGGTTCCGTCAGATCGAGGCGCTGGACTACAAGGTCCCGGCTGAGATTCAGCTGGCGCTGATGGATGAACTGATGCGCCTGGGCCGCCGTGCGACCCGCTGGTTCCTGCGCAGCCGTCGCAACGAACTGGACGCCGCACGCGACGTCGCGCACTTCGGTCCGCACATCGCCGCACTGGGCCTGAAACTGGACGAGCTGCTGGAAGGCCCGACCCGCGAAGTCTGGCAGGCGCGTTATCAGGAATACGTCGAAGCGGGCGTGCCGGAGTTGCTGGCACGGATGGTTGCCGGGACGACGCACCTGTACACGCTGTTGCCGATCATCGAAGCCTCTGACTTGACGGGCCAGAACGCGGCCGATGTGGCGAAGGTGTACTTCGCCGTGGGCAGCTCGCTGGACGTGACCTGGTACCTCCAGCAGATCAGTGCGCTGCCGGTCGAGAACAACTGGCAGGCCCTGGCCCGCGAGGCGTTCCGCGACGACATCGACTGGCAGCAACGGGCGATCACAGTTTCCGTCCTGCAGATGCCGAACGGCCCTGCGGATGTGGAAGAGCGTCTGAACCTGTGGCTGGAGCAGCACATGCCGATGGTCGAGCGCTGGCGCGCGATGTTGGTCGAACTGCGTGCGGCGAGTGGCAATGACTACGCGATGTACGCCGTTGCCAACCGCGAGCTGCTGGATCTGGCCATGAGCGGGCAGACTGCTGTGGTTTGAGGATTGTCTGAGTGGTAACCGGAGCCCCGTGTCGAGAGATGCGGGGCTTTTTTGTTTTGTGGCGTTTGGTTTGTCAGGTATTGGGAACGTTGAAAGCAGATCTTTGTTGGAGTCTGGAATGGGGGTATATCCGTTTCTGCGGTAACGGCGGCTTACGGTTCCGCTCTTACAGCGGGTCACTTTTGTAAAAAGCCGAAATGTCGGACCACGAAAAAGTAACCAAAAACGCTTTGCTCCCGGCTTGGCCCTCCTGCGTCGGGTTCCCGCACTCCGACGGCGCGCAGTGGGTCGAGCGGCATGGATGCCGGGAGAGCGCCGTCAGGCATGGATGCCCGCCGCCGAACCTGTGGGAGCAGTCGGAGGTTACGACGGCCGCGAAAGCGGTGGGTCAGCTGCAAATGTGTTATCTGACACACCGCCTTCGCGGCCGTCGTAGCCTCCGACTGCTCCTACAAGAGGATCGGGGCGAGGCCGAGATCAACGTTCGCTTTTGACCTTGATCTTGATACGCGATAGATCAGACACCACCAAACGCGACTTGGGTGCAGGCCAAACGCAGACGGCGCGCAGTGGGCCGAGCGGCATGGATGCCGGGAGAGCGCCGTCAGGGCATGGATGCCCGCCACCGAACCTGTAGGAGCAGTCGGAGGTTACGACGGCCGCGAAAGCGGTGGGTCAGCTGCAAATGTTTATCTGATACACCGCCTTCGCGGCCGTCGTAACCTCCGACTGCTCCTACAAGGGGATCGGGGCGAGGCCGAGATCAACGTTCGCTTTTGATCTTGATCTTCATACGCGATAGATCAGACCCCAAACGCGACTTGGGTGCCGGCCAAACGCAGACGACGCGCAGTGGGCCGAGCGGCATGGATGCCGGGAGAGCGCCGTCAGGCATGGATGCCCGCCACCGAACCTGTAGGAGCAGTCGGAGGTTACGACGGCCGCGAAAGCGGTGGGTCAGCTGCAAATGTGTTATCTGACACACCGCCTTCGCGGCCGTCGTAACCTCCGACTGCTCCTACAAGGGGATCGGGGCGAGGCCGAGATCAACGTTCGCTTTTGACCTTGATCCTCATACGCGAGAGATCAGACGCCGCAGAACGCGACTTGGGTGCAGGCCAAACGTAGAGGACGCGCAGTGGGCCGAGCGGCATGAATTCCGCGAGAGCGCCGCTAGAGCATGGATGCCCGCCGCCGAACCTGTGGGAGCAGTCGGAGGTTACGACGGCCGCGAAAGCGGTGGGTCAGCTGCAAATGTTTATCTGATACACCGCCTTCGCGGCCGTCGTAACCTCTGACTGCTCCTACAAGGGGATCGGGGCGAGCCAAGATCAACGTTCGCTTTTGAACTTGATCTTCATACGCGATAGCTCAGACACCACCAAACGCGACTTGGGTGCCGGTCAAACGCAGACGACGCGCAGTGGGCCGAGCGGCATGGATGCCGGGAGAGCGCCGCTAGGGCATGGATACCCGCCGCCGAACCTGTAGGAGCAGTCGGAGGTTACGACGGCCGCGAAAGCGGTGGGTCAGCTGCAGATGTTTTATCTGATACACCGCCTTCGCGGCCGTCGTAACCTCCGACTGCTCCTACAAGGGATCGGGGCGAGGCCGAGATCAGCGTTCGCTTTTGATCTTGATCCTCATACGCGATAGATCAGACACCACCAAACGCGACTTGGGTGCCGGCCAAACGCAGACGGCGAGCAGTGGGTCGAGCGGCATGGATACCGGGAGAGCGCCGTCAGGGCATGGATGCCCGCCACCGAGCCTGTAGGAGCAGTCGGAGGTTACGACGGCCGCGAAAGCGGTGGGTCAGCTGCAGATGTTTTATCTGATACACCGCCTTCGCGGCCGTCGTAACCTCCGACTGCTCCTACAAGGGGATCGGGGCGAGGCCGAGATCAACGTCCGCTTTTGACCTTGATCTTCATACGCGAGAGCCGCCCCCCGCCATGGAACCCTGAGCCACCCAAACCCAAACCCAACCCATAAAAAAACCCCACCGAAGTGGGGTTCTTTCAACGCTCTGTTTCGATCTTACGCTTGAACAACCGGGATCTTGGCGTTCGCTGCGATTTCACGGAACTCGGCAATCTGGTCGAAGCTCAGGTAACGGTAAACATCGGCAGCCATGCTGTCGATCTTGCCCGCGTACTCCATATACTCCTCGACGGTCGGCAGACGACCCAGGATCGACGCAACGGACGCCAACTCGGCCGAAGCCAGGTAAACGTTCGCGCCATCACCCAGACGGTTCGGGAAGTTACGGGTCGACGTCGACACCACGGTCGAGTTCGGCTCTACGCGTGCCTGGTTACCCATGCACAGCGAGCAGCCCGGCATTTCCATGCGCGCGCCAGCCTTGCCGTAGATACCGTAGTAGCCTTCCTCGGTCAGCTGGTGAGCGTCCATCTTGGTCGGCGGCGACAGCCACAGACGGGTTGGAAGCTGACCTTTGACCTGATCCAGCAACTTACCGGCAGCGCGGAAGTGACCGATGTTGGTCATGCACGAACCGATGAACACCTCGTCGATCTTCTCGCCAGCGACGCTGGACAGCAGACGGGCGTCGTCCGGGTCGTTCGGCGCGCAGAGCACAGGCTCTTTGACGTCGGCCAGGTCGATCTCGATGACTTCAGCGTATTCGGCGTCAGCGTCGGCTTCCAGCAGCTCAGGGTTGGCCACCCAGGCTTCCATCGCCTGAGCACGACGCTCCAGCGTACGTGGGTCGCCGTAGCCTTCGCCGATCATCCAGCGCAGCAGGGTGATGTTCGACTTCAGGTACTCGGCGATCGACTCTTTCGACAGCTTGATGGTGCAACCGGCGGCAGAGCGCTCGGCCGACGCGTCAGACAGTTCGAAGGCTTGCTCGACGGTCAGGGTTTCCAGACCTTCGATCTCCAGGATGCGGCCGGAGAAGGCGTTCTTCTTGCCTTTCTTCTCGACAGTCAGCAGACCTTTCTGGATCGCGTAGTAAGGAATCGCGTGAACCAGGTCACGCAGGGTGACGCCCGGTTGCAGCTTGCCTTTGAAGCGAACCAGGATCGACTCCGGCATGTCCAGCGGCATGACGCCGGTGGCAGCGGCGAATGCGACCAGACCGGAACCGGCCGGGAACGAGATACCGATCGGGAAACGGGTGTGCGAGTCGCCACCGGTACCGACGGTGTCCGGCAGCAGCATACGGTTCAGCCAGCTGTGGATAATGCCGTCGCCCGGACGCAGCGAAACGCCGCCACGGGTCATGATGAAGTCAGGCAGGGTGTGGTGAGTCTTGACGTCGATCGGCTTTGGATAGGCCGCGGTGTGGCAGAAGGACTGCATCACCAGGTCGGTCGAGAAGCCCAGGCACGCCAGGTCTTTCAGTTCGTCACGGGTCATGGGACCGGTGGTGTCCTGGGAACCGACGGTGGTCATCTTCGGCTCGCAGTACGTGCCAGGACGGATACCGTCGGTGCCACAGGCCTTGCCGACCATTTTCTGCGCCAGGGTGAAGCCCTTGGTGCTGGCAGCCGGTACTTCAGGCAGCTTGAACAGGGTCGATGGAGGCAGGCCCAGTTCGGTGCGCGCCTTGCCGGTCAGACCGCGACCGATGATCAGCGGAATACGACCGCCAGCACGGACTTCGTCCAGCAGGACCGGGGTCTTCAGTTCGAACGTGGTGATCACTTCGTCGCTGTCGTGCTTGCAGACCTTGCCCGCGTATGGGTAAACGTCGATCACGTCACCCATGTTGATGTTGGTCACATCGAATTCGATAGGCAGTGCGCCCGCATCTTCCATGGTGTTGTAGAAGATCGGAGCGATCTTGCTGCCGAAGCAGAAGCCGCCAGCGCGCTTGTTCGGGACATAGGGAACGTCGTCACCGAAGAACCACAGTACCGAGTTGGTCGCCGATTTACGCGAGGAACCGGTACCGACCACGTCACCGACGTAGGCGATAGGGAAACCCTGACCGCGCATTTCTTCGATCTGCTTCATCGGGCCGATGGAGCCTTGCACGTCAGGCACGATGCCGTCGCGGGCCATTTTCAGCATGGCCAGGGCGTGCAGCGGGATGTCCGGGCGGGACCAGGCGTCAGGCGCAGGAGACAGGTCGTCGGTGTTGGTTTCGCCGGTGACTTTGAAAACGCGCAGGCTGATTTTCTCGGCCAGGGTAGGGCGCTTCTGGAACCACTCGCCGTCAGCCCAGGACTGCAGCACGCCTTTTGCGTGTACGTTACCGTTCTTGGCTTTTTCAGCGACGTCGTGGAAGGCGTCGAACATCAGCAGGGTGTGCTTCAGTTGTTCGGCAGCAACCGGTGCCAGCTCGGCGTCGTCCAGCAGGTCGACCATGGTCACGATGTTGTAGCCGCCCTGCATGGTGCCGAGCAGTTCTACAGCGCGTTTCTTGTCCAGCAGAGGGGAAATGACTTCGCCCTTGGCCAGAGCGGAAAGGAAACCGGCTTTGACGTAGGCAGCTTCGTCAACGCCAGGCGGAACGCGATTGGTGATCAGGTCAAGCAGGACAGCTTCTTCGCCAGCCGGTGGGTTTTTCAGCAGCTCGACCAGGCCTGCAGTTTGTTCGGCGTTAAGCGGCTGGGGCACGATACCCTGGGCGGCACGCTCTTCGATGTGTTTACGGTAGGCTTCAAGCACAGTATTACCCTCATCAGTGGTCCCAAATGGGTGTCCGGGACGCTCATCCAGAGAAAGTCCGCAGCCGTGCTCGTCAAAAACTTTTTGAGTCTTATGGCAGGCAGCTGACGATCTCCAACAGAAGCTGTTTTCAAAGTTTTACGCCTGCATGAACGGTCCCGGAGGAGGGGACGCAGGGCGAGCCTGCGTCGTGGAACCGACTGCTGGGTAGACTTGACTGTGCTCGTGACGCTTTGAAAACAGCTTCCAACGGACATTGGCGCCTTAAAAGGCCCGGTGATTCTACGGCAAAAAAAAGGTAAAGGTAAGTTAGACCCTACATCTTCGGGGGTGTACCCCGTTAGACAAAGGGCTAACATGCGGGCTTGTTTCGTCCGCCGCCGTGTTTTTCCGCCATGTCCAATCACGTGATCAAGACGCCCTGCGTGGGCTTGTGTTCCACCGTCTACGGCGACCTGGTGTGCCGGGGCTGCAAGCGCTTCCACCATGAGGTGATTCACTGGAACGGTTACAACGAGGACGAAAAACGGGCGGTGTGGCTGCGGCTGGAGCAGTTGCTGGTGCAGGTGATGGCAGCGAAGGTTGAAGTGTTCGATGCACACAAGCTGCGCCAACAGCTGGAGTTGCGCAAGATCCGCTTCGTGCCGCAGCAATCAGAATATTGCTGGGCCTACCAATTGATTGCCCGCGGTGCGCGGGTCATCAATCAGCTGGAGGCTTATGGCATGGTGCTGTTGCCCGAATTCCGCGACTGGCCGCTGCCGGATCTGCGCGATGCCATTGATCGGGAATTCTTCCTGCTCTCTGAGGCGCACTACGAGCGCTACATCGCCCCGGGATTTTTGAAGGATGCAATGGGCGGCGCTTGATCACTCAAGACCTTGCGAAGGCGCGCTCCTACAGGATCTTCAGTCGGTCAGGCTCGAGCCAGCCCCTCTTCCAGACGCGCCTGTATCGCTTCGCTTTTGAGCACCAGCACGTCGCTTTCCAGTGCATCCAGCACCACTTCGGCGGTATTGCCGATTAGCGCGCCGGAGATGCCGGTGCGCCCCACCGTGCCAATGACCGTCACGGCCGCTTTCAGGTGGTGAGCGGTAAAAGGAATCAGCACGTCCGCCGGCCCTTCGGCAATGTGCAAATGAGCGTCGTTGATGCTGAATTCGGTCTGAAAGGCCCGGCACTGCTCGCGGTATCGACCTTCTACGCTCGAGGACAACGGATAAACAGGGTCTGCAGCCGACAGCAGGGGTGACGGGTGGGCGGCGATCACGTGCAGGTCTATGCCCGTGATTTTAGCGAGGAGGTCGCCATGTTCGATGATGCTGTCGTGCAGGGTGCTGTGTTCGCCGTCGGGATTCCCTACGTCCACGGCCGCCAGCACCGCCGAACCTTTCCAGGGGCGATCGGTTTTGACCATCAGCACCGGGCAAGGGCAGTAGCGCAGCAGCTTCCAGTCGGCGGGCGTCAGCAGGGCGCGCTTTAGCGTGCTGTCGGGAAAGTGCTGTTTGATGACCAGGTCTGAGCCTTCGGCTTGCTGCACCTTGATGATGGTCTGATGAACGCTCTCATGCCATTCCTGTTGCGCGGTGACGTTGAAGTCTTCTGCTTGCAGGTCATGCTTCAAGGTTGCGAGCAGCTCGGAATGGTCGAACTTTTTGTCGCAGATCAGCAGATGGAGACTGGCGTCTGTCGCGTTCGCAATCAGACACGCCCGTCGCATGGCCAGGCTTTCGACTGTGTCTGTTTCCGCGCTGGGTTCGATGACAACCAGAATTCTGCGAATCGATGGCATGAGCTGATCTCCCTGGAATGTTCCATGAAGTGTTCGAACGTCTGGGTGCCAGGACTGTTCGATGCATTAACTATAGTTGCCCGTCGTCATTCGTCGCGTTGACCGCGGTCATGGTTTTTCCGGCTAAAGACACTGGTTCTGTGCCTCAGCCCCCGTATAATGCTGCGCCTTGTCATCCATCCAGTCGTGAAATCATGCAGATTTACCCAGAAGTCGACGCTTTCCTGCTTTGCCCCACCCCTGACAGCTGGGTTCAGGCCGCGTTGCAGAATCTGGATATTTTGCTGATCGACCACGCCAACAATGAAAAGAAGGCCGCCGGTGCGGCGTTTCAATTCATGTTTCAGTACAACGACAAATTCGATCTGCTGGCCAAGATGTCGCGCCTGGCCCGTGAAGAACTGCGTCATTTCGAACAAGTGATCGGCATCATCAAGAAACGTGGCATTCCGATGGCCAACATCAGCTCGGCCCGATACGCCGGTTCGCTGCGCAAGCTGGTGCGCAACCACAACCCCTATCGCCTGACTGATGCGCTGGTGGTCGGCGCCATCGTCGAGGCGCGTTCGTGCGAACGTTTCGCCGCACTGGTGCCGCATCTGGACGCCGACCTGTCAAAGTTCTACGCCAGCCTGCTCAAGTCCGAAGCCCGGCACTTTCAGGATTACCTCAAGCTCGCCTACCTGTATGGCGATGAGGCGGACGTCGACGCCAAGATCGAAGAAATCCGCCTCGCCGAGCGAGAGCTGATCGAAAGCCCTGACGAGGATTTCCGCTTCCACAGCGGTGTGCCTGCTCTGTAACGCCGTTTCTGCCGCTCACACCCATACCGCTGTCGGGCGCCGACTCCGTGCAGGAGCCGGCCGCGGATTATGCTAACGCCGCAACCCCTGTAGGAGACGTCCGAGGTTACGAGGGCAGCGAAGGCGGTGTTTCAGTCATATCAATGACGAATGACACACCTCATTCGTCGGAATGCCGCCCAGACCAAGCTCTCTCCCATATGTGCTGCGCCAGCCTTGAATCGGGCATCCATCCCTTCAAGCCAATCCGCCTTCCCTCCCTTACACCACAGATCCGGGTGACCACGTTTGTCAGGAACTCTGCATTCTAAAAATTGTTTCATTGTGTGTTAGCTGCTTAGGCAGTAATATTCGAGTCATTCACTGCCTAGGCAGATAATTGGTGGCTATCAATGGCTCATTTCACTCCTGAAAAATTTAATGAAAGCTTCCTTGGGATGCTGTTCGGCCGCACCGAACAGCTAAAGAACCGCATTCTGGACAAGCACCTTGAGCCTCACGACGTCACGGCACAGCAGTTCAAAGTGTTGGTGATCATCTCCAGGTTCGGCGCCGACACCCCGGCCGAGCTGTGCCGTTCGCTCTCGCTGGACAGCGGCTCGATGACGCGCATGCTCGATCGGCTGGAACAGAAAGAACTGTTGGTTCGCACGCGATGCGAGTCGGATCGTCGGCAGGTTCGGCTGGTTTTGACTGAATCGGGCCAGGCGCTTTCCGACCTGTTGCCGCAGGTCGGCGCCGCGGCCATGAACGAAATGGTTGGCGTGCTGGAAGACAGCGAGCTGGCCACGCTGGAAAAAATCCTCACCAAGATTCTGGTGGCGTCGGCTGACTCCATCACACTCGCCCGGTTGGCAGGAAAATGAACATTCGACCCAAGCAGGGCTCGGCTCTGCGTACTTCATTAAGCCTGGTGTTTGTTGCGTTGGTCATGGCCGGTTGCGCGAACTCCAAAGGCCTCAACACCGAGGGTGTCGGCATCGATGCCAACAGCCTGCAGGCCGGAAACAGCCTGCAAGGCGTCAACCTGTCGCCGGCCGCCTGGCCGAAGCGCGACTGGTGGACCAGCCTCGGCGATCCGCAACTCAACGGTTTGATCACCGAAGCGCTGCGTGACAGTCCGGACATGCAGATCGCGGCCGCACGCACCCATCAGGCGACCGCTGCGGCGTATGGCGCCGATGCCGAGCGCATGCCGACCGTCGACGCCAGTGCCAGCGTCAGCCGCTCGCGTCTGGCGCGCGATCAAGACCCGCTCGGGCAGGGTGGCCGTTACAGCACGCTGCGCAGTCTGGGCGCGACCTTCAATTACAACTTCGACTTGTGGGGAGGCCAGCGGGCCGCCTGGGAAGCGGCATTGGGACAGGCCCGCGCCACCGAGATCGACCAGCGCGCAGCGCAGTTGACCCTCGCGGCCGACGTCGCCCGCGCCTACAGCGATCTGGGTCAGGCCTACGTCGTACGCGATCTGGCCGCCGAAGACCTGAAGCGCACCCGGCAACTCCTGGAACTCGGCGCCCGTCGCTTCAAATCCGGGATCGACAGCGAGTACCAGTATCAGCAGACCGAAAGTTTGGAAGCCAGCTCCCGGGAATCCCTGGCCGACGCCGACAAGCGTCTGCGCACCGCGAAGATCTCCCTTGCCGTGTTGATGGGCAAAGGCCCGGATCGCGGTGAAGAGCTTGCTCGGCCTGCAGTGCTGAAACCCGCAGTGGTCCAGTTGCCGTCGATGGTGCCTGCCGAACTGCTCGGTCGTCGTCCCGATCTCGTGGCGGCGCGCTGGCGTGTGGAAGCGGCCAGCAAAAACATCGACGTCAGCAAGACCAACTTCTATCCCAACCTGAACCTCAGTGCATCGGCGGGCGTTGAGTCCCTGCTCGGCGATGCGATGTTCGGCTCGGCCAGCCGTTTCTTTAATGTCGCGCCAACCGTCTCGCTGCCGATTTTCGATGGCGGCCGTCGGCGCGCCGATCTGGATGCGCGGGACGCCGATTACGACCTCGCGGTGGCGCAGTACAACAAAAGCCTGGTGCGTGCGCTGGGTGACGTGAGCGACAACATCGGTCAGCTGCGTTCGATCAGCAGCCAGATCGATGCGCGCCAGGAAGCGACCGACGTCATCCAGAAGTCCTACAACACCGTCGTTCAGCGTTACTCATCAGGCATCGGCAACTACCTCGATGTGCTGTCCGTCGAGCAGCAGTTGCTGCAATCGCAACGCCAACTGGCTGATCTCAACGCGGAACGAATCGATCTTTCGATCCAGTTGATGCAGGCCCTGGGGGGAGGCTTCGAAGACAGCAAGCCCGGCGAAAACGCCGCCCCGGCCGTCCCGTCAACTGCATCGCTGACCCATTAAGGTAATCGTCATGGCCACTGCCACTACCGAAAACAACGCTACAAACGAACAAAAGGGCCCCGAAGGTCAGCAGCAGGCTGATCAGGGCCAGGCGTCCAAAAATCAGTCCGGCCAACCCGGCCAGCCGCAGAAAAACCCGCGTAAGCGCAAACTGCTGCTGATCGGTCTGGCGGTCATCGTGATCCTCGGCGGCCTGGGTGTCTGGGGTTGGTACGAAGTCTATGGCCGCTGGAGCGAAAGCACCGACGACGCCTACGTCAATGGCAACGTGGTGGAGATCACGCCGCAGGTGACGGGCACGGTCGTCAGCATTGGCGCCGACGACGGCGATCTGGTCCGTGAAGGCCAGGTGCTGGTGCAGTTCGACCCCAACGATTCGGAAGTCGCGCTGCAGAGCGCCGAGGCGAATCTTGGCAAAGTCGTGCGTCAGGTGCGCGGTCTGTACAGCAACGTTGATGGCATCAAAGCCCAGTTGGCGGCCCAGCGCGCCGAAGTGAAAAGGGCGCAGGACAACTACACCCGTCGTCGCAACCTGGCAGCAGGCGGGGCGATTTCTCAGGAAGAGCTGTCCCACGCCCAGGATGACTTGACCAGCGCGCAAAACGCCCTGAACAACATCCAGCAGCAATTGGTGACCAGCACCGCATTGGTCGATGACACCAGTGTCGCCTCGCACCCGGACGTCAAGGCGGCTGCCGCACAATTGCGTCAGGCCTACCTGAGTAACGCGCGCAGCACGTTGATTGCGCCCGTCACCGGTTACGTCGCCAAGCGCACCGTGCAGTTGGGGCAACGCGTACAACCGGGTACCGCACTGATGGCGGTGATCCCGCTGGATCAACTGTGGATCGACGCCAACTTTAAGGAAACCCAACTGGGCAAGATGCGCATCGGTCAGCCGGTGGACATTGAAGCAGACCTGTATGGCAGTGACGTGAAGTACAGCGGCACCGTGGACAGCGTGGGCGCCGGTACGGGCAGTGCCTTTGCCTTGCTGCCTGCGCAGAACGCCACCGGTAACTGGATCAAGATCGTGCAGCGTGTGCCGGTACGGATTCACATCAATGCGGACGAACTGGCGAAGAATCCGCTGCGCATCGGGCTGTCCACCGTGGTCGACGTCAACCTGCACGACCAAAGCGGTCCGGTATTGGCCCAGCAGCCACCGAAGCAGGCGTCCTTCACCACCGACGTTTACGTCAAGCAACTGGCTGAAGCCGACACCTTGATCAACCGTCTGATTCACGAAAACAGCGCCTCCGATTCCGGCAAGACCGCCCAGCGCTGATTCGCCAATCCATCAGCTCCGGCGTGATCGCCGGAGCCAATTTCGAGTGTCAAAGGATTCGCGATGAGTAACAACGCTCCCGCTTCTTTTACGCCGCCCAGCCTTCTGTTGACGACCATCGGTCTGTCGCTGGCGACGTTCATGCAAGTGCTCGACACCACCATCGCCAACGTGGCACTGCCGACGATTTCCGGCAATCTGGGGGTGAGTTCCGAGCAAGGCACCTGGGTCATCACCTCGTTTGCCGTGAGTAACGCCATCGCCTTGCCGCTGACGGGCTGGCTGAGCCGACGCTTTGGCGAGGTGAAGCTGTTCATCTGGGCCACGATCCTGTTTGTGATGGCGTCGTTTCTGTGCGGTATTTCCACCTCGATGCCGGAACTGGTGGGCTTCCGTGTCCTGCAGGGTGTGGTGGCGGGGCCGCTGTACCCGATGACCCAGACGCTGCTGATTGCGGTATATCCTCCGGCGAAAAGGGGGATGGCACTGGCACTGCTGGCGATGGTGACGGTCGTTGCGCCCATCGCCGGGCCGATCCTTGGCGGCTGGATCACCGACAGTTACACCTGGCCGTGGATCTTCTTCATCAACGTGCCGATCGGATTGTTCGCCGCGTTCGTGGTGCGCACGCAGATGGCGGCTCGGCCTGTGACCACCAGTCGGCAACCGATGGATTACGTGGGGCTGATCACCCTGATCATCGGTGTGGGTGCCTTGCAGATCGTGCTCGACAAAGGCAATGACCTGGACTGGTTTTCGTCGAACTTCATCATCATCGGCACGGTGATCTCGGTGATCGGGCTGGCAGCGTTCGTGATCTGGGAAATGACCGACGAGCACCCGGTGGTGAACCTGCGCCTGTTTGGTTTCAGAAACTTCAGGGTGGGCACGATCTGTCTGGTATTAGGGTATGCAGGGTTCTTCGGCATCAACCTGATTCTGCCTCAGTGGTTGCAGACGCAGATGGGGTATACGCCCACCTATGCCGGGCTTGCGGTGGCGCCGATCGGGATTCTGCCGGTGCTGATGTCGCCGTTCGTGGGGCGTTACGCCAACAAGTTCGACCTGCGCATACTGGCTGGTCTGGCATTTCTGGGGATCGGCATGAGCTGTTTCATGCGCTCGGGGTTCACCAGTCAGGTGGATTTCGAACACATCGCGCTGGTGCAGTTGTTCATGGGCGCGGGCATTGCGCTGTTCTTCATGCCGACCCTGAGCATCCTGCTGTCGGACCTGCCGCCCTCACAGATTGCCGACGGTTCGGGCCTTGCGACCTTCCTGCGTAACCTGGGCGGCAGCTTCGCGGCGTCGTTGACGACGTGGATCTGGATTCGCCGGGCCAACATGCACCATGCCTACCTCAGTGAAAACGTGAACAACTACGAGTCGACGACGCGACAGGCGCTGGACACCCTGGGTGGGGCGAGCAATCAGGCGTATGCGCAGCTCGACGGGATGGTGACCAGCCAGGCCTACATGATGTCCACGGTGGACTATTTTTACATGATGGGCTGGCTGTTCATGGCGCTGATTCTGGTGATCTGGATGGCCAAACCGCCGTTTGCCGCGAAGGCCGGGCCCGGTGCAGGGCATTGATAGGGTTCCCGGGGCTGCAGCGGATGTGATGACGTCCGGGAATCTCCTGTGGGAGCGAATTCATTCGCGATAGGTCCCAACAGCCATGGAGATCTGTCGGCTGTACCGCCGTCTCGCGAATAAATTCGCTCCCACAGGTTTGCACCAAACGATCAACTGCGTTCAATCCTGGCTTTGGGAATGCCCAATCGCCAAAGGCTCTTCAGGCACAAACCCGAACGAGGTCAGTTGAAAGCCCTGTTCGTCGATCTGCAGCGCCCATCCTTCGCGGTCCCAGTCGCCCAGCACAATGCGTTGAGCGGTCTGGTCGCCGATCTGCAGTTTGTGAATGGCGGGACGGTGGGTGTGGCCGTGGATCAGCGTTTTCACGCCAAACTCGGTCATGATGCGCGGGACTTCTTCGGGGGTCACATCAACGATGTCGTTGGCTTTCATGCGGGTCTGCGCGCGGCTCTCGCTGCGCAGCTTGCGCGCCAGTTTATGGCGGGTGCTCAAGGGCAGGTGACGCAGGACCCATAAGGTCAGTGGATTGCGCAGATAACGGCGCATGCGCATATAGGCTTCATCGCGGGTGCACAGGCTGTCGCCGTGCATCAGCAACACCGGTTCACCGTTAAACTTGACCACGCTAGGGTCGGGCAACAAGGTGCAGCCGGCGGCTTTGCAAAACGCCTTGCCGATCAGAAAATCGCGATTGCCATGCATCAGGAATACCTGGGTGCCGCTGTCGCTCAAGGTGCGCAGGGCCTCGCAGATCGAGCGCTGGAAGGGCGACATCGCGTCATCGCCGATCCAGGCTTCGAAAAAATCCCCGAGGATATACAGCGACTCGGCGCCACGGGCGCGGTCACTCAGTAGATCCAGAAACGCCCGGGTAATGTCCGGGCGTCCTTCTTCCAGATGCAGATCGGAGATCAGCAGTATCACTCAACGATCTCTGCTTTCTCGATGATCACGTCATCAGCAGGAACGTCCTGGTGGCCAGCTTTGGACGTGGTAGCGACGGCCTTGATCTTGTCGACGATGTCCTGACCTTCGATCACTTCACCGAAGACTGCGTAGCCCCAGCCCTGAACGGTCTTGGCGCTGTGGTTCAGGAAGCTGTTTTCAGCGACGTTGATGAAGAACTGCGCGGATGCCGAATGCGGTTCCATGGTACGGGCCATGGCGACCGAGTACTTCTTGTTCGGCAGGCCATTGTCGGCTTCGTTCTGGATGCTTGGGCGCTTGTCTTTCTTTTCTTTCATGCCTGGCTCGAAACCGCCGCCCTGGATCATGAAGTTGCCGATAACGCGGTGGAACACAGTATTGGTGTAATGACCGGCGTTAACGTACTCAACGAAGTTGGCAACCGTGATCGGCGCTTTTTCGGCGTTCAGTTGCAGGACGATTTCACCGTGGTTGGTGGTCAGTTTTACTTTGGACATGTGCGAGTCGCTCTTTTGGAATTCGTGGTTGGACGTGTCGATCGCGGCTTACAACCTGATAAGTGCCGGCGATTTCACCCAGACGCGCAGTTTACAGAGGCTAGTCGCTTAACGGGTAGTCGCTGTTAAGTTGCAGCTTCAATTGACCGAGGGTGTATCTCGGCAGTTTTGTCACGGCACGCTGTCAGGGGCTTGACAGGTTCGGCTATGATAGGCGCTTTGATTTATTCGGCCTACCCTGGCCAAGACTGTCAGGTTTTCAAGGATCCTATGAGCAAGCCCACTCAAGACGCTAATGCCAACACCAAGGCAGGCCCTGCAATTCCCACCAACTTCCTGCGCCCGATCGTGCAGGCAGACCTGGATTCGGGCAAGCACACCAAGATCGTGACCCGTTTTCCGCCGGAGCCCAATGGCTACCTGCACATCGGTCATGCCAAGTCGATCTGCGTCAACTTTGGTCTGGCTCAGGAGTTCGGCGGCGTCACGCACTTGCGTTTCGATGACACCAACCCGGCCAAGGAAGACCAGGAGTACATCGACGCGATCGAAAGCGACGTCAAATGGCTGGGCTTCGAATGGTCCGGCGAGGTGCGTTATGCCTCGCAGTATTTCGACCAGCTGCACGACTGGGCGGTCGAGCTGATCAAGGCCGGCAAGGCTTATGTCGATGACCTGACCCCGGAACAGGCCCGCGAATACCGTGGCACCCTGACCGAGCCTGGCAAGAACAGCCCGTTCCGTGAGCGCAGCGTCGAGGAAAACCTGGACCTGTTTGCCCGCATGAAAGCCGGTGAGTTCGAAGACGGCGCCCGCGTCTTGCGCGCCAAGATCGACATGGCGTCGCCGAACATGAACCTGCGCGACCCGATCCTGTACCGCATTCGTCACGCCCATCACCACCAGACCGGCGACAAGTGGTGCATCTACCCGATCTACGACTTCACCCACGGACAGTCGGATGCCATCGAAGGCATCACGCATTCCATCTGCACCCTGGAGTTCGAAAGCCATCGTCCGCTGTACGACTGGTTCCTGGATAACCTGCCGGTGCCGTGCAAGCCGCGGCAGTACGAATTCTCGCGCCTGAACCTGAACTACACCATCACCAGCAAGCGCAAGCTCAAGCAACTGGTCGATGAGAAGCACGTCAATGGTTGGGACGACCCGCGCATGTCGACCCTGTCGGGTTTCCGCCGTCGCGGTTACACCCCGGCCTCGATCCGCAACTTCTGCGAAATGATCGGCACCAACCGTTCGGATGGTGTGGTCGACTTCGGCATGCTCGAGTTCAGCATTCGTCAGGACCTGGACCACAACGCGCCGCGTGCCATGTGCGTGCTGCGTCCATTGAAGGTCGTGATCACCAACTACCCGGAAGGCAAGGTCGATCACCTCGAACTGCCGCGTCATCCGCAGAAAGAAGAGCTGGGCGTGCGCAAACTGCCGTTCGGCCGTGAAATCTACATCGACCGCGATGACTTCATGGAAGAGCCGCCAAAAGGCTACAAGCGTCTGGAGCCAAACGGTGAAGTGCGCCTGCGCGGCAGCTACGTGATCCGTGCCGACGAGGCCATCAAGGACGCCGACGGCAACATCGTCGAGCTGCGTTGCTCCTACGACCCGGACACCCTGGGCAAGAACCCTGAAGGCCGCAAGGTCAAAGGCGTGGTGCACTGGGTTCCTGCGGCTGAAAGCGTTGAATGTGAAGTGCGTCTGTACGACCGTCTGTTCCGCTCCGCCAATCCTGAGAAAGCCGAAGATGGCGCCAGCTTCCTGGACAACATCAACCCCGACTCTCTCCAGGTGCTCACCGGTTGTCGTGCCGAGCCTTCGCTGGGCGACGCACAGCCGGAAGACCGTTTCCAGTTCGAGCGCGAAGGTTACTTCGTGGCTGACATCAAGGACTCCAAACCTGGTCATCCGGTATTCAACCGTACCGTGACCCTGCGTGATTCCTGGGGTCAATAAGGAATAGCCGTGCTTTCTATCTACAACACGCTCACCAAGAGCAAAGAAGTCTTCAAGCCGCTGGATGGCAACAAGGTACGCATGTACGTCTGCGGGATGACCGTGTACGACTATTGCCACCTTGGCCACGGCCGCAGCATGGTCGCGTTCGATCTGGTGACCCGCTGGTTGCGTTTCAGCGGGTATGACCTGACCTACGTGCGCAACATCACCGACATCGACGACAAGATCATCAATCGCGCCCGTGAAAACGGCGAAGCGTTCGATGCGCTGACGGCGCGCATGATCGATGCCATGCACGAGGACGAAGCGCGGCTGAATATCCTCAAGCCGGACATGGAGCCGCGTGCCACCGACTACATCGGCGGCATGCACGACATGATCCAGAGCCTGATCGACAAGGGCTATGCCTACGCGCCGGGCAATGGCGACGTGTACTACCGCGTTGGCAAGTTCCTGGGCTACGGCAAGCTGTCGCGCAAGAAGATTGAAGACCTGCGCATCGGTGCCCGGATCGAAGTCGACGAAGCCAAAGACGATCCGCTGGACTTCGTGCTCTGGAAGGGCATCAAGCCGGGCGAGCCCAGCTGGGAATCGCCGTGGGGTCCGGGCCGTCCGGGCTGGCACATCGAATGCTCGGTGATGTCCACCTGCTGCCTGGGCGAGACGTTCGACATTCATGGTGGCGGCAGCGATCTGGAATTCCCGCACCACGAGAACGAAATCGCCCAAAGCGAAGCGGCCACCGGCAAGACCTACGCCAATGCCTGGATGCACTGCGGCATGATCCGCATCAATGGCGAGAAGATGTCCAAGTCCTTGAACAACTTCTTCACCATTCGCGACGTGCTGGATAACTACCATCCGGAAGTGGTGCGTTATCTGTTGGTGTCGAGCCACTACCGTAGCGCGATCAACTACTCCGAAGACAGCCTGAAAGAGTCGAAGGGCGCGCTGGAACGTTTCTACCACGCACTCAAAGGCCTGCCAGTTGCCGAGCCTGCTGGCGGCGAAGCGTTCGTCGAGCGTTTCTCGGCGGCCATGAACGACGACTTCGGCACGCCGGAAGCCTGCGCCGTGTTGTTCGAGATGGTTCGCGAGATCAACCGTCTGCGTGACAGCGATGTCAACGCCGCAGCCGGTCTGGCGGCACGCCTGAAGCAACTCGCCAGCGTGCTGGGCGTGTTGCAGCTCGAGGCCGACGATTTCCTGCGTGCAGGGGCTGAAGGTCGTGTCGATGCGGCAGAAGTGGAGGCCCTGATTGCCGCGCGTCTGCAAGCCCGCGCCGACAAGAACTGGGCCGAGTCCGACCGCATCCGCGACCAGCTCACCGCCATGGGCGTGGTGCTGGAAGACGGGAAGGGCGGAACCACATGGCGTCTGGCGGATTGATCCTCAGCGCTTGACACTTCAGCGCCTGTTACACCGATTCGCGAATGAATTCGCTCCCACAGGTTAATCGCATTTCAACTGTGGGAGCGAATTCATTCGCGATGACGTCGGGCCAACGCTGCGCCTCCGGATCAGAAACCCTGCTCCCTTGATCGTTCCCACGCTCTGCGTGGGAATGCGTCCTTTGACGCCCCGCGTCACATTAGACGCAGAGCGTCAGGGGCGGCGTTACCACGCGGAGCGCGGGAACGATCATGGATCAGCCCTGAGCGTGCGGTGTGCCTGCGACACCGCTTTCGCTGCCGTCGTAACCTCCGACGTCTCCCACAAGTCTGATGCTTGATCGTTCCCACGCTCTGCGTGGGAATGCATCCTTTGACGCCCCGCGTCACATTAGACGCAGAGCGTCAGGGGCGGCGTTACCACGCGGAGCGCGGGAACGATCATGGACCAGCCCTGAGCGTGGGAACGATCATCTGTGGGAGCGAATTCATTCGCGATGACGTCGGGCCAAACGCCGCTCCTCCGGATCAGAAACCCTGCTCCCTCAGCCGCTTGTACAGCGTATTCCGGCTGACCCCCAGCCGTTTGGCCAGCTGCGAAATATTTCCGCCAGCCGCCTGCAGCAGCTCGTTCAATTCCTCCGGCGTATCCAGCGCAGCCTTGCGGTTGAAGACCATCGTTGGTTCGCTGCCTTCGCTTTCAAGATCCAGATCAACAAGCTCCAGATCGGCAAAGAAATCCTCCGGCAAATGCTCGGCACAAATCGGCAGATCGTCGGCCAGCGCCAGCGCGACCTGAATCACGTTGCTCAACTGCCGCAGATTTCCCGGCCAGGGATGACGTTCGAACAACGCCAGTACCGAAGGCTCGAAGCCCGCCGTCTGTTGTGGTTCGCGGTGCTGCTCCCAGATCGACTGGACCAGCGCGGCCTTGTCGGTCCGCTCCCTCAGCGGCGGCAATTCGAGGTTCAACCCGCTGATGCGGTAGTAGAGGTCCTGACGGAAACGGCCGCTCTGCACCTGTTCGCGCAATGGACAGTGCGTGGCGGAGATGACCCGAATATCCACCGGGAACAATTCGCTGCTGCCGAGCGGCTGAACGCAGCGCTCCTGCAACACCCTCAACAGGCGGGCCTGAACGGGAAGAGGCATGTCGCCGATCTCATCCAGAAACAATGTGCCTTTGTCGGCCTTGCGAATCAGCCCGATGCTGCCCTTATGGTGGGCGCCGGTAAACGCCCCTTTTTCGTAACCGAACAGTTCGGCCTCCACCAGCTCTGATGGAATGGCGGCGCAGTTCACCGCGATCAACGGCTGGTCGGCCCGCGAACTGGCCTGGTGCAGGGCTTTGACGAACACCTCTTTGCCCGCGCCTGTCTCTCCGAGGATCAGCAGCGGAACGTTTTTCTCCAACAGCCGCTGCGCCTGGCGGGCTGCTTTTTCGACCTTCTCATCCCCATGACTCAGCCCGCTGAATGCCGAGGTGCCCAGGCTGGATTCGGCTTTTTTCGGCGCCTGCACGGTCCTGAATTTCAGCACCGGCGCCTTCGGCCGTTTGATCAGGCAATGAAAGCGGTTATGCCCCGAAGCCTGAAGGGGGAACGGTTGGCCTTCCTGCTGATCCAGCAGGTGCGCAATCGGCGCTTTGAACAGGTCTTCGATATTGGCGCGCAACAGGCTAACGCCCAGCAGGTTTTCCGCGCGGCGGTTGGCGCAGAGGATGCGGCCGCTTTCATCGAACACCAACAGGCCCGCCCACTGACTGTCGAGGTTGTTCAGACCGGTATTGAAGGTCATCTGAAAGTGCGTGTGCTGGAACTGGTCGAGGATCAGCCGGTTCTCGATGGTCTGGCTCATCATCTTCACCATCCCGAGCGTGTGGGAGGGCGGCAGGAAGCTGTCGCTTGACACATCGAGCACCGCGATCATGCGCCGCGACGCATCGAAAATCGGCGCGGCCGAGCCGGTCATGAAGCGGTTGGCCTTGAGAAAGTGTTCATCGTGTTCAATGTGAACAGCCTGTTCACACGCCAGTGCCGTGCCGATGGCGTTGGTGCCGACACCCTGCTCAAGCCAGCTGGCGCCGGCGACGAAGCCCATTTGCTGGGCCGGCTCTACGAAGCGCTTGGTGCCCCACGAATTGAGCACCTGGCCTTGTTGGTCGGCCAGAAGAATCAGGCAATTGGAGTTACTGAGGATGTTTTCGTAAAACGGCAGGACCTGCTGGTGGGTGGTCTGCACCAGTGACTGATGCCGTTCCAGCAACTGCGAAACCTGTTGTTCCGGCAAACGGCCGAAAGCAGGGCGTGACTGGTGGTCAAGGCCGAACTCGCGGCAACGGGCCCAGGAGTCCTGAATGATGGTGTCGTGAGCGATGGATGCGCCTGGTGTGGCCATGAAATGGCTCCGTCCGAGTTCTTTTATTGTTTTTGGGATACGGCTTTGGCAGAGCATCCGTGCTCGAAACGTTCACCCATTGTTGTTCAGGATTGTTCAAAGTCAATGTTCATTTTGTTCAGGTGTTCAGTCTTTCCTGTTCATTTTTGTTCAGCAACGAATATGGTCGTCTCGCGCTTGAAGGTCCGATGGCTCTATTTCGGGCCTCTGGCCGATACGCGCGATAACGAACGCCGATTGGCACGATTGTCGCTATTCAACAATCGGTCGACGAATGTCATGACCCGAACACGCTACTCCCTGAGCAACACCCTAATAAGAACAGATAAAAGGGCACGCCATGTCTCTCACGCTTGAGCACGTCAGCCGCGCAGTCGACGGTCAGATCTGGATCGATGATGCTTCGCTGAGCTTCGAACCCGGCTCATTCAACGTATTGCTGGGGCGCACCTTATCAGGCAAAACCAGCCTGATGCGCTTGATGGCCGGTCTGGACAAGCCAGACAGCGGCCGAGTACTGATGAATGGCAAAGATGTCACCCAGGTTGCGGTGCGTCATCGCAACGTCTCCATGGTTTACCAGCAGTTCATCAACTACCCGAGCATGACCGTTTTCGACAACATCGCCTCGCCGTTGCGCCAGGCGAAGATGTCGAAGGACGAAATCGAAAGCCGCGTGCGGGAAACCGCCAAAATGCTGCGGATCGAAAAATTCCTCACCCGTTACCCACTCGAACTTTCCGGCGGCCAGCAACAGCGCACGGCCATGGCCCGGGCGCTGGTCAAGGACGCTGAGCTGATCCTGTTCGACGAGCCGCTGGTCAACCTCGACTACAAGTTGCGTGAAGAACTGCGTCAGGAAATGCGCCAGCTGTTCGAGACCCGCAACACCATCGCGGTGTATGCGACCACCGAGCCCAACGAGGCATTGGCGCTGGGCGGCACGACGACGATTCTGCACGAAGGCCGTTTGATCCAGAGCGGCAAAACGCCTGAGGTCTACCACCAGCCGAAAACCGTGCTGGCGGCCGAGCTGTTCTCCGAACCACCGATCAACCTCATGCCGGGCCGCATCGACGGCAACGAGGTGAGCTTCGCCAACTTCGTGCACTTCCCGCTCAACGTTGACCTGCGCACGATCGGCGATGGCGAATACCGCTTCGGCGTACGCCCCAGCCATTTGAGCCTGGTGCCGTCCAACGACGATGACCTCGAACTGGCGGTAACCGTCGAACTCGCTGAAATCAGCGGTTCGGAAACCTTCCTGCATGTGCGCAACGAGCATTTCTCGCTGGTGCTGCACCTGCCGGGCGTTCACGAGTACGACGTCGATACGCCGATCCGCGTGTACATCCCGACTCATAAACTGTTCGTATTCGATCAGCAGGGCGGCCTTATCCAGGCGCCGGGCCTGCGCATGGCGAGGGTTGCCTGATGGCCGAGATCCGCTTGCAACAACTCGCACACAGTTACAGCGCCACGCCCAGTGGCCCTGAAGACTATGCCATTCGCGAGATGACTCACATCTGGGAGCAGGGCGGCGCGTACGCTTTGCTCGGCCCGTCCGGCTGCGGCAAATCCACCTTGCTCAACATCATCTCCGGCCTGCTCAGCCCGTCGGAAGGCAAGGTGATGTTCGACTCTACGGTGGTGAACGACATGTCGCCCGAGCAGCGCAACATTGCTCAGGTGTTCCAGTTCCCGGTGGTCTACGACACCATGACGGTGTACGACAACCTCGCGTTCCCGTTGCGTAATCAGGGCATGGCGGAGGCGAAGATTCAGACCAAGGTGCAGGAAATTGCCGATGTCCTGGACCTGCAACCACTGCTGAAGAAAAAGGCCAAGGGCCTGACCGCTGACGAAAAGCAGAAAGTGTCGATGGGGCGCGGTCTGGTACGTGACGACGTCTCGGCGATTCTGTTCGACGAACCGCTGACCGTGATCGACCCGCACCTGAAGTGGAAGCTGCGGCGCAAACTCAAGCAGATCCACGAGCAGTTCAACATCACCATGGTCTACGTCACCCACGATCAGCTGGAGGCATCGACCTTCGCCGACAAGATCGCGGTGATGTACGGCGGCCAGATCGTGCAGTTCGGCACCCCGCGCGAGCTGTTCGAGAAGCCGCATCACACCTTTGTCGGTTACTTCATTGGCAGCCCGGGCATGAACCTGATCGAGGTCAAGCCGGAAGCGGGCGGTGTGGGGTTTGGCGGCATTCATCTGCCGTTGTCGGACGCCTTGCAACAGCGTCTGGCGGCCACCCAGTGGAAAACGCTCAAGGTTGGGATTCGTCCGGAGTTCGTGCATGTCTGGGACGGCCCGTTCGAAGACGCCATGTGCGCCGAGGTGACCTACGTCGAAGACCTGGGCACCTACAAGATCCTCACCCTGAATCTGGCCGGGCAGTCGCTGAAAGTCCGCCTGCCGGAAGACAAGCCCGTGCCGCAAGGCCAGGCCTGGATCAGTTTTCCCGCGCAGTGGTTGATGTTGTACGCCGACGAATTTCTGCTGGAAGCCGACGCGAATCAGGCGTCGGCCAGCGAGGTGCCCCATGAGTAAGGTGCAGAACAACAAAGCCTGGTGGCTGGTGCTGCCGGTATTTCTGCTGGTGGCGTTCAGCGCCATCATTCCGATGATGACCGTGGTCAACTATTCGGTGCAGGACATCTTCGACCAGTCCAGCCGCTATTTCGTCGGCACCGACTGGTTCAGGCAAGTGCTGCGGGACCCGCGCCTGCATGATTCGCTGCTGCGCCAATTCATTTATTCGGCGTGTGTACTGCTGATCGAAATCCCGCTGGGGATCGCCATTGCCCTGACCATGCCGACCAAAGGCCGCTGGTCTTCCCTGTGCCTGATCGTCATGACCATTCCACTGCTGATCCCTTTCAACGTGGTCGGCACCATCTGGCAGATCTTCGGCCGTGGCGACATCGGTTTGCTGGGGTGGTTTCTCAATAACGTGCTGGGCATCAGCTACAACTACGCAGCCAATGCGTCGGACGCCTGGGTCACCGTGCTGATCATCGACGTCTGGCACTGGACCTCGCTGGTGGCGCTGCTCTGCTACTCGGGTCTGCGGGCGATTCCGGATGTGTATTACCAGGCGGCGCGCATCGATCGGGCTTCGAACTGGGCGGTTTTCCGACACATTCAATTGCCGAAGATGAAGAGCGTGCTGCTGATCGCGGTGATGTTGCGCTTCATGGACAGCTTCATGATCTATACCGAGCCGTTCGTGCTCACCGGTGGCGGTCCGGGCAACTCGACGACCTTCCTCAGCCAGACCCTGACCACCATGGCGCTGGGGCAGTTCGACCTGGGCCCGGCGGCGGCGTTCTCACTGGTGTATTTCCTGATCATTCTGTTGGTGTCGTGGGTGTTCTACACCGCGATGACCCACGGCGAAAAGAACTGAGGAGCGGCTCATGAACAAGCGCGAAAAGCTGCCGTGGAAAAAGATTGTGCCGTTGTGGATCTACCTGCTGTTTCTGCTGGTGCCGATCTACTGGCTGGTGAACATGTCGTTCAAGACCAACACCGAAATCCTCGGCGGTCTGACGCTGTTTCCGCAGGATTTCACGCTGGCGAACTACAAGGTGATCTTCACCGACGAGAGCTGGTACAGCGGCTATATCAACTCGCTGTACTACGTTTGCCTGAATACTGTGATATCGCTGAGTGTGGCATTGCCAGCGGCTTATGCTTTTTCACGCTATCGTTTCCTCGGCGACAAGCATCTGTTCTTCTGGTTGCTGACCAACCGTATGGCGCCCCCGGCTGTGTTCCTGCTGCCGTTCTTCCAGCTTTATTCGTCCATCGGCCTGTTCGACACCCACATTGCCGTCGCCTTGGCACACTGCCTGTTCAACGTGCCGCTGGCGGTGTGGATTCTTGAGGGGTTCATGTCCGGTGTACCGAAGGAGATCGACGAAACGGCCTACATCGACGGTTACAGCTTTCCCAAGTTCTTCGGCAAGATTTTCATCCCGTTGATTGGCTCGGGCATTGGCGTGACAGCGTTCTTCTGTTTCATGTTTTCCTGGGTCGAGCTGTTGCTGGCGCGCACCCTGACATCGGTCAACGCCAAACCGATCGCCGCCGTCATGACGCGTACGGTGTCGGCTTCGGGGATCGACTGGGGCGTGCTCGCGGCAGCGGGGGTGTTGACCATCCTGCCAGGCATGCTGGTGATCTGGTTCGTTCGTAATCACGTGGTCAAGGGTTTTGCCCTTGGTCGGGTCTGAGGAGTCGAAAAATGGAGTGGATGTCCTGGACACTGCCGACCGCCGTTTTCTTTGCATCCATCGCCGCCATTCTGGTTGCGATGACTGCCTGGGAGCTGCGCTCGGCGAGTATCGAACGTCGCGGTTTTCTGCCGATTGCCACCACCCGTGGCGACCGGTTGTTCATCGGTCTTCTCGGAAGCGCCTACCTTCATCTGCTGGTGATTGGCGCAACCGACTGGAATATTTGGGTCGCCTCCGGGCTGTCCCTGGTTTGGCTGTTGGTGGTAATGCGTTGGGGTTGAAGGTCTGAAACGCCTTCTGGTGTAGGAGCGCGCTTGCCCGCGATTGCGGTCTGTCTGCGAACGATGCGTCCACGGGCACGCCCCATCGCGGGCAAGCGCGCTCCTACAAAGCAAAGGCAAAGCGGGAATACATAAGAATCAACACTGGAGGTGTCTATGTTCAATAAGAAAAACAAGCTGCGACATAGTGTGACGGTAGCAACGATGGTGATGCTCAGCGGATTGAGCGTTTCGGCATGGGCCGATCAGTACGAAGACGCGGCCAAGAAGTGGGCGGCCAGCGAATTCAAGCCGACGACCCTGTCCGACGCTGACCAGCTCAAGGAACTGGAGTGGTTCATCAAGGCTGCCGAACCGTTCCGCGGCATGGACATCAAGGTGGTTTCCGAAACCTTGACCACCCATGAGTATGAGTCGAAAACCCTGGCCAAGGCTTTCACCGAAATCACCGGCATCAAAGTGACCCACGACCTGCTGCAGGAAGGTGACGTCATCGAGAAGCTGCAGACGGCCATGCAGTCCGACAAAAGTATCTATGACGGTTGGGTCAACGACTCCGACCTGATCGGTACCCATTTCCGTTACGGCAAGGCGCTGTCCCTGACCGACCTGATGGCCAGCCCCGAAGGTGCGAAAGTCACCTCGCCTACGCTGGACATCAAGGACTTCATCGGCACCTCGTTCACCACCTCGCCTGAAGTCAAAGATGCCTCGGGCAAGGTCATCACCCCGGCCAAGCTGTATCAACTGCCTGACCAGCAGTTCGCCAACCTCTACTGGTTCCGCGCTGACTGGTTCGAGCGTGCTGACCTGAAAGAAAAATTCAAGGCCAAGTACGGCTATGAGTTGGGTGTTCCGGTGAACTGGTCGGCGTACGAAGACATCGCCAAGTTCTTCAGTGAAGACGTCAAGGAAATCGACGGCAAGAAAGTCTATGGCCACATGGACTACGGCAAGAAAGACCCGTCGCTGGGCTGGCGCTTCACTGACGCGTGGTTCTCCATGGCCGGCAGCGGTGACAAAGGCCTGCCGAACGGCCTGCCGGTGGACGAGTGGGGTATTCGCGTAGAGGATTGCCATCCGGTCGGTTCGAGCATCACCCGCGGCGGCGACACCAACGGCCCGGCCGCTGTGTACGCCACGCAGAAATACATCGACTGGCTGAAGGCCTACGCACCGCCAGAAGCGGCGGGCATGACCTTCTCCGAGTCGGGTCCGGTTCCGTCTCAGGGCAACGTCGCGCAGCAGATTTTCTGGTACACCGCTTTCACCGCCGACATGACCAAGCCAGGTCTGCCGGTGATGAACGCCGACGGCACGCCGAAATGGCGTATGGCGCCATCGCCTAAAGGCCCGTACTGGAAAGAAGGCATGAAGCTGGGCTATCAGGACGTGGGTTCGTGGACCTTCCTCAAGTCTTCGGACGAGAAGAAGCGTCTGGCGGCGTGGCTCTACGCGCAGTTCGTGACCTCCAAATCCGTGTCGCTGAAGAAAACCATCGTTGGCCTGACGCCAATTCGTGAGTCGGACATCAACTCCAAGGAGATGACCGCGCTGGCGCCGAAACTCGGTGGTCTGGTCGAGTTCTACCGCAGCCCGGCCCGCGTGCAGTGGTCGCCGACCGGCACCAACGTTCCGGACTATCCGAAACTGGCACAGCTGTGGTGGAGTCACGTGGCTGAAGCGGTCACCGGCGAGAAATCGGCGCAAGCTGCGCTCGACGGTCTGGCCAAGGACCAGGATGCAATCATGACCCGCATCGAGCGTTCGAAGGTTCAGGACGCCAGCGGTTGTGCACCGAAGATGAACCCGGAAACCTCGGCTGAAGAGTGGTACACCAAGGCCGAGAAGAGCAATGGCGCATTCCTCGCGCCACAACGCAAACTGGCTAACGAGAAACCGAAGGGCGAAACCATCGCTTACTCCGATCTCCTGAAGAGCTGGGAAGCTGCGAAGAAGTAAGCAGTAACGAAACAAAAAAACGGCACCCTCGGGTGCCGTTTTTGTTTGCGCTGTTTGTTGATCAGCCGTGCAGGGTTTCTGCCGCGTACAGCGTGTTCTCAAGCAGGCAAGCGCGGGTCATCGGGCCAACACCGCCCGGAACCGGCGTGATCCAGCCTGCGCGGGGCAGGGCGGTGTCGTAAACCACGTCACCCACCAGCTTGCCATCGTCCTGACGGTTGATGCCCACGTCGATGACGATCGCGCCTTCCTTGATCCACTCGCCCTTGACCAGGCCCGGTTTGCCAGCGGCCACGACCACCAGATCGGCACGGCCCACATGGCCCGCCAGATCCTGGGTGAAGCGATGGGTCACGGTCACGGTGCAGCCCGCCAGCAGCAGCTCCATCGCCATCGGACGACCGACGATGTTGGAGGCGCCAACCACCACTGCATCCTTGCCGTACAGATCGACACCCGTGCTTTCCAGCAGCGTCATGATGCCTTTGGGCGTGCACGGGCGCAGCAATGGGATGCGCTGGGCCAGACGGCCGACGTTATAAGGATGGAAACCGTCGACGTCCTTATCGGGACGAATGCGCTCCAAAAGACTGGAGGACTCCAGGTGCTCGGGCAGCGGCAGTTGCAGCAGGATGCCGTCGATGGCCGGATCGTCATTGAGGCTGTCGATCAGATCGGTCAGCTCGGTCTGGGTGGTTTCGCTGGGCAGGTCGTAAGCGCGGGAGATGAAGCCGACTTCTTCGCAGTCTTTGCGTTTGTGCGAGACGTAAACCTGAGAGGCGGGGTCGCTGCCGACCAGAATCACCGCGAGGCCCGGCGTGCGCAGCCCTTGCTCGCGACGTTCGGCGACTCGTTGGGCGATCTGCTGGCGCAGGTTGGCTGCGATCGCTTTGCCGTCTATTAGTTTTGCAGTCATTACGCGTGATTAACCATCGGAAGGGAGGGAAAAAGAGCGCGCATTCTCGCATGACCTGACGCAAGGGCAAAGGCGGTTGGTCTGCTTAATAAGCTAACCCCTTTAATTAACTGAATTTTTTAGAAAAAAGTGTTGACGACCTTTCGGACCGTCTATAAGATTCGTCGCACTTGTCGGGCACAACCCCACACAGGATAAGCCGGAAGCGGTTGATCATGTCGAAAGGTTGATTAAGTCAGGTAGAGTTCAGATCGGCTCAGCGTGATTGAAAGCTCTTAATTTGCAGTCGAAAGACGCAGATTAAATAAGCGCCCGTAGCTCAGCTGGATAGAGCATCCGCCTTCTAAGCGGATGGTCGCAGGTTCGAGTCCTGCCGGGTGCGCCATTAACGGCAGCTTTGGCACAAGTAGCATTCATGTTGAATGCGTCGGTTACAACGCAATATGGTGGGCGTAGCTCAGTTGGTAGAGCACGGGATTGTGACTCCCGTTGTCGAGGGTTCGATCCCCTTCGTCCACCCCATATTCGAAAAAGGCGCCAGATGCATAATCTGGCGCCTTTGCTTTAAGCGCTTCAAAACGCGGATGTGGTGGAATTGGTAGACACACTGGATTTAGGTTCCAGCGCCGCAAGGTGTGAGAGTTCGAGTCTCTCCGTCCGCACCAGCTACAAACCTTGAGAAGAGCGATCAGCCTTCAAAAGGATCGAAAAGCCGCCTAGTGCGGCTTTTTTTGTTTCGAGTTATTGGTTTCATGCTGGATCGAGCCTGTCATGCGGTCTTCGGCAGGTTCATCCGGAGTGTTTCCAGGGATTGGATCGACATTCGGTCGAGCTTCGCTTCCTTTATATAGGTATGCGCAAAGCGCGTTCCAGACCGCTTGTGAGGGTATAAACCTTCATCCTTTCTTCTCTGGTTGCATTCCACTGTATTTACCCTTGTTCAGTAGGGTGACTTCTTGAGTTTGACCCACTAGAATGCTTGCCCTTGATTCTGGGGTCGGAAACGGCCGGCTAACGTCTGTGCAACGAGGAATATCCATGCAAGTTTCTGTTGAAAACACTTCCGCTCTCGAGCGCCGCATGACCATTGGCGTGCCAGCTGAGCGCATCGAGACCGAAGTCAACAAGCGTCTGCAGCAGACCGCACGTAAAGCCAAGATCCCGGGCTTCCGCCCTGGCAAAGTGCCTATGAGCGTGATCCGCCAGCGTTATGAAGACGGTGCTCGTCAGGAAGCCCTGGGCGACCTGATCCAGGCGACCTTCTACGAAGCCGTCGTAGAGCAAAAGCTGAACCCGGCCGGCGCACCTTCCGTCGAGCCAAAAACCTTCGAAAAAGGCAAGGACCTCGAGTACGTCGCGACTTTCGAAGTGTTTCCTGAATTCTCCGTTGCCGGTTTCGAGTCCGTGTCCGTAGAGCGTCTGTCCGCCGACGTCGCTGACTCCGATCTGGACAACATGCTGGAAATCCTGCGCAAGCAGAACGTCCGTTTTGAAGTGGCCGATCGTGCTGCCGAGAACGAAGACCAGCTGAACATCGACTTCGTGGGCAAGATCGACGGCGAAGCATTCGCTGGCGGTTCGGCGACCGGCACTCAGCTGGTGCTGGGCTCGGGCCGCATGATCCCTGGTTTCGAAGAAGGTCTGGTTGGCGCCAAAGCCGGCGAAGAGCGCGTTCTGAACCTGACTTTCCCAGAGGATTACCAGAATCTGGAACTGGCTGGCAAAACCGCAGAGTTCACCGTTACCGTGAACACTGTGTCGGCACCGACCCTGCCTGAGCTGAACGAAGCGTTCTTCAATCAGTTTGGCATCAAGGAAACCGGTATCGAAGGCTTCCGCACCGAAGTTCGCAAGAACATGGAGCGCGAGCTGCGTCAGGCCATCAAGTCCAAGGTCAAGAATCAGGTAATGGACGGTCTGCTGGCCGCCAACCCGATCGAAGTGCCTAAAGCACTGCTGGAAAACGAAGTGAACCGTCTGCGCGTTCAGGCCGTTCAACAGTTCGGCGGCAACATCAAGCCTGACCAACTGCCAGCTGAGCTGTTCGAAGAGCAGGCCAAGCGCCGCGTTGAGCTGGGCCTGATCGTTGCTGAAGTCGTCAAGCAGTTCGACCTCAAGCCTGACGAAGCCCGTGTTCGCGAGCTGATCCAGGAAATGGCTTCCGCTTACCAGGAGCCTGAGCAGGTTGTGGCCTGGTACTACAAGAACGAACAGCAGATGAACGAAGTGCGTTCGGTTGTGCTGGAAGAGCAAGTTGTGGATACTGTTTTGCAGAAAGCGAGCGTGACCGATAAAGCGGTCTCGTACGAAGAAGCCGTCAAGCCGGTAGAAGCTCCACAAGCCGACTGATTTCTTTCTCTCGTTCGAAAACACCATAAGCCAGCCTTCGCGCTGGCTTATGCGTATTCAAGACATGACTATTTGGGAGTGAATGCGAGACATGTCCCGCAATTCTTATATTCAGCAGAACTCTGACATCCAGGCCGCTGGCGGCCTGGTCCCGATGGTTATCGAGCAGTCCGCCCGTGGCGAACGTGCCTATGACATCTACTCCCGCCTGCTCAAGGAACGCGTCATCTTCCTGGTCGGTCCGGTTGAAGACTACATGGCCAACCTGATCTCGGCGCAGCTGCTGTTCCTTGAAGCGGAAAACCCGGACAAGGACATCCATCTCTACATCAACTCCCCTGGTGGTTCGGTGACCGCTGGCATGGCGATCTACGACACCATGCAGTTCATCAAGCCGGACGTTTCCACGACGGTCATGGGACAGGCCTGCAGCATGGGCGCTTTCCTGCTGGCGGGCGGTGCCAAGGGCAAGCGTTTCGCATTGCCCAACTCCCGCGTGATGATTCACCAGCCACTGGGCGGTTTCCAGGGGCAGGCGTCGGACATCGACATTCACGCCAAGGAAATCCTGTACATTCGCCAGCGTCTGAACGAGCTGCTGGCCTACCATACGGGCCAATCCCTGGAAGCCATCGAGCGCGACACCAACCGTGACAATTTCATGAGCGCCGAACGCGCTGCTGAATATGGCCTGGTGGACTCGGTGCTCGACAAACGTCAAATGATCAAATGATTGCTTGATAGGCAGTAATCCCAGGCGGTCGGCACGTCCGTACCGCCTGCGGACTTGAAAAAGCCCGCAATTGCCTTCATCTTGTGTTGCAAGCCTACCGGATTGGATCGATCGAATGACTGACACCCGCAACGGCGAGGACAACGGCAAACTGCTTTATTGCTCCTTCTGCGGCAAAAGCCAGCATGAAGTACGCAAGTTGATTGCCGGCCCCTCGGTATTTATCTGTGACGAGTGCGTCGACCTGTGCAATGACATCATCCGCGAGGAGGTGCAGGAAGCACAGGCAGAAAGCAGCGCGCATAAATTACCATCGCCTAAAGAAATCAGCGGCATCCTTGACCAGTACGTCATTGGTCAGGAGCGTGCCAAAAAGGTTCTCGCAGTAGCGGTGTACAACCACTACAAGCGGCTGAACCAGCGCGACAAGAAAAATGACGACGTTGAACTGGGCAAGAGCAACATCCTGCTGATCGGCCCTACGGGCTCCGGCAAGACCCTGCTGGCGGAAACGCTGGCACGTTTGCTCAACGTACCGTTCACCATCGCCGACGCCACCACCCTGACCGAAGCCGGTTATGTGGGTGAGGACGTGGAAAATATCATCCAGAAGCTGTTGCAGAAATGCGATTACGATGTCGAGAAGGCCCAGATGGGGATTGTCTACATCGACGAAATCGACAAGATTTCGCGCAAATCCGACAACCCTTCGATTACACGTGACGTGTCCGGTGAGGGCGTGCAACAAGCCTTGCTGAAACTGATCGAAGGCACTGTGGCTTCCGTTCCGCCGCAGGGCGGTCGCAAGCATCCACAGCAGGAATTCCTGCAGGTGGACACGCGCAACATCCTGTTCATCTGCGGCGGTGCGTTCTCGGGCCTCGAAAAGGTCATCCAGAATCGCTCCACCAAGGGCGGCATCGGTTTCAACGCCGAAGTGCGCAGCAAGGAAGAGGGCAAGAAGGTTGGCGAATCCCTGCGTGAGGTCGAGCCTGACGATCTGGTCAAGTTCGGTCTGATTCCGGAATTCGTGGGCCGTCTGCCAGTCCTGGCGACCCTGGACGAGCTGGACGAAGCTGCGTTGATGCAGATTCTGACCGAGCCGAAGAACGCGTTGACCAAGCAGTACGGTAAGTTGTTCGAAATGGAAGGCGTGGACCTTGAGTTCCGCACCGATGCGCTGAAATCGGTTGCTCGTCGTGCGCTGGAGCGCAAGACCGGTGCCCGTGGTCTGCGGTCCATCCTCGAAGGCGTGCTGCTCGACACCATGTACGAAATCCCGTCGCAAACCGACGTGAGTAAAGTGGTGATCGACGAAAGCGTGATCGAAGGTACGTCCAAGCCGCTGTTGATCTACGAAAACAGCGAGCCACCCGCCAAGGTGGCTCCCGACGCGTAAGCCGCAAGGCTTCGTACCGGGCGACTGGAAAAGAAAGGGGCCCTCGGGCCCCTTTTGCATTTCACCGTCTCTTTCGCATTAACTCAAAGCGACGCTTGTTTTTTTGGGTATCTACCCCCATCTTGATTTTCAGCTTATTTCTATCTGTCCATGGCCTTAAGGCCGCCGTAGAGGCGAAATCATGAAGACGACCATTGAACTGCCTCTCTTGCCATTGCGCGATGTCGTGGTGTATCCGCACATGGTTATCCCACTGTTCGTGGGGCGCGAGAAGTCCATCGAGGCCCTTGAAGCCGCGATGACGGGCGACAAGCAGATTCTGCTGCTCGCGCAAAGAAACCCTGCAGACGATGATCCTGGTGAAGACGCTCTTTATAGCGTGGGTACGATTGCAACTGTATTGCAGCTGCTGAAGCTACCTGACGGCACGGTCAAAGTGCTGGTGGAAGGCGAGCAGCGTGGCTCTGTAGAGCGTTTCATCGAAGTGGACGGCCATTGCCGTGCCGAAGTCGCGCTGATCGACGAAGTCGACGCGCCTGACCGTGAATCCGAAGTGTTTGTGCGCAGCCTCCTGGCGCAGTTCGAACAATATGTCCAGCTGGGCAAGAAGGTGCCGGCTGAAGTCCTGTCATCGCTTAACAGCATCGATGAGCCGGGCCGGCTGGTCGACACCATGGCAGCGCACATGGCGCTGAAGATCGAGCAGAAGCAGGAAATCCTCGAAATCATTGACCTGCCTGCGCGTGTTGAGCACGTGCTGGCGCTGCTGGATGCCGAAATTGACCTGTTGCAGGTCGAGAAGCGCATTCGCGGTCGCGTGAAAAAGCAAATGGAGCGCAGTCAGCGCGAGTACTACCTGAATGAGCAGATGAAGGCCATTCAGAAAGAGCTCGGCGACAGCGACGAAGGCCACAACGAAATCGAAGAGCTGAAAAAGCGCATCGACGCCGCTGGCCTGCCGAAAGATGCGATGACAAAAGCCACTGCCGAGTTGAACAAACTCAAGCAGATGTCGCCGATGTCCGCTGAAGCAACCGTCGTGCGCTCCTACATTGACTGGCTGGTGCAGGTGCCCTGGAAGGCACAGAGCAAGGTTCGTCTGGACCTGGCGCGCGCTGAAGACATCCTCGATGCCGATCACTACGGTCTGGAAGAAGTCAAAGAGCGGATCCTCGAATACCTCGCCGTGCAAAAGCGCGTGAAAAAGATTCGGGGTCCGGTGCTGTGCCTGGTCGGTCCTCCTGGCGTGGGTAAAACCTCGCTGGCGGAGTCGATTGCTCACGCTACCAACCGCAAGTTCGTGCGCATGGCGCTGGGCGGCGTTCGTGACGAAGCCGAGATTCGCGGTCACCGTCGGACCTACATCGGTTCGATGCCTGGCCGTCTGATCCAGAAAATGACCAAGGTTGGCGTGCGCAACCCGCTGTTCCTGCTCGACGAAATCGACAAGATGGGCAGCGACATGCGCGGCGATCCGGCGTCGGCATTGCTTGAGGTGCTCGATCCTGAGCAGAACCACAACTTCAACGACCACTACCTGGAAGTCGATTACGACTTGTCCGATGTGATGTTCCTCTGCACTGCCAACTCGATGAACATCCCTGCGGCGCTGCTCGACCGTATGGAGGTGATCCGTCTGCCGGGTTACACCGAAGACGAGAAGATCAACATCGCCACCAAATACCTTTCGCCGAAGCAGATCGCTGCGAACGGCCTGAAAAAAGGTGAAATCGAGTTCGAAGAAGAGGCCATACGCGACATTATCCGGTACTACACGCGTGAAGCTGGCGTGCGTAGCCTGGAGCGGCAGATCGCCAAGGTCTGCCGCAAGGCCGTCAAAGAGCACGCTCACGAGAAGCGTTTTGCCGTCGTGGTCACGGCTGCAATGCTCGAAAACTTCCTCGGTGTGCGCAAATTCCGCTACGGCCTTGCCGAACAGCAGGATCAAATCGGTCAAGTGACGGGCCTGGCGTGGACCCAGGTGGGTGGCGAATTGCTGACCATCGAAGCGGCCGTGGTGCCAGGTAAAGGGCAACTGATCAAGACGGGCTCGCTGGGTGATGTAATGGTCGAATCGATCACCGCGGCACTGACCGTCGTGCGCAGTCGGGCGAAAAGCCTGGGCATCCCTCTGGACTTCCACGAGAAGCGCGACACGCACATCCATATGCCGGAAGGGGCGACGCCTAAAGACGGCCCTAGCGCGGGTGTAGGCATGTGCACGGCACTGGTTTCGGCGCTGACTCAGATCCCGGTCCGTGCGGACGTGGCAATGACGGGTGAAATCACCCTTCGCGGTCAGGTTCTGGCGATTGGTGGATTGAAGGAAAAACTGCTGGCGGCGCACCGGGGTGGAATTAAAACGGTGATCATTCCAGAAGAAAACGTGCGTGATTTGAAAGAAATTCCTGACAATATCAAGCAGGATCTTCAAATCAAACCGGTTAAATGGATTGACGAAGTCCTGCAAATTGCGCTGCAATACGCGCCGGAGCCCTTGCCGGATGTGGCTCCGGAGATGGTTGCAAAGGATGAAAAACGCGAGTCTGACTCTAAGGAAAGAATTAGCACGCATTAGTCTGGGGGGCCTTCCTTGACAGCTTTTTAGAGCCCTTGTTATAAAGCGGCTCTTTCCAGCGTCAGAAGGCCATTCAGCGTTTGTCTGGCTTCACCAAAAAACTTAGAAAATATACTCAATATAGATAGATATAAGGGGACTTAGAGTGAACAAGTCGGAACTGATTGATGCTATCGCCGCATCCGCTGACATCCCGAAAGCTGCTGCTGGCCGTGCGCTGGACGCAGTAATCGAATCCGTCACTGGCGCTCTTAAGGCTGGCGACTCTGTTGTACTGGTTGGCTTCGGCACCTTCTCCGTAACTGATCGTCCTGCTCGTACCGGCCGTAACCCACAGACCGGCGAAGCTCTGAAAATTGCAGCCGCCAAGAAGCCAGGCTTCAAAGCCGGTAAAGCTCTGAAAGAAGCCGTCAACTAAGTTTCTTTTTTACCTTTGCCCATCCAGGACAGCGTTACCTCTGTTCTGGTCGTGAAGCGGCACGTGCGGTTGGTCAAGCGCTGGCCTGTCACCTCAGGGAACGCACATTCGAACCCTGTTCGTTTTGCCCGCTTCACTTGTTACACCTGTTACGACGAGAAGGCGCATCCTCGGATGCGCCTTTCTTCTATCCGGATTTCACCCACGCTCGGCGGTTTGTGAGTCGAATACAACCGTTCTGGGGGACGCATGCTGCAAAATATCAGGGACAATTCACAAGGCTGGATTGCCAAGACCATCATCGGGGTCATCATGGCGCTGATGGCCCTGACGGGTTTCGATGCCATTTTCAGGGCCACCAGCCACAGTCAGGATGCCGCGAAGGTCAATGGTGACGAGATCACTCAGGCAGATCTTGGCCAGGCGGTTGAAATGCAACGCCGTCAGCTGATGCAACAACTGGGCAAGGATTTCGATCCTGCGATGCTCAATGAGAAGATGCTGCGCGACTCGGCCCTCAAGGGCCTGATCGATCGCAAGCTGCTGCTGCAAGGCGCAGCCGACGCGAAGTTCGGTTTCTCCGAAGCTGCGCTGGACCAGCAGATCCTGATGACGCCTGAATTTCAGGTTGATGGCAAATTCAGCGCCGACCGTTTTGATCAGGTGATTCGTCAGTTGGGCTATAGCCGTATGCAATTCCGCCAGATCCTCGGTCAGGAAATGCTGATCGGCCAGATCCGTGCGGGCATCGCAGGCAGCGCATTCATCACTGACGCACAGGTTGACGCGTTCGCGCGTCTGGAAAAGCAGACGCGTGATTTCGCGACCCTGACGCTGCCAGCCGATCCGTCGAACGTGAAGGTCACCGATGACGAAATCAAGGCGCACTACGACCAGCACGCCAAGGAATTCCTCAGCCCCGAGCAGGTTGTGCTCGACTACATCGAGCTGAAGAAATCCTCGTTCTTCGACAAAGTGACGGTGAAGGACGAAGACCTGCAGGCGGCGTACCAGAAAGAAATCGCCAACCTGGCTGAGCAGCGTCGCGCTGCGCACATCCTGATCGAAGTCAACGACAAGACCACCGATGCGCAGGCCAAGGCGAAGATCGAAGAGATTCAGGCGCGTCTGGCCAAGGGTGAAGACTTCGCGGCACTGGCCAAAGAGTTTTCGCAGGACCCTGGTTCGTCGACCAAGGGCGGTGACCTGGGCTACGCCGGCAAGGGCGTTTACGACCCTGCCTTTGAAGACGCGCTGTACGCGTTGAACAAGGATCAAGTGTCGACACCGGTTCGCAGCCAGTTCGGCTGGCACCTGATCAAGCTGTTGGGCGTCGAGGCACCGTCGGTTCCGACTTTCGCCAGCCTGAAAGACAAGCTGACGCATGAGCTGAAGTCTCAACAGGTCGAGCAGAAATACGTCGACGCGAGCAAGAAACTGCAAGATGCCGCGTATGAAGCCTCTGACTTGGTCCAGCCTGCGCAGGATCTGGGTGTGAAGGTGCAAACCACGGCGCCGTTTGGCCGTGAAGGCGGCGAGGGCATCGCGGCTAACCGTGCGGTGATCCAGGCGGCGTTCAGCCAGGAAGTGATGGAAGAGGGTTCCAACAGTTCTGCGATTGAGCTCGATCCTGAGACCACGGTCGTTGTGCACGTGAAGGAACACCGTCAGCCGGAGCAGTTGCCTCTGGAAGCGGTTTCCAGCGCGATTCGTGCCCAACTGACCAAGCAGCACGCCAGCGAAGCCGTCAAAGGCAAGGGCGAGGCGCTGCTGGCCGGTCTGCGTGATGGCAAGGTTCCTTACAGTGCTACCAAGCAGGAAGGTCAGAGCTGGAAGGTCGTGGAAGCTGCTTCTCGCGGTCAGGAGGGTGTTGATCCTCAGGTTCTGCAGGCGCTGTTCCGTATGCCTAAGCCTGAGGGTAAGGACAAGCCGGTTTATGGCAGCCTGACCGCTGCTGACGGCAGCTTCGTGATTGTGCGCCTCAATGGCGTGAATCAGGCGGCTCCGGCGACCGATGCCGAGAAGGCTCAGTACCGTCGTTTCCTGGCATCCCGTGAGGGGCGTCAGGACTTCGAGTCGTATCAGTCTCAGTTGCAGTCGGCGGCGAAGATCGAAAAGTATTGATCGTCGCGTTACGCTGAAAACGAAAAGCCCCGGCTCGTGAGAGTTGGGGCTTTTTGGTTTTTGGTTTTTGGTTTTTGGTTTTTGGTTTTTGGTTTTTTGGTTTTTTGGTTTTTTGGGTTGGCGTTGGGAGAGTGGGCAGATCCATTGTCTTGGGTGGCGCCGAATCACCTTTCCGCCCCTCCGGCGGGTCACTTTTGAAAAGGCACCAAAAGTAACCAAAAGTGCCCTGCTGCTGGTTGGGTCCGACTTCGTCGGATTCCCGCACTCCGACGACGCTCCGTGGGCACTCCGCCATCCGCCATCCATGGCGGGGGGCGGCTCTCGCGGCATCCATGCCGCTCGGCCCACTGCGCGTCGTCTGCGTTTGGCCGGCACCCAAGTCGCGTTCTGCGGCCTCTGATCTATCGCGTATGAAGATCAAGATCAAAAGCGAACGTTGATCTCGGCTCGCCCCGATCCCCTTGTAGGAGCAGTCGGAGGTTACGACGGCCGCGAAGGCGGTGTATCAGATAACACATTTGCAGCTGACCCACCGCGTTCGCGGCCGTCGTAACCTCCGACTGCTCCTACAGGTTCGGCGGCGGGCATCCATGCCCTGACGGCGCTCTCGCGGCATCCATGCCGCTCGGCCCACTGCGCGCCGTCTGCGTTTGGCCGGCACCCAAGTCGCGTTTGGTGGTGTCTGAGCTATCGCGTATGAAGATCAAGATCAAAAGCGAACGTTGATCTCGGCCTCGCTCCGATCCCTTGTAGGAGCAGTCGGAGGTTACGACGGCCGCGAAGGCGGTGTATCAGATAAAACATCTGCAGCTGACCCACCGCTTTCGCGGCCGTCGTAACCTCCGACTGCTCCTACAGGTTCGGCGGCGGGCATCCATGCCCTGACGGCGCTCTCCCGGCATCTATGCCGCTCGGCCTAGTGCGCGCCGTCTGCGTTTGGCCTGCACCCAAGTCGCGTTCTGCGGTGTCTGATCTATCGCGTATGAAGATCAAGATCAAAAGCGAACGTTGATCTCGGCCTCGGCCCGATTCACTTGTGGGAGCAGTCGGAGGTTAAGACGGCCGCGAAGGCGGTGTATCAGATAAAACATTTGCAGCTGACCCACCGCGTTCGCGGCCGTCGTAACCTCCGACTGCTCCTACAGGTTCGGCGGCGGGCACAGACCTCTGTAGCAGTCCGGCTTACCGGCGTTGGCGTCCGTGAGATCGCTGCCGCCGGCAAGCCGGACGGCTACAGGGGATCGCACCACCTCCAGCTTTGGCTTTGGCTTTTGCTTTTGCTCTTCCTGCGCGACAGCCCAGACACTACCAAACGCGACTTGGGTGCCGGCCAAACGTAGACGACGCGGAGTGGGTCGAGCGGCATGGATGTCGCGAGAGCGCCGTCAGGACATGGATGTCCGTTCGGCGCGGGCCCACGGAGCGTCGTCGGAGTGCGGGTACCCGACGAAGTCGGGCCCAACCAGGAGCAGGGCACTTTTGGTTACTTTTGGTGCCTTTTCAAAAGTGACCCGCTGTAAGAGCGGAACCATCATCCGCGCCACCACAAATAATGGATATACACCCACCACCCAGCGCCCCAAAAAAACACCCACCAAAAAAAACGGCAGGCCACTCAGCAAACGCTGACTGACCCACCGCTATCGCCAGCAAGCCGGCTCCTACAAATAGTGCGAAGGTTAAAGCATTAACCTTCCAGATCACCCATCGCCGTGGTGTTGAAACCACCGTCGACGTACATGATCTCACCGCTGACACCGGAAGCCAGATCCGAGCACAGGAAGGCGCCGGCGTTGCCGACTTCTTCGATGGTCACGTTGCGACGCAGTGGCGTCTGAGCTTCGTTGGCAGCCAGCATTTTGCGGAAGTTCGAGATACCCGAAGCCGCCAGCGTACGGATCGGACCTGCCGATACCGCGTTGACGCGAGTGCCTTCTGGACCGAGGCTGCGGGCCAGGTAACGGACGCCGGCTTCCAGGCTGGCCTTGGCCATGCCCATGACGTTGTAGTTCGGCATGGTGCGCTCGGCGCCCAGGTACGACAGGGTCAACAGGCTGCCATTGCGGCCTTTCATCAGTTCGCGACCGGCTTTGGCCAGGGCCACGAAGCTGTAGGCGCTGATGTCGTGAGCAATACGGAAACCTTCACGGGTGGTGGCTTGGGTGAAGTCGCCGTCCAGTTGGTCGCCCGGAGCGAAGCCAACGGAGTGCACGATGCAGTCCAGGCCGTCCCACTTCTTGCTCAATTCTTCGAAGACCTTGGCGATTTCCTCATCGCTGGCCACGTCGCAAGGGAAGCACAGCTCGGCGCTCGAACCCCAGCCTTCGGCGAATTCCTCGACGCGCTTCTTGAGTTTTTCGTTCTGGTAGGTGAAGGCAAGCTCAGCGCCCTCGCGATGCATGGCGGCAGCGATGCCGGATGCGATGGACAGTTTGCTGGCGACACCGACGATCAGGACGCGCTTACCGGCGAGAAAACCCATGGTTTGTTCCTCTTCAGGTTAATCGACAGCTGCCGGCGCCAAGAAGGCGGCTTCCAGCAGCTGCTGTGTATAAGGATGTTGCGGTGCGGCGAAGATGTCTTCGGCCATACCCTGTTCGACCACTTGGCCTTGCTTGACCACCATCAGTTGGTGGCTCAGCGCTTTGACTACCGCCAGGTCATGGCTGATAAACAAATACGTCAGGTTGTACTTCGTTTGCAGGGAGCGCAAAAGCTCCACCACTTGGCGCTGAACGGTCCGGTCGAGGGCCGAAGTCGGCTCGTCCAGTAAAATCAGCGCCGGTTTTAACACTAATGCCCGGGCAATGGCGATCCTTTGCCGTTGTCCACCGGAAAACTCATGGGGGTAGCGGTGCCGGGTGTCCGGGTCCAGGCCTACCTCCTTGAGTGCTTCGATCACCGCGGCTTCTTGCTCCACCGGCGTGCCGATCTTGTGGATACGCAGGCCTTCGCCGACGATGTCGCACACCGACATGCGCGGACTGAGGCTGCCGAACGGGTCCTGAAACACCACTTGCATCTGGCGTCTTAACGGACGCACTTGATCCTGCTTGAGGCACGCCAGTGAATCGCCCTGAAAGCGTATCTCGCCCTCGCTGCGAATCAACCGCAGAATCGCCAGGCCCAACGTCGACTTGCCCGAGCCGCTTTCGCCGACAATCCCCAGCGTCTGGCCCTTGGGCAGACTGAAGTGAATGCCGTCCACGGCCTTGACGTGATCGACGGTGCGCTTGAACACGCCTTTCTTGATCGGAAACCAGACTTTCAGGTCTTCGACTTCAAGCATCGGCGCCCCGGGGGCGTTGTTCGCAGGGCCGCCTTTGGGCTCGGCACTCAGCAGTTCTTTGGTGTACGGATGCTGCGGCGCACGGAACAGCTCTTCGCACGATGCCTGTTCGACGATGCAACCGCGCTGCATGACACATACTCGGTTGGCAATTTGTCGAACCACGTTCAAATCGTGGCTGATCAGCAGCAAGGCCATGCCCAGACGCGCCTGCAGTTCCTTGAGCAGTTTGAGGATTTTGAGCTGCACCGTGACGTCCAGCGCCGTGGTCGGCTCGTCGGCGATCAGCAGTTCCGGTTCGTTGGCCAGTGCCATGGCGATCATCACACGCTGGCGCTGACCGCCGGAGAGCTCGTGTGGCAGGGCTTTGAGGCGTTTGGTCGGTTCTGGGATGCCCACCAGCTCCAGCAGCTCCAGCGTGCGCCGAGTGGCGGCTTTGCCGGTCAGCCCCTTGTGCAGGCCGAGCACTTCGTTGATTTGCTTTTCGATCGACTGCAACGGATTCAGCGAGGTCATCGGCTCCTGAAAAATCATTGCGATCCGGTTGCCGCGAATGGCCCGCATGCGTTTTTCGCTGACCGTGAGCAATTCGTTGCCCGCGTACTGAATGGTGCCGGTGGGGTGCCGCGCGAGCGGGTAGGGCAGCAGTCGCAGGATCGAGTGCGCGGTCACCGACTTGCCCGAGCCGCTTTCGCCGACAAGGGCCAGCGTCTCGCCCTTCGGAATGTCGAAGCTGATGCCTTCGACCACACGCTGGACCTTGTCACCCGTGACGAACTCGACGGACAGGTTGCGGATTTCGATCAGATTGTCCTGATTCATCTCATTTCCTCGGGTCGAATGCGTCACGGGCGGATTCGCCAATGAACACCAGCAAACTCAACATGATCGCCAGCACGGCAAAGGCACTGATGCCCAGCCACGGCGCTTGCAGGTTGGATTTGCCCTGTGCGACCAGTTCGCCCAGTGAAGGCGAGCCGGCGGGCAGGCCGAAGCCCAGGAAGTCCAGCGCAGTCAGCGTACCGATCGCGCCGGTGAGGATGAACGGCATGAAGGTCATGGTCGAGACCATGGCGTTGGGCAGGATGTGGCGGAACATGATCGCGCCGTTCTGCATGCCCAGCGCCCGTGCGGCGCGCACATATTCCAGATTGCGACCGCGCAGGAATTCGGCGCGTACCACGTCGACCAGGCTCATCCACGAGAACAGCAGCATGATGCCCAGCAGCCACCAGAAATTGGGCTGCACGAAGCTGGCGAGAATGATCAGCAGGTAAAGCACCGGCAGGCCCGACCAGATCTCCAGAAAGCGCTGGCCAACCAGATCCACCCAGCCGCCGTAGAATCCCTGCAACGCACCGGCGATGACACCGATGATCGAGCTGAGGATGGTCAGGGTCAGGGCAAACAAGACCGACACGCGGAAGCCGTAGATCACCCGCGCCAGCACGTCGCGACCCTGATCGTCGGTGCCCAGCAGATTCTCCCGCGAAGGCGGGGCAGGGGCCGGGACTTTCAGGTCGTAGTTGATGCTCTGATAGCTGAACGGAATCGGCGCCCACAGGGTCCAGCCGTCTTTGGCCGCCAGCAGTTCTTTGATGTATGGGCTTTTGTAGTTGGCTTCCAGGGGGAATTCACCGCCGAAGGTGGTTTCGGGATAGCGTTCCAGCACCGGGAAATACCAGTGGCCGTCGTAGCGCACCGCGAGCGGCTTGTCGTTGGCGATCAACTCGGCGCCCAGGCTCAGGCCGAACAGGATGAGGAACAGCCACAGCGACCACCAGCCACGTTTGTTGGCCTTGAATCGTTCGAAACGGCGTCGATTGAGAGGGGACAACGTCATATCAATGATCCCTGCGGTCGAAGTCGATGCGTGGGTCAACCAGCGTGTACGTCAGGTCGCCGATCAGTTTCACCACCAGCCCCAGCAGGGTGAAGATGAACAGCGTGCCGAATACCACCGGGTAGTCGCGGTTGATCGCGGCTTCAAAGCTCATCAGGCCCAGGCCGTCGAGGGAAAAAATCACTTCTACGAGCAGTGAACCGGTGAAGAAGATGCCAATGAACGCCGACGGGAAGCCGGCGATGACCAACAGCATGGCATTGCGGAACACGTGGCCGTACAGGACCCGACGCTGGGTCAGGCCCTTGGCTTTGGCGGTGATCACGTACTGCTTGCCGATTTCGTCGAGGAAGCTGTTCTTGGTCAGCAAGGTCATGGTGGCGAAGTTGCCGATCACCAGCGCAGTGATGGGCAGGACCAGGTGCCAGAAGTAGTCGCCCACCTTGCCCAGCCAGCTCAACTCGTCGAAGTTGCTGGAGGTCAGGCCGCGCAAGGGGAACCAGTCGAAGTAACTGCCGCCGGCAAACAACACGATCAGCAGGATGGCGAACAGGAAGGCGGGGATCGCGTAGCCGACGATGATCGCCGAACTGGTCCAGACGTCGAACTGACTGCCGTGCCGCGTGGCCTTGGCGATCCCCAGCGGGATCGAGACCAGGTACATGATCAGCGTGCTCCACAGCCCCAGGGAGATCGAAACGGGCATTTTCTCAACGATCAGGTCGATCACCTTGGCGTCGCGGAAGAAGCTGTCGCCGAAGTCGAGGCGGGCGTAGTTCTTGACCATGATCCACAAGCGTTCCGGCGCCGACTTGTCGAAGCCGTACATGTGCTCGATTTCCTTGATCAGGCCGGGGTCCAGGCCCTGCGCGCCACGGTAGGTCGAGCCCGCCACGGAAACTTCCGCGCCGCCGCCAGCGATGCGGCTGGTGGCGCCTTCAAAGCCTTCCAGTTTGGCGATCATCTGTTCCACCGGGCCGCCGGGTGCGGCCTGGATGATCACGAAGTTGATGAGCAGAATGCCGAACAGGGTCGGGACGATCAGCAGCAAGCGCCGCAGAATGTACGCCAGCATGTTATTGCTCCGTGCCTTTGGATGGCGCAGCTTCAGGTTCGGCGAGGTCAGGTGCGGTCTGCACCGGAATCGCAGGCGTCGCGTCGGGTTTGACCCACCAGGTCATGGTGCCGATGTCGTACAGCGGCGTTTTTTTCGGATGACCGAGATGGTCCCAGTACGCCAGACGCCACGTCTTGATATGCCAGTTGGGGATCACGTAATAACCCCACAACAGCGCGCGGTCGAGGGCGCGCGCGTGGTCGATCAGGCTTTGCCTTGAGTCGGCGTTGATCAGGCCGCTGACCAGGGTGTCGACGGCGGGGTCCTTGAGGCCGATCAGGTTGTAGCTGCCCGGTTTGTCAGCGGCCGACGAGTCCCAGTATTCGCGCTGTTCGTTACCCGGCGAGCTGGATTGCGGGAAGCTGCCAACGATCATGTCGTAGTCGCGCGAGCGGCGGCGGGTGATGTATTGCGAGACGTCGACCCGGCGAATTTCGAGGTTGATGCCGATGTCGGCCAGGTTGCGCTTGAACGGCAGTAACACGCGCTCGAATTCGGTCTGGGCCAGCAAAAACTCAATGCTGACCGGCTTGCCTTCGGTATCGACCATCTTGTCGCCGACGATTTTCCAGCCCGCGTCCTTGAGCAGCTGGAAAGCCTTGCGCTGTTGCTCGCGAATGATGCCGCTGCCGTCGGTCACCGGCAGTTTGAACTCGTCGGTGAACAGCGGCGCAGGCAGTTTGTCGCGCAGCGGTTCGAGGATTTTCAGTTCGGCCTCGGACGGCAGGCCGCGTGAGGCCATGTCCGAGTTGTCGAAGTAGCTCTTGGTACGGGTGTAAGTGCCAAAGAACAGCTGTTTGTTGGTCCACTCGAAGTCCAGCAAAAGGCTCAGCGCCTGACGCACGCGGACGTCCTGGAACATCGGCTTGCGCAGGTTGAAGATGAAGCCCTGCATGCCCTGCGGGTTGCCGTTGGGGATTTCCTCCTTGATCAGCCGGCCTTCGCGTACGGCGGGCACGTCGTAGGCCGTGGCCCAGTTCTTGGCGGTCATCTCCTGCCAGAAATCGAAAGCCCCGGCTTTCAGCGCTTCGAGCGCAACGGTGTTATCGCGGTAATAGTCGGTCGACAGCCTGTCGAAGTTGTAGAGGCCCTTGTTGACCGGCAGGTCCTTGCCCCAGTAGTCCTTTACACGCTCATAGCGCACCGAGCGTCCGGCCTTGACTTCGACCACCTTGTACGGCCCGCTGCCCAAAGGGATTTCCAGGTTGCCCTTGTTGAAATCACGGGTCGCCCACCAATGCTTCGGCAGAACGGGCAACTGGCCAATGATCAACGGCAATTCGCGGTTGTCGTTGTGCTTGAACTTGAACAGCACCGTCAGCGGGTCCTCCGCAACCACTTGGTCGACGTCGGCGTAGTAGCTGCGGTAGAGCGGCGAGCCATCCTTGATCAGGGTGTCGAAACTGAACACCACGTCTTCCGCCCGCACCGGATGGCCGTCGTTGAACTTCGCTTCGGGGCGCAGGTAGAAGCGCACCCAGCTGTTGTCCGGGGCTTTTTCAATCTTGCCCGCAATCAGACCGTATTCGGTGAACGGTTCGTCCAGCCCCTGACGCATAAGGGTGTCGTAGATCAGGCCGATGTCATCGGCGGGCACGCCTTTGCTGATGAACGGGTTGAGGCTGTCGAACCCGCCAAAGCCGGCACTGCGCAGAATCCCGCCCTTGGGCGCGTCCGGGTTCACGTAGTCGAAGTGTTTGAAGTCCGCCGGGTATTTCGGTGGCTCGTTGTACAGCGTGATGGCATGTTGCGGGGCCGCCTGGGATGAACAGGCCATTCCCAATAGAAGAGGGCCGAGCAGGAACAGGCCGCCGGCCCGTGTCCGGGCGCGCAGTGCGGTCATTGAGTTTTCTCCGAAGGCTTGAGCCACCACGCACGCAGGCCCAGGGTGTAGGGCGGGGTGGTGACGAAGGCGAACCGGTTGCGGTACGCCAGACGATGATTGTTGAGGTACCAATTGGGAATCATGTAGTGCTGCCAGAGCAGAACGCGGTCCAGTGCCTTGGTGGCCGCGACCTGATCTTCGCGGGTTTTCGCCGCCAATAGCTGGTTGAGCAGGTTATCCACCACCGGATTGGCGATGCCCGCGTAATTCTTGCTGCCTCTGATGCTGGCCTGGCTGGAGTGAAAATACTGCCACTGCTCCAGGCCCGGACTCAGCGTCTGGTTCAGGGTCATCAGAATCATGTCGAAGTCGAACTGGTCCAGGCGCTGTTTGTATTGGGCGCGATCCACCGTGCGCAGCCGGGCGTCGATGCCGATTCGCGTCAGGTCTTCGATGTAGGGCTGCAGGATTCGTTCGAGGTTGGGGTTGACCAGAAGTATTTCGAAACGCAACGGTTGGCCGGCATTGTTGGTCAGACCACGGTCGGTGAATTTCCAGCCTGCTTCGGCCAGCAGACCCAATGCTTTACGCAGGGTGTCGCGGGGCACGCCGCCTCCGTCGGTCTTCGACACCGTGAACGGCTGGGTAAACAGCTTGGACGGCAGTTGATCGCGGTAGGGCGACAGCGTCAGAAACTCGCGGCCAGCGGGCAGATCGCTCGCGGAAAACTCGCTGTTGGGGTAATAGCTGGTCGAGCGGCTGTAGGCATTGTTGAACAGCGTGCGGTTGGTCCACTCGAAGTTGAACATCAGGCCCAGCGCCTCACGCACCTTGATATCGGCGAAGGTGCCGCGACGGGTGTTCATGAACAGGCCTTGGGTCTGCGTCGGGATCTGATGCGGAATCTGCGCCTTGATCACGCTGCCGTTGGCCACAGCCGGGAAGTCGTAGCCCGTCGACCAGTTCTTGGCCTGATGCTCGATGTAAATGTCGAACTCGCCGGCCTTGAACGCTTCGAAAGCAACGTCGGCGTCGCGGTAGAACTCGACGTCCACGCGATTGAAGTTGTACTTGCCGCGATTGACCGCCAGGTCCTTGCCCCAGTAATCCTTCACCCGTTCGAACACCAGGCTGCGACCGGGACGCACCTGCGTGATGCGATAAGGACCACTGCCCAGCGGCGGCTCGAAGGTCGTCGCTTTGAAGTCGCGGTTCTTCCAGTAGTGCTGGGGCAGCACCGGCAATTCACCCAAGCGCAGAATCAATAATGGGTTGCCGGACCGCTTGAACACGAAACGAATGCGATGCCGGTTGAGAATGTCCACCCGCTGCACTTCCTGCAACGCCGTGCGGTACTGCGGATGGCCGTCTTTGAGCAGGGTTCGGTAGGAGAACGCCACATCATAGGCCGTGATCGGTTTGCCGTCGTGGAACCGGGCTTCCGGGCGCAGGTTGAACACCACCCAGCTGCGGTCTTCGCTGTATTCCACCGACTTGGCGATCAGCCCGTAACTGGAGGTGGGCTCGTCGCCGGAAGGATCGTACTGACCGGTGCCGACCATCAATGGCTCGTTCAGCTCGCTGACCCCGTATTGCCCGAAGTTGGGCGTCGAGATCGGGCTGCTGCCTTTGAAGGTGTAGGGGTTGAGGGTGTCGAACGTGCCGTTGGCCATGATTCGCAAGGTGCCAGCCTTCGGCGCCTCGGGATTGACCCAGTCGAAATGGGTGAAGCTGGCCGGATACTTGAGGACACCGAACTGTGCGTAACCATGGCTTTCGCTGATGGTCGCGGCGGCTGTCGTGCTCAAGACCAGGCTGGAAATCAGCAGCAATGGGCGTATCAAATGGGCATTCGATCCAGGCAGCGGTCGGTCACAGTAACAGCTTGTATGGGCTGGAAAAAGGGGAGACTTGGATGCTCACCTGTAGGAGCGCGCTTGCCCGCGAACAGGGTGTGTCTGTGACACATCTGTTGCTTGATACACCGCAATCGCGGGCAAGCGCGCTCCTACAATGGGACCGTTTTCCGAGCAGGGAACCGGTCAATGCTGCTCGGTTTTGCGCCAATCAATGCGGCAAATAAACTGTCAACGTTTGCCCCGGCTTCAGCGCCTGGCCACTGCGAGGGTTCCAGCGCTTGAGGTGCTGCATCTCGACGTTGAAACGTTTGGCTACCAGGTACATCGAGTCACCTTTCTGGATTTTGTACTGCATCGGCTTGCCGTCAGCGCTTTTGGGGCTGCTGTCAGTCTTGGCCACGGCGCGGGAGGTGCTCTTGACCGGCTTGCTGGTGTCCTGCATGACCAGGGTCTGACCCACCTTCAGGTTGTAGCCCGACAGTTTGTTCCAGTGCTGCAGGTCTTTCACTTCAACCTTGTTGATGCGGGCGATCTGGCCCAGGTTGTCGCCCTTCTTGACCTTGTAGGTGCGAGTGCGGGTGGGCATTTCGTCCACTTCCGCCACTTCCTCGAACACCGGCATCGCCGTTTTCATGCCCGGCTGCACCGGAATGGTCAACGCCTGGCCGCGTTTCAGGTGATTGCTCGACAGCTTGTTCAAGTCTTTGATCGTGGCCGTCGACACTTTGTAACGGCTGGCGATGCTGGCCAGGCTGTCACCCGGGCGCACACGGTATTGCTGCCAGTCGACCAGCTCGTCAGGCTTCATGTTCGACAGGCTGGCGGTCAGCAACTGCGACTTCGAGGTCGGCACGAGCAAATGCTGCGGGCCGTCGATGGTCAGGCGCTTCTTGAACGCAGGGTTGAGCTGCATCAATTCGTCTTCGTCGATGTTGGCCATTTGCGCGACCTTGGTCAGGTCCATGCGTTGGTTCAGCTCGACGACTTCGAAATAGGGCTTGTTGTCGATCGGGTTCAGGTTGACGCCGTAGGCTTCCGGCGACATGACCACCTGCGAGAGGGCCAGCAATTTTGGCACATAGTCGCGGGTTTCCTGCGGCAGCGGCAGGTTCCAGTAATCGGTCGGCAGGTTGAGCTTTTCGTTGCGCTCGATGGCCCGGCTGACGGTGCCTTCGCCGGCGTTGTAGGCGGCAAGGGCCAGCAGCCAGTCACCGTTGAACATATCGTGCAGCTTGGTGAGGTAATCCAGCGCTGCCGTGGTGGACGCGGTGATGTCGCGGCGGCCATCGTAGAAATTGGTCTGACGCAGGTTGAAATATCGACCGGTGGACGGGATGAACTGCCAGATCCCGGCCGCATCGCTGCGTGAAAGGGCCATCGGGTTGTAGGCGCTTTCAATCACGGGCAACAGCGCCAGCTCCAGCGGCATGTTGCGTTCTTCCAGACGCTCGACGATGTAATGCATGTACAGGCTGCCACGCTCGCCAGCCGTTTCGAGGAAGGAAGGGTTGTTGGCGAACCAGAGACGCTGTTGATCGATGCGCGGATTGAGGTCGTTACCGTCTTGCAGCTGGAAACCCTGACGCATGCGCTCCCACACATCATGGGGCGGGGCCAACGGCGCGGGTTTCCGTGCGACGAACACCGATTTCGGCTTGACGTTGGCTGGCGAGTGAGAGGCGCTCGACGCACTGGCGGCATCCAGGCTGCTGGTGGTCTGGCAGCCTGCCAATGTTGCGCTCGCGACCACCGCGATGGCCTGAGCTAACCGAGTCAATGCGTCGGAATTAAAGGTTCTGCGTATAGATGACGACATTGGCTGGGGGATAGTTCCAGTCGAAAATGTCGGGCGATTCTAGAAAGCGTCTGAACAACGGTCAACCTTTCAGAATTTTTGTGCTGATCCGGGGGCGGATTAGAACTTATCTTTCCACGCCCTCAAGGCGGCAAAAACCGCTGCGGGCGAGGTGTTATCTGTACCGGTCCGTTCGTCTGCTTTTTGTTTCACGGCAGGCTGTGAAACACGTAGAAACGGATTGGTCTTGTGTTCCAGCGCCAATGTGGACGGCAGGCTGATGCGGTTCTCTTCGCGCCATTTTGTGACTTGCTCGAAGCGGCCAGTGACATCGGGGTTGTTCGGTTCGACGGCCACGGCGAAACGCAGGTTGCTGAGGGTGTATTCGTGGGTGCAGTAAACGCGGGTGCTGTCGGGCAATTCGGCCAGCCGCGACAGGGAGTGATGCATCTGCTCCGGAGTGCCCTCGAACAGGCGGCCGCAGCCAGCCGCGAACAGCGTATCGCCGCAAAACAGCAGCGGCGATTGCGGATCGGCGTGATAAAAGGCGATATGGCCCAGGGTGTGGCCCGGAACCGCATGGACGTCGAACCCAAGGCCGAGTACGGTGATCTTATCGCGGTCGGACAAGGCGACATCCCGAGCGGGGATCTTCTCGTTGGCTGGCCCATAGACCGTGGCGCCGGTGACGTTTTTCAGCTCGGCGACACCGCCGGTATGATCGGCATGATGGTGAGTCACGAGGATGTCACTCAGCTGCCAGCCGGGATTATTGCCCAGCCACGCAAGAACCGGTGCCGCATCGCCCGGATCGACGACCGCGCAGCGCTTGCTGGCATTGTCTTGTAACAACCAGATGTAGTTGTCGGTGAAAGCGGGCAGGGCATCGATCTGTATCATGGCGCGGTTCGCTTTGTTGGGAACAAAGAAGCATCTTAGAGTCTGAACAGCGTCCAGGCGAGCCGCACTCGCTCAGGATCACTCATGGAGACCGGAAATGACCGATGAAGCGTTCGCCCAGGCCGACCCCGAATGGCTTGAGTTGATCAGCTCTGCCCGTGAATGGTTGTCCGGGCCGTTGGGCCAGTTGCTGCTGGAAGAAGAGCGCCGTGTGCTCGAAGAAGAGCTTGAGCGATTCTTCGGTGGCTACCTTGTGCATTACGGACCGTCGGCGCAAACCCCGCCTGCCGCCAAACAGGTTCAGCGCAATGTGCGCCTGGGTGCGCCATTGCCGGGGGTCGAGATCGTCTGTGAAGAACAGGCCTGGCCGTTGAGTGAGCATGCCGCGGACGTTGTCGTCATGCAGCACGGCCTGGACTTCTGCCTTTCCCCGCACGGCCTGCTGCGTGAAGCCGCGAGCAGTGTCCGGCCCGGCGGCCATCTGCTGATCGTCGGCATCAATCCCTGGAGTACGTGGGGCATTCGTCATTTCTTCGCCAACGACGCGTTGCGCCGCGCGCGCTGCATCTCGCCTTCCCGGGTGGGGGACTGGCTTAATCTGCTGGGCTTCGCGCTGGAGAAACGTCGGTTCGGGTGCTATCGTCCGCCGCTTGCCTCGCCCAAGTGGCAGACCCGGTTGTCGGGCCTCGAGCGTTTGGGCGACGGTTGGCAAAGCCCCGGTGGCGGCTTCTATTTATTAGTGGCACGCAAGCTGGTCGTCGGGCTTCGGCCTGTGCGCATGCCGCGTCGCGAGCCCATGGGCAAACTGCTCCCATTGCCGATGGCCAAGGTCAATCGGCGCAGCCCCGAGCCTTGATCTTCAGGCTGTACCCGGCCTTTCAAATTCTGGAATAAATGGTAATGAGCGATACCGTAGAACTCTTCTCCGATGGCGCCTGCAAAGGCAACCCAGGCCCCGGCGGCTGGGGCGCGTTGCTGGTCTGTAAAGGCGTTGAAAAGGAATTGTGGGGCGGTGAGGCCAACACCACCAACAACCGCATGGAGCTGCTCGGCGCCATTCGTGGACTGGAAGAGCTGAAGCGTCCCTGTGACGTCATCTTAGTGACCGACTCGCAGTACGTGATGAAAGGCATCACCGAGTGGATGGTCAACTGGAAGAAACGCGGCTGGAAGACCGCCGCCAAGGAGCCGGTGAAGAATGCCGACCTGTGGAAGCAGCTGGATGAGCAGGTCAGCCGTCACAACGTCACCTGGAAATGGGTGCGCGGGCACATTGGCCATCATGGCAACGAACGGGCCGACCAGTTGGCCAACCGTGGTGTGGATGAAGTGCGTGGGATCAAGCACGGTTAATTGTGGCAACCACAAACGCTGAGCATCCTGTGGGAGCGAATTCATTCGCGATATGGTTTTATCAGGCGACCTAGTCAAGTCGAATGTCCCGACGTCTCGCGAATGAATTCGCCCCCACACGGCGGGCGTCGCTCGCGCGTCCTGCACATCCCGAAAACACCCATGTTAGTATTCGCGCCTGAAGCTGAGGCGGTAGGCAATGACGGTACAAAACATCATCACTGAACGTAGGGTCGTTCTCGACACCGAAACCACGGGTATGCCGGTCACCGACGGCCATCGGGTGATCGAGATCGGTTGCGTGGAGTTGATCGGTCGGCGTCTGACCGGGCGTCACTTTCACGTGTACCTGCAACCGGATCGCGAGAGTGACGAGGGCGCCATCGGCGTTCACGGCATCACGGATCAGTTCCTGATTGGCAAACCCCGGTTCGCTGAAGTCGCCGATGAATTCTTCGAGTTCATCAAGGGCGCGCAACTGATCATCCACAACGCGGCGTTCGACGTTGGCTTCCTCAATAACGAATTTGCCCTGATCGGTCAGCACGACCGTTCGGACATCAGCACCTATTGCTCGGTGCTCGATACTCTGGCCATGGCGCGGGAGCGTCACCCGGGGCAGCGCAACAGCCTTGACGCCCTGTGCAAACGTTACGACGTAGACAACTCGGGCCGTGAGCTCCACGGCGCACTGCTCGACTCCGAGATTCTGGCTGACGTCTATCTGGCGATGACCGGTGGCCAGACGACCTTGTCGCTGGCGGGTAACAATGATGGCGAAGGCGGTGCTGACCGGCCGACGGAAGTTCGTCGCATCGTCAATCGCACGCCGGGGCGGGTCATCGTCGCCAGCGAGACCGAAATGGCTGAGCATGAGGCGCGCCTGGCCGTGATTGCCAAATCGGCCGGTGCGCCGGCATTGTGGACTCAACTGCTGGAAGCTCAGGCTCAAGCTTAAGGGCTGCAACGCGTTGGCGGCAGGCATCCTGGATGACCTGCCGCACACAGGTGTGATCCTTTCATCAATGGAGCAGGAGGCCCATGGTGACGATGGCGAACCCGACGTTGAGCATTCGTGTCGCAGACGAATGCTTCGAAGACTACATCCTCAACTGCGAATTCACGTTCATGGTCACCGGCTACGCCCAGGTGCAGATCGGCACACCGGTCGCGCTATGGTCCATCGACCCGGTCGAACCTTACCTGAAGAATTACGGCATCGACTCGGAAGAGTTCTGCCACTACCGGGACGCGGCGGACGGCACCGTGCTGGTGGCGTGGCTTGACGAAAATCCGGTGGGGCACATCGTCATCAGCAAGCACTGGAACGGCTTTGCCCACATTGACGAGCTCGCCGTGGACATGACCGCCCGGCGCAACGGTGTTGCACGCAAACTGCTGGACGTCGCGCAGTTCTGGAGTCAGAAACACCACCTGCCAGGCATCATGCTGGAAACCCAGAACAACAACCTGGCGGCGTGCAGACTGTACGAAAGCTACGGATTTGTGGTCGGAGGTGTGGACCATCTGCGTTACCGCGCGATCGATCCGTCGACCCGCGAAGCCGCCATCTTCTGGTATCTGGTGTATTAGCCGCGAGCCGCAAGCCGCAAGCTTTAAGCCGAAAGCGGTCGGTGGCGAGATTGCGGACAGCCGTTAACTTGCCGCTTGAAGCTTGAAGCTTAAAGCTTGTACCTGCCTTCAAACCACCCTGGTCAGTTTGATTCCTGACTGGAGCAACTCGAATTCGTCGCCGCCCAGATGAGTCACGCGGTCGCCAATGGCCAGGCGATAGGTAGACACGGGCTCCTTGCCGTCAGCCTCGTTCGGCTGTGATTCGCGGAATTCATGCACCGGGTAAATGCGGCCTTCCGCATCTCTGGCATGAAATTGCCCAACTAGAACTGAAGCCATTTGCTTTGTAACCTCTGGAAATAACTGCTCGTTTTCGCCCGCATCGTAACACTGCGCGCCAAGGGTCCGTGTCCGCTTGTAAGGTAATTCTGTAGGTTATGTGCGTACCTTCCTCACTCAAGCCTCTCAGACCGCCGTTTTCAGGGGGAGTTTTCCAGGAGGGAAAAAATAGTCTCGACCAACGGTATTGCCGGGCTACGCGACAGGACCGTCATTTATCATTTTTTTCGATCGGAAATAACGAAAAAACAGCGCGGTAAACATCGCTTCTTTCATCTATAACTGTCCATTCCTCCATTAGAAGAAGGTCAGCTTCATGAGCCAGGTTCATTCGATTGCGGTGATTGTCGGCAGTCTGAGAAAAGACTCAATCAACCGCAAGGTTGCCCGCGCACTGGCGGAGTTGGCGCCCTCCAGCCTGAAACTGAGCATCGTCGAGATCGGCGATCTGCCGCTCTACAACGAAGACATCGATCTGGATTCACCGCCTGCGGCTTACACCGCGTTCCGTCAGGCGCTACAAGGCGCGGACGGCTTTCTGTTCGTCACGCCGGAATACAACCGGTCGGTGCCGGGCGTTCTGAAAAACGCCATTGACGTGGGTTCACGTCCCTATGGCAAGAGCGCCTGGGGCAAGGCCAAGCCTGCGGCGGTCGTGAGCGTGTCTCCAGGTGCCATCGGCGGCTTCGGTGCCAACCAGCACTTGCGTCAGAGTTTCGTGTTCCTCGACGTGCTGTGCATGCAACAGCCTGAGGCGTATCTGGGCAACGCGGGCAGTTTCTTCGATGAGCAGGGCAAGCTCAACGAGAAAACCCGGCCGTTCCTGCAGAGCATCATTGATGCCTTCGCTGCGCACGTGGCCCGGACGGTGACGCCCTGATCGCAGCGTATCAATCACGGTGAATCTTTTTGGGCGTGAGCCTGGTCAGGGATTGACTGCACGCCCGGCAATACCTCGCCGCTAGTCCGGCGGCCCATGGCCGTCAGTCAACCTTAAATGCTCCCTGTGCAGGACAGCGTTATGTAACGCAGTCCGCGCGGGGTTCGGACATACGCTCCTTTGCCATTCTTGCCCCTGCCAGCTGCTGTTGGCAGGGGCGTTATTGTGCAAAAGGAACCCTCATGTCCTCGACATCTTCTCCCTATTTCCACGCAGTTTCACTCAAGCAGCGTTTCATCGACGCGCTTGGATCAGCGGTGCTTGAGCAGCGGCTTTCGGCCGAAGAGCAGCAGTGGCTGCAGCGCGTGACTCGCCACAGTGAAAACGAGGCTGCAGACCCTGTGCGAGTCGACCGTCTGACGCTTGATTCGAGCAGGGTGACGCCATTCGAACTGGCGGCGGCTTTGCTGGTGAGCCATGCAGATGGCAGCCAGCAGCAGGTCTACCTGTACACGCTGGCCCACGGTATCGAACGCTTCGAACATCGCATCGACCTGTTGGCCACGCTGCAGCGTTATTTCGCCGATGCGAATGCGACCGCCAATTTCGAGTACGAAAAAGTCGATGACGATCCGTTTCAGGTGCAGATGCTGCAAATCGTCGATTATCAGGCCGACCGCGTTGGAAGACTGACTGAGGCGCTGGCGCAAACCCCCTCACTTTTCACGGCACTGGTCAGTTCACTCAAACGCCAGCTTTCCGACACCCTGCCTCAGATGAGCGTCGATGCCGAGAAACAGCTCCTTCAGGTCGTGGAACGGGGCTCGGCGAGCAACCCGGACATCGTGCTGATGACGCAAACGCTGGCGCAGGCGGCTTACGAAGATGGCAGCGGCAGGGCGTTGCTGCCCGGCGTGGAGCGACGTTTTCTCGCGCCTGACGGGCAACTGCTCGGTGCGGAAGATGCGCAGTCGATGGCTCAGGCGTTGAGCACTGCGGTGCGGCAGGTTGCCGATCACTATGGCGTCCTGCTCAAGGCGTTCTGGGAGGAAAGGCTGATGCATCAGCGAACGCGCCGGGATCTGGCGATTGAATGCTTTGGCGCCAGTGTGCGCGATACGTTGTATCGCCAACTCCACCAGAACGATCTTTCGGAGCAGGCTTGCCAAGCGCTGCAGGCTTTATTGCAGTCGGCCCATGGAGCGTTAGCCGCCGACGGTGATGCACGTCTGGAGCGATTGTCGATCGTCGGGAATGACGGCAGGTCGTATTTGCTGTCGGGAACGTTCGTGGTTCGGCTCGGCGCTGAGCCCGATTCGCCCTTGCTGTGGTTTTCGCCTCAGCACCGATTATTGTCGTTCGACAGTCTGGCAGCGCTGCAGACCTTCGCCGCAACCCCGGAAGGGTGTGAGTGGTTGCGTCGGGCGCTGGCCCTTGAAGATCAGCACATCGTGCTTGAGCCCGACACGTGGCAGCTCGGTCTGCACGCCATCGATACGGCGCTGTTCGCGGAGCGGGTCGACTCCATCATTGCCGTGCAAGCGCGAAATCTGGTGTATGGGTTGAGTGTGGTCATCAACTCCGAGAGCTTCTCGGCGATGATCGATGACGCCCTCGACGTTCGTCTGCTGCTGGACCCTCGGCAATTGCAATTCAGCGCGCGACGCTGGCGAGTGGATGCCCTGATCGATTTTGCTTCGGTCTGGGAGAGCAGCGTGTCGGATGACCTGGTCCAGGTTCAGGCACCCAGGTCCCGCAGCGAGCCTGCTCCGTCGTGGGTTGAGCAAACTCAGTTGTTTGAAGACAGGGCCAACCAGCTGCGATACGTGGGGGACGGTCTTCGTCACTACTGCGCGGATGTGCTGCAGCAATATTTGTGTGTCATGAACACGACTGACGTGGACGCTGGACTTATTCGGGTCATTTGGCAGGCACCGGCTTCAGCGGGGGTTCTGGACTCCCCGGTCAATATCGAAGGCGAGGCGGCACCTGTCAGTGTGCTTCCGACACGTGTGTCCAGAGACCTGGTGTCGCTCCTCATCGAGCGAGTCAGTGGTCATTGGAGCGGCCCGGTGGTGGCCGATGCGCACATCGTGCAACGTCTGTCATCCGAGTCGGACGAGACGACGCTCAATGACCTCAATGTTGCTTTGATCAACCACGTACTGGACTGCGCGGCCATTGATTTCATCGAACTGTACCCGCGTTTCGTCAAGCGGTGCCGGGAAGAGGTATGGCGTAACGGGGATGAGAAGTGGAGGCCCGAAACGGTCGCGCTCTATTTGCGTGAAGACATCTTGCGCCTGGATCTGACGGTCAAACGGCGCACCAACGACTTCAAGAGCGATGAGTTGAACATGGCCCAGCAACTGCTGGATCGACCGGTACGCAGTTTGAGAACCGGTCTCCCCGGACCGGTCACTGAAGCGTTTCTGGTGTCGGTGCTGTACGGCAACAATCGCGCGGCCCCGTTGAGCGACATGCTGGCGGTGTGGCAACCGCAGGCCGAAAACGGTGGGGGGATGCTCTGGTACGGGGTGAAAGGCTGGTGCAGCTTTTCGTCGATCAAGCAGATGCAGGATCATCTGCGCAGCCGATTCTACGGCATACACCGTGAGCAAATGCTGGCGCTGACTGGCGCGCATGACCGGGTGCTGCTGCAAAAACACCTTGAGAAAACCGCTGACGGCGCGGTGACGATCCGGCTCGACCGGGTCGACGGTCATGCGCTCAAGGCACTTCAGCCCCGCGCGCTTGATCGCCAGCAGCAAACGCTCAAGCAGGTCACTGCCAGGGCCCTTCGCAGCGGTCTGGAGGCTGATCTGTTTGCCCGCATGATCGAAGAGGCTAACTGCGATACCTATCTGAGCCGCGCGCTGGACACCCTGTCATTGCGAATCGACAGTGCGTTGATGCAAGCGCTGCTGCCGGACTGGCTGTTGGAGGCGTCTCCCGCGGACCAGATGTTGTACGCCGACAGGCTCCACCGGTTCGATCAGCAAATCAGCGATCAGCCGGATTTTCTGTTCGACATTCCCTCGTTGCAAAGCTATTCCCGTGGACGACTGCTCGAGCAATTGAGCAAGGACTTCAAGGATCAGGACTGGGACCCGGACCACATTCTGGTGACGCTGCGCCACTATGTACCGGGATTGCCAGAGGCGGGGCAGACACCCTCGGGCGTTTCGGCCTCGACCATCGTCAACACCGAGTCGTTGACCGAGTACGCACTGAACCGTTTCGTCACCATTCAGGACGCCGCGCTCAGCGTCAGCTCGACAGACCAGCCAAAGGCGGCCGAGTTACTGACGCCGGATTACTTGCGCGGGTTGATCGACACGCTCGACGTGGGCGGTGGCTACATGACGCTGCTGGAAAATGCGCTGAGCCCGAAAAGCCCCGACTACGCGCTGCGTCACCAGTACTTTTTCGATCAACTCCCGCCAATGATGGCGATACGGGCGTTGGAGGAAAAGCTTCAGGGCAACCTCAGCGATCAAGCCTACCACTACATTCTGGCCGTGATCCTGATGCCGGACGGGATTGCGAGGGAGCCGGTAGACGGAACGCCTGTCATCATCAGTCCATTGCAGCTGGTGGCTGACCCGGGCATGACGCCTGACGGCGTGCCAGGCGTCTACCTGATCTGTGCACGTGGGGCAGCCAGCGGACCGGTGATCCTTCACACCGTTTACAACTCGGACTTCAGTATCAAGGAGTACGCCAGTCTGGACGCGCTACTCGACGACATCCGCAGTGATGAGGCGCTGCAGAAGCTGTTGCTCGCGCGCCTTGATCTGGTCACTCGCCGACGCTACGACCAGGGCGGTTTTATTGAGCCTCACCTGCCTTTCAATGTGGACGGGATGGGGGAAGTGCCCTTTGAAGCACCTGGCCCGGTGACGTTGGCGCTGGCTGAGCAAAAGGGCAACGCGCTGGAATTCATGTTTGGCAATTCACTGCGGGTGCTGCTGGACATCGGACGGGCGAACACCGTAACGAACGCCGAGGCCAACGAAGCGTCAATCCGGTTTCTGCTGACCTTGGGTATTGAGCAGATCATGAGCTTGCTGCCGGGTAAGCTCGGGGCCTTGGTCGGTCTCTGGCAGAGCGAAACCCTGCTGCGCGCTTCGGCCGCCTCAGCCAAAGGCAAGCGCTGGGGCGAGGCGCTTTCCGAGTTTTCTGCGGCCTTGGGGGTCATGGCCACCGCCCGGGAGCAGGCCAATGACGATCTGGTCGGCGGGGAGGAACCGACCCAGGAGGTGATTGCTTCGCTGGAAGATGAGACCACCACGTTCTCCTGGTCCGACCCGCGATTGACCCCGGAACAGTGGGTGCGATTGGGCGCACTGGAAGTCAAGGATGTGGCACTGAACGAACTTCAGCACGATGAGCTGTTGAGCCTGTACATGGGTGCCGGCGGCACGCGCTTTTATGCGTCGGTGAGGGGGCGGGTCTATCAGGTCGCGCGAACAAGTGACGACACCCGTTGGATGATCATTGGTGCCGATGGGGCGCCAGGTCCCATGCTTGAACTCGATGCCAATCAGCGCTGGCAGTTCGATTTGAAAATGGGCCTGAAAGGCGGAGGGCTGATCACGCGAATGCGCTCGGCACTCATAGACTTTGATGTGGACGAGATCATGGTGGTCAAGGCAACCGGTATGACGGAAATCCGCGCACGTTACCGGGATAAGGCCCTGCAGATAGCCGAAGCGCAGTTGTACAGCAAACGGTACCTGGAGAACTGTCTGGATAACCTTCATATCCACCAGCGAGGCAAACCGCTGGACCCTCGGGTCAACAAGATTCTGGCGGATTTCTATGGGGTCGTAACCCCTGACCAGCGCTTGCTGGACGAAACCGAGCGCATGATCAAGATGCTCTATGACGGTCTGATGGACGCGTCCATGTCGACGCATTCTTCGTCCCGGTACGTCATCGGCAACAATCGATCCGCTTCGGACACGACAGCCGGATTCGTGTTCAAGCGTGACCCTAAGAAGCGCATGTTTCTTACCGAACGTTTTTTCAACGTCTTGCCTTTTTCGCTGAGTGCGCGGGCGCAGGTCGAGGGCTTCGAAATGGTGCCGCATTTTCAGTCGGCGACGCTGATTCACGAGTTTTCCCATCTGGTCGCGGACACCCATGACATTGCGTACCTGGAAACCTCGGCGCCTTACCCGGACCTTTTGCTGGAAGACAACGCAAATAACGTGCGGCTCAAGGCGGACCTGGCACTGTTGCAAACCCAAGGTATGTCGCATCTGACGCAGAAGGCGATTCTGTTCCTGGTTGAGAAAGACGGCCAGTGGCGAGATATCAGTCGGGACGATGGCAGCGGCTTCGATGCGATATTGCGAATCACCGGCACTCGAAACCTGGACGCCGCGCGGGAGGTGTTTTTGACCGACGCGGTCAAGCGCAGTCAGCTGTTGCTGAGCAATGCCGACTCGGTGACTTTGCTGGTGTTGCTGCTCGGTCGTCATAACTTCGTGGTGCCGACCCCGTGAAGCCGTCGGCACCATGCGAAGGTATTACAGCGAGTAGTGCCGCAGCTCGCGGGCGATCAGCAAGCGCTGGATTTCACTGGAGCCCTCGTAGATCTGCGTAATGCGCGCGTCCCGGTAGTATTTTTCCACCGGGTAGTCTTCGAGGTAGCCGTAGCCGCCGTGGATCTGTACCGCTTTGGAGCAGACCCACTCGGCCATTTCCGATGCAAACAGCTTGGCCTGTGAGGCCTCCGACAGACACGGCTTGCCCGCCGTACGCAGGCGTGCGGCGTGCAGGACCAGCAGGCGAGAAGCACTGATGCGGGTGTGCATGTCGGCCAGCAGATTGGAAACGCTCTGATGCTCGATGATCGGTTTGTCGAACTGCACCCGCTCACGCGCGTACACCAGGGCTGCCTCGAAGGCGGCGCGCGCGATGCCTAAGGCTTGTGCGGCGATGCCGATGCGGCCGCCTTCCAGGTTGGAGAGGGCAATCGACAGGCCTTTGCCACGCTCGCCCAGCAGGCTGGACGCCGGAATGCGACAGTCGCTCAAGGTCACCGCGCAGGTGTCCGAAGCGCGAATGCCCATCTTGTGTTCCATGCGGTCGACGCGATAACCCGGGTTATCCGTCGGCACCAGAAAAGCCGAAATACCCTTCTTGCCCATTTCCGGATCGGTCACCGCGAAGACGATGGCCAAGTGAGCGCGCTTGCCGTTGCTGACGAACTGCTTGGCGCCATTGAGCACCCATTCACCGTCCTTGAGCTCGGCGCGGGTGCGAAGGTTATGGGCTTCGGAACCGGCCTGCGGTTCGGTCAGGCAGAAACAGCCGATGGCTTTGCCGCTGGCGAGTTTTTCCAGCCATTGCTGCTTTTGTTCGTCGCTGCCGTAATTGAGCACCGGCCCGCAGCCCACCGAGCTGTGCACGCTCATCAGCGTGCCGGTCGCCGCATCACCGGCAGAGATCTCTTCCACCGCCAGGGCGTAGGCCACGTAGTCGATGTAGGTGCCGCCCCATTGCTCCGGGACGACCATCCCCAGCAGTCCCAGTTCGCCGAGCTTGTCGACCAGGCTGTCATCGATCCAGCCGGCCACTTCCCACGCGTGGGCATGGGGCGCGATTTCGTTGCGCGCGAATTCACGCGCCATGTCGCGGATCATGATCTGTTCTTCGGTCAGTTCAAGGTCTTGCATAGGTCACGCCTCATGACTGCTGAAGAAGCTCGCCACGTGTTCGGCATCCAGGGCCTGCACCGTGGGCGGGTTCCATTGCGGCTTCTTGTCTTTGTCTACGATCAGGGCGCGGACGCCTTCGATCAGGTCGCCCCGTTCGAACCACTGCCGGTCAAGGTGCAACTCCATTTCGAAGCAGCTTTCCAGCGGCAGGTGCCGACCCCGGCGCAGCATGTCCAGTGTCACGGCCATCGCCAGGGGTGAACGGGTTTTCATCAGGTTGGCCGTGTCGACCGCCCAGCTGTGGGTGTCGATGACGGTCACTTCCAACAGTTGCTCGATGATGCTCGGGATGTCCGGCAGGGCAAAGAAATGATCGATGGCCGGGCGCAGTTTTTCCAGCGGCGGATCCGGCAGTCGCTGCACGGCGATTCTCGCCAGCACGCCTTGCAGGTCCTTGAGCGGGGTCAGGGTCCACTTCAGGTTGTCGAGCTGGCGGTCCAGATCATTCACCCGTGCGCTTTGCAGGTACCAGTCAGCCAGGCCGCAGTACAGCGCATCGGCGGCCTGGATCTGCACGCCGGTGACGCCCAGGTAGATGCCCAGCTCTCCGGGCACGCGCGGCAGAAAATAACTGCCGCCGACATCCGGGAAGTAACCGATCGCCACTTCCGGCATCGCCAGCCGGCTACGCTCGGTGACCACGCGCAGGTCCACGCCTTGCGCGAGGCCCATCCCTCCACCCAGGACGAAGCCATCCATCAGCGCCATGACAGGTTTACGGTAGTGATGGAGGGTAAGGTCCAGTGCGTACTCTTCGGCGAAGAATGCCTGGTGTTGGGTCTCGCCGTTCTTAAAGCTGTCGTAGAGTGCGCGGATGTCGCCGCCCGCGCAGAAGGCCTTGTCGCCGGCCCCGCGCAACACCACCGCATACACCCTGTCGTCGGTGGCCCATTCGTCCAGCTGGCGCTGCAGCTGGCGGACCATGTCCAGATCGATGGCATTCAGCCCTTGCGGGCGATTGAGGGTGATGTGACCAATGTGATTGCGTACGTCGGACAGAACGGTGTCGCAGGCCGGTTCCTGACCCGAAGACTTGGCCGATACTACCTGTGCCGTCATTGCTGACTCCCTGTGGCTTTTTATTCTTGCTCGTTCAGGCGGCCATTCGAGCCGCATTCCATGAGTTTCAGCAGGGATGCTAACAGCGCAATTTTGCAAATGACAATGAAGAATCGTGCAGGGTGGGTGTGCAAGTTTGCATGGGGGAACGGTTGTTCACCGGATTATCCCGGCCCGGCGCCCCACCACAAAGGCGTTGCTTGTCGATGCTCAGCGCAGGACGTTGGTCGCCAGAATCGTGGAGAAACTTTCCAGCGCGGCAGTGTGGCGCTGGGCTTTGGCCAGCAGCACGGCGCCTTGCACGGAGGCGATGATGAACAAGGCGACTTGTCGGCTGTTGAAGTCTCTGGGCAGGGCGCCTGCCTGGATGGCCTCGTCCAGACAAACGCAGATGATGTCGGTGAGCCAGTCATAGATTTCCACCAGACGGGCGCGGATCGGCTCACTGTGTTCGGTGCTTTCAGCGGTGAAATTGCCGAACAGACAGCCTTTGTGCATGGCGCACTCAAGGGCGCCTTTGTGGAAGTCGACGTAGGCCTGCACGCGCGCGATGGGCGACAGCGACGTATTGCGTAATGTCTGTGCGACCATCTGTCGGGTGCCGTCGAAATAGAGGTCGATGATCTCCAGGCCGAAGGCTTCCTTGGACACGAAGTGATTGGTGAACGACCCCTGCGGCACCCCGGCCGCCTGCACGATGTCGCGCACACTGGCGCCCGCGAAGCCGCGCTCGTGAACAACCTTCAATCCTTCGGTGAGTATTTTTTCACGGTGCGATGGTTTAGCCATGGAGGGTCAAGCTGCCTGTACATGTCCGGTCGGTTGTGAAGCGGGTGGGCGTTATCAGGTCGGCGCCGCTGGCGCCGCTGGCGTCGATAAGCGCCCTGAGCACCGGTTGCGGTGCGCCGGCTGGCACACCGCAATGGCTTCACGCTTGCAGGCTGAACAATGCCATCTCTGGTGCATCGCTGATCCAGACCTGACTGACCGACCACCCGGCACGTCCCGCCAGTTCGGTAAAGGACGCCACGGTGAACTTGTGCGAATTTTCCGTGTGCAGCCGTTCACCGGCAGCAAAGTGAAAACTGTGGCCCGCCACTTTCACCACCTGTTCGACCTGACTCACCAGATGCATTTCCATGCGCTCCCTTTCGGCATTCCAGACCGCCAGATGATCGAATGCCTCGACGTTGAAGTTGGCATTCAGCTCGCGGTTGATGCGCGTCAGCAGGTTCTTGTTGAAGCGTGCGGTCACGCCCTCGGCATCGTCATAGGCCGCCACCAGCGTATCGGCGTCTTTGACCATGTCCACGCCCACGATGAAATGAGCGTTCTTGCCCAGCACCTCGTGTGCCGCATGAAGGAAGTCCACCGCCTCTTCGTGGGTGAAGTTACCGATGGTCGAACCCGGAAAGAAACCGACGCGGGTGTGGCCATCAGCTTCTTTGGGCAAGGTCAGCACACGGGTGAAGTCGTCGACCTGCGGTGCAACCACCAGCGCCGGGTACTTCTTGCGCAATGACTGCGCCGCCTTGTTCAACGCGGTGGCGCTGATGTCGATCGGGACGTAGACGGCAATGTGCGGCGCGGCGTCCAGCACCAGCCGGGTTTTCTCGCTGGCACCGCTGCCGAATTCCACCAGCGCGGCGCCATCGGGGATCGACGCTGCGATCTGCTCTGCAATGCCTTTCAGCAAGCCGGTTTCGGCGCGTGTGGGGTAATACTCGGCGGTTTCGCAGATGGCCTCGAACAGGTCCGACCCTGCTGCATCGTAGAAATATTTTGGCGAAAGCGTTTTGGCCGGTGCCGATAAGCCTGTCACGACATCGCGGGCGAACTCGCTGTCGTTGGGATTGACCACACCCGGTTGGCGACTGTCACGGGCCAGGCGCACCCCGGCGACCATCCAGCGTTTTTCGGTCTGGAAGAAATTGCGATAGGTCAGCCGACAGTGATCGGGCGAGGTCACGCTGGCGCCACCGCGCAGCACCATCTGGTTAACCATGAATTTGCCGTTGTACTCACCCACGGCACCGGCCGAGGGCTTGAAGCCGGGATAAGCGCTGTAGGCACTCTGCGTCCATTGCCAGGCCACATCATCGACCTGTTCCAGCAAACCTGCCCGGGCGGCGGCTTCCCATTCGGCCTCTGTCGGCAGGCGCGCGTCGGCCCACGTGGCGAACGCGGCGGCTTCGTAATAACTGATGTGCGTCACGGGACCGGCCGGGTCGATGGGCTCCAGTCCGCGGAGGCTCATGCGTTTCCAGCCGTTCTCGTCGTGTTGCCAATACAGCGGCGCGTTCCAGCCGTTTTCCTGAACCATCGTCCAGCCTTCGGACAACCACAGTGCGGCGGTGTGATACCCACCGTCGGCGATGAAGCTCAGCCATTCGCCGTTAGTGACCAGCCGATCGCTGATTTCGAAAGATTGCAGGTACGTGGTATGGCGCGGGCCTTCATGATCGAACGCAAAGCCGTTACCGTCGTGGCCGATTTGGGTCAAACCGGCACTCAGCGGTTTGAACTGGCCACGACGTCCGCCAGCATCTTTGGGCCAGTTAATGTCATAGGCCGGCTTGAGCGACGACAGGCTGAACAGGTGCAGGATGTCCATCAGCAGCAGTTCCTGATGCTGCTCCTCGTGGGCCAGGCCCAGTTCGACCAGGCTCTTGACCTCATCGGACAAGGTGCTCATCAGCAGCGCGGACATGTGTTCATCGACGTATTTGCGATAGGCCATGACCTGGTCGACACCGGGGCGAGTCATCAAACCCCGTTGCGGGCGAGGATGACGGGGGCCGACGGCTTCGTAATAGGAGTTGAAGAGGTAACCGAAGGTCGGGTCGAACGGCGTGTAGTCCGGGACGTTGGGCGCCAGCAGGAAGGTTTCGAAAAACCAGGTGATGTGCGCCATGTGCCACTTCGCGGGGCTGGCGTCGGGCATCGACTGAACCACCATGTCCTCGGCACTGAGCGGGGCAACTAATTGTTCAGTGCGACGACGAACGCCTTGATAGCGCTTGCACAAAGGATACGTGGCGGGTGTGTCGCGAAGCTGGCGTGAATGGCGCGTCATCGGGTGTTCTCCGGATCTTGCCGGCGCCCGGGTGGCTGAGTCGGTGCAGCCAGGCGGTACGGCGTTCCTGCGTTCTTCTCATGAGAGGGCCGCAACGGAGTTCGTTGCGGCCCGTGCGTCGTGTGGCAAAAACGATGGAGCGATGCAGCGGGACTTCGGCCGACGTGGACTCACTGAACGTCGAAGGTCACCTTGTCCGGGTAAAACGCGACATGGCCTTCGATTTCCTTCACCGAGGGATACGGCTCCTCGTAAGTCCAGACGGCATTTTCAGCGGCTTGGCCGTTGGCTTTCAGGCTGAAGTAGCTGGCATCACCCTTATAGGGGCAATGGGTTCGATGTTCGGTTCTTTCGTAATGTTCAATCGAAATATCCGAGCGGGGCACATAAATGACTGGCGGATAGCTGGCTTCCTTCAGTTGAAGCGCCTTGTCGCTTTGCGCGACCTGAACACCCTTGAACTGAACCGTGACACGGCCCTTGAGTGGGGAAATGGTGATGGGGTGATCGGGACCTGGAATTTTCATGGCGATAATCCTGTGGTGAATTCTGTTAAGCAGAAGAAACCGACCCGCTACCCGTCGGGCAGCTGGCACCGATAAGGAAAAGCAGTGTAGTTGGAAGGAATATGGATGACCGTATTTTTTTGCTGTCTCCCTGTGAATTGCCATCGAAGGCTTGAACCTGAGGCGTCGCTGGCAGTCAGCAAGTAATCGCACCAATATGCTAGGCGGCGGTGCATTACCGTTTAACAGTACCGTTTCAGCTCATGACTCAGTGGGGACATGCATGAATGATCTATCCAGTTTGCTTGCGGCGCTTGATCGAGCGCAGGCCGGGCGACAGGAAACAGTGATCGCCACGGTGGTCAAGGTCGAGGGCTCGGCCTATCGGCGACCCGGTGCGCGGATGGTCATTGCGCAGCTGGGCGAAGCCACGGGCACCGTCAGTGGCGGGTGCCTGGAAAGTGACGTGAGCAAAAAGGCCTGGTGGTTGACGGCCAGCGGCAAACCGTCGATTCGCACCTACAGCACGGGCGAGGACGACGATGAGCTGGAAGAAGCCGAGCTGAGTTTTGGCCTGGGCTGCAACGGCACGGTGCACATCCTTTTCGAGCGTGTACTGCCAGAGGCCGAAAACCTGGTGGTTGACGTATTGCGCGAGGTCAAGGCCAGCGGTCACGGCGCGGCGCTGGCGACAGTCATTGGTTCGCACAATGAACGGCAGGTCGCTGTGGGTGAACGTGTCGCATTGTCTCCGTCGAGCGGGTTACGCACGCAGGTGCATGAACGCTGGCTGGCGCAGGCGATCGCTGAAGATTTGCGCGCGGTCCTTGATGCCCGTCGCTCTGCCACTCGCACGTACGAAGGGGCGGGCGGGGAAATCGAAGTGCTGCTGGAATACATTCCGGCGCCACGCCGGCTGGTGGTTTTCGGGGCCGGCCATGATGCTTCTCCGCTGGTGAGCATGGCGCGCTTGCAGGGCTGGCACATCACGGTGATCGATGCGCGCCCGCATTTCGCCCGTGCTCAGCGCTTTCCCGAAGCGGACCGGGTGTTGGCGGCGCCGCTAGAACCCTTGCCCGATGTCGCCGCGATGGTGGCGGATGCTGCTGTTGTGGTGATGACCCACAGCCTCACGCAGGATCGTCACTGGCTCGGGCAGGTGTTGAACTGCGCACCGCGCTACATCGGGCAACTGGGGCCGCGCAGCCGTACCGAGCGTTTGCTTGATGAGATGCCTGCTCAGCAGCGCGAAGGCCAGGCGTTTTCCGTCCTGCATTTCCCGGTCGGCCTGGACCTGGGAGGCGATACGCCGGACAGCGTGGCGTTGTCGATCCTGTCGGAGATCAACGCCGTGTTCAACGGCCGCGCCGGTGCCATGCTCAAGCACCGCGAGGCGAGCATTCATGCGGTGGACGTGAAGCTTGAGCAGGAGCCGGGGTTGCGGATGATCGGGTGAGCTGGGCTGCAGCCCCCTCGCACGTCACCCGCCGATCTGTCTGAGCGGTGCTGAGCGATAAAGAATGTGTGGGAGAGAGTTTGCTCACGGACGTTGAGTTTGCATCGTCAAGACAGGCGGATGTACCCGCCTCTTCGTCAGCAAGCTGACTCCCACAGGTCCTGCACCGACACTGGACGTGCTCATCGCTGACCGTCGGGCCTTCACTGTTGTGAGACTCTCCAGCCGCTGCATATCCGTTGGCAACTTCTAAACTTCCTTTAACGAATCCTCATTCACTCGACAAATAATGCCGAATCGTTATCACGCACGAGCGGCCTGTGAGTAATATCGTTCTGATCACGGTCTCAGGACAGCATCCATCAGGTCTGCTCGATGAACGACAAGTACACGCCTCATAATTGGGCTCCCCATGAGCGGCCGACCATTCCGGGTTCGCCCTCCACGCCGCTGCACTCGACGCCCAAACGGCTGGCGTACGCGATGGTTGGTGTGATCGTCGCGCTGACTGGCGGGTTGGGTAACGCGCTGGTGGTTGCTAACCTGCAATATCTGCAGGGCGCGCTGGGGGCCACGCAGGCGGAGATCGCCTGGCTGCCGGCGGCGTACGTCATGACCAACGTCTCCATCAACCTGTTGTTGGTGAAGTTTCGCCAGCAATTCGGATTGCGTGCATTCACTGAAGGTTTTCTGGTGCTGTACGCGCTGGTGACCTTTGCGCATCTGTTCGTCAACGACATCAACTCGGCCATCGCGGTGCGCGCCGCCCATGGCATGGTCGGCGCGGCGCTCAGTTCGTTGGGGCTGTATTACATGATCCAGGCCTTCCCGCAGAAGTGGCGAATGAAGGCGCTGGTGCTGGGGCTGGGAACTGCACAGTTGGCGACGCCACTGGCACGGCTTGTCTCCGAAGACCTGCTGCAGATTGCCGAGTGGCGGGGGCTGTATCTGTTCGAATTGGGCATGTGCCTGTTGTCACTGGGCTGTGTACTGATCCTGAAACTGCCCCCGGGCGACCGCTTCAAGGCGTTCGAAAAACTCGACTTCCTGACCTTTGCATTGTTGGCCTCAGGCTTTGCCGCCCTGTGCGCAGCCTTGTCGCTGGGCCGTATCGAATGGTGGCTGGAGGAACCCTGGATCGGCGTTGCACTGGCGTTTTCCATCGCGACGATCTGTGCAGGGCTGGCAATCGAACACAACCGCACGCGACCTTTGTTGATCACCCGCTGGCTGGGCAGTGGGCGGATGCTGAGGTTTGCCTTGAGTGTGCTGTTGACCCGCATTGTTCTGTCCGAGCAGGCGACGGGTGCCGTGGGCTTTTTGCAGGGACTGAACCAGGGCACGGAGCAGCTGCACACGCTGTATTTCTTCATGCTGCTGGGCAGCGTCGCGGGGCTGTTGGTCAGCGCCATGACCATCGACCCACAGCATCTGTTCAAGCCGCTGATCATTTCGCTGGCATTGATGGCCATCGGTTCCGGCATGGACAGCTTCTCCACCAGCCTGACCCGGGGACCGCAAATGTACTTCAGCCAGTTTTTGCTGGCGTTTGGCGGTACGTTTTTTCTGGGGCCGACGCTGGTGCTGGGCATCAGCGGCGTGATCAGCAACCCGCGAAACATGGTGAGCTTCTCGGTGATGTTCGGGATCACCCAGAACGTCGGCAGCCTGATCGGATCGGCCTTGCTGGGGACGTTTCAGGTCTGGCGCGAGAAGTTTCACTCGGCCCATCTCGTCGAGAACGTGACCCTGCTCAACCCTCAGGTCCAGTCACGATTGCAGAGCTCGAGCGGGTCTCTGCTCTCGGCGATTGCCGACCCGTCTTCCCGTAACAGCCAGGGCATACGCACCTTGGCGACGGCTGCGACCCGTGAGGCCAATACGCTGGCCTACAACGACGTATTTATGCTGATTGCAGTGATCGCGGTCTTGACGATGATCTGGATCACCAGCCGTGCGACCTGGCTGTGGATCACCACAGAACCGGTGGCGCCGTTCACCCCGTCGGCCCCTGCACCTTCCTCCGTTCCCTCTTCTGGCGCGCACTCTTCATGACAGAACCTGGCAAACCTTCTGACAAACCTTCAGGGGACGCATCCGTGAACCCCGCACCACAATCGGCGCCCACCGCAGCTCCGGCGCCAGCGCCAGCGGTGATGCCCGCCACCACACAACCGCGCTCGGCACGCATTCGTCTGGTGTCATCGATCCTGTTTGGCGGCGTCGCGCTGGCGGGCGTGTTGATCGTGCTGTATGCCTGGCAGCTGCCGCCGTTCAGCAGCCCCATCGAGAGCACGGAAAATGCTCAGGTGAGAGGGCAGACCACGATCATTTCGCCGCAACTGAGCGGCTACGTCTATGAAGTGCCCGTGCAGGATTTTCAGTGGGTGAAGGAGGGTGACCTGCTGGTGCGCATCGATGACCGGATTTATCAACAGCATCTGGATCAAGGGCTGGCGCAACTGGGGATTCAAAAGGCTGCGCTGGAGAACAACCTGCAGCAACGGCGCAGTGCCGAAGCCACCATCGTGCAGCGTCAGGCGAGCGTGGCGAACGCCGAGGCACAGAGTCAGAAAGCCGCAGCGGACCTGCGCCGCAGCAACGCGCTGGTGACCGATGGCTCGGTGTCGAAAAGCGAACTGGACGTGACCCGCGCGGCGGATGCTCAGGCGCGTGCGGCCTTGGCCGAAGCCAAGGCGTCACTTGAAATCGCTCGGCAAGACCTGCAAACGGTGATCGTCAATAGGGGCTCGCTGGAGGCGTCGGTCAAAAACGCCGAAGCGGCCATCGAGCTGGCGCGCATCGACCTGACCAACACCCGTATCACCGCGCCGCGTGACGGTCAGCTGGGGCAGATCGGGACACGCCTGGGCGCCTATGTGAACTCGGGTGCGCAGTTGATGGGGCTGGTGCCGCGTCCGCGCTGGATCATCGCGAACATGAAGGAAACCCAGATGGCCAATGTGCGCCTGGGTCAGCCGGTGTCGTTCACGGTCGATGCGCTGGAGAACCGCAAGATGCGCGGGCGTGTGCAGCGGATCTCGCCGGCGGCGGGGTCGGAATTCAGTCTGCTGCCCGCTGACAACGCCACGGGCAACTTTGTGAAGATTGCGCAGCGGATTCCGGTGCGGATCACGGTGGATGGAGACCAGGACGATCTGGCGCGTTTGCGTCCGGGCATGTCGGTGGTGGTCAGTATCGACACCAGTCAGGATGGGCCGATTCCGCCGGATCCGGTGGATGGGTCGGTTGAGCAGCAACGTTAGCCGTAGGCGAGTTGTGTGCCGATCGGTGTGTGCAGGTTGTTTTGCTCGGCGCAATCGTGTGCGAATCCATTTTTTGTGGTGATGCTTTGGTTCGGCCTAACGGCCAAACTGTTCCGCCTTCGGCGGGTTACTTGAAAAGACCCCAAGTCACCAAGGGTCCGGCTCCTGGCTGGGCTCCTCCTTCGTCGGAGTTCCTTCACTCCGGCGACGCTCCGTGGGCCCGCCGCCATCCGCCATCCATGGCGGGGGGCGGCTCTCGCGGCATCCATGCCGCTCGGCCCACTGCGCGCCACCTGCGTTCAGCCTGCACCCAAGTCGCGATTTGTGGTGTCTGAACTGTCGCGTACATGAGCAACGCGGGCTGGAGCTAACGCTCTTCGCACTTTTTGTTCGTGTATCAATCTCCCTCACTCCACTCTTTACAGTAGGAGCGCGCTTGCCCGCGATCTGCCGGGAACCGGCAGCAAGACCTGTGCATGCGGAGTTTCAGGAACAACCGAGTTGCCTGATTTTGCTACCGCTGCGCGCTAGATCGCGGGCAAGCGCGCTCCTACAGAATTCGCGCCATCCGATGTTTTTGCTTTTGATCTTCATACCGAGAAAGTCCAGACACTACCAAACGCGACTTGGGTGCAGGCTGAACGCAGGCGATGCGCAGTGGGTCGAGCGGCATGGATGCCGCGAGAGCGCCGTCAGGACATGGATGTCCGTTCGGCGCGGGCCCACGGAGCGTCGCCGAAGTGAAGGTACCCGACGAAGTCGGGCCCAACCGGGAGCCAACCCTTGGTTACTTGGGGTCATCAAGTAACCCGCCGAAGGCGGAACGCTTCTGCCGCCAGGCAGAACCAATCTATCAGCGTCAACCAGATAGCGGATGTACCGAGCTCTGACAGCGCCGACCGTAAGCCAGCGCAGCACACGCCTTTGTATCGCACTGTATCCACACCCCCCTGCGACACGTAGCGATTCCAATGGCCGCTTTGCCGACACATCCGCGATACCTCCAGACCGTTCAATAGGCCCCATCGAGGAACAACGCCTCGGCCCACTTGAACAATCAGCCATCGCTCTGGAGATCCCCATGAACTGGAAAAATCTTTCAATCGCCACCCTGTTTGCCGCTCTCAGCCTGGGCGCTCTGTCCGCTCAGGCGCAGGACGCCGTGAAGTCCGAAACCTACACATACGGCACCCACCTGGACATCAAGAAAGTGCTCTCGTCCAAGGAAGGCACCACACCCGCCTGCAGTGTGGTGACCTCGCAACTGACCTACCTCGACTCGACGGATCAAGTCCATGTCCTCGACTACCAAGACCTGTCCGGCGGCTGCCACGACAACTGAGTCATTGCCTCAAGACTCCGGTTTCCAAGGGGCGACATTCATGGTCGCTCCTTTTCTGATTGCAGGTAACGCGTATGTTGCTCATCGCTTTTCTGGGCGGGATCGTCACGGTTCTCAGCCCGTGCATCCTTCCTGTCGTGCCGTTTCTGTTTGCACGTGCCGACCGCTCGGCGTCCTCCGTGTTGCTGACGCTGCTCGGGCTGATACTGACCTTTGCGTTGGTCTCCAGTCTGGCGGTGGTGAGCAGTGACTGGGTGGTGACGGCCAACGGCATCGGCCGCCATATCGCGCTGGTGGTGTTGGTGTTGTTTGCGCTTTCCCTGCTGTCGGCGAAGGTCGGGAGCTGGTTGACGTGGCCGTTGGTGACCCTGGGCAACCGGCTTGATCCGGCTACGCGGCGGCTGTCAGGCCCCTCGGCTTCGCTGCTGATCGGCGTGGCGACCGGGCTGTTGTGGGCGCCGTGTGCCGGACCGATTCTGGGGATCATCCTGACCGGTGCGATGTTGCAAGGGCCGAGCGCGCACACCAGCCTGTTGCTGCTGGCGTACGGGCTGGGCAGCGCGGTATCGCTGGGCACGCTGATATTTGCCGGGCGCGGTGTGCTCGCCCGAATGAAACTGTCGTTGCCCGTTACGGCGTGGCTAAGGCGCGGCGCCGGTTGCGCAGCGTTGCTGGTGGCCGTCGTGATCGCCAGCGGTAACCAGAATCAGCTGCTGGCGGGAACGTCCTCAGAAGGAGCGGCGGCGATTGAGCAACGTCTGCTGACCGGCGTGCCTGCGGTCATCGATTACCTGGTGGACAGCGTGAAGGCCGCCACGGCGCCTGACGTCAGCAGCAAAGGGGAAATGCCATCGCTGTCCGGCGCGGTGGAGTGGTTGAACTCGCCTGCACTGAACAAGGAGTCATTGAAGGGCAAAGTGGTGCTGGTGGATTTCTGGACCTTCGACTGCATCAATTGCCAGCACAGCATTCCCCACGTGAACCAGTGGGCGAAGAAATACGAGAAGGACGGTCTGGTGGTGATTGGCGTGCACACCCCCGAGTACCCCTACGAGCGGGTCATCGATAACGTGCGCAAGAACGTCGAGAAACTGGGCCTGAACTACCCGATCGCAATCGACAACAACTACGCCATCTGGCGCGCGTTCGACAATCAGTACTGGCCCGCGCATTACATCATTGATGCGCAAGGCCAGATTCGATACACCCACTTCGGCGAGGGCGGCTACGACACCCAGGAACAGGTGATCCAGCAGTTGCTCAACGAAGCCAAGGCCAAGGGGTAGTGCCGGCCGGTGTTACACCATGCGCCGCACGGTATTGTCCTTGCGTACGAAGTGATGCCAGACCGCCGCGACCACGTGCAATCCGATGACGTAGTAGAAGATCGTGCCCAGCAACACATGGAAGTGTTCCAGGGTTTCAGCCGTGTCCTTGGAGATATCGAAGGGCGCGGGAATGGTCAGGGAGGTCAAAGGGACGGGCAGCGCACCGCGTTCCAGCAGGACGGTGAACAACCCCAACAGCGGTTGCGCGAAGAGAAACGCATACAGCGCATAGTGCGACAACGTAGCGGCCAGCCGCAGGATGCCTTCCAGCGGCGGAGTAATCCCCGGCGGCGTATGACGATGACGCTCCGCCACGCGGAAAAACGCCATGATCAGCACCACGATCCCCACCCAAAAATGCGATTGCACCACAAAGGTTCGCAGGTCGGTCCCCTTGGCGAACTGACTGCGGCTGAGGATCAAGGCATACGCCAGCACAATCAGGGCGGCCATCACCCAGTGGAACCAGCGAGCTCGGTAGCTGTAGCGTTCGGTATTCAATGGTGTCGTCACGGTCAGGTCCCTCGATTTTTGATGTTCTCACCTGATTTAAACAGGTCCGCATTGAGAACACGATGCAGGCCACAGGTTTCAGCAGGCCTCCACATCACGTCCTCAATGCGCGTGCCGATCGCATGTTGCAAAACCCGGCAGGCTTAGCCTGGGGCATGAATGCCCCGTACATTCGCCATACTTCACAGCGGCGATTGAATGAATGTTCAATCAAAAGACTTTCGAGCATGCGCGCAACCTTATAACAACTGAGTCAATTGGCCAGTATTAGATGTGCGAGTGTCATCAATACGTTCAAGTGTTAGTTGTACGATGTACTATCGATATATTTCAGAATATTTCTTATTCATCCCCATATGAAGTTATTCAAATGAGGGGGTGAAACCAATTTGAACAGGTTTACCGATCGTGTCATACCTAGTGCTGTTCTTATACTTATTCGTGATTAAGAAACCATCAAAACGAGTTTGACAGGTAATCCGCTTGGATCCATCTTTACCCCGGAAGGTTCAGAGCTTCTGACGATCAGTCTGTTCAGACTGGCATTTTGCCCAGCTTGGCTGGGGCCCTCTTCATCATTAATGGACACCTGCACACAGGACTATTCTCATGGAAGTCCCCGGATTCGCTCGCCTGTTAAAACAGAACACTGTGGATTCAGAAGTATGGTGGGATTCATCACCGACGATCTATAGCGCCTTTAAAGATCGAATGATTATGAAATACCCGAGCATGTTTAACCTGATTGAGAGTTGGCTTCCCGATAACTTTTCAGCCAGTCAATCAGGTCTCAGCGGGGCAACTACCAATCCTCGACTGGTTGCGCGGGCTGTGCTGGAAGACCCTCGGCCGTGGCAGGATTTTACCGACAGTCTTCCCCCGCAAATGGCGGAGTCCGAAAAAGCGCGACAGCTCTACGACCAGGTGATCGTGCAAGGGGCGGGGCAACTTCGCGCGTTATGGAACGCTACGCAGCAACGTCAGGGCTGGTTGTCGGCACAGATTGAAGGCGGCGAACGGATGCACGAACGCATGCTCGTCACACGCGGGCTGCAACTGGCCAGCCTGGCCCCCAATGTGATGATCAAGGTGCCGGGTAGCGAGCAGGGGTATCGGGCGATCGAACAACTGGTCGCTCAGGGGTGTTCGATCAATAACACCTTCTGCTTCACCGTTTCGCAGTTCGCGGCGTGCCTCAAGGCCATCCACAGTGGTCGCCTGCGCGCACGGGTGACAGGTGTGAACACCGATCGCGCCCGTTACGTCATCACGTTCATGATCGGGCGCCTGGGTGCCGAACACGAGTTTGAACGTCAAGCCGCGCAGCGCCGGCTGTGCCTGACTGCCGCGGACCGGCGCTGGGCAGAACTGGCTGTCTACCAGGCGATTCAGGCGTTGCTGCGCCGTTGGCAGACACCGGCGCGGCTGTTGCTCTGCAGCCTGAAAGTCGACACCGATGTGCGCGGGCGTGAGCATTGCTGGCACCTGCAGCGCACGGGCGCAGACACGACCTTGTACACCCTGACGCCGGACATCCTTGAGTTTCTCATCCGACGCCAGCAGCGCAATCAGCCGGTGACGCCCGCCACCGAATGGGTGCAAGTACCACGGCGTGTCCTGAACCGGTTGATGGCGATTCCTTACTTCAACCAGGCGTATTTCGAAGGTGAGCTGGCGCCGTCCCGGTTCGCCCAGCATCCGGCTTTCATCACCGCCAGCCACGACGCCCGGGAAGGTCAAGAGCGCCTGCTGGCATTTGTAAAAGGCGTCAGCAACGGGCCCTTATTTCCCGCCATGAGGCCTCTGAGCGATCTGGCCACGGGTGATCTGGCGATGGGGCGTGTGTCATGAATCGCATGATCGCGCTGTGGGCCCATCCGCGTTCGCGCTCCACGGTGCTGGAGCGTGTGTTCATCGAAAGGGGGGATTTCGAAGTCTTCCACGAACCTTTCGCGCACATGGCTTTCAACGAGCAGTCGGCCATTCCCCATGACGATCTGGACTGTGGCCTGCCGCGGACCTACGACGGGATCAAGTCTTTATTGCGCAGCACGCGTGAGCGGCGCCACGTATTTCATAAGGACATGTGCTACCACTGCCTGGATGAACTGAAGGCAGACGCTGATTTCCTGCTTGAACAACAGCATGTGTTCATCATTCGCGAGCCAGGTCGGGCCATCGTTTCGCACTTCGCGATGTTCGCTCAGATGCCCTTGCACGCCATCGGCCACAAAGCCCTTTATGAAGTGTTCTGTCGGGTCACCAAGCTCACCGGCAAGATTCCGTACGTGATCAATGGCGACGATCTGGCGAACCAGCCGGAAGAGACGCTGCGCAGGCTCTGCGATCACTTGCAGCTGGACTTCCTTCCCGAGGCGCTTCGTTGGGAGCCGTCGTGCCCGCCACAGTGGCAGGCCTGGCGCAGCTGGCACAAAGACGCCGAGCGCAGCACGCACATCGTCGCGTCGACATCGGATTTCGACGCGCGACAGCTCACTGCCCACCCGCATCTGATGGGTTACTACAACACGCACCGGCCGTTCTACGAACGCATGAACCAATTCACTCAGCAGGGACGCTCATGAAAAAAATCGTCATCACTGGCGCTGCCAACGGCATTGGCCGAGCGACCGCCATTGCCTGTGTGGAAGCAGGTTATTACGTCATTGCCGCCGACAAGGACAAACAAGGTTTGCGTGACCTCCAGAGTGTCCTGCCATCCCATCGGATGGAGGCGCATTTTGCCGATTTCTCCAGGCACGACACCTCTCAGTCTTTTATCAGTGAGCTTTACCAGCGCGACGATCGCCTCGCCTTGCAAGGACTGGTGAACAACGCGGGTCTGTACCACGGCAAAAGCGTTTACGAATACAGCGACGAGGAAATGGAAGAAATGTGGGCCGTGAACCTCAAATCGTTGATCTACCTGTCAAGGGACTTCGCCCGTCACGAACTGCAGGCGCCGCATGCTCGCAGCATCGTCAACATCACATCCGTGGCCGGTGAGGTCGGCAGCATGGATGCGCTCTATGGCGCCACCAAGGCCGGCGTCATTGGCCTGACCAAGGCCAACGCCTGGAATTTCGCGCCGCGCATACGCGTCAATGCCGTCTCGCCAGCATTGATCCGAAATACCTCGATCCATGGCCGAATCCCTGAACACAGGCGCGAAGAATACGAGCGGCAGGAAGTGCTCAAAGAACCGATTCAACCGGAAGGGGTCGCCGATGTGATCCTGTTTCTGCTGTCCGAGCAGAGCCGTCACCTGACCGGAAAAGTCATACCCGTAGACAACGGTGCCTACCCGCGCTGATGCGCAATCTGGACACTCAGGGAGATGAAATCATGCAACGGAAAAAATTGCTCATCGTGGGCGGCGGCAACCTGTGTCTGCAGGTTTTGCAAATTCTCGCACCGCGCAATCAATTCGAATTTCATGTGGCCAGCCGTAACCTGGAACAAGCGACCCGCTTGTGCAACCTGGTCAGGCTGGGGGCGCTGCAACTGAATGTGGCGGTGCGCATTCAGGCGTGGGAGATGGACCTGACGGAGTTCGCCATCGAACGCAACGCCGAAACGCTGTCCCGGATCAAACCGGATGTCATCTTCAATTGCGCGTCGTTGCAGTCCTGGCGCGTGATCACGCAATTGCCCAAGGCGACGTTTGATGCACTGGATCAGGCCCAGTTGGGGCCTTGGCTGCCGATGCACCTGGCGCCTGCGTATGCGTTGATGCGTGCGGTCAAACAATCCTGCCCCAAATCCTTGGTGGTCAACGCGGCATTCCCCGACGCGGTCAACGCCGTGTTGTACAAGGTCGGGATGGCGCCGGATGTCGGCGTCGGGAACATCGCGAACCTGATTCCTGCCACACGCTGCGCCATCGCCCGGCTTGGGCGGTGCGAGCCGTTGCAGGTCTGCGTCAAACTGATCGGCCAACACTTTTTCAGCCACTACGTGCCACGCCATGGTTTGCCGCAGCAGGCGAACTTCAACCTGTCTTACTGGATCGACGGCCGGGAACGCACAGATGAATTCAGTGCCGAGATGATCTTTCGCAGCGTGGCGGACAACTTCCGTCGCCTGGGGGGCGTCGATGGGCAGTACCTGACGGCGATGTCAGCCATCACTGTCCTGGAAAACCTGTTCGCCGACGAAGAGGTGCATGTGCATGCCCCCGGGCCGCATGGTTTGCCGGGCGGTTATCCGGTGAAAGTCGGTATGGGCCAGGTGCTGCTTGGTCTGCCTTATGGGGTCCGGCGCGAAGAAGCCATTCAGATCAATGAGGCCGGACAACGACAGGACGGCATTCAGTCGATCATGGCCGATGGCACTGTCATGTTCGGGAGTGCGCAGATGAACGTCATGGAGCAGATGCTCGGTTATTTCGTGGCGGGCATGAAGGTCCAGGACGCCGCCGAATGCGCCAACGAGCTGGGCCGTAAATATCAAGCGTTTGCTCACAACATCAGCCAACAAGGAGTCAGCCATGTTCCCCAGCAACGCATCTTCGCCCGTCAGTTCGGCTGATTGCCCTGACGTGAACGGTGCTGGTCAGGCCGTCGCGCATCCAGCCTACACCGAACAATACAACGCTGATTTTGTCAGTCGCTGGGACGAGCTCATCGACTGGAGCAAACGCGCGGAAGGAGAGGGACCGTTCTTTACGCAACTGTTGTTGCAGGCCGGCGCCTGCCGGGTATTCGATGCCTCCTGCGGCAGCGGTTTTCATTCGGTACAACTGCGTCGTGCAGGTTTTGACGTGACGGCCTGCGATGGCAGCCCGACCATGGTCAGGCAAGCGAAGGCCAACTTTGCCAGCCGGGGCCTGGACATTCCCACTCTGTGCTGCGACTGGCACGACCTCGACCCTCGGCAATTGGGCACCTTCGATGCGGTGCTGTGCCTGGGCAGTTCACTGTGTCATGTGTTCGAGGAAGCCGAGCGCATCGCGGTGTTGAAGCGGTTTCGCCAGCTGCTCAACCCGGGAGGTGTGTTGCTGGTTGATCAACGCAATTTCCTGGCCATTCTCGCTGGAGGTTTTCCTCATCCGGTCGCTACTACTATTGCGGCAAAACCGCGAAGGTCACGTTAGGCGAGCTGCACGATTCGTTGTGCGAGTTTGTGTACACCTTCGCCGATGGCGCCCGGTATTGCTTGCGGGTGTTCCCGATCCTGCCCGTTCGGCTGCGAGGCGAAATGAAAGCGGCAGGTTTTGTGGTCAAGCAAAGCTACGGTGATTTCAAAACTGTCTACGACCCGATGGCCGCCGATTTCATCATTCATCAGGCGCATGTTTAAGTCACAAGGAGGTGTCTTCATGGATATCCAACAACAGCCCCAGGCTTCGCGTAGCAACCTGTTCGCGTACCCTTTCACCCACGGCACCGCGCACGAGGGGCAGCCTACGCCTCATGTGATCTAGCTGACCGGGCTGTCCGCTGCCGGAAAATCCACGATTGTCGACGGGCTGAACCCGGTGTTGCAGGCGCGCGGGCTCAAGACCTGCATTCTGGATGGCGACTCACTGCGCAGCGGCCTGTGCCGGGACCTGGGGTTCACGGATCACGACCGTGATGAAAACGTTCGGCGTGTGGCCGAAGTCGCGGCATTGATGGCCGACGCCGGCCTGACGGTCATGGTGGCGCTGATTTCGCCGACTCGAGCCGCGCGGCATTACGCGCGCTCGATCATCGGCAACGAGCGCTTCGTCGAAGTGTTCGTCGATGCGCCGCTGGCGGTGGCCGAAAGCCGTGATCCCAAAGGGTTGTATCGCCGCGCCAGACAGGGCGAGATACGTGGTTTTACGGGCATCGATTCGGTGTACGAGCCACCGGTCTTTCCGGAACTTCATATTCACAGCGATCAGGTCAGTGTGGCGACAGCGGTGGAGATGATCGACGACTGGTTACGTCATCCGCGTGGATTTTAGGGCCCGATCGCCTGAATTTCGCGGCGAATTGAACGCGGTTGTCTGAAAGACCGGCGAGTTGGCTCGTTTCTGCCATTATTGATCTTCTGTCAACACTGAGGGCGGGCCATGTCCATCGGTCAATTGAAGATCAACGCCATCCGTCTGGTCGGCGGCGTCAGCGTGCTCGATTATCTGAATACGTGCGATGGCCGAAGGCCCGGCACATCGCTGGCGGCGGTGGTGGATAAGCTCTCGAATCTGGAGGAGATCGTGCACTGGTTTCTTCACGCCGGGCTGATCGGTGAGGCCGAGCACGCCCGGTGTGTGGACCTGGTGCAGCAGTCGTCCTGGCATTCGCTGACGGCATTCAAGCAGTTGATCGGTTTTCGTGAGTCGCTTTATCGGTTGTTTCTGCCTGTGGCGTTGGGAGAGCCGGTTGCGTCCGGTGAGCTTGATGTGCTGAATGAGGTGCTGGTGTCGACGGCGTCGCAACGGGTCCTGATTTCGGTACCGACCGGGTTCGTCTGGAGCTGGTGCCCGTTTGACACCCTGGATGGGATGACTGCCGGCTTTATGGGGCGAATCGCGGTACAGGCGTCGTCGCTGCTGACTTCTCCGGACCTGGCGAGGCTCAAGTTATGTGCCTTGCCGGATTGCGATTGGTTGTTCGTGGACACGTCGAAAAATGGCAGTCGGCGGTGGTGCCAGATGAATGTGTGCGGGGCCAAGGAAAAGGCCCGGCGGGCGGTGGGGCAGTTTTAAGCTGTTTTTTTGGTTTAGCAGTTGGCATTGGGCTGATTCATGACTGTCCCCTCGGTTGGACTGGGTGTCCAACCGAGGGGGGCAGTTCAGGCCAGGCTCCCGGTTTGGCCTCGACTTCGTCGAGGTTGCTCACTCCGGCGACGCTCCGTGGGCCCGCCGCCTGCGTTCAGCCTGCACCCAAGTCGCGTTTTGGAGCTAACGCTCTTCGCATCTTGATTTGTGAATCAATCTCCCTCGCTCCACTCGTTATTGTAGGAGCGTGGCTTGTCCCGCGATCTGCCGGGAACCGGCAGTAAACCCTGTGCCTTCGGAGTGTCAGACAGTGCCGAGTCGCCTGATTTTGCTACCGCTGCGCGGTAGATCGCGGGGCAAGCCACGCTCCTACAGGATCCGCGTGATCCGATGCTTTTGATTTTGCTTTTCTAGCGCGACAGTCCAGGCACCACAAATCGCGACTTGGGTGCAGGCCAAACGCAGATGACGTGGAGTGGGCCGAGCGGCATGGATGCCGCGACAGCCGCCCCAACCCCGATTCCTATTCCAACCCCCGCACGCGAACCTCTGGCCAACCCGCCCAAGTCTGACCGATAAACGGCCCCCAAAAACCCTGAACACCCAACCCCGATCCTTTTCAAACACTTCATGACCCGCCCCAAAAACCGCAAATAACCCCAAGGTGCGCCATGAAAAAGAACCTGATGGACCAACCCGGCTTACAGAACCCACTTTCCCAAAACCCCGGGACCGACTACGACGAACTCCTCGATCCTGTCTTCACCGACGGTGGAAAAGTCCTGGAAGGTGACGATGTCCGCACGCCAGGCGCCGATCCCAGCCGACCTGAAACCTTGCCCAATGGCCCCGACGTCATCGACGACGCCCACCCCGACCCGCAAAAACGCGGTATCTGACGCCACAGCGATAAAAAACCAGGGAACCTGCCTGTTTCACAGGCTTCTTATCTCTTGTTCAAGGCAGTCGCGACACCGGTCGTGGCCCAGAGCACAGAGAGCACTTGCATGAGCGATATTCGTATCGGCATCTCGGGCTGGCGCTACGTGCCGTGGCGCGGTGATTTCTACCCCGAAGGTCTGGTCCAGAAAAACGAACTGAAATTCGCCTCCAGAGCGGTGAACAGCATTGAAATTAATGGCTCGTTCTACTCTCTGCAGTCGCCGGACCTCTATGCCCGCTGGTATGACGACACGCCCAAGGGCTTCGTCTTCAGCCTGAAGGGGCCGCGCTACATCACCCATGTCAGGCGCCTGAACGACATCGCTGAACCCCTCGCCAATTTCTTTGCCTCGGGCATTTTTCAGCTCAGGGGCAAACTGGGCCCGATCCTCTGGCAGTTTCCGCCCAGTTTCAAATTCGACGCCGGAAAATTCGAAGCGTTTTTGCAGTTGTTGCCGTTTGATGGCAAAGCCGCCAAGGCCTGCGCCAAGCAGTGCGCTGCGCGTATGGAGAAGCCGGGTTACCTCGACATTCCGGCGAAAGCCAGGCTGCGCCACGCCGTCGAAATTCGTCACGAGAGCTTTGCCGTCGCCGAGTTCATCACGCTGCTGCGCAAGTACAACGTCGCGTTGGTGATCGCTGACACGGCAGGCAAGTGGCCGTACCTGGAAGACCTGACCAGCGATTTCGTTTACCTGCGCCTGCATGGTGACAAAGCGCTGTACGCCAGTGGTTACACGCCCAAGGCGCTCAAGCGCTGGGGCGACCGTATTGAATCGTGGCAGCAGGGCTCGCAGCCCAAAGACGCCCATCTCACTGCCACTAAATCGCCTCGCGCCCGCAAGTCGCGGGACGTTTATTGCTATTTCGATAACGACATCAAAGTCAGGGCGCCTTATGACGCGCGTGCGTTGCTGGAGCGTTTTGACCTGACCGCCGACCTGGAAGTCGCCCCCGGCGATCTGCAAGGAGTGAAGTTTTGACCAGTGCCCTGATTCCCGAAGGCATCGCCAGCCGCCGACAAAACGCGTCCACCGACGTCACGCTCAATGTGCTGACGATGAACATGCACATGGGCTTCGGTTTCCTCAACCGGCGTTTCATCCTCCCAGAGCTACGGGATGCGGTGCGCAACGTGTCGGCAGACGTTGTGTTCCTGCAAGAGGTGCACGGCGAGCAGCAAAACCATGCGCAGAAGGTCAAGGATTGGCCGACGACGTCGCAGTACGAGTTTCTCGCCGACAGCATGTGGAACGACTTCGCCTACGGTCGCAATGCGGTATACCCCCACGGCCATCACGGCAATGCGTTGCTGTCGAAATACCCGATCATCCGGCACGAAAACCTCGACATCTCGATCCTCGGCACGGAAGAGCGAGGCTTGCTGCACTGCGTGTTGCAGGTCCCCGGTTTCGGTGAGGTTCACGCCATTTGCGTGCATCTGGGACTCAAGGAAGTGCACCGCCAGCAGCAGCTGTCTTTGATGGCGGAACTGGTGTCGCGCTTGCCGCAAGAAGCACCGGTGATCATCGCCGGTGATTTCAACGACTGGCGGCAGAAGGCCGACGCTGCGTTGAAGCCCGTTGGCTTGCGCGAGGTGTTCGTCGAATCGTTCGGTGCGCCGGCCAAGAGTTTTCCAGCGCGCTTCCCGTTGCTGCGTCTGGACCGTATTTACGTTCGCAATGCCCGTCCCCGGGCGCCCAGGGTGCTGTCGAACCGCCCTTGGTCGCACCTTTCCGATCATGCGCCGTTGGCGGTGGAGGTCACACTATGAAGGCGTTTCATGATCAATGTGGCATCTGGCAGGACGGCAACTCCGTCGAACTGCTGATCAATGGCGAAGACTTCTTCACCAGCGTCTTTGAGCACATTCGCACGGCGCGGCGAGAGGTACTGATCGAGACGTTCATCATTTTCGAAGACCGCATCGGCGAAGGCTTGCAGCAGGCGGTGATCGAGGCGGCCAGCCGCGGCGTACGCGTAGTCATTACGGTGGATGACTACGGCACCAGCGACCTGAGTACGGCGTTCGTGGAGGAAATGGTCAGCGCCGGGGTGCAGATTCAGTTGTTTGACCCGCGCCCGAAATTCATGGGCATGCGCACCAACCTGTTTCGCCGGCTGCACCGCAAGGTGGTGGTGATCGATGCCGAACTAGCGTTCATGGGGGGCATCAATTACAGCGTCGATCACATGTCCGACACCGGCGTGACCGCCAAACAGGACTACGCGGTGCTGGTACGCGGCCCCATCGTGGCCGACATCTACCGGTCCACGCTGGGCATGCTTGGGCCGGCATTGCGCGGATCCTTCGCGCCGCTCAAGGCCGTGACCCGCCAGGCTGGCAGCGCACGCATGTTGCTGGCCGAGCGGGACAATCGCCAGCACACCACCGACATCGAAGAGCAGTACCTGCTGGCGATGCGCGGCGCTACCCAGCGCATCACCATCGCCAACGCCTATTTTTTCCCCAGCTACCGCTTCCTGCGCGAGCTGCGCAATGCCGCGCGCCGCGGCGTAAAGGTCACGCTGATCCTGCAAGGCCAGCCGGACATGCCGTTCGTGCGCATGTGCTCACGCCTGACCTACACCTGGCTGCTGCGTGAAGGTGTGGTGATCCATGAGTACAAGCAGCGTGCGCTGCACGGCAAAGTCGCATTGATCGACCATGAGTGGTCAACCGTGGGCTCCAGCAACCTCGACCCTCTGAGCCTGGCGTTGAACCTGGAAGCGAATCTGTTCATCCGCGATCACGCGTTGAACCAGCACCTGCACGAGCACCTCAAGGAGCTGGCTGCGGCTCACAGCAAGCAGGCCAGCCTGAAAGGCTTGGCGAAAGGGCAGTGGTGGCGGGCGCCGATGATCTTCCTGAGTTTCCACTTTCTGCGGCATTTTCCGGCGATCGCCGGGTTGTTTCCGGTGCACGGGCCGCGCTTGAAACCGGTGCGCACGCCGGACGTGATTCCACAAGCGAGCGAACTCAAGCGCGAGCTGTCGCCTGATCAGGAGAAATCGCTATGAACGGGGTGTCGCAGGCGTCCACCGAGCAGGACGAAGCCTCTGCGCAGGGCAAGCACAAGGTCTGGCTGACTTGGGCCAAGCGCGGTTTTACCTTGTTTTTCTTCGTCGCCGTACCGGTCTTGCTGTTCATGCTGGTGAAGAACCTCGACTGGAAAGAAGTGGCCCATGCGCTGGAGTCATACAAGGCAAGCACGCTCGCGCTCGGTTTCCTCGTCGCAGCTGGCAGCTACCTGACTTACTGCGGTTTCGATGTGCTGGCGCGGCGTTACACAGAACACAAACTGTCGGTGAAGCAGATCGTGCCGGTGACGTTCGTCTGCTACGCCTTCAACCTGAACCTGAGTTCGTGGGTCGGCGGTATCGCTCTGCGCTATCGGTTGTATTCGCGCCTCGGTCTCGACGTACCGACCATCACCCGGATTCTCAGCCTGAGCCTGATCACCAACTGGCTGGGCTACATGCTGCTGGCGGGGTTCGTGTTCGCCGGCGGTTTCATCGACCTGCCCGAAGGCTGGAAGATCGGCGACACCACGCTACAACTGATCGGCGTCGTGTTGCTGGCCGTGTGCTTCGGGTATTTTCTGGCGTGCCGGTTTTCCAAACGACGGACCTGGACGATTCGCAAACAAAAACTGGTGCTGCCGTCGCTCAATCAAGCGCTGCGTCAGGCGTTGCTGGGCGCGTTGAACTGGGGGCTGATGGCGCTGTTGATCTTCATACTGCTGCCGGAAAAAGCGTTCTACCCGGCCGTGTTGGGGATTCTGTTGATCAGCAGCATCGCGGGCGTCATCGCGCACATTCCAGCGGGTTTGGGGGTGCTGGAAACTGTCTTCATCACCCTCATGCAGCATCAATTCAGCAAAGGGCAATTGCTGGCGGCGCTGATTGGCTACCGGGTCATCTACTTTCTGATTCCACTGATGTTGGCGGTGGTGGTGTATCTGGTGCTGGAGAAGCGCGCCAAGGCCATGCGCAGCAGGAATGAAGCGCGCAATGAACATTGAGTCCCTGTAGAAGCGGGCTTGCTGGCGAACGCGTCAGACCGGCAGCATCGACGTTTACGGTTCGAACGCTTTCGTCAGTAAGACGGCTTGTACGGTAGGTATTTCCACCCTAAAGGCCAGCAAGCCGACCCCTAAAGGTATGGAATATTCAATCCTTCCCCGCAAACATCCGCACTGCTTCCACCGCTTCATTCGTGCCATTACTGATCTGCACGATGGCCGAGCCCGCCTGATCGGCGAGGTCCACGCCTTTGGCGGCGTTGTTGCGCGTATTGTCCATGCTGAGGATCGCCTGACGGGTTTCGGTCTGGATCAACTGGATCATCTCGGAAATCTCCTGCGTCGAACGGCTGGTGCGGCCTGCCAGTTGCCGTACCTCATCCGCCACAACGGCAAATCCACGGCCCTGATCCCCGGCTCGCGCCGCTTCGATGGCCGCGTTGAGTGCCAAGAGGTTGGTTTGATCGGCGATGCCGTGAATCGTGTTGACAATGGTGGTGATCTGCTCGGACCGTTCACCCAGCTGACCGATGATGCGCGAGGAATCGTCAATGTTGCGTGAGATCTGGCGCATTTCGCTGGCCGCTTGCTGAATCACCTGCGTGCCTTGCTCGGCGACTTTCTGCGTTTGCACTGAGATGTGATACGCCTGCGCGGCGCTGTGAGAATCCTGCTCGTGCTTCTCGATGCGCGCAGTCACGTCGGATGCAAATTTCACCACCTTGAGCAGCTTGCCGCAGGCGTCGTACACCGGGTTGTAGGAGGCCTCGAGCCACAGCGTCTGACCGTGCTTGCCGATGCGTTTGAACTGCCCGCTGAAAAACTCCCCCTTGTTCAGCTGGCGCCAGAAATCCTGATAGTCGGAACTGTTGGTGACCTCCGATGGGCAAAGCAGTTTGTGGTGCTTACCCAGCAACTCCTGGCGGTTGTAGCCGAGCAGACGCAGAAAGTTGTCATTGGCGGCGATGATGCGGCCGTCCAGGTCAAACTCGATCACGGCCATGGCGCGGTCGATGGCCTGCAACTTGTTGCGCGTCTCGCTCTCGGACTGAAGCTTCTGGGTGACATCCATCGCGTATTTGACGATTTTCACCACCTTGCCGTCCATGTCTCTGATCGGGTTGTAGCTCGCCTCCAGCCACACCGTGCTGCCGTCGCCCGCCACGCGCTGGAAGGTGGCCGATACGAACTCGCCATTGCGCAATCGGGACCACAACTGCGCATATTCGGCGCTGCGCACGTGTTCGGGGGTGCAAAACATCCGGTGCTCTTTACCGATCACCTGTTCCGGGCGGTAGCGCATGGCTTTGAAGAAGTTGTCGTTGGCGCTGAGCACGACGCCATTGAGATCGAATTCAATGCTGGCCATCGAGCGGTTGATGGCTTCCAGCAGACTCGCCTGATGAGCGACGGTCAGTTGCAGATCTTGAATGGTTTTATTCTTTGACGAGTCGAAAAACATGATGGCGGCTCAGGCAAGTGGAACGGCAGGGTTATCCGTTCCATGGCCTGAAGAGCAAAGGTCAATGCTCAGCTGCGATTTCCTTCTGCAGTGCAAAGATCATCACAAAAGTGATATCAAAAAGCTACAACAAAGTTGTACAGCTCGTCGGTTTTTGTACAAGTTATGGCGCGGACGCTGACGATTCTTTGCCCGTGCGTCACCACTTCCAATGTCGACCATGTCTTTTTGATTCTGGTCGAAGCGTCGTGGCGCGTCATACACGCGCTCAATCTTCGAACCCGACCTGCTCCGACATCTCGTCCACCTTCAATTCCAGCCGGTACGCCACGGCGATGAACAGCGCCTGACACAGGCACAGCGTTGCGCTCAGCGAACGGAAGGCGAACGAACTGCCTTCATTAACCAGCAGCACCGAGTTGGCGCGCTTGGCCAGTGGCGAGAGGTTGCTGTCGGTAATGATCAACGTCTTGGCCTGATGGTGCTGAGCGATGCGCAGGCAGTGCTGGGTTTCCTTGCCGTAGGGGGTAAAGCTGATGGCGATCACCAGATCGTTGGCGCGCACGCTGCGCATCTGCTCGCGGTAACTGCCGCCCAGGCCCGAGATCAGGTGGATGCGTTTGTTGGTGTGTTGCAGGTTGTAGACCAGGTAATCCGCCACGGCGAACGAGCGACGCACCCCGACCACGTAGATGTTGTCGGCATTGACCACCAGGTCCACGGCTTTCTCGAACGCTTCATCGTCCAGTTCCAGGGCGAGGCGTTCCAGCCCGGAAAGCGTGGCGTTCACGCACTCGCGGGCCAGGTCGCCGCCGCTGGCTTTCTGCGACTTGTTGGCGATCATGCTACGAATGCGTTGCTGGTAGTTCTGCACCGGTGTGGCTTTGTGGGTGTAGGCCTCGCGGAACAGCGCCTGCATTTCGCTGAACCCGCTGAAACCGAAGCGCTGGGAGAAGCGCACGATTGCAGAAGGGTGGACTTCACATTCGCGAGCGATGTCGCTGATGCGATCGACCATGATGCGGTCGCTCTGCTGACTCATGTAGCTGGCGATGCGTTTGAGCTGGCGCGGCAGGCTTTCGTATTCCGTGGTGATCAGCTTGAGCAGAGACTCGGCGGTATCCGGCGCGGTGACCTGTGAAGACGCCGCGTCGGCGCCGGTATCGGACAAGGAGGGCTGATCGGTGCTGGACATACGGTTGAATTCCTCAAGCTTTTCTTATGACGCGAAGTTTACAGCGCTTCGCGTTTATATCCTGCCTGTTTAGCACGAACTGCCCGCGTTTGCGCAAGGTGGAAAAAATATTCTACTTGAAAAAAATATAGAAAAAATCATTGATCCTTACCCTTGAGCGTTCTAGTCTGCATTCACGAACAGCGCTTCCAGCAGACGCTGCTGAAGCCAGGCTTATAAAAATAACAGGAGCCAGCATGGGCCAGACTCGTTTTGCCAGTGGACGTCCGTTAGACGTGGTGTGCCTCGGACGTCTGGGCGTCGATCTCTACGCGCAACAGATCGGCGCGCGCCTGGAGGACGTCAGCAGTTTCGCCAAATACCTTGGCGGGTCCTCTGCCAACATCGCCTTTGGCACCGCCCGACTGGGTGTGAAATCCGCCATGCTGACCCGCGTCGGTGACGATCACATGGGGCGCTTCCTGACCGAATCCCTGGCACGCGAGGGCTGCGACGTCAGCGGCATCAAGGTCGATGCCGAACGCCTTACCGCCATGGTCCTGCTCGGCATCAAGGACCGCGAAACCTTCCCGTTGGTGTTCTACCGCGAAAACTGCGCCGACATGGCCCTGAGCGCCGAAGACATCGACGAAGCGCAGATCGCCTCCAGCAAGGCGTTATTGATCACCGGCACGCATTTCTCCACCGATCAGGTGTTCAACGCCAGCAGCCAGGCGCTGGACTATGCCGAGAAGCACACCGTCAAACGCGTGCTCGACATTGATTACCGGCCGGTGCTCTGGGGCCTGACCGGCAAGGCCGACGGCGAAACCCGTTTCGTCGCCAACCAGAACGTTAGCCAGCATGTGCAGCGTATTCTGCCGCGCTTCGACCTGATCGTTGGCACCGAAGAAGAATTCCTGATTGCAGGCGGCGCCACCGACTTGATCGCGGCATTGCGCACCGTGCGTGAGCTCACCGCCGCCACGCTGGTGGTGAAACTGGGCCCGCAAGGTTGCACAGTGATCCACGGGGCAATTCCCAAGCGCCTGGAAGACGGCGCGATTTACCCCGGCGTGCGCGTTGAAGTGCTCAACGTGCTGGGCGCGGGCGACGCGTTCATGTCGGGTTTTCTCAAAGGCTGGCTGAACGACGACGGCGATGAGCGCTGCTGCCAGCTAGCCAATGCCTGTGGCGGACTGGTGGTGTCGCGGCACGCCTGCGCACCGGCCATGCCGACGCCGGTCGAGCTTGAGTACCTGTTCAACAGCCCGGTGCCAATCACCCGGCCCGATCAGGATCCGGTGCTGCAGCGCCTGCATCAGGTCAGCGTGCCGCGCAAGGAATGGAAGCAGCTGTTCATCTTTGCCTTCGACCATCGGGGGCAGTTGGTGGAGCTGGCGCAGAAAGCCGGTCGCGATCTGGGGTGCATCGGGCAGCTCAAGCAACTGTTCATTCAGGCCGTGGAGCGGGTCGAGGCCGACCTCAAGAAGCGCGGGATCGAAGCGGACGTCGGTCTGTTGGCCGATCAGCGCTTCGGGCAGGACTCGTTGAACGCGGCAACCGGCCGTGACTGGTGGGTGGCTCGGCCCGTGGAAGTGCAGGGTTCGCGTCCGTTGGCGTTCGAACACGGGCGCTCCATTGGCAGTAACCTGGTGGCATGGCCCAAAGAGCAGATCATCAAGTGCCTGGTGCAATACCACCCCGATGACGAGCCGATGCTGCGCCTTGAGCAGGAAGCGCAGTTGATGGGCCTGTACCAAGCCTCCCAGGTCAGCGGTCATGAATTGCTGCTGGAAGTCATACCGCCGAAGGATCACCCCTCGACGTACCCCGACGTGATTTACCGTTCGCTGAAGCGCCTCTACAACCTGGGGATTTTCCCGGCGTGGTGGAAGATCGAAACCCAGCCGGCCGACGTCTGGGAAAAACTCGACGCGTTGATTCAGGAGCGCGATCCGTACTGCCGTGGTGTGGTCCTGCTGGGCTTGAATGCGCCAGCCGAAGCCTTGGCCGCAGGCTTCCGCGAAGCCAGCAAAAGTACCTCGTGCCGCGGCTTTGCCGTGGGCCGGACGATTTTCCATGAGCCGAGCCGTGCGTGGCTGGAAGGCGAGATCGACGATGCCGGGTTGATCAGTCGGGTGCAGAGCACGTTCGGCTTTTTGATCGAGTCCTGGCGTGACGCCCGAGCGTGAGTCTGCAAACCGAATCAGCCGTATGAACCCGTTTAAGCGAAAAGAACAATAAAGGTGCAGCCATGCCCGCTTCCGCAATCCGAATTGGCATTAACCCGATTTCCTGGAGCAACGACGACCTGCCGGCCCTGGGTGGCGAAACACCACTGAGCACCGCGCTCAGCGAAGGCAAGGAAATCGGCTACGAAGGTTTTGAACTCAACGGCAAGTTTCCCAAGGACGCCAAAGGCGTCGCGGATGTCCTGAGGCCTTACGATCTGGCGCTGGTGTCAGGCTGGTATTCCAGCCGTCTCGCCAGCCGTTCGGTGGCTGAAGAGATCGAGGCCATCGCCAGTCACGTGGATCTGCTGAAACACAACGGCGCCAGCGTGCTGGTGTACGGCGAGGTCGCCGACTCGATTCAGGGCCAGCGCATTCGTCTGGTCGAGCGGCCGCGTTTTCACAGTGACAGCGCCTGGCAGGAGTACGCTGACAAACTCACGGAGCTTGCGCGTTTTACGTTGTCGCAGGGTGTGCGTCTGGCGTACCACCATCACATGGGTGCTTATGTCGAATCCCCTGAAGACATCGATCAGTTGATGGCGCGCACCGGCAGTGAAGTCGGTCTGCTGTTCGATTCGGGCCATTGCTACATGGGCGGCGGCGAGCCGTTGCAGGTACTGCGCAAACACATTGATCGCGTGTGTCACGTGCACTTCAAGGACGTGCGCAAACCGGTGGTGCAATTGGCGCGTAACAACCTGTGGAGTTTTCCGGATTGCATCGTCAACGGCACGTTCACGGTGCCGGGCGATGGCGACATCGATTTCACGGCCTTGCTGGACGTGTTGATCGAGGCCCGCTACGAAGGCTGGTTGGTGGTCGAGGCCGAGCAGGACCCGGCGGTTGCGCCCAGCTACGTTTATGCGAAGAAAGGTTATGAAACGCTGCGCAATCTGCTGGCAGCCGCACAAGAAAGCCACTTGGGTTTACATCAGCCTGCACAAAGGAGCCTGTGAACATGAATCTCCTGGTCAAGAGCAAAGCCGAAGGCCGCGATGTGGTTGCGCTCGGTGAGGGCGTGTTGGAATACGTCGGTTTCGCTGCCCATCGCCTGACCGTCGGCGAACGTCTGCCGGTGACTGCCGGCGACAAGGAGCTGTGCCTGGTGTTGCTCAGCGGTCGCGTCAGTGTCAGCGGCGAAGCGCCGGGGCAGGGCGCGTTCAGTTGGGAAAACATCGGCGACCGGCAATCGGTGTTCGAAGACAAATCGCCGTTCGCGGTGTACCTGCCGCCCAATAGCCAGGCGCAGGTCACGGCATTGAGTGCGGTGCAGATTGCCGTGTGTGCCGCGCCGGGCGATGCGAGCAAAGACTTGCCCGCGCGGCTGATCAAGCCTGACGCGATGAAGCGAAGCGTGCGCGGCAAGGCGGCCAATACCCGATACGTCTGCGACATCCTGCCCGATTCCGAGCCCGCGCATTCGTTGCTGGTGGTGGAGGTGCGCACGCCGTCCGGTCATTCCTCCAGCTACCCGCCGCACAAGCACGACAAGGACGACCTGCCGCACGAGAGCTTCCTTGAGGAGACCTATTACCATCAGGTCAATCCGCCCCAGGGTTTTGTGTTTCAGCGGGTCTACACCGACGACCGCAGCATCGATCAGGCCATGGCGGTTGAAAACAACGACCTGGTGACCGTGCCCAAGGGCTATCACCCGGTCAGCGTGCCGTATGGCTACGAATCCTACTACCTGAACGTGATGGCCGGGCCGAAACGCGCCTGGCAATTCCACAATGATCCCAAGCATCAGTGGTTGCTGGATCTTTGAGCTCACCCCTATTTTGAAGGAGCCCGCAATGAGCAACGCCCCGATTATCGGCCACTACATCAATGGCCAGGTGCACGACGCCAGCGAGCGTTTCAGCGATGTCTTCAACCCCGCGACCGGTGCCGTGCAAGCGCGTGTTGCACTCGCGGAATTGAAGACCGTTGACGACGCGGTGGCCGCAGCCCAGGCGGCTTTCCCGGCGTGGGCCGATCAGTCGTCCCTGCGTCGTGCGCGGGTGATGTTCAAGTTCAAGGAACTGCTCGATCAGCACCATGACGAACTGGCCGAAATCATCTGCCGCGAACACGGCAAGGTGTTTTCGGACGCCAAGGGCGAAGTGGTGCGCGGCATCGAGATCGTCGAGTTCGCCTGTGGTGCGCCGACGCTGCTGAAAAGCGATTACAGCGACAACATCGGCGGCGGCATCGACAACTGGAACCTGCGCCAGCCGCTGGGCGTGTGCGCCGGTGTCACCCCTTTCAACTTCCCGGTGATGGTGCCGCTGTGGATGATTCCCATGGCACTGGTCACGGGCAACTGCTTCATCCTCAAGCCTTCCGAGCGTGACCCGTCGGCCAGCCTGTTGATGGCGCGATTGCTGAAACAGGCCGGTCTGCCGGACGGCGTGTTCAACGTGGTGCAGGGCGACAAGGTGGCCGTGGACGCGTTGCTGCAACACAGGGGCATCGAGGCGATTTCCTTTGTCGGTTCGACGCCGATTGCCGAGTACATCCATAAACAAGGCACTGCCCACGGCAAGCGGGTTCAGGCGTTGGGCGGCGCGAAGAACCACATGATCGTGATGCCCGATGCCGATCTGGATCAAGCCGCCGATGCGCTGATTGGCGCCGCGTATGGCTCGGCCGGCGAGCGCTGCATGGCGATTTCCGTTGCCGTGGTGGTGGGCGATGTCGGCCAGAAACTCATCGACAAACTGTTGCCACGCATCGACGCGCTCAAGGTCGGTAACGGCATGAACGCCGATTCCGACATGGGCCCGTTGGTGACGGCGGTGCACAAGGCAAAGGTCGAGGGGTACATCGATCAAGGCGTGAAAGAGGGCGCGAAGCTGATCGTCGACGGACGCAATTTCAAGGTGCCCGGCGCTGAGAACGGGTTCTTTGTCGGCGCCACGTTGTTCGATGACGTGACACCGGAGATGACCATCTATAAAGAAGAGATTTTCGGACCGGTGCTGGGCATCGTTCATGTGCCGGACTTCGTGGCAGCGGTCGAGCTGATCAACGCCCACGAGTTCGGCAACGGCGTGTCGTGCTTCACCAGCGACGGCGGCATCGCCCGTGCCTTTGCGCGAAATATCAAAGTCGGCATGGTCGGCATCAACGTGCCGATTCCGGTGCCGATGGCCTGGCACTCGTTCGGCGGCTGGAAGCGCTCGCTGTTCGGCGACCACCACGCCTACGGCGAAGAAGGCTTGCGGTTCTACAGCCGCTACAAGAGCGTGATGCAGCGCTGGCCGGACAGCATCGCCAAAGGGGCGGAGTTCAGCATGCCGACGGCGAAATGACCGAGGTCTCCATTTGAAATTGATCGTTCCCACGCTCTGCGTGGGAATGCCGTTCCTGACGCTCCGCGTCATACGGGGACGCAGAGCGTCCTGAGATGCGTTCCCACGCGGAGCGTGGGAACGATCATGCAAAATTGGTTGGCTGTCAGATCGCATCGCGAATGAATTCGCTCCCACAGAAGGCCTCATCGCTCCGAACACCGCCTCCCATAACAACAAGGTGCAAGCATGACCACGACACGGTTGACCATGGCTCAGGCCCTGGTGAAGTTTCTCGATAATCAGTACGTCGAAGTGGACGGCGTGCAGAGCAAGTTTGTTGCCGGTGTGTTTACCATTTTTGGCCACGGCAACGTGCTGGGCCTGGGTCAGGCGCTGGAACAGGACAGCGGCGAGCTGATCGTGCACCAAGGACGCAACGAACAAGGCATGTGCCACGCGGCGATGGGGTTCGCCAAGCAGCACCTGCGCCGCAAGATCTACGCGTGCACCTCGTCGGTCGGACCCGGTGCCGCCAACATGATCACCGCGGCGGCAACTGCGTCGGCCAACCGCATTCCGCTGCTGTTGCTGCCTGGTGATGTGTACGCCAGCCGTCAGCCTGACCCGGTGTTGCAACAGATAGAACAATTCCACGACCTCAGCATCAGCACCAACGATGCGTTCAAGGCCGTGAGCAAATACTGGGACCGGATCAACCGGCCCGAGCAATTGATGAGCGCCGCGCTCAACGCCATGCGCGTGCTGACTGACCCCGCCGAAACCGGCGCCGTGACCCTGGCACTGCCGCAAGACGTGCAGGGTGAGGCCTACGACTACCCCGATACCTTCCTGCAGAAACGCGTGCACCGTATTGATCGCCGCCCGCCGACCCAGGCCATGCTCAAGGACGCGTTGGCGCTGCTCAAAGGCAAGCGCAAGCCGTTGCTGATTTGCGGCGGAGGGGTGCGGTATTCCGGCGCGGCAGCCGAGCTTCAGGCATTTGCCGAGCAGTTCGACATTCCGTTCACAGAGACTCAGGCGGGCAAGAGCGCGATTGTCTCGGCTCACCCCCTGAACATGGGCGGCATCGGCGAAACCGGGTCGCTGGCGGCCAACACGCTGGCACGCGAGGCGGATCTGATCATCGGCATCGGGACGCGTTACAGCGACTTCACCACCGGCTCGAAATCGCTGTTCCAGAACCCCGACGTGCAGTTTCTCAACCTCAACGTTGGCGCGTTCGATGTGCAGAAACTCGACGGCGTCCAGGTGCTCGCCGACGCACAACTCGCATTGCAGTCGTTGAGCGATGCGCTGGGTGGCTACAAGGCCGGCTGGGGTGACGCACCGAAGCAGGCGAGGGCAGCGCTGGATGCCGAGGTGGATCGTCTGTACGCCGTGGAATACCAGACTCAGGATTTTGAACCCGAGGTCAGCGGTCACCTCGACCCACAGGTGCTGCGCGACTTCATCGAAATGACCGGTTCGTGCCTGACCCAGAGCCGGGTGCTGGGCCTGCTCAATCAGCAACTACCCAGCGATGCCGTGATCGTGGCGGCGGCGGGCAGTCTGCCCGGCGATCTGCAACGGGCGTGGCGCAGTACCAGTGTCGACAGTTATCACGTGGAATACGGCTATTCCTGCATGGGCTACGAAGTGAATGCGGCCCTCGGCGCGAAGATGGCCGCGCCCGAGCGCGAAGTCTACGCATTGGTCGGCGATGGCTCCTACATGATGCTGCACTCGGAGCTGGCGACCTCGATTCAGGAGCGGCGCAAGATCAACGTGGTGCTGCTGGACAACATGGCATTCGGTTGCATCAACAACCTGCAGATGGGCAACGGCATGGGCAGCTTCGGCACCGAGTTCCGCTTCCGCAATCCCGAGAGCGGGTTGCTCGATGGCGACTTCGTGCCGGTGGATTTCGCCATGAGCGCCGCCGCGTATGGCTGCAAGACCTACACGGTGAAAACCGTCGCAGAACTAGAGGCCGCGTTGATCGATGCGCGCAGGCAGACGGTGTCCACGCTGATCGACATCAAGGTCCTGCCCAAGACCATGATTCACGGCTACCTGTCGTGGTGGCGGGTGGGCGTGGCCGAAGTGTCGACGGCAGGGGCCACCGCAGAGGCCTATGAACGGCAAAAAGCGATGCTGGCCAAGGCCCGTCAATATTGATCGCCACGACCCGTGTAGGAGCGCGCTTGCCCGCGATTACGGTGTGTCAGATATGACGATTTATCAGACAGACCGCTATCGCGGGCAAGCGCGCTCCTACAGTAGGAATACATTCCTTCAGAACCAATGTATTCATCCTGTTGGTGAGCCTTCCACGAAACTGGCCAGACACGACAGGGTGTTTGCAAGGAGAACACATTATGAAAATCGGACTCATCGGCTACGGCAAGGGCGGACGCTTCTTTCATGCGCCGCTGCTCGCCAGCATGCCCAGCGCGACCTTTGCCGGTGTGGTGACGCGCTCGCCCGAGCGTCGCCTGGATCTGAGCAAGGATTACCCCAAGGTCCCGGCCTTCGACAGCCTGGCCGACATGGTGGCGGCGGGCGTCGATGCGGTGGTGATCTCCACACCCTTGGCCTCACGGCGTGCATTGATCCTGGAGGCGATCGAACTCGGGGTGCCTGTGGTCAGCGACAAACCCTTCGCGCCCGACGCCAAACAGGCGCAGGAACTGGTGGACGCCGCCGAACGCCGGGGCGTGTTGTTGGGCGTGTACCAGAACCGTCGCTGGGATTCGGATTTCCTCACGCTGCGCAAGTTGATCGATCAAGGCGTATTGGGTGACATCCGACGCTTTGAATCCCGCGTCGAGCGTTATTCGCCTTCGTCGGTGGGCAAGGAAAGCGGCGGCGGGATTTTGCGCGATCTGGGCAGTCACCTGGTGGACCAGGCACTGCAACTGTTCGGGCCGGTCAAGCGGGTGTACGCCGAACTCGAGTTCGCAACGCCGGAACAACAGGTCGATCACGGCTTCTTCGTTTCACTCATTCATGCCAACGGCGTGACGTCGCACCTGTGGGGCAACTGCCTGCAAAACGCTCAAGGTCCGCGCTTTCGGGTCAATGGTTCACAAGGCTGCTATACCGTTGATGGCCTCGACGGACAGGAAGCGGCGGCGCTGGCAGGGCTTTCCCCCAAATCCGAAGGCGAACGCTGGGGCGTCGAGGAGCATCGTCGCTGGGGCTGGTTCGAGCAGGGCGAACACCGCGAACGCGTGCCTTCCGAGCGCGGCAGTTGGCCAGAGTTCTACCGTCAGCTGCAGGACGCCGTGATGAATCAAGGGCGTAATCCGGTGGACGCGCAGGATGCCGTGGCGTCGGCGACAGTGCTGGATGCTGCCAGGGTCAGCGCGCTGGAAGGGCGGGTGGTGGCGCTGTAACGGTCACCAAGGGTTCAAATTGTGGGAGCGAATTCATTCGCGGTGCAATGTGTCAGGCGATAAAGATGTGTTGAATGTGCCTGCCTCTCGCGAATGAATCCGCTCCCACGGTAGGCGTGCATCAACCGTTTTCCGCAAGATTGCATGCAGCGAAAATCAAAATAGAAATAAATTCTAAAACAGGTTGAAACAGAAATTATTTTCCAATAGAGTCATTTTCAGGTTGCCGACTATCGACGTCTGAACCTGCTGTCGGATGCTTCCGATGCCAGGCCGGACGTACGAACCAAAAACAAGAAAGCCAAAAAGACAGGTACCGTCGATGAACATTTTCAAACATGCCGCCAAGGCTTGCCGTTCAGTGTCCCGCGCTCTTCTCGTTGCTCCTCGCGTCGTCTCGTACGCGAAAGCCTCTGTTGTTCCTGCCCTCGAACGAACCCTCGAAACCATTGCCCGCGTCCTGTGTGTGGAAAGCCACGGGGTGATGGTCTGTGGCGCCTCGGCGGCGTCGGTTGCGCACTTCACGAACCCGCACTTCTCGGATCAACGCTCCGCACCCAATCAAGCTCCCCATTAAAAAGCAGCTTTCTGAAGACCAGCAGTCGTTAGCCAATTCACTACAACAACAAGAATTTGGAGAAAGACCGTTCATGACTACCAAAGCCCGTTTTACCTCTCTGGCACTGGCCCTGATGCTCAGCAGTGGCGCCGTCATGGCCGCCGACCTGAAGATTGGTGTCGCCATGTCCCAGTTCGATGACACCTACCTGACCTACATGCGCGAAGACATGGGCAAGAAGGCCAAGGAAATGGGCGGCGTCGACCTGCAGTTCGTCGATGGGCGCAACGACGTGAACAAGCAGCTCGATCAGGTGCAAGAGCTGATCGGCAAGAAAGTCGACGCGCTGATCGTCAACCCGGTCGACACCGCCGCTACCGGGCGCATCACCAAGGCCGCCACTGACGCCGGGATTCCGCTGGTCTATGTCAATCGCCGTCCTGATGATCCCAAGTTGCCCGCCGGCGTTGCCTCCGTGACCTCGGACGACAAGGAAGCCGGTCGTCTGCAGATGCAATACATCGCCGACAAACTGAAAGGCAAAGGCACCGTGGTGATCCTGCTGGGCGAACTGTCGAACAACTCGACTCGGGACCGTACCGAAGGCGTGAAGGAAGTCCTGAAAAAATACCCTGACATCAAGATTGCCGAGGAACAGGAAGGCGCATGGGGACGCCAGAAAGGCATGGACATCACCAATAACTGGCTGACCCAGGGTCGTGATTTCAGTGCGGTGCTTTCCAACAACGATGAAATGGCCATTGGCGCGTCCATGGCCCTGAAGCAGGCGGGCAAAAAGCAGGGCGACGTGCTCGTCGCCGGTGTCGACGGTACGCCTGACGGTCTGAACGCAGTGAAAAAGGGGGATCTGACCGTCTCGGTGTTCCAGGACGCCAAAGGCCAGGGCGAAGGCTCCATCGACGCGGCCGTGAAGCTGGCGAAGAAGGAAGCCTTGCCGCAACAGGCCATCGTGATTCCGTTCAAGCTGATCACGCCGGAAAACGTCAGCACCTTCAAATAACGTTCACAACACAACAACTGACACGACGCAGAGGGCGGCATGGCCGCACCTCTGTTACCGATGTCACTTGAGGAGCCTGTGACCATGTTCGCTTCCGCTACTGCTTCGATCGACGCAACGATCGATCTCGCTGCAACCACCGCCGAGCATCCCTATCTGCTGGAAATCACCAACATCAGCAAAGGTTTTCCTGGCGTGGTGGCGCTGGACAACGTCGAATTGCGCGTGCGGCCGGGCAGCGTGCTGGCCTTGATGGGTGAAAACGGCGCGGGCAAGTCCACCCTGATGAAAATCATCGCCGGCATTTACCAGCCCGATACCGGCGAAATTCTGCTGCGGGGCAAGCCGGTGGTGTTCGACACGCCGCTAGCGGCGCTGAAATCGGGCATCGCGATGATTCACCAGGAACTCAACCTGATGCCGCACATGAGCATCGCCGAGAACATCTGGATCGGTCGCGAGCAGCTCAACGGCCTGCATATGGTCGACCACCGCGCCATGCATCGCTGCACCGCCGAACTGCTGGAGCGCCTGCGCATCAACCTCGACCCCGAGGAGCAGGTGGGCAACCTGAGCATCGCCGAACGGCAGATGGTCGAGATTGCCAAGGCCGTGTCCTACGACTCTGACGTGTTGATCATGGATGAGCCAACATCGGCCATCACCGAAACGGAAGTGGCGCACCTGTTTTCGATCATTGCCGACCTGCGTGCCCAAGGTAAGGGCATCATCTACATCACCCACAAAATGAACGAAGTGTTTGCCATCGCCGACGAAGTCGCGGTGTTTCGCGACGGCGCTTACATCGGCTTGCAACGCGCCGACAGCATGGACGGCGACAGCCTGATCTCCATGATGGTGGGGCGTGAATTGACCCAGTTGTTCCCGGAGCGGGATACGCCCCTCGGCAAGCTCATGCTGTCGGTGCGCGATTTGTCGCTTGAGGGCGTCTTCGAGGGTGTGTCGTTCGATCTGCACGCGGGCGAGGTACTGGGTATCGCCGGTCTGATGGGGTCGGGCCGCACCAACGTGGCGGAAACCATTTTTGGCATCACACCCTGCACCCGTGGAGAGATCCACCTGGACGGCGCGCCCATCAAAGTCACCGACCCTCATTTCGCCATCGAGAAAGGGTTTGCGCTGCTCACCGAGGACCGCAAGCTCAGTGGCCTGTTTCCCTGCCTGTCGGTACTGGAAAACATGGAAATGGCCGTTCTGCCGCATTTCGTCGGCAACGGTTTCGTGCACCAGAAAGCCCTGCGCGCCTTGTGCGAAGACATGTGCAAGAAGCTGCGGGTCAAGACGCCGTCGCTGGAGCAGTGCATCGACACCTTGTCTGGCGGTAATCAACAGAAAGCCCTGCTCGCGCGCTGGCTGATGACTAACCCGCGGGTGCTGATTCTCGACGAGCCCACACGCGGTATCGACGTGGGTGCCAAGGCTGAAATCTATCGGTTGATCTCACTGCTCGCCAGTGAAGGCATGGCGGTGATCATGATTTCTTCGGAGCTGCCGGAAGTCTTGGGCATGAGCGATCGGGTCATGGTCATGCACGAAGGCGAAATGATGGGCACCCTCGACCGCGCCGACGCGACTCAGGAGCGGGTCATGCATCTGGCGTCGGGCAATTCGCTCCATTGATGGGCCGTTTGCCAATGGCCCGCTGAGGGTCTGAACAAGAATAAGAGGCACGTATGAAGATGAACGCGATACTGGAAAACAAACCTGCTCTGGCACCGACCAAGCACAAGCGCCGCCTGCCCACCGAGCTGAGCATTTTTCTGGTGCTGATCGGCATCGCCCTGATCTTCGAAGTGTTCGGTTGGGTCGTGCGCGATCAGAGCTTCCTGATGAACTCCCAGCGCCTGGTGCTGATGATTCTGCAGGTGTCGATCATCGGCATGATCGCGATCGGAGTCACCCAGGTGATCATCACCACCGGGATCGATCTGTCCTCGGGCTCGGTGCTGGCGCTGACGGCCATGATCGCCGCCAGCCTCGCTCAATCTTCCGACTACACCCGTGCGGTGTTTCCTTCCCTGACGGATTTGCCAGTCTGGATACCCGTCGTTGCCGGGCTCGGGGTGGGTCTGCTGGCGGGCGCCATCAACGGCAGCATCATTGCCATCACCGGCATCCCGCCCTTCATCGCCACGCTGGGCATGATGGTGTCGGCACGCGGCCTGGCCCGTTTCTACACCGGCGGTCAGCCCGTGAGCATGCTCAACGATTCCTATACCGCCATTGGTCAGGGTGCGATGCCGGTGATCATCTTCCTGGTGGTCGCAGTGATCTTCCACGTTGCCCTGCGCTACACCAAATATGGCAAATACACCTACGCCATCGGCGGCAACATGCAGGCGGCGCGGACTTCAGGGATCAACGTCAAACGTCATCTGGTGATCGTCTACAGCATCGCGGGCCTGCTGGCCGGGCTGGCTGGCGTTGTGGCGTCGGCGCGTGCGGCCACGGGTCAGGCGGGGATGGGCGTGTCCTATGAGCTGGACGCGATCGCTGCGGCAGTGATCGGCGGCACGAGCCTGTCGGGCGGCGTCGGCCGGATCACCGGCACCGTCATCGGCGCGCTGATTCTCGGGGTCATGGCCAGTGGATTTACCTTCGTGGGCGTCGATGCCTATGTACAAGACATCATCAAAGGGTTGATCATCGTCGTCGCGGTGGTCATCGACCAGTACCGCAACAAACGCAAGCTCAAGCGCTGAGTGTTTGAGGAATATTGAAAAAGGGCCTGGTTCAGGCCCTTTTTGTTTTTAGCGAGTTTGAACTGAAGGGGTGGCAGCGGGTCAGAGACCGTCTTCCTGATTCCGGCGAAGCGCTGTCGGGGCTGATGCGATCGCGAGCACCCAAACCGGATATGTCGCGTCAGACACACGTTCAAACCCCTGTTTCACTCAATGCCACCGGGGATTTGGGGGCTTGTTGAGCGAATCCTGTTCAATTATGTTGCCGAGTACGAAACCCGGCCTTAGACTGCCGCCCCTCGTAAATTGAGTGCCCGATGGCGCTTGGAGACTACGGCGCTTTTTAAACACGGGCCAAGGCGCTCCCTTGATTCGCCTTAATGCACGTTTTTTTATAGAGAAATCAATGACCAAGGAAAAGTTGCTGGCGATGCCGGCCGATGACTACATGAACGCGGAGCAACACGCTTTCTTCGTCAAGCTGTTGCAAGACATGAAAGTGGAAATCCACGAGCGCATCGAGCAGAGCCGTATCGCTATCGAAAGCCTGGACACCCCGGCTGATCCCGCTGACGCTGCTTCCGTCGAAGAAGAGCGTCATTGGCTGGTCAACGTGATCGACCGCGATCAGCGCATGCTTCCGCAGCTGGAAATGGCCCTGACGCGTATCGCCGAAGACACCTTTGGCTGGTGCGATGACAGTGGTGAGCCTATCGGTCTGAAGCGCCTGCTGATCAGCCCGACCACCAAGTACTGCATCGAAGCCCAGGAACGCCACGAACAGATCGACCGCCACCAGCGTCAGGCCTGATTCCAGCCGACGTGATGGCCAAGGCCCGACTGCCTGTTTCCAGGCAGTCGGGCTTTTTGTCGTCCGCAGTTTGTTGATTGGCCCCGTACTACTTTCTTTTTCAAATCCGACCGAGTACCACCATCGGCTCATAGCGTATGGCCGCTATGTGGCGTCTAATGCTTGCAAAATAATAAGCAGGTGGGGTCACGGATATGGCTGCGAATGGACGTTATACAGGGACACTTTCCCCGCAACTGGAACCGGCCGTCGTTCAGCGGCCCGCAGGCGCTTCGCACTGGATGGCGACGTCGATGCAGAGCCTTGCGCTGTGCGGGCTGTTCGCGGCCATGGCGTGGGGCGACGTGTCGGTGTATGCCTGCCTGCCGCTGGGCCTGGTGACGCTGTGGTTGCCGCGTCTGCTCACATCGCGTGCGGTGGTCGCGCCACGCGCCGTTGAGGAAGACGCCATCGGCAAGCTGACCCGCGATCTTTCCCGCAGCACCAGCCACAATGCGCTGTCTGCGGCAGCGGTGGCGTTTTCGGTCAAGCAACTGGCGGGCAAGCTGCAGTCTCAGGTCGACGCTGCCGAGCAGATCGTCAGCAGTGCCGACGTGATGATCGCCACCGAGCGCGCGACGTCCTCCCTCAGCCAGCAAGCCCTGAGCGCCGCCAGCGAAGCGCGGCAAAGCAGCGATGCGGGGCTGACCGTACTCAACGAATCCATCGCCTTGATGTATCGGCTCAGCGAGCGCGCCGACAACAGCCGGCAGTTGATCGAAGCCCTCAGCCAGCGCAGCGAAGACATCCAGCGGGTGACGGCCGTGATTCAGTCAATCGCCAGCCAGACCAACCTGCTGGCCCTCAACGCCGCCATCGAAGCCGCCAGGGCCGGTGAACAGGGGCGCGGGTTCGCCGTGGTCGCCGACGAAGTGCGCGGTCTGGCGGGTCGTACCGCAACGGCCACCAGCGAGGTCGGGGACATGGTGGCCGACATCCAGCAACGCACCGCGCAGGTGGTCGAACAGATCCGCCAGCTGTCCGGCGACCTGAATGGCGGTGTCGAGCACGTGGAAATGACCGGGCAGCAGCTGGCCAGCATTGCGCGACTGGCGGCGGGTGTGGAAGGGCAGGTCAATGAGATCGCCCTGGGCGCGCAGACCAATCAGGCGCAATTGAGCAGCCTCTTCGTCGCCGTGGAACAGATGCGCAGTGACCTGGCCATCAGCGACGACCAGACGCGCCAACTGGCCAAGTCGGCGGTGCAGATGGAAGGGCAGGCGGAGACCATCAGTGAGCGCCTGGCGGAGGTCGGACTGGACGATTATCACCAGCGTGTTTATGACCTCGCGCGAGAGGGGGCCAACCAGATTGCGCAACAGTTCGAACGCGACCTCGACCAGCGACGCGTAAGTCTGGAAGACTTGTTCGACCGGTCGTATCAACCCATCGCCAACACGTCCCCGACCAAATACCAGACCCGCTTCGACCGCTATACCGATCAGGTGCTGCCGGTCATTCAGGAGCCGTTGCTGTCGCGTCATGAGGGCCTCGTGTTTGCCATCGCCTGCACCCAGCAAGGCTATGTGCCGACCCACAACCAGGCGTTCAGCAAGCCGTTGACAGGCGATACCGCCGTCGACGCCGTGAACAACCGCACCAAGCGCAAATTCGACGATCGGACGGGCATCCGCTGCGGCAGCCATCAGCAACCCGTGCTGCTGCAGACTTACACCCGGGACACCGGTGAGTTGATGCACGATCTGTCGGTGCCCATCATGGTCAAGGGCAGGCATTGGGGTGGTCTGCGTCTGGGCTACAAGCCCGAAAGCGGAACCGGCACCTTCCGTTGACGGTGCGATAACCGGACCTGTCGGAAAAGCGGGTTCGAACGAGGTAAGTCAATAATTAACGGTGCGTTGTATCCAAGGGTTGTTTAAGTGAGATTTGTTTGTTTAGTTTCGCAACGGGGCGCTCGGAGATAATTGCTTAATAAGTGGGATAAAAGAGGTTGAGGGTTTTAATGGTCTGATAAATGAGTGGGAAGTTTCTGAAGTTCAATTCTCCCCGTTGACGCTGTCGGGGGTGTGAGCATTCTGTGAGTGATAGGTCCGGTGATAAGAAGTCCGGATTAACGTCAGCCCTCACAGGTGATTACTTATGACAGCATTATTTGCAAAAACAGGTTCAGGCTCCGCGGCGAGCGCGTTGAGCGCTACCGTGCGCATCGGCGTGTTCTTTGACGGGACAGGCAATAACCGCGTCAATAGCCAGATTGGCGCCGACTGCCAGGCGATGGCCGAAATTTATAACAATGCTCATATCAAGGAATGCGGTGGTCGGCATTCCGATCCCGGCAGCAGTTACAGCAATGACCTCACTAATATTGCCCGGCTGGCCGAGTTATATCGGTGTCAGCCTAAGGCCTTCAATGCCGGGGATGGATTGCGGGTGTATCACGCTGTTTATGTCGGAGGCGTGGGTACAACTTCCGGCGGTCGAGATTCCAAAGTATCCGGGCAGGGCTTCGGGCGAGGCAATACCGGCGTGGTGGCGAAAGTGTACCGAGGCGTCAAAAAGATTGGCGATGTACTCGATCACTTTGAAACCGACAATCCGGGGTGCGTGATCGCGGCGCTCGAGCTGGATCTGTTCGGCTTCAGCCGCGGTGCGGCATCCGCCCGCCATTTTGCCAATGAAGTGCTCAAAGGAACGCGTGGTGCCCTTGAGTCGATCCTCAATCCTCGCAAGCTGCCGCTGGCCACAGGCTTTTCCTGGGACAGCGGCTGCGTACGTTTGAAAGTGATCGGGCTGTTCGACACCGTTGCGGCGGTGGGTGGCATTTCCGACCTGGGTAACGTCCGCGATGGGGTCAACACGCGGGTCAATCTGTTTTTGCCGCCGGGGTGTGCGCAGCAGGTTCTGCACCTGGTGGCGGCCGACGAGCACCGACGTAATTTCGCCTTGAACAGTGTGGCCCCTGACTGGCCACGCGAAATCGTCGTGCCGGGGAGTCATTCCGATGTCGGCGGCGGATACCACGCTCAATCGGTGGAAAAGATTGCGCTGACCCGGCCGCGTCGCAGCCAGGTCAGCGCAGACACGCCATTCGATACCACGGATGCCTGGCTGGAAACCCACGCCGAGATGGTCCGCGTGGATGCGCAGCGCTGGATCGATCCGCTGGACGACACGGCATCGATGGGGGTGGAGTGCATCGAGCGAATGGCGCAACGCGGGTCAGGCACGAAGAGCGTGGTGGCGACCGTGATGTTGGAGCGCCGGGTATTCGGTCATCTGTCCAGGGTTTACCTGCGCGTGATGCACGCGTTGGCGTGCGACGAAGGCGTGCCGTTTCAGCCGGTTCCGGATTCGCCGGACCTGAGCCTGCCGCCAGAGTTGCGGGAGGTCGCCGTTAAACTGATTGCTCATGCGCGCGGGGAGGGCGTGTCATTGAGCGACAGCGATCTGCAGATGCTGTACCGACGATACATTCATTGCTCGGCGCACTGGAACAGCACGTTGGGGCGCCGTGGCACGCTGGTCGACAGCCTGTTTCTGCATGCCCCTGCACGTGAAGGACGGCTGCGGTTTCCAAACCAGTGTCAGTCGGGCAATCCGCATTAGTCCGGCCTGGCGTTGAGACCGACTGTTTGTTTGTTACCGATCATGCAAGGAACCTATTCCGCAGATAGCTTTTTCCCCAGGCGGTCGGTCATTAAGATGCGGTGACCCGCATCAATGAGATGCAGCTATCAGCCAAAGCTCGTGAGATCCCCGGAGGATGCGATGCAAAGCAAGATCGATGTCGCCGTGATGATTGGCCTGGGCGTACCCCCATCTTTTCGTGACAGGGGCCAGCGTGTTTGCTGGGTCGTGTTGATCAACGGCGAACAACGCGGCACGGCTTTTTCAAGCCGGGCCGAAGCCGAAGAATGCCGTAGCGCGTGGCTGCAGCAACTGACGATGGCGGCCTGAAGGGCCGCCATTTCTTTCAGGGCCGTCGCTTAGTCGGCTTTGGCCGAATGGAGCAGTTCGTTGAGCTCGTCCACGACGGGCGCCCATTCGGCGTCTACGTGCAGTTCCTCTTTCAGAAAGCGCGCCTGTTGCGGGGTCCAGAAGTCCGCATCAATCAGTTTCACGTCATCGGGCAACGAATGGGCGCTGACAAACGCGTCGATGCTGGCCTGATCGGATTCAAGGCCCAACTGTTCGAACAACGTCGCAAGTGTCGGTGGGGTAAGTTCCATGGTGTCTCCCTGGCGGGTCAAAGACCCGGGTTGGCGTGGGCGTGAGTGAAGCGTGTGCTGCATGTGAGTACGTTCAGGGCGCAAGAGTTCTAAGTGTTCGCCGTAACGGTTCAGCGGCCGCCGTTCGGGTTGTCCAGAGGATTGGACACAGCACCGGCGGGACGGTCGTGTACAAAAATGGCCACATAACGGACGAAAGGCATATATCCCGTATAGACTCTGAGCCGGTAGAATCCACACCCATGCCAGTCCCCGGCAACCGGGGCGTACCGTTTTCTCGTATTTTCCTTGCCTGGCCCTGCGGCCGGGCGAGTTCATATCAGGTTGGGAGTTTGTACATTGGCAGTAAGTAATCTGGATACCCATGCGTTATTCGTACTCGGCGATTTGCGCGCGAAGTTGGTAAAGCAGTTCCAGGCACGTTTCGTTTACGTCATCGAGCAGTCCCCTGAAGGCATCTACATGTCTGAAATCGACACCGAAAGCGCATTGGTGGTCGATGACAAACCACGTCTGGAATTGAAAGTAGGCGATCACTTTCGCGCCGCCGTACTGCCCAGTCGCGAAGGCGGCAAGTTCGAGATCAAGTTTCGCGACATCAAGATGACCATCTACGGTCTTGGCGAATACGCGTTTGTTGATGTGCCCGAAGGCCACGGTATTGTCTTCAAGGAATCGCACTGCGTGTTCATGGTGTTCGCTGCCCATGAGCAGATTCAACTGGGGTTGAGCAAAGTGCTCAAGGCCGCAACGGCCAAGGCTGCCAAATGGCGCAAGGGCGAACTGGTGTTCAAGGCCAGCGAGTGATTCGCCGGCGTGAAGCGTGATGACGGTTTAGAGGCGTGTTTGGCCTGCACCCAAGTCGCGTTTTGTGTGTCTGAACTCTCGCGCACGAAGAGCAAGATCAAAACCAGAGCAAGGGAGAGGATCACCGCCCGCCTTTGATTCTGCCGAAGGCGTAGGAGCGCGGCTTGTCCCGCGATCTACCGCGTAGCGGTAGCAGAATCAGACGAGTCGACGGTGCCTGACACTCCACGTGGACCGGTTTTACTGCCGGGAACCGGCAGCAAGACCTGTGCATGCGGTGCATCAGGTACAACCGAGTCGCCTGATTTTGCTACCGCTGCGCGGTAGATCGTCCGGATGCGGCCCAGACACAAGCCACGCTCCTACAGGGACTGCGTCAAGCTCATATTTCTGCTTCTGTTCCTGCTTTTGATTTGGCTGGTGGCGTTTAGAACTTTTGCACATCCGACGTTTGTGCTGGCGCCGACTGAGTGGATCGGCCTAACGGCCGAACCCTCAATGCCACCACCGCTACCGGATAAACACACCCAACCCGCACCAAAAACTAAAAACCAAAACAACAAACCGAGAGCCCAATCCCCGCATCACTTCCCCTCGTGCCGCCCTTCGCTCACCTCCGGCGGCACATCCCCATCCCCCGCCATACGCTTGCGAAACAACCCCGTCCGAGCCAACAGCAAGGTTGTCACCGGCACCGTGACCGCCAACAGGATCGGGATCAGCCAGGCATGCAGAACCGGGGCTTTCTTCATCGCCGAGAAATATACGATCGAGGCCAGCGCCACACACCACGCACCCAGGGTCGAGGCCAGAGCAGGCGGGTGCATGCGCTGAAAAAAATCCTTCATCCCCAGCAGCCCCACCGCACCGACCAGCGCAAACAGACTGCTCACCACCAGCAGCACCGCCGTCAGCACTTCCGCCCAGAACGGCAACACGTACAACGAATTCATTCGATCACCTCGCCGCGCAGCAGGAACTTCGCCAGGGCGAATGAGCCCACGAAACCAAACAATGCAATCAACAGCGCCGCTTCGAAATACGTGTCGCTGGCGTAGCGAATCCCAAGCACCAGCATCATCAGCATGGCGAGGATGTACAGATAGTCCAGCGCCAGTACCCGATCCTGGGCAGAGGGGCCTTTGAACAGGCGAATCAGGGTCAGCACCATCGCGACCGTGAACACCGACAAGCTGAACAGGATGGCGTAGGTGAGCAGCGGGCTCATTGAAAAATCTCCATCAACGGGCGTTCGTAGGTGGTCTTGAAGTGCTCGATAAACTGCGCTTCGTCACCCAGGTCGAACACGTGGAGCAGCAGTACGCTGCGGTCCAGTGCCAGCTCCGACCACACCGTGCCGGGCACCACGGTACAAATCATCGACAGCGCCGCCAGGCCGTGAGCATCGTGCAAGTCCAGCGGCACCTTGATAAACGCAGAACGCGGCGGTTTGTGGCGCGCACGCAACACGCCCCACGCCACCTGCAGATTTGACGTGATCACATCACGCCCGACCACCCAGAACAATTTGAAGGCCACGCCGGGCTTGCGGATGCGCGCAGGCAAAGGGCGAAGGGGGGCGAACATAATCGGCGCGAGAAAACCCAGCAGTGCGCCGAGCAGCAGATTGCCGACACTCAGCGACAGGTTGAGCAGCAACCACAAGGCCCACAGCGACAGCGATAACAGCGGCGCCGGCAAAAGACGCTTCATGGCTGCACCTCCGTTGCAGCAGTGGTGGGGCCGGGAGTCGGTTTGGCGGCCATGACCGACAGCACGTACTGCTGAGGATCGTGCAACGCCTGAGCCGTGTCCTGGGTGTAGCGCAACAGCGCCTGGGCCTTGAACGTGAGCACGATGCACGCGCAGAGCAGCAAGGCGATCGGGATGCACTCGTTACGTCGCAACGCGGGCGACGGTCGATCCTGCGCGGTCCAGAAACGCTTGATGCCGACCCGCACGAAGGCGAACAGCGACGCGAGCCCCGACACGATCAGCAAGGCCACCAGCGTCCAGCTGTCCGCGCGAATGGCCTCGTCTTTCGCCACATCCAGGCCCAACGGGTTGAGCAGGGCGCTGATCAAGGTGAGTTTGCCGAGAAACCCCGACAGCGGCGGCATGCCGATGATCAGCAGCGCGCACACGATGAAGCTCAGTCCCAGGAAGGCCATCGTCCATGGAATCACCTGGCCGACGACGGCTTTTTGTTCGTCATCCAGGTTGGTGCCCGGCACCGGGTGCAGCGACTCCATGGCTTTCGGCAGTTGGTCGGCATCGTCTTCCAGCGGGATTTCATTGGCCGAGCGCGAGCGTTCAACCAGTTCAGCCAGCAGGAACAACGCGCTCAGCGCCAGGGTCGAGCTGACCAGATAGAACAGCGCGCCAGAAGTCAGGCTCGGCTGCCCGAAGCCAATGGCCGACAGCAGAATGCCGGCCGACACCAGAATGCTCAGACTCGCCATGCGCTCCAGACGCTGGGCGGCGACCACGGAAATCGCCGCGACGGCCAGCGTGGCCATGCCGCCCCAGATCAACCAGTCGCCGCCGAAGAACGCCGATTCACCGGCCTGCCCCGAGAACAATAGGGTCCACAGACGCAGCAGCGTATAGGCACCGACCTTGGTCATCAGCGCAAACAACGCCGCCACCGGCGCGCTCGCGGCGGAGTAGGCGGGCACGAGCCAGAAGTTTAACGGCCACATGCCAGCCTTGGCCAGAAACGCCACGGCCAGAATCGCGGCACCTGCGTGCAGAAGCCCGATATCCGCCTGTGAAACCTGGGGGATCTTCACGGCAAGATCAGCCAGGTTCAACGTTCCGGTGACCCCGTAGATCAATGCCGCGCCAATCAGGAACAACGACGAAGCCAGCAAGTTGATGGTGATGTAATGCAGACCCGCCGACACCCGCGCGCGTCCCGAACCGTGCAGCATCAAGCCGTAGGACGCCGCCAGCAGCACCTCGAAGAACACGAACAGGTTGAACAGGTCGGCGGTCAGAAAGGCGCCGTACAACCCCATGAGTTGAATCTGGAACAGCACATGGAAGCTCGCACCCGCCCGGTCCCAGCGTGCCAGCGCAAACAGAAGGGCACAGAAGGCGACAATGCCGGTCAGCACCATCATCAGCGCCGACAGATGATCGACCACCAGCACGATGCCAAAGGGTGATTTCCAGTTGCCCGGCAGGTACACGCCAATCGAGCCGGTGGTGCCTGTCTTCTGCACCCACATCATCAGCGTGATCGAGATCGCCAAACCGAGGGCCGTCGACAGCAGGTTGATGCGTGCCTTCAGCGGCCGGTGTTTCTCGCCGAGCCAGAGCATCAGTGCGGCGGTCAGCACCGGCAACAGGATCGGTGCGACGATCAGTTGGTTCATCAGACTCATTCACTGCTCTCCCGACCGTCGACGTGGTCGTTGCCGGTCAGTCCACGGGACGCCAGCAGCACCACCAGGAACAGCGCGGTCATGGCGAAGCTGATCACGATGGCGGTCAGCACCAGCGCCTGGGGCAGAGGATCGGTGTAATTGAGCAGGTCATGGGGCACGCCGTCCTTGATGATCGGTTCCTTGCCGATGAACAGGCTGCCCATGCTGAAGATGAACAGGTTGACACCATACGACAGCAGACACAGGCCCATGACCACCTGAAACGTCCGTGGGCGCAGGATCAACCAGACGCCGGAGGCGGCGAGCACGCCAATGGCAATGGCGATGACTTCTTCCATCAGATGGCTCCTTGTGTCGGGGTGGGCGCGGCGGGTTCGATTGGCTGCGGCAACGAGGTCGGGCGATGGCTGCGCACTGACTGGTGCGCCAGTGCGGTCAGAATCAACAGCGTCGAACCGACCACCACGGCGTACACGCCGATGTCGAAAAACAGTGCACTGGCGACGTGCACATCACCCAGCAACGGGAGGTGCAGGTGCGCGGTATGCGTGGTCATGAACGGGTAGCCCAGCGCCATCGAGCCCAGCCCGGTAATGAGCGCAAAGAACAGACCGGTGCCCATCCAGCGCAACGGTCGCAGGCTCATGTTGGCCTCGACCCACTGCGTGCCAGCGACCATGTATTGGAGAATGAACGCGACCGACATCACGAGGCCGGCAACGAAGCCGCCTCCCGGTTGGTTATGGCCGCGCATGAACAGGTACATCGACACCACGAAGGCCACCGGCAGCAGCAGGCGCACCAGCACCGCCGGGACCATCATGAAGCCTAGCGCCGTGTCGGTTGCGTGCCGCGGGTTGACCAGGTCGGTGACCACGTCGCGGGCCAGCAGACGTTGTTGGGCAGGCAGTGCGATGCTTTCTTTCGGTGGGCGGAAGCGTCGCAGCAGGGCGAACACGGTCAGGGCAACCACCGCCAGCACGGTGATTTCGCCAAACGTGTCGAAGCCGCGGAAGTCCACCAGCATCACGTTGACGGCATTGGTACCGCCGCCCTGGGCCAGTGCGCGACTGAGGTAAAACTCTGAAATCGTGTTCGGGGTCGGGCGCGTCAGCATCGCGTAGGACAACAGCGCCATGCCGCCACCAGCGCCCACGGCGAGAATGAAGTCGCGTACCCGGCGCACTCGCGCGCGGCTGCGCGAGCGAGTCGTTGGGGCAACGTTCTCGTTACGCCGTGGCAGCCAGCGCAGGCCCAGCAGGATCAACACAGTGGTCACCACTTCGACGGCCAGTTGGGTCAGCGCCAGGTCAGGCGCGGAGAACCAGACGAAGGTCACGCAGGTCATCAGGCCGCAGACCCCGACCATGGTCACGGCGGCAAGCCGGTGGTATTTGGCCTGCCAGGCTGCACCCACGGCACAGGCAATGGCGATCAGCCAAAGCATGACGAACACGCCGGAGCCCGGAATTTTTGGCCGATCGCCCCAGCTCAGGCCGTTTTCGTACATCGGCACAAAGCCTGCGATCAGCGCGACAGTCACCATCAGGAACAATTGCGCTTGCAGGCGTCGAGTGGTCAGCAAGCCTTCCAGCGTCCGTGCGACGCGAAGCTTGAGGATCAATACGCGCTCAAACAGTCGCTTGCCGTTCAAACGCCAGATCAGCGGCGGCCCGACGAAACGTTCGCGCTTGATCGGTTTGCGCAGCAGCAGATACAGCAGGATGCCAGCGCCCATGGCAATCAGGCTCATGATCATCGGGGCATTCAGGCCGTGCCAGATCGCCAAGCTGTACTCAGGCAAGGTGCCGCCCACCACAGGCTGCGCCGCGGCGGCCAGCAACGGGCCAACCGATTGGGCAGGAAAAATCCCCACGATCAGGCAGGCCAGTACCAGCAGTTCCACCGGCACACGCATCCAGCGCGGCGGCTCGTGCGGCGTGTGCGGCAGGTTGGTGGCCTTCGGGCCAAAGAACACATCGACCGTGAAGCGCAAGGAATAGGCGACGCTGAAGGTGCCCGCCACGGTGGCGATCACCGGGAGGGCGGACTCCACCCACGCCGTCGAAGTGATGAACACGGTTTCGGCGAAGAACATTTCTTTGGACAGAAAACCGTTGAGCAGCGGCACCCCAGCCATCGCCGCGCTGGCGACCATCGCCAGCGTCGCGGTGTAAGGCATCAGCTTGATCAGGCCACTGAGTTTGCGGATGTCTCGGGTGCCGCTTTCGTGGTCGATGATCCCTGCCGCCATGAACAGCGACGCCTTGAAGGTCGCGTGATTGAGGATGTGAAACACCGCCGCGACGGCAGCCAGCGGGCTATTGAGACCCAAGAGCAGGGTGATCAATCCCAGGTGGCTGAGGGTGGAGTAGGCGAGCAAGCCCTTGAGGTCGGTCTGGAAAATGGCCGCGTAGGCACCAATCACCAACGTACAGGCGCCCGCACCGCTGACGATCCAGAACCATTGCTCGCTGCCGGACAACGCGGGCCATAGCCGCGCCAGCAGGAACACCCCGGCCTTGACCATGGTTGCGGAGTGCAGATACGCCGACACCGGCGTTGGCGCGGCCATGGCGTGTGGCAACCAGAAATGGAAGGGGAACTGCGCGCTCTTGCTCAGCGCGCCGATCAGAATCAAGGTCAGCAAGACCGGGTACAGGGCGTGGGCACGGATCGCGTCGCCTGAGGCCAGCACCCGGTCCAGGTCGTAGCTGCCAACCACGTGCCCGAGCAGCATGACGCCGACCAACAGCGCGAGTCCGCCAGCCCCCGTCACCATCAACGCCATATAGGCGCCACGGCGGGCGTCGGCGCGGTGGTGCCAATAGCCAATCAAAAGGAATGAGAAGACGCTGGTCAGCTCCCAGAAAAACACGATCTGGATCAGGTTGCCGGACATGACCAACCCAAGCATGGCGCCCATGAACGCGAGGAAAAACGAGAAGAATCGCGGCACCGGATCGTCCGGCGACATGTAGTAACGCGCGTAGAGCGATACCAGTGTGCCGATGCCCAGCACCAGCATCGAGAACAACCAGGCGAACCCGTCCAGGCGCAGCACGAAGTTCAGCCCCAGGCTGGGGACCCAGAAAAATTCTTCACGAATGACGCCGCCGTGGGCGATCTGCGGGTACCACAGCGCAACTTGAATCGCGCCGATCAGGGCGATCAGGCCCGCCAGGATGGATTCACTGTTGCGTGCGTTGTGCGGCAAAAGCGCCGCCAGACAGCTGCCGATGAAAGGCAGAAGCAGTAGAACTATCAGGGACATAGGCTTCTAATCTGCGGGGAAAATGTCAAGGATCATACGTGCCGGGTCATGCATCACCAACCGTCAAGATGTCGCAGAATCCTACAAGCTGTGTAGGCAGCAGCGTAGTAGAGCTGTGTGAACCCCGAAGGTTAAGGCCCAAATACAATGCCCCTGTGAGAGCGACATTGCTCGCGAAGCGGTTGAATCAGAGGGTGTTGCGGTGGCCGATTCGCTGGCAAGCTCGCTCGTATGATGTGAATTTCCACTATTTGGGGTGACGCTAATATTTTGGTTTGTCCTAACGTCCAAACTGTTCCGCCTTCGGCGGGTTACTTGAAAAGACACCAACTAACCAAGTGTCCTGGCTCCTGGTTAGGCCCGACTTCGTCGGGTTCCCGCACTCCGACGACGCTCCGTGGGCCCGCGCTGAACGGACATCCATTTCCTGGCAGCGCTCCGCGCCGTCTGCGTTTCGCCTGCACCCAAGTCGTGTTTTGTGGTGTCTGGGCTGCTGCGGCATGAAGATCAAAATCCACAGCGCGCTTTGCGTTGTTTGGAACAACACCTCAATCGTTGAATAAAACACAAAACCTGTGGGAGTTAGCTTGCTGACGAATGCGATGGCTCATTCACCCTTGATGTCGCTGACCCACCGCCTTCTCGGAATGCCGCCCAGACCAAGCTCGCTCCCACAGGTTAAGTGTCCGCTGCGAATTCTGGTTACCCCGCAGTATTTGTAGGAGACGTCGGAGGTTACGACGGCAGCGAATGCGATGTCTCATTCACCCTTGATGTCGCTGACCCACCGCCTTTTCGGAATGCCGCCCAGACCAAGCTCGCTCCCACAGGTTAAGTGTCCGCTGCGAATTCTGGTTACCCCGCAATATTTGTAGGAGACGTCGGAGGTTACGACGGCAGCGAATGCGGTGTGTCATTCACCCTAGATGTCGCTGACCCACCGCCTTAGTCGGAATGCCGCCCAGACCAAGCTCGCTTCCACAGGTCCGTGTCCGCAGAGGGATGACAACCTATCAGCCGGATTTGGCGCCTCACCACATTTAAGCGACAATGCCCGCCAGTTTTTGGAGCGCCCCATGTCTGATTCCATCGAAAGCCTTGCCGTCGACGCCGTCCTCGACGCGACCGGTCTCAATTGCCCGGAACCCGTGATGATGCTGCACCAGAAGGTACGCGACCTGCCGGCCGGCGGTTTGCTGAAGGTCATCGCCACCGACCCTTCGACCCAGCGGGACATTCCCAAGTTCTGCGTTTTTCTGGACCACGAACTGGTTGAAAAGCAGGCCGCCGATGGCGTGTACCTGTACTGGATTCGCAAGAAACAGGGCTGAACCTTCCCGTACTGGCTGCGACGTTGCACCGCGCTGGCCCGGCCGCGTGCGAGCGCCTACACTGCCGCGACCCCAGGGAGCCCATCATGCGCATAGTTGCTGACGAAAACATTCCACTGCTCGACGCCTTCTTTTCCGGTATTGGCGAGATTCGTCGATACCCCGGACGTACCCTCGATCGCGCAGCCGTGGCCGACGCCGATATTTTGCTCGTTCGGTCGGTGACCAAGGTCACCCGTGAATTGCTGGAAGGCACACCGGTGCGTTTCGTCGGGACCTGCACCATCGGCACCGATCACCTGGATCTTGAGTATTTCAACGAAGCGGGTATTCAGTGGTCCAGCGCACCGGGGTGCAATGCCCGAGGCGTGGTGGACTATGTGCTCGGCAGTCTGTTGACCCTCGCGGAAATCGAAGGCGCCGACCTGACTCAACGCACGTATGGCGTGGTTGGGGCGGGGCAGGTCGGCAGTCGCCTGATCAAGGTGTTGCGCGAGCTTGGCTGGAATGTGCTGGTCTGTGATCCGCCGCGACAGGCGGCAGAGGGCGGCGATTACGTCAGCCTCGACGAGATCGTCGCTCGCTGCGACGTGATCAGCCTGCACACACCGCTGAGCAAAACGGGCGAGCTGCCGACCTGGCACCTGTTCGACCGCGCCCGTCTGCTGGATCTCAAGCCAGGTGCCTGGCTGATCAACGCGGCCCGTGGCCCCATCGTGGATAACACGGCATTGCGCGAAGTGCTACTTGAGCGCGAAGACCTGCAAGCGGTGCTGGATGTCTGGGAACACGAGCCGCTGGTGGACGTCGAACTGGCTGAGCTGTGCGTCATCGGCACCCCGCACATTGCCGGTTACAGCCTTGACGGCCGCCAGCGTGGCACCGCTCAGATCTATCAGGCCTTGTGCGCGCACCTGGGGCAATCGCCGAATATCAGCCTCGACGACTTGCTGCCCAAACCCTGGCTTGCTCACGTGACGCTCGATGCGGCGACCGATCCCGCCTGGGCACTGAACATGCTTTGCCGGGGTGTCTACGATCCGCGCCGCGACGATGCGGACTTCCGTCGCAGCCTGGTCGGTGACGCCGCCAGCCAGCGACTGGCTTTCGATGCGCTGCGCAAACACTACCCGCCCCGTCGGGAAATCGACAGTTTGTACGTGTCCATTAACGGCCAATCCGACGTCTTGCGCACGATGGTGGCGGCGCTGGGTGCCGTGTGCGTCAGTGACTGATCATTCTGTGTATTTCTTGATGTAGGACCACAAGGTTTCGGCGAGGCGAGGAGGCGTCTGCTGCCAGAACGGTCTCATGCGGGCCAGGGCCGCGTACGCTTCCTGCCAGGCTTCCTGACGATCCTGCTTGCCGGTGACCGGCGCGTGGACCAACGCGGTAAAGCTGGCGAAGCTGCATGGGACAGGGTATTGCTCGCTGCGCAGAATACGGTGAGTCTGTTCCTGCACGGAGACGACCGTTCCTTCGTCGTCGGTAAATGCATGTGGCGTCAGGCTGGTGATTTGGTCGCATCGGCTGCTGCACAGCATTTTGCGGTTTCTCAGCTCGCCAAAGCCCCGTTCGTACATGCTGATCGTTGAACCGCTGACCCTCATGCACGCCGTTTCAAAGGCATTCAGGATCACTTCCGCGTTATCGATGCTGGTTTCGATGGTCGCGATGTCGACAAAACGTTCGAGCGTACCCTTCTCCAACGCATCGAGCGCTCGCTTGATGGTGGACAGATGGACAAAGTCCTTCTTGCAGCCGATCAGGTGAACATCAAACTGGTAATCGGCCAGCTCGTCGCCTGAAATGACGTTGGCGAAGGCGCGGGTATCCAGTGCCGTTTCCATGATGATGTTGAACTTGTTCTTGTGCGCGTGGCTGAAGATGCGGCTGCACAGCTCCCAGATGAAGGTTTCGGTGTGCTTGTAACGGCTGGTCACGTCCTGATCGGCGAACTCGGCATAACGCGGGTGCAGCTCACGGAAACGCTCCAGGTAGAGGCGCACGTAGTTGCTGTAACGCGGGTCCTTGAGCAGGGTGTTGTTCAGCATGTAGGTCTTGCCGGAGCCCTGAACGCCGGCCACGACGAGGATTTTTGGGGACGGCAGACCGTCCTCTCCAATGTCTCGTTTAACGCCGAACAGCGTGGTTTCCAGCGTGCGGTAAACGGAGTCGAGTTCAGCGGAGGTATAGCTGTAATGAGTAGCGGACATCGTGATGTTTCCTGGATTGTCTGGATTTGAAGGACCGGACGTAATCGCAGGAAGTGGATGAGCGCAATGGTGTATCGGTGGGGCATGTGTTGCGGAATGTTTGTTGATTTCGCGCGCATAAAAAACCCGGCATCGAGGCCGGGTTTGAATTCAGTAGGCTCATCAGTCTTGTTTTTCAGGTTTGACCCAGTACTTTTCGCATTCCTGACATGCGGCCTGAACCATCTCTTCAGTAATCAGGATTTCTTTCCCGTTTTCATCGAATATCGCGCCGCCCAGTTGTGCCTGGGGTTGGGGCCGAACGACGGGTTCGTGATTGCTGCTGTTCTGCAAGCTCATGGCCTGTCTCCTTCATCAGGTTGTGCGCTTCAATTTACCCACGCTCGATGACCGCGCCATGACATCCCTGGACGCTTCAAGCGTTCGATCAGTCCACCAGATGACGGCAAAAACCGCCAGCTTGCCGTTAGACCGATCCGCTCTAAACGCCCCTTCTTGCCTTCATAACGCAGCCCCACGCCGGTGTGGATACTCCTACCCAGACTGGCGTCTGCCGCTTGAGTTCAGCAAAAGTCGACGAGCGTACATCGGGGGGCCGGTGTAGGCTCTGCGCTTGAATCGTCTATCAGGTGCCTCCCATGGCTTCAGTGTTTTCCGGGCGTCAGCGCCATGCCATCCGTCTGGCGTTGCGGATGATCGCGCCGTACCGCAAGCAAGCCATCGGCGCGCTGGTCGCGCTGATAGTGACTGCAGCGATCACCTTGTCGATGGGGCAAGGCATTCGCCTGATGGTCGATCAGGGGTTCATGACGCGCTCACCGACCCTGCTCAACGAAACCATTGGCCTCTTCATGGTGCTGGTTCTGGCGTTGGCGGTCGGGACGTTCACCCGGTTCTATCTGGTGTCGTGGATCGGGGAACGTGTGGTGGCCGACTTGCGCAAGCAAGTGTTCGATCATCTGGTGAGCCTGCATCCCGGCTTTTACGAGAACAACCGCAGCTCGGAAATCCAGTCGCGCCTGACCGCGGACACCACCTTGCTGCAATCGGTGATCGGATCGTCGCTGTCGATGTTCCTGCGCAATGCGCTGATGGTTATCGGCGGCGTCATCCTGCTGTTTTTCACCAACCCCAAACTGACCAGCATCGTGGTGATCGCGCTCCCTCTGGTGGTCGCGCCGATCCTGATCTTCGGGCGGCGCGTGCGCAGCCTGTCCCGTGAGAGTCAGGACCGGGTGGCGGATGTCGGCAGTTATGTTTCCGAAGCGCTCGGGCAGATCAAAACCGTGCAGGCGTACAACCATCAGGAACAGGATCGCCAGCGCTTTGCAAAAACCGCCGAAGACGCCTTCGACACCGCTCGCAAGCGTATCTTGCAGCGTTCCTGGTTGATTACGCTGGTGATCGTGCTGGTGCTGGGCGCCGTGGGGGTGATGCTTTGGGTCGGCGGGATGGATGTCATTGCCGGGCGAATTTCTGGCGGCGAGCTGGCGGCGTTCGTCTTCTATAGCCTGATCGTCGGCAGCGCGTTCGGCACGCTCAGCGAGGTGATTGGCGAGCTGCAACGGGCGGCGGGTGCGGCGGAGCGCATCACCGAGTTGTTGCAGGCACGCAGCGAAATCACGCCACCGGCCAGCGATCTGCTGACGCTACCGGAACGCGTCAGCGGTCGATTGGTCATGGAGAGTGTCAGCTTCGCGTACCCGTCACGGCCCGAGCGCAATGTGGTCGAGGGCTTGAGCCTGACGGTCGAGGCGGGGGAGACGCTGGCGTTGGTGGGGCCGTCGGGCGCGGGCAAGTCAACGCTGTTCGATTTGTTGCTGCGCTTCTACGATCCGCAGCAAGGGCAGATCCTGATCGAAGGTTTGCCCGCCGAACGCCTCGATCCTCTGGACCTGCGTCGCTGCTTCGCCTGGGTGTCGCAAACCCCGGCGCTGTTCTTTGGCAGCGTCGAAGACAACATCCGTTACGGCAACCCCGTCGCCAGCGTCGAGCAGGTCGAAGCCGCTGCGCGCATCGCTCACGCCCACGAATTCATTCAATTGCTGCCTCAGGGGTATCAGACGCATTTGGGCGACGGCGGAATGGGGTTGTCGGGCGGTCAGCGCCAGCGTCTGGCGATCGCTCGCGCATTGCTGGCCGATGCGCCGATTCTGTTGCTCGACGAAGCCACCAGCGCGCTGGATGCGCAGAGCGAACATCTGATCCAGCAGGCATTGCCGACCCTGATGCAGGGCCGAACCACGCTGGTGATCGCTCACCGGCTGGCCACGGTGCAGAACGCTGACCGGATCGCGGTGATGGATCAAGGGAAACTGGTGGCGGTGGGCACGCATCGGGAGCTGATCGCCAGCAATCCGCTGTACGCGCGACTGGCGGCGTTGCAGTTCAACACGGGGGCGCAGGATGTGGTGGCAGACATGAAAACGGCGCCTTGAGCGCCGTTGGGTGAATCATCAGTCTTTGCGGTATTCGCAGAGGTAAGCGGTTTCTTCCAGGACATGCAGCTTGAACTTGCTGTTGGCTGGCACGCGGAACTGATCGCCGGTCTTGAAGTGTTCCCAGTCGCCGCTATTGGGCAGCAGGACTTTCAGCGAACCGGAGACGACATGCATGATTTCGCGATCAGCAGTGCCGAACTCGTATTCGCCCTTGGACATGACGCCAACGGTGGCCGCGCCGTGTTCTTGCTGGAAGGCGATGGACTTGACGGTACCGTCGAAATACTCGTTGACCTTGAGCATGGCTGATCTCCTCGGAAAGGGCTTAAAAAGGTTGGACAGTATGCCCAACGTACAAAAGGCCGTCATCCGCTTTGAGAAATGCGTCACGCTCAGCCGGGAATGACCAGCGGGAGCAGTCGGGCGGTGTTGCGCGCGTCGGTCAGTGCCCGATGCTGCTGCCCGTTGAAATGCATGCCCGCCAGCTGCAGCGCCGTGTTGAGCCCGCAGGGTTTTTGCAACTGGCGTGCCTGGGCGAACCGCTGCTTGAGGTTGATATGGGCCAGACCGCTGAGTTCGCTGGTGAGTTGATGCTGCTGCCATTGGACTTCGAATTGCTGGCGGTCGTAGTCGCCCCAGCTGACCCAACCGAGCAGGCGGGTGCGGTGATGGCTCAGCCAGCGCTCGAACTGCGGCCAGACGGCGGTGAACAGTGGCGCACTGTCGATCTGCGCTTGTTGGATATGCGTCAGTTCGCGACAGAACGAGGTGAGCATCGGCCTGCGCGCGGGCCTGACAAAGCGCTCGAAGTGGTCCACCTCGCGTCCGTCCGCGTTGACCACGCAGGCGCCAATCTCAATGATTTCCATCTCTGCCACCGGCCATCCGCCCTCTTCGGTGGTGGCCTCCAGATCTATCACCAGCCAATGTGGCATCTCGAACTCCAGTTTCTTAACCTGTGGCACCGTCATGGAGCGTAGTCATATTCGGCTGATCACGTCCAACCGCCGAACGCGCCCATGACTGAGACATGGGACTCGAATGAGGGACGATGGTTTGCCGGGGCGCTGTTTTTTATCGTGCCGGCTGAGCGGACCTGTGGTGAAACGCTTGCCTGGCCGACGGGGTCGGCATAAATTGCGCCGCGACAGTGACTGAAAGATTCGGGTTGTGAATAAAGCCGGTTTTGACGTTGTTTGACCGTTGTCTAATTGTTCGCAAACGCATAGCTTACGTAATCCGATTCGCCAGAGGTGCTTTGTCTTGATGTCTACGCCAGTGCGGATGGCTATTAAAACGCTGCTGTTGGCAACCACGACGCTGTGGGCCTGGCAAGCGGGCGCGGCACAGGTGGTGCGGATTGGCGCGGCGCACTTTCCGCCGTACACGATTCGCCCCGAGCGCGGTGAGGACACTGGCTTGCTGCCGCAAATGATCAGTGCGCTGAATGCCATGCAGAGCGACTACCGTTTTGAAATGGTCCCGACGTCGATTCCACGCCGTTTCCGCGATTTCCAGCAGGCTCGCTTTGACATGGCGATTTTCGAGAACCCCGCCTGGGGCTGGAAAGACATTCCTCACGAGGATGTCGACATGGGGCTGGAGGACGCCGAAATCTTCGTCGCGCATCGCGCTCAGGGTCGCTCGCAAAACTATTTCGATGACCTCCACGGCAAGCGTCTGGCGCTGTTCAGCGGGTATCACTACGCCTTCGCCCACTTCAACGCCGACCCCAGGTTCCTGGCAGAGAACTACAACGCCACTTTGACCTATTCCCACGACAGCAACCTGCTCATGGTGCTACGGGACCGGGCGGACATTGCGTTGGTCACCCGATCCTATCTGAGTACGTTTCTGGCCGGTAACCCCGCCGACGCCGATCAGTTTCTGGTGTCGGACCGCGTGGATCAGGTGTATCGGCACTTCGCGCTGTTAAGGCCCAACGCGCCGATCACGGGGGAGAAGTTCGGTGAATTGCTTCGGCAACTGCGCGAGAACGGGCAGATGTTCAAGATCTTCCAGCCGTTCCGGATTGCCGTGACGCCGCAGGCGAGCCATCACGCCATTGCGCTGGATGAGGGTGATAGCCGGGACTGAGGGTGGCAGGCGGGCAGTGAGTGTTCACCGCCCGCGAGTGTCAGCGGTCGCGCGCTTCCTTGGCGTCCATTTCAGCGTTGCGCTCGTGGACGCGCTTGAGTTGTTCTTCGGTCAGGGGCAGTTTTTTCGCTGAATCCTTGAGCATCAGCAAACCACCGACGATCGAGCCGATTGCAATAACCAGAATTAACCAGGCGTACCAGGGCATGAGGCTCTCTCCTTCTTGTGATACCGCTTTGAGCAACGGCGCTGCCCAGTGGTTCAATTGTAGGAGACGTCCGGTCCGCGAGGTATAGGTCAGGGCACCTTTGCAGGCGCCGGCTGGCCGACGTCTGCACGGTGTCCGGGGGTGCTTCAGATTCCGGTCAGCATCGAGTCGGCCGGCGCCGCCGAGCGGGCGCTTTCGGTCAGGCCGAAATAGATGAAGCCCACCACCATGAATGCCAAAAAGATCAGGCCGATCAGGGCGTTGAACCAGGCCATGGCAATCAGGCAGACCACCGCGAGCACCAATGCGATCCCCGGCACGATCGGATAGCCCGGGGCGCGGAAGGTGCGCTCCAGCAGCGGTTCGGTCTTGCGCAGCTTGAACAGGCTCAACATGCTCATGATGTACATGACGATGGCGCCGAACACGGCCATGGTGATCATCGCGGCGGTGAGGGTCATGCCACTGAGGTTGATAAGGCCGTCGCTGTAAATCGCCGCGATACCGATCAGGCCGCCCGCGATGATCGCGCGGTGCGGGGTCTGGAAACGCGACAGTTTAGCCAGCGACGCGGGCAAGTAGCCGGCGCGGGCGAGGGCGAAGAACTGCCGCGAATAGCCCAGAATGATGCCGTGGAAACTGGCGACCAGCCCGAACAGGCCGATCCACACCAGCATGTGCAGCCAGCCAGAGCTTTCGCCGACCACCGCTTTCATCGCCTGAGGCAACGGGTCGTTGATGTTCGACAGGGCTTTCCAGTCGCCGACGCCGCCGGCAAAGAACATCACGCCCATCGCCAGCAAGACCAGGGTGATGATCCCGCTGATGTAGGCCTTGGGAATCGTGCGCTTGGGGTCCTTGGCTTCTTCTGCCGCCATGGCGGCGCCTTCGATGGCGAGGAAGAACCAGATGGCGAACGGGATTGCCGCGAACATCCCGGCAATCGCGGGCGCGCCGAAGGTGTCCGAGCCGGCCCAGCCGTTGAGTGCGAAGTTGCTGAAGCTGAACGCAGGGGCAACCACGCCCATGAACACCAGCAGTTCCAGCACCGCGAGGACGCAGACCACCAGCTCGAAGGTTGCGGCCAGTTTCACGCCCAGAATATTCAGGGCCATGAACACGATGTACGCGCCGACCGCGGCGTGTTTCGGATCCAGCGCCGGGAACTGCACATTGAGGTAAGCGCCAATCGCCAGTGCAATGGCGGGTGGGGCGAAGACGAATTCGATCAGCGTGGCGAGCCCGGCGATCAACCCGCCTTTCTCGCCAAACGCCCGGCGACTGTAGGCGAACGGACCGCCCGCATGGGGGATCGCGGTGGTCAGTTCGGTGAAACTGAAGATGAAGCAGGTGTACATCGCCGCGACCATCAGCGACGTCAGCAAGAAGCCCAGCGTTCCGGCGACTCCCCAGCCGTAACTCCAGCCGAAATACTCACCGGAAATCACCAGACCGACAGCGATCCCCCACAAATGCAGCGTGCCCAGCGTGGGCTTCAGTTGCGTATTCATGCGTCACTCCCTGGATTGATTGGATCATCGGGACAGAGCGCGCTGCAGTGGTCGTGCCAGCGGTGGGCAGGTATGTCGTAATGCTTCGAATTGGGTCGTATACAGGATGCTTGTTCGGCGATTCAGAGGCGATCGTGCCCGATCGGTGCGCAGTGGCAGGTGCGGGGAGACAGAATGTGGCACGGCCAATGCGGTCTTCCTTGTGAGGGTGAATTCATTCGCGAAAGATTTTCCGTACCGCGAATCCATAGTGACCGGGTTGGCCCGTCGCGAATGAATTCGCTCCCACAGGTTTTATCCGTCCGCTGCCCGAGTACCATTTACCGATCACCGGGTCCCGTCCCCCGGGATGATCGGCTACAATGCGCGCCGATTTCGACTTGCCAGAGAACCCGCTCATGTCCGCCTGCCAGACCCCTATCATCGTCGCCCTGGATTTTCCGACCCGCGAAGCCGCGTTGAAACTGGCTGATCAGCTGGACCCCAAGCTGTGTCGGGTCAAAGTGGGCAAGGAATTGTTCACCAGCAGTGCGTCGGGCATTGTCGAAACCCTGAACAGCAAGGGCTTCGAAGTGTTTCTGGACCTCAAATTCCATGACATCCCCAACACCACGGCGATGGCGGTCAAGGCCGCTGCCGAGATGGGCGTGTGGATGGTCAACGTGCACTGCTCCGGTGGCCTGCGCATGATGGCCGCTTGTCGTGATGTGCTGGATCAGCGCAGCGGGCCGAAACCGTTGCTGATCGGTGTGACCGTACTGACCAGCATGGAACGCGAAGACCTCGCGGCGATCGGTCTGGACATCGAGCCGCAAGAGCAGGTGCTGCGCCTGGCGGCGCTGGCCGAGAAGGCCGGCATGGACGGGTTGGTGTGCTCGGCGCTGGAAGCCCAGGCGCTGAAAACCGCACACCCTTCGTTGCAACTGGTGACGCCAGGCATTCGTCCTGCTGGCAGTGCGCAGGATGACCAGCGCCGCATTCTGACGCCGCGTCAGGCGCTGGATGCCGGTTCTGATTACCTGGTCATCGGCCGTCCGATCAGCCAGGCAGCCGATCCGGCGAAAGCGCTGGCCGCGGTGGTTGCGGAGCTGGCGTAACGCCAACCGGCGCTAGGTTGAAAGCCTGTAGGCGCCGGTTTGTAGGGTGTTCTGATCGTTCCCACGCTCCGCGTGGTAACGCAGCGACTGACGCTCTGCGTCAACGTTGACGCGGACCGTCCCGGCAGGCTTTCCCACGCAGAGCGTGGGAAAGATCCCGCAGATTTTGTGTTCAGCCGGTGACACTTTTGTGAGATGCCTAGTACCCGATCCGCTTCAAGATCGAATCGATGCTTTCTTTCGACGGACGTCCGTAGAACTTCAACAGTTCCGACGCCCGGTTGGTGAAGAAGCCATCGACGCCGCGCTGGCTGATTGCCTTGAAGTCCACCGCGTCATCCACGGTGTACGAGTGAATGATCAGGCCGCGGTCGTGGGCCATCTTGTTCATCCACGGTTGCACCAGATCCATGTAGCTCTGGTCGCCACCGTTTTTCAAAGCCGACGCAGGGCCGGTGCCGATGGCGCCGTGGGCTTTTGCCCAATCCATCCACGCCGCGAACTCTTCCTTGGACTTCACTTGCTGAGTCGCATAGAAGCTGGCTTTGTCTTTGGCGCCCGAATCCTTGAAGGTCTTGTCAGACGCCGCCTGGATGTAGCCGTCGCCCAGCCACAGCAAGAGGATTTTCGGCGTGTTCGGCATGGCTTTTTGCAGCAGTTCCAGGCTCGGTTTCTCGAACGTTTGCAAAATCACCCGGCCCGGCATGTGTGCCACGTTCACGTGCCCTTTTTCCGCCGCGGGGCGCTGACTCAGCCAGCCGCGTTGTTCCAGCTTTTTCTTCAAGTCTTCTTCGATGCCGGGAAACTGCGCCGGCACTTTGGTCTCGATGTACAGACCAGGCTTGTTCTTGCCGCCTTCGGCAATGTCGATCACCTCGTCCAGCGTCAGTATTTTCAGGCCTGCGTAGCTGGCGCGCGCGCGGTCAGGGTGGGCCTTGTTGAACCAGGAGCCTGCATCCAGACGCTTGATCTCTTCCAGGGTAAAGCTGCTCAACGGGTCTTTTGCCCGGCCAGGAAATACGTCGGCGACGTTGGTGGTCCGCTCGAGGGTGTCGTCGTGCAAGGCAATCAGCACGCCGTCCTTGGTGCGCTGGATGTCCATTTCCAGGTAGTCGGCACCCAGTTCGCGGGCGAGGGTATAGGAAGGAATGGTTTCTTCCGGCGCATTGAACGACGCACCGCGATGCGCAATGACGGCCGGCCATGGCACGCCGATTTTGGCGGCGAGCGCCTTGCCGGGTTCGTTAGCGGCCATGGCAAACCCTGAAGACAGCATGACACCGGCCAGCGCGGCGGTGCCCAACGTTCTGGAAATTCCTTTGAGCATGGTGATGACGTTCCTTTTGTGCATGATTCATTCATGAGGCGGTGTGAACCACCGCAGCGCGTACCGGCGTGTTTGCCGCTACTGTTTATCCAGGCGCATCGCTCAGACCTTAAACAGCATTGTCTTGTGCCGGCAACCGGCGTGTCGCTGCTGGAAACGAGCGGTCGTTATGAGGGTCTGTTCATTCGGCTCATAGCCGAACGCAGGGCGTTTGGGCACTATGACGACGAGTTTCAGGATTTTTCATGACGCTAAATCGTCAGGTGCATGACCGTTTTACTTGGCAGGTGGCTTTTCTCGCATGGAAACAAACACATACGCGGCACTGACAGGTTTTGTCGACCTGTTGTTGGATGCCATCTGCGTGGTGGACGCGCAAGGCCAGTTCGTTTTTGTCAGTGCTGCCTCTGAACGGATTTTCGGTTACCACCCCCATGAGCTGATCGGTCGCAAGATGATCGAACTGGTCCATCCCGAGGACCGGGAGCTCACGCTCGCTGCCGCCAGCGAGATCATGTCGGGCCAGCCAAATGTTGGTTTCGAGAACCGTTATGTGCGTAAAGACGGCCGGGTGGTGCACATCATGTGGTCGGCACGCTGGTCGGAGGCCGACCAGTTGCGTATCGCCGTCGCCCGGGACATCACCGAACGCAAACGCTCGGAGTCCATGCGAACGGCGCTGTTCCGCATTTCCGAAGCGGCCCATGTGGCCAGCGATCTGCCTGCGCTGTTCAAAGAGATTCACTGTGTCATCGGCGACTTGCTGCCCGCGCGCAACTTTTTCGTCGCCCTGCTCGACAAATACAGCGGGTTGCTGAATTTTCCCTATCGCGTCGACGAGCTCGATCCGACTCTGGCGCATCCGATGGCCGATGCACTGGCGACTGAAATCGTCGGAACGGGGCGGACAATGCTGATGGCGCCTGTCTGCGATTCCCACGGCAGCGGTCATGCCGTCCCTGATTACCTGAGGCAGATGCAGGGTAATGACGGCCTTTCCTGGCTCGCGGCGCCGCTGGAGACACAACACGGCATCATTGGGGCGCTGCTGGTCAAGAGTCATCCTGACTGTCCGCAGTACAGTGAACGCGACAAGGAACTGCTGCAATTCGTGTCGACCCAGGTGGCGGCCGCCATTGAACGCAAGCAGCTGTATGACCGACTCAAGAGCATGGCCCAGTACGACCAGTTGACCCAACTGCCCAACCGGATGCTGTTGCAAGAACGCCTGCTGCAATCACTGGAGCGGGCGAAAAGCAGCAAAGGGCGTCTGGCCTTGCTCTATCTGGATCTGGACAAATTCAAACAGGTCAACGACACCCTCGGTCACGCTGCAGGCGATCTGCTGCTCCAGGAAGTGGCCCATCGCTTGAAACAATGCGTGCGCGAAACCGATACCGTGGCGCGCATCGGCGGTGATGAATTCGTGATACTGCTCGACCGGGTCAACAGCACCGAGGATTCCGGCAAGGTGGCGGAAAAAATCTGCAAGACCCTCAACGTGCCCATGGTCCTCAAGGGGCATGACTGGCAGATCCTGCCCAGCATCGGCATCGCCAACTACCCCGAAAACGCCACCGACCTTGCGCAACTCTTCCGCCATGCCGATGAGGCGATGTACAGCGCGAAGAAGTCTGGTGGGAATCGGTTTGAGGGGTGAAAACCGCTCTAACTCGCGCTACTGTCTGTCCCATCGAATTTTCCGCGACGGTGTGATGATGACGAAGACGGTGCTGGTGTTGGTTGAAAGCGTGAACGAGTACTTGCCGATTCTGGAGGAGAGCGGGTTTCGTTTGATTCTGGCGCCGACGCCTGCGACGCGGGCGGAGGCGGTGGCGACGCGCGGGGGTGAGATCGATGCGGTGTTGACGCGCGGCCCGTTGGGTTTTACGGCTGATGAGATCGCGGCGCTGCCCAAGCTGGGCATCATTTGTGTGATTGGTGCGGGTTATGAGCAGGTCGATCTGTTGGCCGCCGAAGCGCGCGGCATTACGGTGACCTATGGCGCCGGGGTGAACGCGCCGAGCGTGGCCGATCATGCGATGGCGTTGCTGCTGTCGGTGGTACGCGATATCCCTCAAGCCGATGCATCGGTACGCCGCAGCGAGTGGCGCAAGGTCACGCGGCCGTCGTTTGCGAACAAACGCCTCGGTATTTTGGGCCTGGGCGCAGTGGGGATGGCGATTGCCAAACGGGCGCTGGGCTTCGACATGCAGATCAATTACCACAGCCGTTCGCCACGGGCGGACGTCGATTTTCACTACTGTGCAACGCCGCTGGCGCTGGCCGCCGAGTCCGACTTTCTGATTGTGGCAACCCCGGGCGGTGCCGGAACGCGGCATTTGATCGACAAAGCCGCCATTGAAGCGTTGGGCGCGGACGGTTTTCTGCTGAACATCGCGCGGGCCAGTGTGGTGGACACCGAGGCCTTGATCGATGCCTTGCAGCACGGCCGTCTGGCCGGCGCGGCACTGGACGTGTTCGACGACGAACCCCAGGTGCCGGACGCGCTGAAAACCCTCAACAACGTCGTGCTGACCCCGCATGTCGCGGGCCTGTCGCCGGAGGCCTCGCGGGGCACTGTGCAGCTGGTTGCCGACAACCTGCTGGCGTTTTATGCCGGCCAGCCGGTACTGACTCCGGTGCACAGCTGACCCAACCAATAGCCCCCCGCGTGATGGCGGGGCCAACGGATCCCCTCTAACAAGAAAAGGAAACCCACATGTCTTCATCGTCTGCCCTGAAAGTCGCGCTGGTCACCGGCGCTGGAAGTGGTATCGGCCGCGCGGTCGCGCTGCAGTTGCTCAAGGACGGTTACGCCGTGGTGCTGGCAGGGCGTCGGCTGGAGCCATTGGTCGAGCTGGCCGAGCAGGCGAAAGCCGCAGGACAGCAGGCGTTAGCGGTGTCGACCGATGTGCGTGATGCGGCCAGTGTCGAGGCGCTGTTCGCGCAGATTGAAGGCACGTTCGGGCGCCTGGACGTTTCGTTCAACAATGCCGGTATCGGTGCGCCTGCGGTGCCGATGGACGAGTTGACGGTCGAACAGTGGAAAAACGTGATCGATACCAACGTCACCGGCATGTTCCTCTGTGTGCGTGCCGCGTTTGGCCTGATGCGCCGGCAGGTGCCGCAAGGCGGGCGAATCATCAACAACGGCTCAATCTCGGCGCACACGCCGCGGCTGTTCAGCTCGCCGTATACCTCCAGCAAACACGCGGTGCTGGGCCTGACCAAGAGCACGTCGCTGGACGGTCGTCAGTACAATATCGCCTGCGGACAGATCGACATCGGCAACGCCTTGACTGAAATGACTGATCGCATGACCAAGGGCGTATTGCAGGCCGATGGCGAGCTGCAAGTGGAACCGACGATGAACGTACAGCACGTGGCGGACGCCGTCAGCTATATGGCGAGTCTGCCGTTGTCGGCGAACGTGCTGAACATGACCGTGATGGCCAGCAGCATGCCGTTCGTTGGGCGCGGATGATTGGTTGACGAAGACCTGTAGGCGCGCGCTTGCCCGCGATCTGCCGGGAACCGGCAGCCAATTGGGGCGCCTTTGCCGACACAGGTCTGCGGTCTGGGCTTGAACGTGTTCCGATCTGTGTCCGGGGTGACGCGGAGCGTCATTCACTGCGTTACCACGCGGAGCGTGGGAACAATCAAGAGGTCGGCGGGCAAGCGCGCCTGCAGAAAGACGCCATTGATACGACTGCGTTGTTTCGTCCAAAACCCCATGGGATCTGTCCAACTCTGCCCGTGGTCCTTCGCACACACTGTGGTCATGTCGATCCACCTTCAATCGAGGACATGACCATGAGCGAATTCGTCATTGCGCCAGTCACCACGCCATCGCTGGCTGTCGCGGGCACTGCCAGCCGTTTTCCGATCCGCCGCGTCTTTTGCGTCGGCCGTAACTACTCCGAACACGCCCGCGAAATGGGCCATGATCCCGACCGCGAGCCACCGTTTTTCTTTATGAAGCCTGCTGACGCGGTCGTGCCGGCTGAAGGCAACATTGCTTACCCGCCGCTGACCCAGGACCTGCACCACGAGATCGAACTGGTCGTTGCGATTGGCAAGGACGGCGTGGACATCCAGCCGGAAGATGCTTTGAGCCACGTCTGGGGCTACGGCGTCGGGCTGGACCTGACTCGCCGCGACCTTCAGGCACAAGCGAAAAAAATGGGTCGCCCATGGGAGTGGGCCAAGGCCTTCGACGCCTCGGCACCCGCCACTGCGCTGCTGCCAGTCAGCAAGATCGGCCACCCGGACAAAGGTTCGATCTGGTTGGACGTGAACGGCGAAAGCCGCCAGCGTGGTGATCTTGCCGATCAGATCTGGGCGGTCAAGGACGTGATTGCGTACCTGTCGCAATCGGTCGGCGTCAAAGCCGGCGACCTGATCTACACCGGCACACCGGCAGGCGTTGGTGCGCTGCAACGCGGTGATGTGGTGACGGCGGGCATCGAAGGCATTGCCGAGCTGACCGTGACCCTCGTTTAATCCTGCGATCAGGCATGGTCCACAAGCACTGAGCGCCCTGATAATCCCTTGGTTCGACGGCTGCTGTTGCCCTAACATGCGCCAGATCGAACCAGGTGATTTCAGGTGTTTAAGCGATGGCCAACCCGTCCCGCATCCAGACCTATGGCATGCAACAGCGCAGCGACCGGATGGATTTCTACATCCGTGACAAGTCTGCTCGTCCCGCCCTGACATCACCCCATCGTCACGAATACTTCCAGATCCAGATCAATCTTGGCGGCGACACCGTGCAGCATATCGGCGGTGCCATCCGGCCGTTTCCGCGCAACACCCTCGCGTTCATCCTGCCGCACCGGCTGCACGTGATTCCGCACCCTGAAGACGGCAACTTCGTGCTGATCAATTTCTCTCAGGAATTTTTGCTGCATCACCTGCAATGCGATCCGATGGACCTCGAAGATGTCTCCCTCGCCGAGGCACCGGAGCTGGCGCCGTTTCGCTTTCAGGAGCACCTGGATTTCATCCTTGGGGACGCCGATTTCGCGCAGGTGACCGCGCTGCTGGACCGGATGCGCGAAGCGGACCAGACGCGGCAGCTCGGGTCAGGTTCTATTTTGCGGGGTTACCTGCTGCAACTGATCGGCACGGTCTGCAACCTGTTCGAGCCTCAGTTGCTGGGCTTGTCGGCCAACAAGGCCGAGCGAAGAGGGCGCCGCGATGCGATGGGCCGGGTGATGGAATACATCCGCGCGCACATCGCTGATCCGGCCATGACCCTGACCGACGCGGCAGCGGCAGCCTTCTTGTCGCCGAATTACCTGACGCACCTGCTGCGCAAGGAGACGGGCAGTACGTTCTCGGAACTGGTGCTGGAGCGGCGCATGCGCCTGGCGCGCACGCACCTGATGAACAGCCAGAAACCCTTGAGCCACATCGCCGAGATCTGCGGATTCGCCGATGAAGCGTACTTTTCCCGGCGTTTCCGCAAGGCCCACGGTGTCCCGCCGGGGCAATTCCGGCGGGAGCAGGCCGCCAGGCGTTAGACCAGGCCGGTCGTGTAATACACGCCAATCACGAAGAACGCCGCAAGCACCTTGAAGATCGTCATGCCGAAGATGTCCTTGTAGGCCTCGCGGTGGGTCAGGCCGGTGACGGCCAGCAACGTGATCACGGCGCCATTGTGCGGCAGGGTGTCCATGCCGCCCGCTGCCATCGACGCGACCCTGTGCATCACTTCCATCGGGATGTGCGCGGCATTCGCAGCGGCAATAAAGGTGTCGGACATGGCCGCCAGCGCGATGCTCATCCCGCCCGAAGACGAGCCGGTGATCCCCGCCAGGATGTTGATCGTGATGGCCTGATTGATCAGCGGGTTGGGAATCGCCTTCAGCCCGTCGACCACCACCAGAAAACCTGGCAACGCAGCAATCACCGCGCCGAACCCGTATTCCGAGGCCGTGTTCAGCGTCGCCAGCATCGCCCCGCCCACGGCCGTCTTGCTGCCGTCGGCCAGTTTGCTGGCCACGGTGCGGAAGGAGAACACCAGCACCGTGATGATGCCCACCAGCAAAGCGGCTTGTACCGCCCAGATGGCGGTCAGCTTGGCAACGTCGGTCTGAATCGGTGCTTTCAGCCCCGGCAGGTGAATGCCGTAGGAGCCGCCATACCAGCCCGGAATCCATTTCGTGAAGAGCAGGTTCATCACCCCGACCAACACCAGCGGCAACAGGGCGATCAACGGGTTGGGCAACGCGATCTCTTCAGGCGTTTCCGGCTCGTTGCGCAGGTTCGTGCCGTAGCCTTCGCCAGCACGAGCGGCTTTGCGTCGCTGATGCTCCAGATACAGCATGCCGCACACCAGCACGAACAGCGAACCCAATAGGCCGAGCCACGGTGCGGCCCAGGAATTGGTGCCGAAGAAGGTGGTCGGGATGATGTTCTGGATCTGTGGCGTGCCTGGCATCGCGTCCATGGTGAAGGTAAACGCGCCCAGCGCGATGGTCGCGGGCATCAACCGTTTGGGGATATTGCCCTGACGGAACATCTCGGCGGCGAACGGATAGACCGCGAACACCACCACGAACAGCGAGACCCCGCCGTAGGTCAGCAAGGCGCAGACCAGCACGATGACCAGGATCACCTGACTGCTCCCCAGCAGGCCGATGACCGATTTGACGATGGAGCGCGAGAAACCCGACAGCTCGATCAACTTGCCGAACACCGCGCCCAGCAAAAACACCGGAAAGTACAGCTTGATGAAGCCGACCATCTTGTCCATGAACAGGTCGCTGAACACCGGCGCCACGGCGGTGGGGTCGGTCAGCAACACGGCACCCAGGGCGGCCAGTGGCGCGAAGATGATGACGCTGTAACCCCGATACGCAGCCAGCATCAGAACGCACAACGCCAGAACGGCGATGACAACACTCATGAGGACATCCTTTCGAAGCGGTACGGCAAGCCATCGCTGGACCCGAATGGGGTGCGACGATGGCTCGCAGTCGATTGATTGTTTTTATTGTCGGACGCGCGGTTTCCCGCCCGTCCTGTCCCGCAAAGAACGCGATTTCTTACTGGGCAGCGCCGGCGTACGGCACGTCCTTATGGCCATAGCGACGCACGCGGATGTTGGCTTGCTCGCCATGCCCGGCGAAGCCTTCCAAGGCGCACAGGCGCGAGCAGTACTCACCGATCATCGAGGAGGCTTCGTCGGTGGTGACCTTTTGATAGGTGCAGGTCTTGATGAATTTGCCGACCCACAGACCGCCGGTGTATCGCGCGGCTTTTTTGGTTGGCAGGGTGTGGTTGGTACCGATCACCTTGTCGCCGAACGAGACATTGGTGCGCGGACCCAGGAACAGCGCGCCGAAGTTGCGCATGTGTTTGAGGAAGAAGTCCGGGTCCTGGGTCATGACCTGCACGTGCTCGAAGGCCAGTTCGTTGGCGATCTCGAGCATTTCCTGTTGATCGTCGGCGACGATCACTTCGCCGAAGCTTTCCCAGGCGCGGCGCGCGATGTCGGCAGTCGGCAAGATCTGCAGCAGGCGTTCGATTTCGGCCATGGTTTCGCGGGCCAGTTTTTCCGACGTGGTCAGGAGAATGGCCGGAGAGTCCGGGCCGTGTTCGGCCTGGCCTAGCAGGTCGGTGGCGCAGAGTTCGCCGTCAACGCTTTCATCGGCGATCACCAGTGTCTCGGTCGGCCCGGCGAACAGGTCGATGCCCACACGGCCGAACAACTGACGCTTGGCTTCGGCGACAAAGGCGTTGCCCGGACCGACCAGCATGTCCACCTGAGCAATGGATTTGGTGCCCAGCGCCATCGCGCCGATCGCCTGGATGCCGCCCAGGCAATAGATTTCGTTGGCGCCGGCCATGTGCTGCGCGGCGACGATCGCCGGTGCCGGCTTGCCCAGGAATGGCGGGGCGCAAGTGATGATGCGTGGAACGCCCGCGACCTTGGCGGTGATCACCGACATGTGCGCCGAGGCCAGCAGCGGGTATTTGCCGCCAGGCACGTAGCAGCCCGCGGCGTTCACCGGGATGTGCTTGTGGCCCAGGATCACGCCCGGGAGGGTTTCCACTTCGACGTCGACCATGGAGTTGCGTTGATGCTGGGCGAAGTTGCGCACCTGGGTCTGGGCGAACTCGATGTCCTTGAGGTCTCGATCGCTGAGCTGATTCATGCACGCCTGGATCTCGGCGTCGCTGAGGCGGTAGTCCTCACGGTCCATCTTGTCGAAGCGAATCGCCAGTTCACGAACGGCGGCATCGCCGCGCGCTTCGATGTCGGCCAACAGATTTTCGACAGTGTCGCGCACTTCACGGGCAGCGGATTTGATGACTTCTGCTTCGGCGCCTTGTTTGAGCCACTTAGCCACGGTGTTCTCCTGCGAGGTTGTTTTTATTGGGTAATGGAGTTTTGCATACGTATGCAATGGCGTCGATGGTAATGGATGATTCGCAGATTGCAAACCCCCTCGGCAGAAGTCGGGTGAATTTCATGTGCGGGCTGTGGGATAACCGATTGGCAGGTATGATCATTTTTTTTCGGCGGTTAAGGCGATATGTCAGAGAACATGGAGCGAGGGCGACGTCCGGTCACGGCCCACGATGTGGCCCGGCTGGCGGGGGTTTCCCAGTCGGCGGTCTCACGCACGTTTACTAAGGGCGCCAGCGTTTCCCCCGACACCCGACGCAAGGTGGAGGAGGCTGCGGCCATCCTCGGTTACCGACCCAATCTGGTGGCGCGCTCGCTGATCACACGGCGCTCCAACCTGATCGGCGTGGCCATCCCCGGCATGGCCAACCCGTTTTATGCGCGGGTGCTGGAATCACTGTCGGCGGCGTTCGAACAACTCGGCTACCGCATCCTGCTGTTCTCCATGGCCAATAACGAAGACTCCGACCCGGTGCTGGAAGAAATCCTGCGTTATCAGGTCGACGGTCTGGTGCTGGTATCCGCCAGTCTGTCTTCACGTTTTGCTGAAGAATGCCGAACCATCGGCTTGCCGGTGGTGTTGTTCAACCGCACCAACGGCAGCACCTCGGTGTCCAGCGTGACCAGCGACAACATCACCGGCAGCCGCACCATTGCACGCTTCCTGCTCGCCGGCGGGCACGAGCGCCTGGCGTTCATTGCCGGCAAGCAAAGCTCGTCCACCAACCGTGACCGCGAAGCGGGTTTCAACGGGTATCTGCAAGAGCACGGCAAGCCGCTGCCGCTGCGCGAGGTCGGGGATTACACCTTCGACGGGGCCATCACCGCGACCCGACGTTTGCTGGCGCAGGATGCACCGCCCGACGCGATTTTCTGTGCCAACGATCTGATGGCGCTGGCCGCGATCAACGTCTGCCACGAGCTGCGCATGCAACCGGGCAGGGATGTGTCCATCGTCGGCTTCGATGACTTGCCGCAAGGACAATGGCCGATCTTTGGACTGACGACGTTTGAGCAGCCCTTGGCCGAAATGATCGGACGCGCGGTGAACATCATTTGTGCCCAACTGGCGGATCCCGGTACATCGGCTATCCAGGAAATCGTGCCAGGCAGAATGATCGTGCGCCAGACCGCAAGGCTGCCCGCGAGCGGGATTGTCGAGGTCGATGGCGAGCGTATCTGGCAGCCTTGATTCGACCCCGCGTCCCGCGTTGCCGCTCAGTCGATTGAGGTCAGGGTGAGGTTTCGGGTCAATTCGCTGAACAGTGCCGACACCGAGCGCAATGCCCGGCAATCCGGACGCGTCAGCAGCCACAGCGCGGTGTCGTAGCCTGCGAGCGGCTCGCCCAGTCGCCGGAGTTCGCCTTCGCGCAGCATGAAGTCGGGCAGCGCCGCGACACCCATCCCGGCGCGCACCAGTTGCGCAACCGCCGACATCGAGCTGCAGCGATAGGCCAGATTCACCCGAGGCCATTGCTGGCGTCGCCAAGTGACGGTGGGATGGTCGGGAAGGAAGTCGTCCGGTGCAATCCAGTGCATGTGTTCAATTTCGAGCTGTCCGACGCGTCGCAGGTATTCCTCGCTGGCGCAGACGTGGTACGACACCGTGCCCAGGCGCGTGCCGACCAGATGCTCCGGCGGCGTGTTGGTCAGGCGCAGGGCGATGTCCGCGTCGCGGCGGCTCAGGTTGGCGAAGGTGTTGGAGGTGTTCAGCTCCAGTTTCAGCCCCGGATAGTCCGGCATGAAACGGCGTAACGCGGGCAGCAGCAGGCTTTGCAGGACCGCTTCGGTACACGTCAGACGCACCGTCCCGCTAACGATCTGCTGGCCCTGCTCAAGACTGATCTGCGCCAGGGCCAATGCCTGTTCCGCACTTTCTGCCTGCTGAGAAAGGGCTATCGCTGCACTGGTGGGTTGATACCCGGCACGGCTTTTTTCAAACAGCGAGGTGCCGACCGACGCCTCCAGCCGACGCACCGAGCGAAACACCGTCGACACATCTACCTTGAGCTGTTCGGCGGCGCGCGCCAGCGTTCTGCCGCGCACCAGCGCGAGGATCAGGGCGAGGTCGGCGTAGTTGATTCGATATTGCACGGCTGCATTGATCACTTGCTTGAACGCCAATGTTGATTGCACGGCGACAAGCTTATAGTCCCGCCCGGACCTATCGCAAAGCGTTTCGATATCAGGGAGCAGGTATGAAGCAGAAGCACGACATTCGCATTGCGTTGGTGGGTGACTATGACGAGGGCGTACCCGCGCATCAGGCGATTCCGGTGGCGCTGGACAGGGTGGCAGGCGAGACCGGTATCGTGGTCGAGTTTCACTGGTTGCCGACGCCGGAGGTGGGTGACGGGGCCGGGCTTCAAGCGTTCGACGGGATCTGGTGCGTCCCGGCCAGCCCCTACCGCGACATGAACGGCGCGCTGACGGCCATACGTTACGCCCGCGAAAACCAGGTGCCGTTTCTGGGCACGTGTGGCGGCTTTCAGCACGCGTTGCTGGAGTACGCGCGCAATTACCTCGGCTGGTCCGACGCCGAGCACGCCGAGACAGCGCCGGATTCGGCGAGGGCAATCATCACGCCGCTCAGTTGCTCGCTGGTCGAGGCGTTCGCGCCGATTCGTCTCTTGGCGGGTTCGCGGGTAGCCGAGGCGTATGGCGCGTTGCACGCCCAAGAGCGTTATCGCTGCCGTTACGGGCTGAGAAAGGAGCTCGAAGCAGAGGTCTTTGCAGGGCCGCTGAAGGTCAGTGGATATGATGATGAAGATGAAGTGCGCGCGATGGAACTGCAGGAGCATCCGTTCTTCGTCGCCACCCTGTTTCAACCCGAGCGCGCGGCGTTGCAAGGCGACACACCGCCGCTGGTCAGGGCATTTGTGCAGGCGTGTGCCACGGCAAACTGAACAGGTCCGTGGCTGTTATTCCGCCTGAGGCACCACAGCGTCGGGAGTCTCGATGTGACGCGGCGTCGGCGCGGTGTCGACGCTGCGTACCAGCAACCAGGCCAGCAAGGACGCAGTCAGCGCGATGCCTGCTCCGACCCAGAGGATGGCCTGGTACCCGCTGCCGAAACTGTGCAACGCCAACCCGTGCAGGTCGATGCCGTTTGACGCTGCCATGGGGCCGCCCGACAGGTCGCCCGCTGCGATGCTGCGGGTCAAGGACACCGGGTCAATCGCGGAGTCGGCCGGCAAACCACTCGCCAGCGTCGCCGACACCCGAGAAAACAGAATCGCCCCCAGCGCCGCAAACCCCACCACAATGCCGGTGAAACGCACCGTTCCTGAAATTCCCGAGGCCATCCCGGCACGTTCTGGCGGGATCACCGACATGCTCACCTTGGCGGTTTTACCATTGAGGATGCCTGCGCCGATACCGGCGATCAGCAGGCCGGCCACCATCGAGGCGTAATCGAAACTCAACGCGTGGGCGCCCAGCCACAGCAGGCCGACGCCGATGGTCGCCAGGCCGAAGGTCAGCAACGCGCGGCCGCTGTAACGGTGGGTCAGGTAGTTGGCCACGATGCGTGGGACCACAAACAACGGCACCGCGATGGGCAGCATCAACAACCCGGCCTTTTGCGGGCTGAGCCCAAGACCGCTCTGAAAATAAATCGGCAGATACGTGAACATCGTCAGCAACGCCGAGGCGTAGGCCAGCCCCGCGATATTGGCGCCGATGTAGGTCGGGCGTCGGAAGAAACTCAGGTCGAGCATCGGACGTTGCTGCTTGAGTTCCACGACGAGAAACAGGGCGAACAGTACGGCGGAGCTGGCGAACTCGATGAGAATCTGCGGGCTGGTCCACCCTGCGTGGTTGCCGGTAATCAACGCCAGGGTGATCAGGAACAGGCTGCTGCAGAACGTGATCGAGCCCGGTAGATCGACGTTGCGCGCGTGGGGATCGCTGGATTCCTTCACGGCGTACAACGTCAGCGCAATCATGGCGACGCCGATCGGGCCGTTGATGTAAAACACCCATTGCCAGCCGAAGTGCTGCGTGATGAAGCCGCCCACGACAGGGCCCAGTGACGTGGCGATGCCGATCACCGAGCCCCAGAACGCAAAAGCCCGCGCCCGATGCGGACCGCGAAACGTGTGCGACAGGGTCGCCAGCGCCGAGCTCAGCAAGATCGCCGCACCGACGCCTTGCAGGGCTCGGGCGCCGTTAAGCAGTGCGACACTGCCCGCTGCACCACAGATCAGCGAGGCAAGGGTGAACACCGCCAGACCGATCACCAGCATGCGTTTGCGACCATAGCGGTCCGCAAGCGCGCCGGCCGGCATGACGCATGAGGCGAAAGTCAGTGTGTAGGCGCTGATCACCCATTCGATATCGGCGAAGTCGGCGTGCAAGGACTGCGCGATGGACGACAGAGAAACCGCAACAATGTTGGAGTCCAGGTTGATCATGAACGAGGGGATCGACACGCACAGCAGGATCAGAAATCGCTGCAAGCCTGCAGGAGAAACGTGTTCGGTGTTCATGGCTACGTCTCGAGGGTGAGCGGAAAATGAATTAGAGGTATATGCTCCTATTTCAATTTGTGGGTATATGCCAGTATCGGTCAAGGCTTATTTTCATCAATGGATCGCAGGCGCCGGACCGGCCTGCGCGCAACGTCCTCGGAGGAGGCAAGATGAGTAACGTGCACAACAAGGCAGCGACGGTCCCGGAAGGGCTGCACATTCCGCCGAGTGTGGTTTGTCACGCCACCCACCTGCGCAAGGCCACGCGCCGTATCACGCTGCTCTACGACGCGCTGCTCGCGCCCTCCGGGCTGCGCTCCACCCAGCGTTCGATCCTGATGCAGATCGCCCGCAGCCAGGCCACCAGCCTGTCGGAGCTGGCGGCGATCCTGGTCATCGACCGCTCAGCGCTGGCGCAGAACCTCAAACCCCTTGAACGCGAAGGCTGGTTGTCAGTCACCGTCGACCCCGCCGACAAACGCAGCCGACGCGTGAGCCTGACCCAGGCCGGCATGAACAAACTGCTCGAAACCCAACCCCTGTGGGAACAAGCCCAGGCCAGCTTCGAGAAAGGCTACGGCCATGAACAAGCCGTGGCATTGCGCAAGGCACTGATTGACGTGGCGGCGGGGGAATATGAAGGGGTGGATGAAGCGTGAGCGAACACTCCTTTCAGGACCCAGCTTGCTGATGGCTGCCGAATCCGGCACATCCCCGTACATCAAGGTTGAATGAACTATCGCTTTCGTCAGCAAGCTAACTCCCACAGGTTTTGTGTCGCACCCGTGACAGGCGTCCCGGCCCCAGATCGCGCAAAGCCGAAGGCGGAACGCTTCCGCCGTTAGGCAGAACCATAAATATCAGCATCACCAAAAATGGCGATACCCGATCAGTCAGCCGCAGCAACTACCCTCACTGGAACCTCCCGAGCCGCCACCCGCCGCCCGCTTTGCAACACAAATACCCCACCCAGAATCGCCGCAATCGCCAGGACATCCAACGCATGCACCGGCTCACCGGCAACGAAAATCCCGATCAACAGCGCAACCACCGGCGGAATGTACGTCGCAGAAGCCGCGACCACCGCACCGAGCCGTTCAACGATGAAGTAATAAAGAATGTACGCCACTCCGGTTCCCAACAGACCCAATCCAAGGGAGACCCCGATCATCGCCTTCGGACTTTCGGTGATGTGCTGCATGCCCGTCTTGTCGGTGACCAACAACAGAATCAACAGCGCCAGACCGATCTGGTAGGTGCACAGCGCCACCGCCGAAATGTTCAGCCCGGTCAGGAAACGTTTGGCGTAGACGAATGAGCAACCAATGCTCAACGAGCCAAGCATCATGTACATCACGCCCTGCACTGAAATCGCCGCATCACCGGTGGCCCAAGGCCGCGCGATCAACAGCACGCCGACAAAACCCAGCAGCACACCCATCGTCATGCGTGCATTCAGCTTCTCTTCACGCAGAAACAGAAACGCACAACCAAAGGTGAACAGCGGAATGACGCCGCTCAACAGACCTGCGACGCTCGACAGCAGCAGCGTGGTGCCTTGGGCATACAAGTAGTAATAAATCGCCGTAGCCAGCAGCGCCATGACCAGAAAGTGATGGATATAACGGACATGCCGCCAGCTCAACGCGCGGGTCGCCAGCGCATAGATCAGGATCGGCAGAAAGCCGAAGAACGAACGCAGTAGCACGATCTGCGCGGGAGAAATCCACTCCACCGCCCACTTCATGAACATGAAGTTGGTGCCCCAGATCAGCCCGAGGAGGGCGAAGGCAAAGTAGGCGATGTTTTTCATGGGGGTTCTTCAGCCGCATTAAGGGTGGGAGGGCGATTGTGCGTGGCGGCAGGATTCGTTACAAATCATCATCTCTGTGGAATGAAATAGAAAAACAACATCATGAAAACATCTCCGCCGCTTAAAGCCTTGCTCTGCTTCGATGCCGCCATGCGATTGAACAGTTTTTCTCTGGCGGCAGATGAACTGAACGTGACGCCCGGTGCCGTGGGACAGCAGATCCGGAATCTGGAGCAATGGCTGGGCGTCGCCCTGTTCACACGGCAGATCCGACAGATTCAGCCCACGCCCGACGCTCAGGCGTACTGGTCGCAGATTCAGCTATCGCTTCTGCAGATCATCAATGCCAGTCATGCGTTGCGCGACCGCCATAACAACAATGTCTGGCTGAACATGCCGCCCAGTCTGGCCGCCAAATGGTTTGCGCGGCGCATGGCCGGGTTTCTGGAGCGCCATCCTGCGGTCGCGCTGCACCTGAGTTCGTCGACCACATTGGCCGATTTCAGCAGCGAGCGGGTCGATCTGGCGATCCGGCACTTCGACGGGCATGCGCCGGAGCTGGACGTTGAGTTGCTGCATCAGGACGACGCCCGCGTCTATTGCAGCCCCGCCTACGCCGAGCAGCACGGTTTGAACAGCCCGAGCGACCTGCGACGTGCGACCTTGCTGCACAACACCCTGCACCCGAACTGGCCAGAGTGGTTGCAGCGCTTTGCCGGAATCGACGAACAGGAAGGACGGGACATTCCCGGCATCCACTTTGACCAGTCATTGATGGCCATTGAAGCGGCGCGGCGGAATCAGGGTGTGGTCATCACCAGCGAATGGCTGACCCAGAAGGAAGTCGCGAGCGGGGCGCTGATTGAACCCTTCGAGCAGCGTCTGCCGCTGTCGAAGGGGTATTACCTGGTGCAGCCCAAACATTCGATTCTGCGCCCGACGGTTCGGGCGCTGAAGGTCTGGTTGATGGAGGAGGCGAGAGACGCGTCGAAGTGAACGGACGACCCTCGCTTTCAGCGTTTACGGCATGACCGGCGGGATGTACGCCAGCGTGGTGCCCAGCGCCCACAGCAGGAACAGCACCAGTGGCGTGTGCACCAGCAACTGCACGAATGAGAAACCGATCAGGTCGCGCGCTTTCAGGCCCAGTACGCCCAGCAGCGGCAGCATGTAGAACGGGTTGATCAGGTTCGGCAGCGCCTCGGCGGCGTTGTAGATCTGCACCGCCCAGCCCAGGTGATATTTCAGGTCGTTGGCGACTTGCATCACGTACGGTGCTTCGATGATCCACTTGCCGCCACCGGAAGGAATGAAGAAGCCGAGGATCGCCGAGTACACGCCCATCAGCAGCGCGTAGGTGTCGTGGGAAGCGATGCTGGTGAAGAACAGCGAGATGTGGTGTGCAACGGTTTGCGCATCACCGCCCTTGACCGTGGTCAGCAGTGCGGCAATCGAACCGTACAGGGGGAACTGAATCAGCACGCCGGTGGTGGTCGGCACTGCGCGGGCCACCGCATCGAGGAAGCTGCGCGGACGCCAGTGCAGCAGGGCGCCGACCATGATGAACAGGAAGTTGTACGTGTTCAGGCCGGAAATCGCGGTGATCGCAGGTTTGGTGCTGAACTCGTTGAACAACCAGCCGGACGCCAGCACGACCATCAGGATGATCAGCAGCGGGCTGTATTCCAGCCATTCGCCTGGACGGGTGCGCGGCGGCAGCGGCGGCAGGCTGAACGCTGGATCGACGCCGCATTCCTTGGCGTCACGGGCGTTGGCCGGACCCGGCGCGGTGGCGTAGGCGACGATGATCGAAATCACCACCAGGGCCAACAGCATGACGCCGGATTGCCACAGGAAGATGGTCTGGGTGAACGGGATCATCCCGGTGATCGCCAGGATGGATGGCGGCAGGCTGGCCGGGTTGGCTTGCAGCTGTGCAGCCGACGACGACAGACCCAGCGCCCACACCGCGCCCAGACCCAGATAAGCGGCGGCACCGGCCGCGCGATAGTCCATCTTCAAGTCCGTTCGACGTGCCAGAGCACGTACCAGCAGACCGCCGAACACCAGCGACAGGCCCCAGTTCAGCAATGAAGCAACCATGGAGATCAGGGCGACCCAGGCCACGGCTGAGCGGCCGTTTTTCGGGATGCGCGCCAGACGGTCGATCAGTTTGACCGCAGGCGGCGAACTGGCGACGACATAGCCGCCGATGACCACGAAGGCCATTTGCATGGTGAAGGGGATCAGGCTCCAGAAACCGTCGCCAAAGGCCTTGGCGGTGTCGGCAGGTTTGGCGCCGATCGCCAGCGTTGCAAGGGTGACGATGACCACAGCAAGGGCGGCGAACACCCACGAGTCAGGGAACCAGCGTTCTGCCCATTTGGCGCAGCGCAGGGCAAATCGGGCGGAGCGGCTTTCTTCAATATCGGCGGCCACGTTGTTTTACCTCTTGGAGTTATTGTTCGGGTGCTATTTGAAATAGCTGTTTTTAGTGTTGGCAGTGATGCAAAAAAGGTTCGGCGCTAGATACAGCAAAGCCCCTTCATGACTGAAGAGGCAGAATGGCACAACGGTGTGACGCGGGTGTATCAAGAGCGTAGTGGAGGACGCGGACCCTGTAGGAGCGCGCTTGCCCGCGAAGCGATCGTTCAGACACTGCGTGGGTGTATGGACGGGCGCTGATCGCGGGCAAGCGCGCTCCTACAGGGGAACGCGACAGCTCAGGTCTCTTAGAACTTCATCTCGACCACATCGTCCGGCACGATCAGTTTGCCGGCGGTCTTGGCGATGATTTCTTCGACGGTGACGCCCGGTGCGGTTTCGCGCAGGATAAAGGCGCCGTCCTGGATTTCCAGGTAGGCCAGGTCGGTCAGGACTTTCTTGATGCAGCCGGCACCGGTCAGCGGCAGGCTGCAGCGCGACAACAACTTGGACTCCCCGTCCTTGGACGCGTGGGTCATGGTGACGATGATGTTGTCGGCACCCGCGACCAGGTCCATCGCGCCGCCCATGCCTTTCACCAGTTTGCCGGGAATCATCCACGACGCGATGTTGCCCTCGACGTCGACTTCGAACGCGCCCAGCACCGTCAGGTCGACATGGCCGCCACGGATCATGGCGAAAGACTCGGCGGAGGAGAAGATTGACGCGCCTTTGCGCGCGGTCACGGTTTGTTTGCCGGCGTTGATCATGTCGGCGTCGATGGTGGCTTCGGTCGGAAACTCACCCATGCCGAGCAGGCCGTTTTCCGATTGCAGCATCACGTCGATGCCGTCGGGTACGTAGTTGGCAACGAGGGTCGGAATGCCGATACCCAGGTTCACGTAGAAACCGTCTTGCAGTTCGCGGGCAACGCGCTGTGCCATTTGTTCGCGGGAGAGTGCCATGATCGTGGGTCTCTTTTATTGTGTCCGGCAGGCTCGAGGATCGTCTGCGGAATAATCAGTGGAGGGTGTCGAGTCGACTCGGCGCGTCAGGATTTCTTGATCGTGCGCTGCTCAATGCGTTTCTCGAACGTGCCCAGGATCACGCGATCCACGTAGATGCCAGGGGTATGGATCTCGGTCGGCAGCAAAACGCCCGGCTCGACGATTTCCTCGACTTCCACCACGGTGATCTTGCCTGCGGTGGCGACGACCGGGTTGAAGTTCTGCGCGGTATGGCGATAGACCACGTTGCCGAAGTGGTCGGCTTTCCAGCCTTTGACGATCGCGAAGTCGCCGGTGATGGCCTCTTCCAGGATCACATTGCGGCCATTGAACTGGCGGGTTTCCTTGCCTTCGGCCACCGGTGTGCCGTAGCCGGTAGCGGTGTAGAAAGCGGGAATGCCAGCACCGCCTGCGCGCAGTTTTTCAGCGAGGGTGCCTTGCGGGGTGAGTTCGACTTCGAGTTCGCCGCTCAGCAACTGGCGTTCGAACAGGGCGTTTTCGCCAACATAAGAAGAGATCATCTTGCGGATCTGGCGGTCTTCGAGCAGGACGCCCAGACCGAAACCGTCGACGCCGCAGTTGTTGGAAACCACTGTCAGGCCTTTCACGCCCATGCGCTTGATCTGCGCGATGAGGTTTTCCGGGATACCGCACAGACCGAAACCACCGGCCAGAACAGTCATGTTGTCAGTCAGCCCGGCAAGGGCTTCTTCGTACGTTGCCACTCGTTTGTCGAGTCCAGCCATGATGATGCGACCCCGCTTCGTTGTAGTTGTGTCTGACAATCGGGCTGTCAGAGAGCGTTGGCTGCATCTTCTCTCTGCACCAATGATTTGTTAATTTTGTTTTTTTCATAGATTGATAAGAAAACCAAATATATGAACGTGAAGCAGCTTCGGGCGTTTCTGGCGGTGGCGCAATGTTTGAGTTTTGCTCAGGCCGGAGAGCGGCTGCACCTGTCCCAGCCCGCGCTGAGCCTGACCATCAAGGCGCTGGAAGATGATCTGGGTGGGCAGTTGCTGGCACGCACCACACGCAATGTGAGCCTGACCCCGGAAGGCGAGGCGCTGCTGCCGCTGGCCCGGCAACTGCTCGCCGACTGGGACAACGCCGAAGAGCTGTTGCGTCAGCGCTTCACGCTGCAAATGGGCAAGGTCTCGGTCGCTGCAATGCCGTCGTTCGCGGGCAACCTGCTGCCCATCGCGCTCAAGGTATTCCGCGAGCGCTATCCACGGGTCAACGTGGCGGTGCATGACGTGATCAACGAACAGGTGCTGGAAATGGTCGATCACCGTCGGGTCGAACTCGGCATCGGGTTTGAGCCCGAGTCGAGCAACAACCTGACCTTTACCTCGTTCTACATGGACCGGTTTGTCGCGGTCGTGCCGATGGATTCACCGCTGGCCGGACGTGCGCAAGTGACCTGGGACGAACTGCTGCACCATGACTTCATTACCCTGCAGCGGCCGTCGGCCGTGCGTCTTTTGCTTGAGCAGGACCTGCAGACCCAGCACGGCAAGCTGTCGGTTGCTTTCGAAAGCCATCAGTTGTCGACGGTTGGGCGCATGGTCGCCAATGGGTTGGGCGTGAGCGCCGTGCCGTCGTTGTGCATTCAGCAGATGGAAGAACTGGGCGCAAGGTGCGTGGCGTTGGAAGGCCCGAGGATCGAGCGTCGAATCGGTTTGATGACCCTGGCCGATCACAAGCTGTCAGCCGCGGCGCAGGCGTTGCGGGATGTGTTGATCGAGTGCGCGCAGACACATGTTAGCTAGGCAAAGTGAGCATTCATTAGATGAATGGATGAATGACAGGTCGTTTCGGCCACTTTCTGCGAAAAAATCGCTGCGACGTCTTGCCGCATCCGGTATCGTTTGGCCATCTGAAACAAATTGTTTCAGATTACCTTTCAATAAGAATCGAACGATAAGGGGTTGCGCTTGGATTTGTCGTCTGCTGCTTGGGTGTTCCATGACACCCGCCTGATCATCTGCTGCCTGATCGCCATTGCCACGATTATCGTGCTGATCAGTGCCACCAAACTCCCACCGTTTCTCTCGATTCTGGTGGGCACTTTCATCGCAGGGATAGGCGCGGGGTTGCCAGCGGAGGCCGTTGCAAAAGCGTTCAGCAAAGGCGCGGGCGGGATTCTGGGCGAGGCCGGGATCATCATCGCGCTGGGTGCGATGCTGGGCGCGTTGATGGCCGAATCGGGGGCGGCAGATCGTATTGCGTCCACCTTGCTCAAGTTGGGCAAAGGCAAGACGCTGCCGTGGGTGATGGCGTTGGTGGCGATGGTCATCGGCCTGCCGCTGTTCTTCGAAGTGGGCCTGGTGATGATGGTTCCGATCATCTTCGTCATGGCGCGCCAGTCCAACCAGCCGCTGCTCAAGATCGCCATTCCGGCACTGGCGGGCATGACGACCTTGCACGCCCTGATGCCTCCGCATCCGGGGCCGCTGATCGCGGTCAGCGCATTGCACGCCGACCTGGGCCTGACCATGTTGCTGGGTTTCTGCATTGCGGTGCCGGCGGTGATTCTGGCGGGCCCGCTGTATGGCAACTGGCTGTCCAAGCGTCTTCACGTTGAAGAACCGGCCGAACTGGGCGAGTTGTTTTCGGCCAAACCTAACGTCGCGCGTCAGCCTGGGTTCGGCATTTCGCTGCTGATCATCCTGCTGCCGGTGATCCTGATGCTCGGCAGTACGCTGGCCAAGATCGCCCTGGAACCTGAGAGCAGCCTTGCACTGACGCTGAAATTCCTCGGCGAGCCGTTGGTGGCGTTGGGGATTGCAGTCTTGGCGGCGACGGTTTGTCTGGGCTGGGCCAACGGGATCTCCCGCGAGCATGTGGGCGGCACGCTGCGCAAAAGCCTGGCGCCGATTGCCGTGCTGTTGCTGACGATTGGCGCGGGTGGCGGCCTCAAGCAGACCCTGCTGGACGCCGGTGTCAGCCAGACCATCAGTAAAGTGGCCGAAGGCGCGCACATGCCTTACCTGCTGCTGGCGTGGCTGATCGCCGTGGCATTGCGTCAGGCGACGGGCTCCGCGACCGTGGCGACCACCACCACCGCAGGCATTCTCGCGCCGATGATGGCCGGCCTTGCGCCGATTGAAGCGTCGCTGGTGGCGCTGGTGATCGGTGCGGGCTCGGTGTTCTTCTGCCACGTCAACGACGCGGGCTTCTGGATGGTTCGCGAGTACTTCGGCCTGCAACTCAAACAGACGATCTGGGTCTGGTCGGTGCTGCAGACCATTGTCTCGGTGGTGGGACTGATCGGCACGCTGCTGTTGTGGCATTGGTTGGTTTAACAGGTTCCGACCTTCACACCGATCCTCTCTGGGAGCTGCTGGAGGTTGCGACGGTGGCGAATGCGATTAATGCGGTCTTTCTGACGTACCGCCTTCGCCACCGTCGTAACCTCCGGCAGCTCCCACAGGTCATGCGTCTTCTGCTCCATGCCGATAAGGCAGCTCTCACAGGTCACGCGTCTTCTGCTGCATGCCGATAAGGCAGCTCCCACAGGTCACGCGTCTTCTGCCCCATGCCGATAAGGCAGGTGAAGCAACCAGACCGTGTCGACGTAGCCAATACCGACTATCAAGACGACTGATTTCTGCTCGAACGGGCCGGCGCGTAGCCTTGGCTCATTCCCGAAACGAGCCGAATGGAGTCTCTCATGAACCGTCTTCTTGCCCTTGCCATGCTGCTTTCCGTCGCTGTCCTGTCTGGCTGTGCCGCTGGCAATCATCCTGAACTGCGTCCCTACACCGCCGAAGAAACTCACCAGCTGGCCCTTGAAGACTTGAACCGTCGCGGCTTGTCCTACGACGACTATCAGGCTCGCAAAAACGAGCTGATGGCTCAGCCACAGATGCAGCAAGCCCACGAGTTCGATAACCGTGGAGAAGTCAACGCTCAGGTCAGCGCGCCGTCCAAAGCCCACCAAGGCTGAGACGTCTGCTTCAAGGTGGTAACAGTTTCCTGAGGTTCGCGATTTACCTGAAACTGTATGGTTAAAAGTCAGCGTGTCTGTCTATGTGTTTCCGACGGTGCTTTCGATAGCGTGGTCGTCAGAAATCAAGACACTCCTGGACCCGCATCATGCTGACTGCCGACCTGCTGCTCGCTTTCATTCTGTTCGCTTTCGTTTCATCGATCACGCCCGGCCCGAACAACACCATGCTGTTGTCTTCAGGCGTGAATTTCGGTTTCAACCGCACCATCCCCCACATGCTCGGCATCAGCTGCGGTTTCGCGCTGATGGTGCTGGCGGTCGGCTTTGGATTGGGCGCGGTGTTCAAGGCCTATCCGATTCTGTACACCGTGCTGCGATACGCAGGCGCGGCGTATTTGCTGTACCTGGCGTACAAGATCGCCACTTCCGGTCCCGCCAAGGACAGTGAACAAAGCAATGCGCGGCCCATGAGTTACCTCGGCGCGGCGGCGTTTCAATGGGTCAACCCCAAGGCGTGGGTGATGGCGATCGGCGCGATCAGCACCTACACGCCCATGAATGGCTACTTCACGAATGTCGCGATCATTGCCTTGGTGTTTGGCATCGTCAATTTGCCCGCCGTTAGCCTGTGGGCGGGGTTTGGCAGCCTGCTGCGCAATGTGTTGCGCGATCCGTTGTGGTTGCGGGTGTTCAACGGGGTGATGGCGGCATTGCTGGTGTTGTCGCTTTATCCGTTGCTGGAACATTGATCGCATCGGCTTCTGACCGAGCGAGCTGTGGCTCAGACCGCAATCTTCTGTGGGAGCGAATTCATTCGCGATTGGCCGGCAGGATCAACACCTCTCTTTTGCATGAGCCATCTTTCGCGAATGAATTCGCTCCCACAGTTGATTTGCGTTCGGCGGGATGATTGTTGTGAAGGGCGATCACAACGCCAGCTTCAAATGCCCACCCGCTTCCTTGTGCCGCGCATTCGTGCGGTGTTGCAGCCCCAGATGAAAATGCTCCAGCCCGTCTTGCAGGCGCTGGGTCAGCAACTCGTCCAGTTCGCCACCGAGGTCGTTGTCGCCGTAGCTGATCTGGCTGTCGATGGCGAAGACGCCGTGCAGCACTTCCTGGCATTTGAGCGCGGACAGCACCGGCTTCAAGGCGTAGTCCACGGCCAGCATATGCGCAATGCTGCCGCCGGTGGCCAGCGGCAACACGACTTTGCCGTGTAGCGAGCGCTCGGGCAGCAGGTCCAGCAGAGTTTTCAGTGCGCCCGAAAACGAGGCCTTGTACACCGGCGTGCCGATCAACAGACCGTCGGCCTTGGCCACGGCGTCGATAAAGGCGATGACTTCGGGGCTGTCGAACCGGGCGTAAAGAAGGTCTTCGGCATTGAAGTCCTGGATGCGTACGGCTTTTACGTTCACGCCGTGATCGGCCAGCCATTGCGCTGCGTGTTTGAGCACCACACCGGAGCGGGAACGGGTGGAGGGGCTGCCTGAGATTGAAACTACCAACATGTCGTAGGTCCTTGGGGTCGGTCACCCGAGGTGCGAAACGGCACCGTGCAGGTCGCGGTCAACGCGATGGGGATGGGCGGATAGACCCTTTGGGAGGTTCCAAGCAGCATGCGTGCCAGCCTCGGTGATGTGCCTGGACGACAGTGAAACCGGGGGCTTGAGGGTTTTCAGGGGGAACACGCTTGGGGAAGGGATTGATTCTGGAGGGGGTAACTGTTGATTGGCTGTTGCTGGGGAAACACTTGGATGTTCAGGGTTCAGGGTTCAGGGTCATGGCTGGTGTCAGGGTGGGCACTGGGTTTTGGGTGTATATCCGTTATTGAGGGTGGCGCTGATTACGGTTCCGCTCTTACAGCGGGTCACTTTTGGCAAACGCCCCAAAAGTAACCAAAAGGTCTTGCTCCTGGCTTGGCTTCTCCTTCGTCGAAGTACCTTCACTTCGGCGACGCTCCGTGGGCCCGCCGCCATCGGCCATCCATGGCCGGGGGCGGCTCTCGCGGCATCCATGCCGCTCGGCCCACTCCGCGCCACCTGCGTTCAGCCTGCACCCAAGTCGCGTTTGGCGGTGTCTGGGCCATCGCGTACAAGAGCAACGCGGCTGGAGCTAACGCTCTTCGCATTTTTTTATTCGTGCATTAATCTCCCCCGGCCCCACTCTTTACTGTAGGAGCGTGGCTTGTCCCGCGATCTGCCGGGAACCGGCAGCAAGACCTGTGCATGCGGTGTATCAGGTACAAACGAGTCGCCTGATTTTGCTACAGCTGCACGGCAGATCGTCCGAGTGCGGCCCAGAGCAAGCGCGCTCCTACAGGGACTGCGTCAACCTGATATTTCTGCTTCTGTTGATCGTTCCCACGCTCCGCGTGGGAATGCATGGCAAGACGCTCTGCGTCCAAGTCGACGCGGGGCGTCAATCAATGCGTTACCACGCGGAGCGTGGGAACGATCAGAGATCGCGTCGTCCTGATATTTCTGCTCCTGCTTTTGATTTTGCTCTTCGACATCAATGGTCCAAACACCACAAAACGCGACTTGGTGCAGGCCAAACGCAGACGACGCGCAGTGGGTCGAGCGGCGTGGATGCCGCGAGAGCGCTGCCAGGACATGGATGTCCGTTCAGCGCGGGCCCACGGAGCGTCGTCGGAGTGCGGGTACCCGACGGAGTCGGGCCAAGCCAGGAGCCAGGACACTTAGTTACTTGGTGTTGGTACGGCATTCCGGCTTTCAAGTAACCCGCCGAAGGCGGAACAGTTTGGCCGTTAGGCCAAACCTGCAGGCGCCACCGAAATCAAGGATGCACACCCCCAACCCCATCAACCCCCAAAAAAGCCCAAAAAAAGCCCAAAAAAAATCCCCGCAGTCGGCCTCTGCGGGGATTTTGGCTTTCGTCTTGCGCTTAACCGACAATCTGAAACGTGCCGCTTGAAGCAGCCATCAGTTCCGGAACATCGCACCTGTCTGGATGATGTTGTTCGAACCCAGCAGCTGACTCACATAACGGCTCCAACGGGTAATGTTCGCAGGGCCCACGAACACCACATCCTGCGCCGCCAGCTCGAAACCCTTGGCTAGCGCATACGCAGTCGGCTTCTTCGCGTTCAAGTGATACACGGTGGCCGCATGCGTCGCATCCTGCGCACGAATCACATACACCGCCTCACCGTCGGCAGCATCCGGGCTCAAGCCACCGGACGTACCCAGCGCCTCCAGCAGCGTCACGCTGGTGGTGCTGAACGAGATCACCTGTGGACGCTGAACCTCGCCCAACACGTAAATCTTGTTCTTCGAGTTGCTGTTCAAGTGCAGATAGTCGCCGTCCTTCAGGTAGATCTTGCTCAGTTGCGAGTCCTTACGGTTGAGCGAGTCAACGTCGATCACGTAATCCTTGCCGTCGCGACGCAGCGTCAAGCCAGCAAGGTTGGCGTCGGTCAGGTCAACACCGGCCTGGCTGATGGCCTGAACCAGGCTCAGTGGAATGTTGGTGACCGGCTGCGGGCCAGGGGTTTTGAACGCACCCGACAGCAACACGCGCTGACTGTTGTAACGCAGCACTTTGACGTCGACCTTCACCTCGGTGTACTGCGGCGCGAGGCCCATGCGCAGTTGTTCGCGAATCTGGGAAACGGTCTTGCCACCGGCCTGGATGCGGCCGACGTAGGGGAAGAACACGGTGCCGTCGTGCAGCACTTCCCGGGTGTTCGCGTCCAGTTGATCCTGGGAACCCGGCGCGGTCAGTTCAGGGTGTTCGAACACCGTGACCAGCAAGGTATCGCCTGGGCCGACGATGTATTCAGGCGTCTTGTAATTCAACAGTTCAGGAGGCAATGGCTTGGCCATCGCCGCCGCCGATTTCTGCTGTTGGGCCAGGGTGGTCGGGGTGATATTGACGAGGGTGACCGCGGGACCGTCCGGGTCTTTATCGGTTACATCATCGAGGGACATGTATTGACCAGGGGCGAATGCGCAGCCTTGCAAAACCAGACTGGAAAGCAGCACTACCGCTAACGTTACTTTCATATGAATGTTCCTTCTAATCCTAAAAGGTGCGTACTGGCACCGCAGTGATTTCGTTGCATCCCTTACTTACACCGAACTTCGGATCACAATCGTTCAAACACTCAAGCACCTCCCGCCGAGCTTAGTAGCCATCGGCCATCTTTGTTGTTATTGGCAGACATTCTTTTTTTTAACGAGCGTTTAGAAGGCGTTCTTGTTGACGAAGCCTTTGAAGAGCGTCAGCAGGATGATTTTCATGTCCAGCCAGACCGACCAGTGCTCGATGTACTGCAGGTCGAATTCCACGCGTTTCTGCATCTTGTCCAGCGTGTCGGTCTCGCCGCGCCAGCCGTTGATCTGTGCCCAACCGGTGATGCCCGGCTTGACCTTGTGCCGCAACATGTAGCCCGACACCTGTTTGCGGTATTGCTCGTTGTGCGCCACGGCGTGGGGCCGCGGGCCGACGATCGACATGTCGCCACGCAGCACGTTGAAGAACTGCGGCAGCTCATCCAGCGACGTTCGGCGCAGGAACGCGCCCAGTGGCGTGATGCGGCTGTCGTTGCGCGTGGCCTGGGTCACCACTGCACCGTTTTCCTGCACGCTCATGCTGCGGAATTTCCAGACCATGATCGGACGGCCGTCCAGGCCGTAACGGCGTTGGCGGAACAGCACCGGGCCCGGCGAAGTGAACTTGATCGCCAGGGCAATCAGCATCAAGGGCAGGGCGATCATCGTCAGGATCACGCTCGACAGCACGATGTCTTCCACGCGCTTGACCATGCTCCAGGCGCCATCCATGGGCGAGTCGAAAATGCTGATGCTCGGCAACCCGTTGATGCTTTCGCTACGGGCGTGCAGCAACTCGAACATGAACACGTCGGGAATCACATAGACCGAAGCGGTGGTGTCGCTCAAGCCTTTGATCAATTCCTGAAGGCGCGCTTGCGCGCCCAGAGTCAGGGTGATGTAGACCTTGTCGATCTTGCCGTCGCGGGCGTCCTGGATCAGGGCGTCCAGATCGCCCAGCACCGGAATGCGCCGGCCGATGCGGGCCAGGTCCATTTGCTCGGGTGACTCGTCATAAAAGCCCAGCAGGTTCAGGCCCATCCAGGGCGCGCGTTCGATGGACAACGCCAGGCGTTCGCCGCAGTGACCCGTGCCGACGATCGCCACGCGCCGGGTGTTGAACCCATGGCTTCGCAGTGTGTGCAGCAGGCTGCGAATCGCCAGGCGATAGCCACACAAGGCGACCAGTACGGCGGCAAACCAGGCCATCTGGCTGTTGTCCGCCAAGTGGTCAGGCTGCAACAACATGTAGTCCACGAACAGCAGCAGGACGAATGCCAGTCCCCAATAGTTGGCGACTTTCAGCAGTTCACGCAGGATGCGTTCGCCGCGCCATGAGCCGTACAACTGGTGGTATTCGGCCAGCCAGTGAAAAGCCACGGCGGCCAGCAGAATCTGCATCCAGGTTTCGGTGCTCATCGGCGTGCCGGTGAACAGGTTGATGCTGTAGCCGCCCAGAGTGATGACCGCCAGGTCCAGCAAACGGTGGGCGACGGACAACGTCGATTGATGAGCATGCAAGATGCCGCGAAGTGGTGTGCTCATATTCTGTGCTCGCTCAGACGGATTTGATCGGAACAACGCGGGCGGATACATCGTTGGCAAGTAACGCGGGCGCGACCAGCGTCGGGGGTATCTGAGTCGCGCGGAACTGCATGGACAGACGGGCCTGACGCGAGGCGCTCAGGCGCAGCTCGACGAATTGCCGCATTTCCTGCTCGAAGCGCGCTTCGCTGAAACGCTCGGCGTTGGCGCGGCAGGCTTGCGCGGTAATGCGGTCAGCTGACGCTTCGAACGTCTCTATTGCCGCGATCAGCGACGGGACGCTCTGCTCCTGATAGAACACCCCGGTCGGTTGCGGGTGATCCAGGCCGCAAACCGTTTCCAGCACGCCGCCCTTGCCGAAGGCGATGACCGGCGTGCCGCACGCCTGGGCTTCCACCGGGCTGATGCCGAAGTCTTCTTCAGCGGCAAACACAAACGCTTTGGCGTTGCGCATGTGTTCCTGCAACACCGCGAACGGTTGATAACCGAGCAGGGTGACGTTCGGCGCGTTGGCGGCAATGGCCTTGGCCTTTTCCATTTCCGGGCCGTCACCGACCATGACCAGGCGTTTGTCCGGCATCGCGGCGAACGCTTCGACGATCATCGGCATGCGCTTGTAGGGGACCATGCGCGAGGCAGTGAAGTAGTAGTCCTGCTTTTCTTCCTGGATCGAGAAGCCGCGGGTGTCGACCGGCGGATAAATCACAGTGGATTCGCGGCGATAGGACTTGGTGATGCGCGCGCCGATGAAGTGCGAATTGGCGATGAAATCGTCCACGCCCGCAGCAGTGCGCTGATCCCACATACGCATGTAGTGCAGGATCATCCGCGCCACTTTCCCCTTGAGGCCGGCATTCATGTTGGCTTCTTTCAGATACTGGTGCTGCAGGTCCCAGGCGTAGCGAATCGGCGAGTGCACATAACTGATGTGCAGTTGGTCCGGACCGCACAGCACGCCCTTGGCGACGGCGTGGCTGCTGCTGATGATCAGGTCGTAGCCGGACAGGTCGAGTTGCTCGATCGCCATCGGCATCAACGGCAGATAGCGCTGGTATTTGGTTTTGGCTTTAGGCAGGCGCTGGATGAACGTCGTGGTGGCGACCTTGCCGCCCAATTGGGCGCGGTCCTGGTCGCTGAGAAAGTCGATGACGGAGAACAGATCCGCCTCCGGCCAGATTTTAATCAACGATGCCAAAACCCTTTCGGCACCGGCATACGTCACCAGCCAGTCGTGGACGATTGCGATTTTCATTGGAATTCTCTGCAGTAACGGCTTACAGAAATCCGGCACGTCGAGCGAAGCTCGCGAGGATTTCCCCAAAGCGTTGATATTTGCGCAGGCTCTACTTCAGACGCTTAACGGTTGCGTCTTGGCTTTGCGATTATTGAGGCGTTTTCCAAGCTGGATAAAAGGCGCTTCGATGAACTGAAAACACAGATGAGCGGCACCCAGCGTCAACAGCGTGGCGAACAGCGCGATGATCAGCGCCGAAGCCCCGGTGCGTGCCAGTACGAACTCGGCCAGCATCCCCATCGTCGGGTGCAACAGGTACAGCGAGTAGCTCACCGCGCCCAACCACACCAAGGCTGGATGGTCCAGGCGCACACTGCGGGTCAGCAGCAGAAAACTGCTGATCGCCACGGCGTAGGTGAAGCAGTAACGGCCCCAGGTTTCCCCGGTGCCCATGTCCTGGTGATACGCCATGATCAGCGTCGGTGGCAGCAGCACCACAAAGGCAATCAACAGCATCTTGAGGTTACGTGTCAGTTCCGGGCTGTGTTCGGCCAGCAACCATTGACGCCACACCGAACCGAAGAACATCAGTGACAGCGCCAGCGGCAAGGCCACGGGCAGCTTGCGTTCGGTCAGGGCGCGAACCACGCCCATCGCCAGCGCCATCAGCAGAAAGGCCAGCGAGCAGCGCGCGCGAAACGTTTGGTCGTACAGCTTGCCGCCGATGAACAGCGCCAGGCACAGTCCGTAGAACACCAGCTCGATGAACAGCGTCCAGTACAGTCCGATCACATCGTCGAACCCCAGTGCCGCTTGCACCATCGTCAGGTTGGCGATGACCTGTTTGAGCGGCGGCAGCGGTGCGCCGGTCAGGCCCAGCATCACCACGAACAGCAGCAGCGAGACCCAGTACGCCGGATACAACCGCATGAAGCGCGAAATCAGAAAGCGCCGCGCTCCGTCGGGCACTGGCTTGAGGCTGTAAGGAATCACCACGCCGCTGATCATGAAAAACCACAGCACGCCGAGCTTGCCGGGGTCGATCAGGGCGTCGAAGACCCAGACATGGCCGATGACCGGCAAGAACAGGTGGGTGAACACCACCATCAACGCTGCGATGCCACGCAGCGCGTCGAGATAGGCCAGACGTTTCATGGGCATGCCTCAAAGCTTGCTGGAGGATTCACGACGCAGCGCGTCGTTGCCGGTGCTGGCGCGGCGATCCCTGGACTGATTCAGCAACGTGTCGATGCGTTGCGAGACACGGCGTGCCGATTCATCCCAGGAAAAGCGCGCCACGTTGTTCAGGCCGCGCCGACGCAATGACTGGCGCAGCGGCAGATCCGTGAGAATTCGTTCCATGGCCGAGGCCATGTGCGTGATGTCCATCGGGTCGAAATACAGGGCGCTGGCCTGCAGCACTTCGGGAATCGACGCCGCGTTGGCCGCCAGCACCGGGCAACCACAGGCCTGCGCTTCCAGCGGCGGGATGCCGAACCCTTCGTACAGCGAAGGAAACACGAATGCCGTAGCGCCCTGGTATTGGGCGATCAGTTCGTCATCGTTCAACCGCCCGAGAAAGCGAATGCGTCGGTCACGGCTGGCCAGGCGTTGCAGGTTGTCATCGGCGAACACGTCACTGGCGCCACCGACGATGTGCAACTCCAGGTCATCGTGATCGCGCAGCATCAGGAACGCCTGGATCATCCGGCTGAAGTTTTTGTGCGCGCTGGGCGAAGACACGGCCAGCAGGTATTCCGGTTGATCCTTGAGCGGCGGCCCCGGCTGAAAGGCCCCGCTCACGGCGTTGGGCACCACGAAGATCTTCTTTTCCGGGTAGTTGTAGAACTGCGATATCTCCCCCTTCGAGAAATTGCTGACGGTCAGCAGCGCCTTGATCCGCGACAGCATGATCGGTGTCATGGTCCGGTACAGCAGGCGAAACATCCGGGTGTAGCTTTCCGGGTGACGCACATAGGTGACGTCGTGGTGGGTCGCAATCTGGTTGCCGTATAACAGCGGCGCTGTGCTGCATAACGAAATCAGCAGCGGGCTGCCCTGGCGTTTCAGGTACAGCGGCAGGTCCAGCTGTTCCCACAGGTGGCCGCTGTTGCGACCGATGCACTGCACGTCCAGTGCCTTGGCGCTGTCGTGCATCTTGATGCCATGAGGGGCGACGAAGACGACGTCGTCGCGTTGTTGCTTGAGCGCCAGACAGGTCTGTTCTGCGAAGCGTTGAACGCCGCGCAACTCCTGAGTGAGAAAGCGTGCATTGATCACAATCATGGTGGGCGACCTGTTGAAGAGGTAAATGAGTCATACGCGGCACAAAGGTCCGGGAGCGCCCTGAGTGAAGGGGCGCTCTCAATGCGGACGTGAAAAAGATGAAGAGATGAATCAGGGCAAGGCGAACAGGGCAGGGCGGGTGCCCAGGCTTATTATTTTAGGGAACTCATCGATCGGCACCTGTGCCGAACAGCGCCCCTCGTTGCAATTCCAGGGGATGCCGCTGTCGACCTGGCCGTTTTGGGGCTCGCGGGTATCGATGTACTGCACATTGCCGCGCAACACGCTGCTGGCGTCGACCTTGATCGGCCTGGGCAAACCGGCCGTCCAGGCAACCATCACCTGATCCGAACCCCGGGCAAACCGCAACAGATACTGCGAGTCGATTTCACGACTCTTCTCGGCGTCATAGCGGAACTGATGCAGCGTCGGGCTGATGGCCTTCAGCGTCAGGTAAGCCTGCTTGATGCTCAGGTCCTGAGTGAGCAGACCGAAGTTCTGCTCGGGGTCAGTGTCGTCGGGGCCATCGTTGAGCAACCCGTTCCACCACATACCTTTGATGTTCGGCATCGTCTGGGCCAGAAAGAAGCTGCGCGCCAGAAACGCTGCTTGGGTCTTCTCGTCGCCGCCGCAGCGTCCTGTGTTGCTGGGCCAGCCCATTTCCGTCAGGTACAGCGGCACGTCCGTTTTGTTTTTGGTCTTCTCCTTGAGGTCTTCGTTGATCCGCCTGAGCCAGGCAATCCAGTTTTCCGGGGTGTTGCGTTCATCCGAGCGGCAATGCACATAAGGGTGCAGCGACAAGCCGTCGACATGATTGAGGATCCCCGACTCGACTAGCCGATCGGCAAATCCGAGGTCCATCCCCTGGCTGGTGACCGCACCTGCGAGAATCACCATCGGTCTCTGGTTGCTGCGGATGCGCCGGGACGCTTCTTCGACCAGGACGCTGTAATCCTTGGCAAACGCAGGATCGACGGGGTTCTCCTTGTCCCATTCGTTCCAGATCTCGTAGAAGTCCACGCTGTCGGTCAGCTGGCGGGTCACGAAGCTGATGTAGTTGCCGTAGGCCTCACGCACGTTGGGTTTTCGCGGTTTGGCGTAGTTGTCATAGAACGGGTTGCCGTAACCGAGCACCAGCAGCGGCCGTAAATGATGTTCCTGAGCCTTGCTCAGGTAGGCCTGCCAGGCGGGCTCTATTCTCATCAAGCCTCGTCGGGGTTCGGCGCTGGACCAGTAAGCGTCATCACGTACCGAGTCCACGCCCGCCGCTTCGAGCAGTTGCAAAGCCTTGGCCGACGTCGTGCTTTTGTTCATCAGGTGAGTATCGACCCCGATGATGAAGGTATCGTCGGCCATGCTCGAGCAGCTGATGAACCATCCCAGCAGCAGAAAAGCACAATGTCGTCGTAACCTCGTCAGGCGCTTGATGGGCATGGCTTGTCTCAGTGAAGAGGCACGGTCCGGAGCGCATGCTCAGGTAGGTCTCGGGCCGTCGGCAAGTGGATCGGCATCGCGCGCGCAGGGCCGGGCGTCTTCAAACCGTGTGGGACAAGGCCGGGTCGCGGTGCGCAATGTTGTCCAGCAACGTCTGGGCGAAGATGCTCTCGTAGCTGTCGAGCATCAGGTCCAGATTCAGCAGCGCCGCGACACTGACACGCGCCTGACTGCTCAAGCGGGCCAGCAGGTCCGGTTGTTGATGCAGTCGAAGCATCGAGTGTCCCAGCGAGTCAGGGTCATTGGGGCTGCACAGCAAACCGTTGAGCGGGTCCTGGATGATTTCCGGCAACCCGCCCATGCGGCTGGCGATTACGGGTACCGAGTGCGCGCACGCCTCGACTGCGACCATACCGAACGGTTCGTTCCAGAGAGACGGCACGATGGCGACATCGATCTGGCTGTAAAACGTTTCAGGTTTCTGGTAACCGACGAAACTGATGTTCGGCGATGTGGCCAGAGCCTTGAAGGCTGCTTCGTCGCTGGCCTGACCTCGGCCGGCAAGCTGCAGCGTGGCGTCAAACGGCAGACGCTGAAACTGTTCGATAAGCCAGCGTACGCCTTTCTGCTCGGACAGGGTGCCCATATATCCGAAACGCAGCGGCGCCTTTTTCATCGACGGATCAAGCTGGCGCTGCTTGCTCGGCGAGTTGTGCACCACGGCATACGGGCTCGCGTTGTGCACCACATAACCCTTCGCGGCGCTGAAATATCCGCGCTTTTGCAGCTTGTCGAGAATGAACTGGCTGACCCCGACCACCGCCGACACCTGCGCGGAGCGGGCATCGTGGCCCTTGCGAAACGACTGGCAACTGCTGCATTGCTGCTGGCAGCACTGACCACGCTTGAACATGTTGCTGCTTGGGCACATCAGGTACATGTCGTGCAGCACCTGCACGATGGGCAGTTGAGCGGCGGAGATCTCGTCCCACACCGACACTGACCAACCAGACAGGTTATGGCACACGACCAGTTGCGGCTGCTCGTCCTTGATGACTTGCTTTACGTACGTGCGCATCGCGCCGTTGTAACGGTCGCGCAGGTGCCAGCCCAAGCGCGCCAGACGTCCAGGCCGTTGTGCACCGAAGTGCCAGTAGAAGTTATGCAAACCGGCGCGGTACACCTTCACGCCATTCACGGTATCGGTGGCCAGGCCCGCGTCCGGTCCGGTCACCAGCACGCTGACCTGGCAGCCGCGTTTTTGCAGGCCTTCGACGGTGCGCTGAAGAATGATCTCCGCGCCGCCGCCGACGTGAGGTGAATACAGGCTGCTGATGAACAGTATTTTCATAGTGGATACGACTGATTCAGACCCAGTACGCCGGACTCACCGTCACGGATGGCTTTTTCGATCAAACCCAGACGCTTTTCAGCGCCGCGCCGCTTGGCGATCAACCGCAACAGCCGGAAGAATACCCAGCGGTTGAGGCTGTACAGCAGTGACGAGTTGGCCCAGATGTTCTTGTCGAACCAGGCCTGGTTACGCGCGCCGTAGTAGGCGCGCAAGTCCGAACCGCCCAACAGGAAACTTTCGTAAATGTTGTTGGTGCGGGCCTTGATGTTCCAGGAGTTCTCCAGGTCATCGAGCACAGCGTCCGGGACCAGGAAGATCCGTCCGCCGCCAGCCGTGATGCGCCAGGTGTATTCGCTGTCGTCGGCGTAGAGCAGCAGCGCGTCCAGCGGCAGACCGATCCTGCGATACAGGTTGCGATGGGCGAGCAGGCCGCCGTAGGTCGCGAAGGGCAGCTGCACCATGGGCAGTTTGCTCTGCGGGCTCTGCGGCGCGCCCCATGGCAGGCGACGCCAGACCTTGTAAGGCAGTTGCGCGATGTGGAAGCCGAAGAAGCTGGAGCGCAGTTGAATCGCAAACCGCTTCGGCACACCGGCGGCAATGTCGGCCTGATGCGTCGGGCGAAAACCCAGCACGGCGGCCTTGTCTTCGCCGTCGATGATCTTGCGCTCTTCAAGCACCTTATGCAGCGTCGCGATCGCGTTGATCGTCGGTGCGTTGTCATCGTCCATCAGCCAGATGTGCTCGGCGCCCGCATCCAGTGCGGCCTGGATGCCCACCGAGTAGCCGCGGGCCGATCCGGTGTTCTCATGAAGGTAGATGACGCTCACCTGGTCCGGCCAGGTGCGACGCAATGTTTCCAATGGCGCGGTGGAGGCATTGCTGACGATGATCACACGGTCGATGAGCGGGCTTTCCAGCGATCGGCTGACCAGCGTGTGCAGGTAATTGAAACGATCACCATAGGTGAGCGTCACCAGCGTTGTCTTGTGGGTCATGGTGAGTTCCGGGCAAAGAGGGTTCAAGAGGCTGAAAGCGTCAGCCCCGTGGGAATCGGAATTGAAAGGTCATGGACGACAAATAGTCGTTGTAGGAGCGCGCTTGCCCGCGATTGCGATCTTTCTGTGCCATATGCTGTGACTGACACACCGCAATCGCGGGCAAGCGCGCTCCTACAATTGGTGCGCGGCGAATCTCAGATCAAACCCGCGCTTCCATCCGCGACAGGCTGCTGACCGGCAAGGTCACTTTCTGTTCGCGCTGCAGCAGGTTGAGCAGGATCACGGCACGTTCATCGCCGTCGGCCGCGAGGAAAATCGCCTCGACGTCGTTGAAACCGTCCGCAGTGATTCGCACCGTGTCGCCGTGTTGAAAGGTCTCTTTGGGCGGCGGCGCGAGCAAGCGTTCACGGATCTGCTCGATCAGAGCGTCTTTCACCGGCACCGGCAGACCGCCGAAGGTCACGATACGCGCCACGCCCCGGGTGGAGCGGATCGGGTACCAGTTATCGTTGGTCTGGTCCATGCGGATGAACAGGTAGCCGGGGAACAGCTCCTCTTCGGACGGGGCGCGGGAGCCGCGTTTCTTTTCGCCATGCTTGACCGGTCGGTAGCATTCGAAGTGCTGACGCTGCAGGTGTTCCTCTGCACGGCCCTCCTGGCGAGGTTTGGTTTGAATCAGGTACCAGCGCGCCGGGCTGCTTGAGGTGCTGTCGGCATGAGACATAATTCTTCACTCCACTGCAATGCGGTTCGACAGGGTTGAAACTGGCTCAGGGTGTTGCGTCAGTCTGGCCAGCACGCCGGGTTCGGCAGCGGGCGGGTGCTTGTCCAGCCGGTATTGGGTCAGCATCTGCTGGACCTGCTCGACGCAGTTGAACATCAGGACGTCGATGATGGACAGGTTGGCGACGAAAGGTTGCCTGAACTGCCGATACTCCACCGGATCCATCCGGAAAAACCTCACCAGTAAGCGGTTGCGCGCGAAGTGATCGCGGTCATACACCACCGATCCGCCTTCGGGCGTGATAAACGTCGTCGCCTCGAAGGTATGGGCAATGCGGATGATGCGTTCCTGTTTGTCGACAGGGCTGCCGAGAATCAGGTCAGAACTGCGCATGATCGGCGTGACGATGTGTAGATAAGCACACATTTCACGAATTGCATGTTCGGCGTAAAGCGAGATGTTCTGTTGCGGGAAATGGATCAGGCGTTCGACCAGTGGCATGACCTGAGCGAAGTAGGGCGCCTCTTTATAACTCTCGGCAATCAGGCGAATCAGCCGTTCGGCCTCATCGCTGAAGTGATCGCACAGTTGCCGTTGATTGATCTGCAACTGAAAGCGGTCTTTCTTCAGCGGAAAGGTGATCAGCCGCGCTTCATCGTTATGCAGAATGCGGTTGCGGTTAACCCAGCCGGACCGCACATAGTGCAGATCGTCTCCCAGGACGAAGACGTCTGCAGCGGCGATGAGCTGAAAGTAACCCAGGTAAGGAAAGAGATAGGGTTGCATCACTGCAATGGTCCTGGCCATCAATACGTCTCCTTTACTTCAGTGACTTCACAGCCCGGTTATTTGCGAACCGTGGTGTAGTCGTAGCCATAGGCTGCGCAGTCATAGTCGGCGGTCGAGGCCTTGCGCAGGACACCGTTGAAGATTGCACCCTTGATCAGAATGCCGTTGTGCATCAGGCGGCGTTTGCACGCTTCGATTTCCTTGGCGGTGCTCAGGCCGAACCGGGTGACCAGCAGGCACGTACCGGACTGACGACCCACCAGCGTGGCGTCCGTGACGGCCAGGATCGGTGGGGTGTCGACGATCACCAGGTCGTACAGCGGTGACAGGTCGGTGATCAACTTATTGAAGTTGTCATGCATCAACAGCTCCGACGGGTTGGGCGCCGCGAACCCACAGGAAATGAAGTCCAGGTTGCGCACCTCGGTGTGGTTGATCACTTCCTTGCTCTTCAAACGGGCGGCCAGGGTGTCGGACAGACCGTGCTTGGGTGTCAGGTTGAACAGCTTGTGCAGGTAACCTTTGCGCATGTCGGCGTCGATCAGCAGCACGCGTTTGCCCGTCTGGGCAATGATCACCGCCAGGTTGCTGGAGACGAACGACTTGCCCACGCCCGGCGTCGGGCTGGAAATCATCAGCACGTTATTACGAGCTTCGAGCATCGCGAAGTGCAGGCTGGTGCGCAGGCTGCGCAGCGATTCGATCGCCAGTTCCGTTGGCGCGCTGACACTGAGCAGGCGAGGCTCCTTGCTGCCACCGCGGCTCTGGCTCGCCTTGTCCATGCGTTCCTGCTGACGCGAATACGGCAGCGACGCGTAGACCGGCATGCCGAGGTTTTCGATGACGTCCGGGTTATCCACACCGCGATAGAACGCTTGACGAACGAACACAGTGCCCACGGCCAGCAGCAGACCGACGAGGGCGGCGACCAGGACGATGATTTTCTTCATCGGCTTGACTGGCTCTTCGACATTGGCGTCGGCGTTGTCGATGATGCGCACGTTGCCGATGCTGCCGGCACGAAGAATGTCTTGCTCCTGGCTCTTGTCCAGCAACAGGGTGTAGGTCTGCGAGGTGACTTGCATGTCGCGAGTCAGGCGCAGAAGTTCCTGTTGGGTGGCCGGCAGGGTTTCGATTTTCTTCAGCAGGGCTGCTTTCTGGGCTTCCACCTGGCTGATCTGGGTCATCAGGCCGCGATAGGTCGGGTGCTCGGGGGTGTACAGACGCTCGACGTCGACGCGTTTCATCTTTAGGTCAGACAGCGTGCCTTCCAGCTTGACCACCTGATCGAGGACCGATTTGGTCTCTACACTCAGGTCCACCGACTTGGCGCTGGTCTGGAAGTTGTTCAGGGCAATTTCCGACTGTTCCAGTTGCTTGCGCACGGCAGGCAGTTGCGAGCGCAGGAATTCCAGGCGCTGGGCGGCTTCGGCCGAACTGCGTTCAACGTTCTGACGCACATACAGGCGACTGACTTCATTGAGGATGCGTTTGGCCAACACAGGATCAGCGTCCTGAATGGACAGGTAAACGATCCCCGAGTCCTTGCCGGCTTCAATGATCTTCAGACGGTCCTGATAATCCAGCGCTGCGGTCAGGGTGCGTTGACGCATCACCGTGAACTCGGTGCCGGGACGGCCATTGAGCGCCGCGACCTGGATCTTCACGCCGCTGCCTTCGACGGTTTGACCGACAGGGCCGCTGAGCAGCTTGTTGTGGTCTTCGTCATACAGGCTGAAGCTGTCAGGCTTGTCCACGACCATGGTCAGCTTGTCGCCCAGTAGAGCGTCAGGCACTTCCAGCTGGAAGATGTCGATCTTCTCGCCACCCCACGCGTAGCTGTCCAGCCCCAGGAGGGGGGAGGCCAGCTCGCCTTCGTGATCAGGCTTGAAGTGACGGGCCATGTAGGCGCCGATGCCCGGTACGTATTTGGGTTTCTGAATGATGTTGAGCTTCAAGTCATCGACGACCTTGCCCAGCACCGCGCGGGACTTGATCAGCTCGATCTCGGTGGTCGCCTGGGAAACCGACAGCGGCTTGGCGCTGATTTCGGTGCGACCCTCGATGCCGATTTTCTTCGGCTCGATCTGAATCATCGCGTTGGCCTGAAAGATCGGCGTCGCGAGCACGGCGTAGGTCACGCCAATCAGGACGCAGACACCGATGATCGATGCAATCATTCCCTTGTGATCGAAAAGTGTGCGCAAGATAGTCGCCAAATCGATCCGGGAGTCCTGGACGTCGTCCAGGGAAGTACGGTTCATAGCGGTCATTTATCTTGGATCTCCTGACTGAAGATAAGGAAGCCAGTCGTCGACGCAACGCGAAAGCTGCTCGTAGGTCTGTTCAAAGGCTAGTTTCGGGCGCCGGTACGGATCGGCTATTTCCAGTTCTTGTTGCCATTTGCCAATCAGAAACGTCTTGCCGCGTACCTCGGGGGCGAGCTTGAGTACGCTTTGGGTCTGGCGGTGTTCCATCAGCAGGATCAAGTCCGCGTCGTAGAGCATTTGCCGCACCACCTGACGGCTCTTGTGCCGGTGTGCTTCGACACCGTTGAGTTGCAACACGGCCCGGGCGAGCGGGTCCATGGTGGAGCTGAGCATGGCGTGAGTGCCTGCCGACGAAATCACGATGCGGTCGTTCTGCACCCGTTGTCGGAACATGGCTTCGGCCATGGGGCTGCGACAGATATTGCCGACGCAGACCACGAGTACGTTACTGAACATGGCCTTTGTTAAGCGTCGTCATCAGTCTCTTGCCGATGTTGGTGCTGAAATTTCGCCCGACTTGCAACAGGGTCTGAACCTTGCGCTGAGGGGTGATCGCGGAGAGCGAGTAGCCGACCAGTTGCATCAGGAAGTACTCGTAGAGTTCATCGTTACCGAGGCGGTTGTAGTAGTTGGCCAGCGCGCCGGACGTCTGCAAGGCCATGTGCAGTTTTCGCTTGTTCGAACGCATGGAGAACACACCGCCGGGGTGCAGGCGATACATCGCGGGCTTGATCTCACCCATGAACTTGCCTTTGCCGTAGGCACCCAGCAGCGACCACCAGACCAGATCGTTCAAAGGCGCAGCGACGAGCTCTTTGGGCAGTGAGTCGAAGACGTTGCGAAACACGGTGGTCAGGGTCGAAATCGGCCGCGCCTTCTGCAACCCCAGGGCCGTGGCGTCAGCGCGCAGCTCGCCTTGCAGCTGAATGCCGTATTGGCCGTTGGTATCGAAGGAAATGGCGTCGTGGTAAGTCAGGGCGTAATCAGGGTGGCTTTCGAGAAAGTCCACCTGGATCTGCAGTTTGCGCGGGTCGGTCCAGTAATCGTCGCCTTCGCAGAAAGCGATGTAGCGGCCACGGGCCTCGCCGAACAGGCGCGGTACCGATGGATTGCCTTGTGAATACTGGTTCGTCTCGTGATAGAAGGCGCGGATCAACGTCGGGTAGCGCTTGACGTAGTCGGCAATGATGCGGGCAGTTCCATCTGTGGAAGCGTCGTCGTTGACCAGAATTTCAAAGTCAAACGTCGTTTGCTGCATCAGGAAACCTTCCAGCGTCTGAGCGACGTAGGCTTCCTGGTTGTAGGCTGGGCAGACGATGCTGACCAGGGGTGCGGCAGACGGCGAAGGGCTCGTCTTTTTGCTAATAGCATCCATGGCTTAATACTCGTTTAGAGACTCGGTTTGCTGAACAGGACGGAAATCTTCGTCACCAGTGGCTTGTAGCTTGCTGCTACCACCATCAGCGTGATCAGGCCGCTGACGGCCAGACCCAAAAACGTATTGATGCGGTTTTCACTGGCGATCATGCGCAATACCGGTTCGCTGATCGCCAGGCCCACGGCCGTCATCACACTGATGCGGATGATGTCGCGCAGCCACAGACCGTGAATGCCCGGCGCCAGCCGCTGATGAACGATCATTGGCCAGATGGCGAACGACACCAGGCGCAAGATGAACCAGGCGATGGCAGCGCCGAATGCGCCCTCGTAGTGAATGGCCAGAACCATCGTCGGCACGGTGATCACGGCTGAAACGACGCTGTACCAGACGTGCAAGCGCATCTGCCCGTAGGCGTACTGCAAGTAAAACTGAAAGGCGCTGACCGCCATGATCGCGCTGCCCAGCGAATACCACGGCAACACCGAGCGGCTCCATGCGGCAGCAGGCTCGTCACCCGACCAGGCGTAGACCATTTCGTGAGCGTGCAAGGCGATCAGCGCCGCCAACGGAAACAGAAACGTGCAAACAAAGCGGTTGGCGGCGAGAAACAACGCATGCATGTCTTCGCGACGCCCTTCGGCCATCAGCACCGTCAGCCTTGGCAACAACGTTTGCGCCAGCGGGTTGCTCAACATCATGATGCCGGTGGTGATCAGCGCCACCAGCGAGAAGTAACCGTACTCGTTGAGCGGCAGCAGCTCGGACAGCAGCACCTTGTCGATCTGGGTCAACACGATCCACAACACCGCCGTGCCCGACATGCTCGCCGCGAACGGGATGATCGGCTTGACCAGTTGCCAGTCGAAGCCGGTCAGCCAGGAGGGCGTCGGCATCTGTTGGTAGGCGCGGGCGGCGAAGATCAATGTTTCGACCACGCCCACCAGCACCTGAAATTCGAAAAACAGCACCGGGTCGCTGGAGATCGTGCTCACCAGAAACAACCCGCCGAAGTAACGCAGGGTGGCGATGAAGACGTTGGCGATGTTCAGCCAGGCGTGTTGTTCGAGGCCCTGAATCCCGCTTTTGTAAAGCGTTGAGTACAGACGCAACGCGATCACGATGCCCATCAGGCAGATGCACTCGATCAGCGTCTGTGTCGAGAGCTCCTTGGCATTGAGCCAGCGCACCGCGATCCAGTCGCTGCCCAGGTACATCGCGATGCAGCACAGGCTGGCCAGCGGCAGGAAGATGATTTCGAAAGAGCGCAGCAGGCGTCCTGAATGCCGGTCGGCGAGGTCGGCGCCTTGTTGATGCGCCACCGCCCGGACCAGGCTTGGCGACAGGCCTGCGTCCAGCAATTGCAGCCAGGCCTGCAGTACCGAGAAGAATCCGATCAGGCCGTAGGCCTCGGCACCCATGTGGCCGAGGTAGAACGGCATGATCAGGATGCCCACCAGCAATGTGTAGGCTTGTCCTGCATAGCTCAACGCAGTGTTGCGTATGACTGAGCGTTTGGTTTGCATGGGGTGTCCTTTCTCGCCAAAACGTCTGCGTCTTCCCGGAACCGGGTACTAGATGACCTGTGCCAGGTTCGGTGTGCGATACGGCGCGCGGCCCAGACTGCATTCGGCGATCACGGTGTTGATCACGCGTTCCTGATCCTCCAACTGCAGGCCCGGATAGATCGGCAGGCACAGCACGCGTTCGCTCAAGGAGCGCGAGGCGGTTTGCGCCGCCTGCGGTTGCAGGTATTCCAGCGTGTCCAGCGACGGGTAGAAGTAACGGCGAGGGTTGATGCCGTTGGTGTTCAGGGCGCTGCGCAGACGCAACAGTTGCTGTTCGTCGCTCAGGGCGATCGGGTAGTAGCTGTTGTTGAGCTGGCTGTTGTCTTCCGGCTTTTGCAGGTCGACGTAATCGCCCAGGCGCGTGGTGTAGCGGTGGGCGATTTCTGCGCGCTGCTGAAGGATGTTCTCGATGTCGTCGAGAATGCATAAGCCCATCGCGGCGGAGAATTCGTTGAGCTTGGCGTTGATGCCAATGCCGTCGATCTTGTCGACGTCGACGATGCCGAAATTGCACAGCAGGTGCACGCGACGTGCAAGCTCGTCGTCGTTGGTGATGATCGCGCCGCCTTCAATGGTGTGAAACAGCTTGGTCGCATGAAAACTCAGCGTGCTGATGTCGCCCCAGTTCAGTACCGACTGACCGGCATGACGCACGGCGAAGGCATGGGCGCCGTCGTACACCACTTTCAGATTGCGGCGACGGGCGATTTCTTCGATGCGTTCAACGGCGCAAGGGTTGCCGAACACGTGAGTGCCGACGATGGCCGTGGTGTCCGACACGATGCGGCTTTCGATGTGCTCGGGCGAAATGTTCCAGGTCTGCGCGTCGATGTCAGCGAAGATCGGGCGGATGCCTTCCCATTGCAGCGAGCTGCTGGTGGCCACAAAGCTGAACGGCGTGGTCACTGCGCTGCCGCTCAGGCCCAGGGCACGATAGGCGACCTGAAGGGCGAGGGTACCGTTGTTGGTGAGGATGACGTGCTTGACGCCCAGGTAGTCCTTGAGGCGCTGCTCCAGTTCACACACCAACGGGCCATGGTTGGTCAGCCAACCCCGGGAGTAGATGCCCTCGACGTAAGTCTTGAACTTGTCGATATCACCCAGGTAGGTCTTGGTTACGTTGATCATCGAATTCTCCATTTCTGACGCAATGCTTAAGGCGTTGTGTGAGGCAGCCATGCTTTCAAGGCGGGAACGTGCGCGAACCGGGCTAGCTCTGTGTGGGAGCGGATGGCTGGTTGCCGGCTTTGTTGCTCATCCGTCGTGCCCGCCCTTGGTTGATCCTGAGGATCAGGCGAGTCGCCAGACTTCCTGTATGTGGGTCACCAAAATGGAACAGCGCCGTCGCGCGCTTGACCTCAGGGCCGCATGGCTTGTTGGCGTGCAGGGTGCGGTAGCCCCAGAAGAAGTAAACGTTGCCCGGCTCCAGGCGCAGGATGTAAGGCTTCAACCAGTTGCGCTGCATGCCCTTGATGATCCAGCCGCGTGTGAAAGAGTTCTGCAGCAACGCCTTCTCGAGCACGTTGAACAACACCCAGGCACGTACGCGACGAATATTGGGGAACAGCATCAGATCGCCGCGCTCTTCACCTTCGGTCGGGATGAACACAGGGATAAGTGCGGTCACCAGGCTGGCGTCGTAGTGAAAGCTGTTGGATTCGCGTTTGCCCTGATTGCCCTGAACGCAGCGCAGTACCGGGAAGATTCGGTCGCTTGGGGCGTCGGCCTGTGCAGCGTGCCTATAAAGGCCGGCGAGCAGCGACTTGAAGCGTGGGTCGGCCCAGTAGCTTGCCAGCAGGCTTTCCCCCAGCATCGCTTCGCCGTGATACGCGAAGTATTCGCCCTTGTGCTTCTGCGCCTGCTCATCGGTCCAGGTGCGTAATTGCTGCAGATCGGACTCGGTGACGGCACCGCTCAGTTTTGCAAAGCCGTTGGTATCGATTTCGTCAGCTAAACGTCGCGTCAGCTGCTCATCCATGTCGAAAGATAAGGGCATTGCATCGCGTCCTCTAAACACGTGGGAAGGACACAGCAGGGTGTTTTAGGGCTTCAGGCACGCTACCGCCCGAATCTGCAGATCCTGCCGTTCTTTTCGGAAGTGGGCCGTGCCTGTCAAACGCTTGATCAAAACTGCCTTATCAAATCGTTGGGCAAAGCTACCGCCCTACCGAGCACTTTCAGTAATTTTGAAAATTTTCTTTAGACCAACACATGCCCACCGGCGCAAGCAACGCACCGTGGTGTTCATTAACTTCGTTGGCAGGTACAGAGTGATAAAATCGCAATGTCTTCTGCGCGCAGCTCTGCGGCTACGCTGCTAACAACACGAAAACAATGGACAGGCATATATATCGACGGCGGCGCAGTTTCTGTCAAATTATTTCGCCAACATTCTGTTAAATTTTTGATAAACGGGTATGTGGGCTTTATAACCTATTGATTTATATAGCAGTCAAAAAAACATCAACGCCCTATCACGGTGCGCTGACGCTTTGTATAGCCTCCCGTGTAAGGGTCGTGAGCCACGTAAAAATGACGGAAAGGCATTTTTCCAACGCCAGAAAGTGGGCGCAGGCAGGGTGCAGCGGTTTTATGGCGCTCATTAATTGAACATGTAAGTTGTGACGTGAAGTTAGAAAGTGCCGAGCGCTCTAGTGCATGTAATAAAGAAGCTGTCTCGTTTATGTTTTACCCATTGTTGGGGGGGAGGTTAATAAAACTATTCAGTCTTCGTGCAACTTTTAGGTAACCGTAATGTCGTCGGGGTGGCTGCAAGTACAAACCGTACTGTCTTTCCTTTTAGTACCTGTCATCCCGGACGTTCTGCCCGAGGTTGCTCCTGAACGATGCGTCCGCCATTATCTGGCCGGTGTGACGCACCTATTTCGTGTCAGGAGAGTCAATGAATACGCAGTCGAAAACCAATGGAGCGGTGGCGCAACGCTTGGCGCAGGCGCGCGCCCTGATGAGTCGCGAAGGTATCGATGCCTGGCTGGTGCCATCGGCCGACCCTCATCTTTCCGAATACCTGCCCGGTTATTGGCAAGGCCGGCAGTGGCTGTCAGGTTTTCATGGATCGGTCGGGACGTTGATCGTCACCCAAGACTTCGCGGGCGTCTGGGCGGACAGTCGTTACTGGGAGCAGGCGACCAAGGAACTGGCTGGAAGCGGGATCGAGTTGGTCAAACTGCAGCCTGGACAACCCGGACCGCTTGAATGGCTGGCCGAACAGGCCAAGAACGACTCGGTAGTAGCCGTCGACGGTGCCGTACTGGCAGTGGCGTCCTCGCGCACACTGGCCAGCAATCTGTACGCGAAGGGCGCCAGGTTGCGCACGGATCTCGATCCGCTGACCGAGCTGTGGGACGGTCGCCCGACGTTGCCGACTCAGTCTATTTATGAGCACGTGGCTCCACAGGCAACTCAACTGCGCAGCGACAAGCTGACCCGGTTGCGTGGCGTAATGGCCGAGCGGGGCGCCGACTGGCATTTCCTGGCGACGCTGGATGACATCGCCTGGTTGTTCAATCTGCGTGGCGAAGATGTCTCCTATAACCCGGTGTTCATTTCCTTTGCGCTGATCGGCCCTGACAGCGTCAGCCTTTTCGTGGCCTCTGAAAAGGTGAACCCTGCATTGCGTAAAACGCTGGAGAGCGAAGGCATTACCTTGCGTGAGTACACCAGCATCGGCGCGGCGTTGCGCGAGGTCCCCCGTGAGGCGCGCCTGCTGGTCGATCCGGCACGGGTGACGTGCGGCCTGCTCGATTACCTGGACAGCGAAGTGACGCTGGTCGAAGGCTTGAACCCGACGACCCTGTTCAAGTCGCAAAAAAGCGAGGCGGATACAGCCCACATTCGTCAGGCCATGGAGCAGGACGGCGCAGCGTTGTGCGAATTCTTCGCCTGGCTGGATTCAGCGCTGGGTCACGAACCCGTCAGTGAGCTGACCATCGATGAGAAGCTCAGTGCAGCACGGGCGAAGCGGCCGGGCTACGTCTCGCAGAGTTTCGCCACCATCGCCGGTTTCAATGGCAACGGTGCGATGCCGCACTATCGCGCGACGCAAGAGGAGCACGCGCAGATCGAAGGCGACGGCCTGTTGCTGATCGACTCCGGTGGCCAGTACCTAGGCGGCACCACTGACATCACCCGGATGGTCCCGATAGGCACACCGACGGCCGAGCAGAGGCGTGATTGCACGCGTGTGCTCAAAGGCGTGATCGCACTGTCTCGCGCACATTTCCCGCGCGGCATTCTTTCACCGTTGCTGGATGCTATCGCTCGCGCGCCGATCTGGGCCGAGGGCGTCAACTATGGTCACGGCACCGGCCACGGTGTGGGCTATTTCCTCAATGTGCACGAAGGCCCGCAGGTCATTGCCTATCAGGCACCGGCGACGCCGCAGACGGCGATGCAACCAGGGATGATCACCTCCATCGAGCCCGGCACGTATCGACCGGGGCAGTGGGGTGTTCGTATCGAAAACCTGGTGATCAATCAGGAGGCGGGCAAGACCGAATTTGGCGAGTTCCTCAAATTCGAAACGCTGACGCTGTGCCCGATCGACACCCGCTGCATCGAGGTGAGTTTGTTGACTCAGGAAGAGCGCGACTGGTTGAACGCTTATCACGCTCAGGTCAAACAGCGTTTGAGCCCGCTGCTTGAAGGTGCTGCACTGGCGTGGCTGAACACTCGTACGGCAGCCGTCTGATTCATCCTTACGACATCACGACATCGCCGCTTTGTGCGGCGATGTCGTGCCTTCTCCCTGGCCTGGTATCAGGCGGTGAGCGCTTCCCTCACAAAGTCGACGCGATCTTGACCAAAGAAGAGGTCGTCGCCGACAAACATACTCGGCGCGCCGAAAATGCCGCGCGCAATCGCCGCTTCGGTCTCTGCTTTCAGCGTCTCCTTCACCTGCGGGTCGTTGACCCAGCCGAACACCTGCGCAGGATCGAAGCCCCCTTCCTTTAATGTCGCGCTCAGAACCCCCGGGTCGTTGAGGTTGCGGGCGTCTATCCACATCGCCTTGAACGTCAGGTCGAGGAACTCGATGAACCGCCCCGGTTGCAAACGCTGCATGGCAACGATGGCCCGCATCAGGTTCAGCGTATTGATGGGGAAATAGGGATTGAACACCAGCGGCACGTTATAGCGCTTGGCAAACCGTTCGAGATCGATCACCGAGTAACGCGCCTTGGCGGGTACCTCATTGGGCGAGGCGTTTCCGGTGGCCTTGAACACCCCGCCGAGCAACATGGGCCGCAAGCTCAATGTGCTTGCGGTTTCATCGCAGATTTTTCGAAGCTGGGTGTACGCCAGATAACTGGTCGGGCTGCCCACGTCGAAGTAAAACTCCACGGTCTTGCTCATCGCCGGCTTCCTTCTTATATAGAGAGGTGAGGGTGTTGCTGGTACGGGGCGGCAGGTCTGTAGCGTGGCGCTGGATCACCAACGCTCATTCCATGGTCGCAGGTCCAGTTCGAAGGTCCAGGCGTCGCGCGGCTGACGGTGCAGGTACCAATAGTTTTCGGCGATGTGTTCGGGGTCGAGAATGCCGTCCTCAGCCTTGAGCGCGTAACGCTCCGGGAATTGGGTGCGGATGAAGTCTGTGTCGATCGCCCCGTCGACCACGACATGCGCCACATGAATGTTCATGGGCCCGAGCTCACGCGCCATGCTCTGAGCGAGGGCTCGAATGCCATGCTTGGCGCCGGCAAAGGCAGCGAAATGTGATGCGCCTCGAAGGCCGGCGGTGGCGCCGGTGAAAAGAATCGTGCCGCGTTTGCGACTGGCCATTCGAATAGCCACCTCGCGAGCGTTCAAAAAGCCCGAGAAACAGGCCATTTCCCAGATCTTGAAGTATTTGCGTGCGGTTTCTTCAAGAATGCTGCACGGCACATTGGCCCCGATGTTGAACACGAAGGCTTCGATGGGGCCGATTTCGTTTTCGATCTGTTCGATCAGAGCGACGACATCCTCCTCTTTGCGGGCGTCCGAAGCGAACCCGTGCGCTTCGCCGCCTGCTTGGCGAATGCTATCCACCAGTGGCTGCAGCTTGTCGGCGCTACGCCGAGTGACACACGCCACATAGCCTTCCTTGGCGAAGCGCCTGGCAATCGCTCCTCCTGTTGCATCGCCTGCACCGATGACCAGAACCACCTTCTTGTTGTTCGTATCGACGCTCATGGCATCTCCTTATTCAAGCGGTCGTTTGCCTGAAGGACGTTAAGCCAAGCGGTCGCCTGCGTCACCGGGTGAACCGGCTAATGAGTGTGATGATTCAGCCTTGGGCAGACGCTCACTTGAGCAACGGGATTTATGTGCGCGGGATGGGAGAGTGGCAGCGACGCAGCCGTTGTTCTGCTGTGTCGGCAGAATCAACGGACTGAGGGTCTGGACTAAGGCTTTTGCGGTTTCTTGCAGATGATGATCATGCTGCGGCTGGTGTAGCCGGCGGGATTCAGCCCCAACGGAAAATCCCCTGGGTCTTCGGCGGAGTCCCCTGACTTGGCAATGATCCGATACTGCTTCGACTCACAGGAGTCGGTTGCCATTTCGTAGCATTTGTCCCAAGAAGACGAGAGTCCTGAGCAATTGATGTGTAGGCCTCGCTTGCTCATGACTGGCTTGGAGTTGGCCGCGCACCCGGCGACGGTCAGCACTGCCATTATTATTAAAATGTACTTCATTCACTTCCTTACCTGACCGGAGTGATCCGCTCAGTCTCTAGCCTTGAATTCGCTCGCTTGCCTGAAGCCAACAGTCATGCCCGTCCGGGTGGTTCTCCGCAATGGAGGAGGGCTCGGGCGTAAACATGGCGCAACAGCGTTACAAATGCTAGTGACATCGTGTAACGAACGGAAAAAAGCAATCAGTCAGATGGCATCAGTGCGGCGGGTTCCGGTCGTGTGGTCAGCGTTGCGCCTGCCGACGCCACGATAATCGCGCCGATGGCCAACCATTGGGTCAGCGTCAGGCTTTCGTGCAGAAACAGTAAGCCCGAGAGCGCCCCGACCGCAGGCTCCATGCTCATGAGCGTGCCGAACGTGCGAACCGGCATGCGAGTCAGTGCAACCATCTCCAGGGTATAGGGCAGTGCGGTGGAGAGGATGGCCACCCCGATTGCAACAGGAATAAGGGAGGGGTTGAGCAAGGCAGCGCCTGCATGTGCAACGCCGATGGGCGCGATGAATATGGCCGCGATCACCACACCCAGTGCTGCGGTCTGGACGCCGTGATCGGCGCCGGCCTTCTGTCCAAACAGGATATACGCGGCCCAACACACCCCGGCACCCAATGCATACAGGGCGCCGGTCAGGTCAAGGCTGTCTGCTTGTCCCATAGGGATCAACAATGCCAGCCCGCTCACTGCGAGTACGATCCAGATGAAGTCGGTGACCTTACGCGAGTGAAACAGCGCAACGGCCAGTGGCCCGGTAAATTCCAGGGCCACGCCGATGCCTAGCGGAATCGTGCGGATCGCCATATAGAAGAGGAAGTTCATTCCGCCCAGCGCGATGCCATATATAAGCACCGTGCGCAGGGAGCTGGCCGTGAAGGTCGTCCGCCAAGGGCGCAGGATCAAGAGCATGAGAATGCTGGCGAAGATAAGGCGCAAAGTCGTGGTGCCTTGAGCGCCTACGGCCGGGAAGAGCGACTTTGCCAGGGAGGCGCCTGTCTGTACTGACGCCATGGCGATTAACAGCATGCCAACGGGAAGGAGGGCCGAAATCAGGCTGCTTTGTTTTACGTTCATTGCTTTATAGGGATCCGCAGGCGGTGAGAGTCAGGAACAACGGCCGCCATGATGCTGAAGAAAGGCTTTCTGAGCAATATATTGCTCAATCTCGTTGTTTTGAGCTGATTTTGAAGAAAGTGAAATTAAGGGTTGACGCCCCTCTGAATGTCTCTATAATTCGCCCCACTTCCGGCGCAGACGAAACGGAAAACTCCTTGATAATCAATGAGTTGGACGAAGTAAGTAGCGAGGAGGGGCTTCGGTTCAGATGCTTGAATCGACAGCGGTGAAAAAGGGAGTTGACAGCAGATTGTAACGCTGTAGAATTCGCCTCCCGCTGACGTGAGACGCCAAGTCGAACGAAGCGCAAGTGGTTGAAGTTG